>Ga0118677_10004456_pt2 | contig 24527 bp, 11 predicted proteins | sample AliMusrvi5mmetaG_FD_86154 | JGI IMG/M metagenome (GOLD analysis project Ga0118677, IMG submission 86154)
GCGTCTTCCCACGCCCCGCCTTTGCCCGTCTGGATCTGGATGCGCGGTTTGCCGGCGCGGGTATCGAACCAGCCGCCGTCGTGGAAGGTTTTGCCATGGGCAAAAAGCACGCGAGCGATCGCCAGCGGTTGTTCCAGTGTCACCGCAAACCAATCCTCCGCCGCCGGCTTGCCGTCGTAGGTGACCACATAAGTATGGACGTTTCCGTCAATAATGGAGCCATCCGCATTCCCCTGGCGCGACCGGATCTCGCTGCCTTCCAGCAGTAAATCGCTTTTGCTGCCCGCGTGCTGAAACAACCAAACCTTGTAGTTTTCGCCGAGGCTGCCCGCATCGGCAAATGGAATGAGGCGGATGTCCTTTGGTTTGCCGCGCGAGACGGCTTTGATATGGAACACCTGGGCATGTGGCCAGCTCTTCAGTGTATCAGGTGCCGGTTCAGGCGAAATCGTCAGCGCGGGCACATCCGCCGAAATGGTTACCGCACTGAGTTGCGATCCGTCTGTGCCCAACAACGCTTCATCCGCCGCCAACACCAGCGGGCCATACATGACGGCCACCTTCCCCTCGTTCTTGTGATCGCCGACAATCACCCGCGGTTCCAATTTGAAATTCAGCTCCACCTTGTCGCCCTTGGCCCAGATACGCTTGATGGCGGCATAACCATCGTTGCCAATGCTAACATCCACCGGCTTACCGTTGAGTTTCACCGATGATTTGCGGCACCAGGCCGGGATGCGCGCCTTGAATGCGAAGGGGGCTGCCGAAGTGGAGTCCACCGTGATGACGATCTTTCCATCGCTGGGATAGATTGTTTCGGTGGTCTGCACGACGGGACTGCCATCACGCAGGGTCAGTTTGGCAGTGCCGGTGTCGTAGAGATTGACCACCACGCCATCGGCATCGACGCTGGAAGCAAAGGTTGGAATCAAGGCCACCCCGCGCGGGCCGCTGGAAAGGCAGCAATGGCCATCGATCGAGCCGCGGTAGTGTTTCGTCCCTTCCATCTGTACGTAATAACCCCAAGCGCTGCCATCCGGCTTCTGTGCCCCGAACAATTGGTTGAGTACCACATGCTCGAGTTGCTCGGCAAACCGGGCTTCACCCGTCAACCGCAGCAGTTGCGCATTGAACTGGAGCCAGGTGACCGTCACGCAGGTTTCGCCCACGTTATTGACGTTGGGCAGGTCGAAATCGTCATGAAAAGTCTCACCATAACTCGCGGCACCGGTGATATAGAGTCGCTTGTCAACGATGTCCTGCCAAGCGTTGCGGCATGCCTCAAGCAGCTTGGGGTCGCCCGTGGTGCGATACATCTCAAGGATGCCATTGATGCAGGAAAGCATTTCGTAGGCCTTGCCGTTGCCGACCTTGTCTACCCGCTTCAGCTCCAGCAGCCGCGAGACAATCTTCGGCCCGTTCGGCTGTTCGTACGCCCGCAGCATGTATTTCGCAAAGTCCAGATAGCGCGGTTCGCCCGTCAACCGATAGAGCAGCACCATGGGCTCAAGCACGCTGCCTGGTGCCATACCGACATGATGGCCTGCCACAATATCGCGCTTGCCCGGATCGTCGCCAAACGTGTTGCAGAGCAGATCGGCCAGTTTCCGGCAGGCCGGCAGCACATCCATATTGCCGGTGTGGCGGACGTAGGTGACCAGTCCTAGCAGGCAGTACTTGTGCGCCCAGACATCCCAGTCGGTCCAGCGGTTGTTGTCGGTATAGGTCCCCAGGTAACCATCCGCGAGCTGGCATTTAACCAGCTCGGTGGCGGTGTAATCGAGTTTCTTGCGCAGTTCCGGGTCGCCGGTGTTGACCCAGGCGAGCGTGGCGGCATGCAGCCATTTGCCGACATGCTCGCCATCCCACTCCTGCCCGCCCGGACGTTTGCGATAACTGACCAACAGGCGGTTGGGATCCATCAGCACCAGGCGGTTCTTCTCGTTGGCCTCAATGCGTGAGCCGATCCAACCGGTCAGATGCACACTATCGGGCTGCTGGAACGCCTGCTTGTCGGCAATGGCGCCAGGAATCTTATCCGGGACCGGTGTTGCGGCAGCCGCCAGCGGCGTGATGACGGCCGCCGCATTCATAAGCGTGATGATGAGCTTATTCATGGTATTCGTTCGATTATTTTCCTTCGGGGTTCAAGCTGACTTCTGCGAAGGTGAGGGCGGCGATGCCGTTCTTACCCATGAGTAACTTATTCCAATCCCAATTCTTATCAGTCAGATAGGTGCTTTCCTTCGCCTCACTGGCAGCTTTCAACTTGAGCTTGATCACATTGCCGGACACTTCGCCGGCAACGACCAGGTTATCCTTGCCATCCAAATGGAATTGGCTCGCCTGGGCATTATCCCAGACCATGGGTTGATCGAACACCAGGGTGATCTCATCCTTGTTGGCGCTGGAATAGTAGGCTTTTTGCAGATCGGGCGGGGTGATGGGTTTGTCGAAGGTCTTGCCGTAATTGTAATGCTCCACCAGGGGCGCCACCATCTGCGCCATGACCGCATAACCCGCGGGCGGATAATGGCAGGGACCTTCCGGCTTGATGCCCAGGGTGGACATGATGCTCACGCCCTCGGCGAAGACCGCCTTGAAGCGCAGGATATACGACTGGTCACCAGTCACCCGACCGGCGGCGAGCGTATAATTGAAGCGGTCGGCTGCGACGAGGGTTTCTTTTCCGCCACGGACGATGCTCCACGAAATCTTCTTGGCCCCGCCCGCCTTGGCGGTGAGGGTGATAGTCTTGCCTTCCGCCACGGTGAGGTTATTCTCGGAGACCGCGAAATCCTTGCCCGGCTGGATCAAGGGGCCTACCACGGTCTGCACGGGCTTCTGGTTCTCATACTGCAGCTTCATCCAGTCGGCGGAACGCTCCACGTTGGAGACGCGCACCTCATCCAGGTCGCCGGCGAAACCATCGCCGATCTGCAACTCAACCGGCGTTGCGATCTCTTGGATATTATTCCAGACGGCAGGCATATCGGGCCGGCCATTGATATAGATCATCCATCCCTGGAGGCTGAAGGTGTACGCCACGTGAATCCATTGGTTCTTCTCTATCAGGCTGGTGGCTTGCTGGATGGGGCTGCCCCAACAGTTAGTGATGGCCAATTGGGCCGGGGTGCTCAGCAAGCGCAAATTCACAATATTCCCTCTGCCCCAACGGATGAGGGAGGAATTGAATTTATCGGTCTTGAACCACGCCTCGGTGGTATGGGAGGTGGAGGAGAAGGGATAGGTCCTGATCTTCGCCCCGCTGTTCATGCCCCGGCCGCCGGTGAAGTGCCGGCTCGGGCCGATCATGCCGGGCGCAGCGGTGGTGCCGGCGTCCTGCACGGTGACCGTTCCCGCCTCATCGCGGAGCGTCTCGTCCATGTGCCAAACGCTCAAATAGCCATTGGATTTGTTGAGGACGGCGGCGCCATTCGACTCGCTGGCGGCATCGCTCTTGCCCCAAAACAGGGTGATTTCCTGCCGCGCATTGCCGGTGATGGCGGGAATGCGCACCCAGATGGCGGCGGTTCCGGCGGTGGCATCCCAATGATCGATCTGATAGGCCAGCGGCAGTCCCGTGCTGGAAGCGAAGCGGAGGTCCTCGCCCTTGGGCTTGGCTTCGTTGAAACGGAACCAGTCCTTGTCGAGGCGGACGAGTAACGGGAAGTCGGACTCCTTGGCCGTGGCTGGGAGATCCGCGCCATCTGGAGTGGTTAGAATGCACAGCGCGCAGGAATGCTGCCAACCCTTGTATTTGGCAGCCGCCAGTTCGCTTGCGGCAGGACTGGGTGCCTTGGCCGTTGACGGCGCGGAGTAGGCCGTGGTCAGTCCGTATTTCACTGTCAGATAACCGCCCACCGCGGCTTCTTCTGTTGGCGTGAGCAGGGATTGGTAGGCGAGGATCTCGGCGACATCGAAACCGCAGTCGGTCATGCCATCATTGTTGCCTATGCCATAACTCGCCGCCGTGGTGTCGTCATCATTCACGACGATCCTAAGCAACATATATTGAGTGATGGGCGAGCAGTCGAAGGCCATCCCGGGCAACACGATGCCATTCCTGGACACGGCGAGTGGCGGGCGGTCGCTCCAGAACCCGGTATCATTCCTCCAGGTATTGTAGCTGGACGCCCGTCCCTTGACGCGGCCCAGGAAGCTGCCCGCGCTGTTCCATTGCGGCGTGGGGGAACGCAACACCAGAAACTGTTCCTTCGCGAAGAAGGTGCCGGCGCAGGCCAGCCAACTCTTCCGGAATTGCATGGCCGGTTTTTTTTGGATCTGGTTGGCGGCACGCACCACCGTGCCGGCACCCGGCGTCGCATGATGGGCATTTCCTGATAGGTCATTCCAAGTCTGGACCACGCCATCGTTGTTGGCCGTCACGCCCACGGACGCATCGTACCAACAGGCCAGTCCCCTGCTGACCGGTGGTGCCGTAGATGACGCAGGCGCGTTCGCATCCGGCATGCCGGTGCGGAAGCTCTGCACCTTGGGTGCCCAGAAAGTATCGTGAGCGTTGCTGGCGACGAAGGAGAAATAATAGTTTGTTCCCAGCATCAGGCCGGGCACGGGGTGGCTCAGCGTCTTGGCCGTGACATTGGTGAAGGTGCCGAGACTTGCCGAGTTGGCCCACAGCGAGGGATCCGTGCCGCTGTCGATCGTACCCCAGTAGGCGCGTATTTCGTAAAACGATCCCGGGCAATTCAGTGTGACATTGAGTGTCGCCGATGTGGGCGTCAGCGCAGAGGCCGGGGCATTCACCAGGCTACAGGCAGTGACCTGGCCCAAACAGGCTGGATAGGTGGTTTTGATGCCGTATTTGGCCGCCAGATAGCCGCCGACCAACGCGTCATCGCTGGCCGAAAGTCGGCTCTGGTAGGCGATGATCTCGGCGATGTCGAGATCGCACGATGCGCCATCCCCCATGCCTATCTGATGGATGTTGCGGCTCATGTCCAAGTCGTTCGCATTGATCTTGAGGATCATGAAATCGGTGATGGGTGCCAGGTTGAACGGCACCTCCGTGATCGGCTTGCCATTCTTGGACACGGCAGTGGGGAACTGGTCGCAAAATGCCGTGGTGTTCTTGCTCAGGCGATGACTCGAACCCAGCGACCATCGACGACCGAGAAAGCTCCCATCGTTGCTCCAGGTGGCGGATGGTGAACGCAGCACAACGTATTGTGACTCTGAAAAAAAGGGTCCGTTGCAGTTGAGTGCGCACGGTCCGGCAGTGGACCTGAATTGAACCGCAGGCTTCCCGTTGATCTGGTTGGCAGCGAGTGTCGGCACGCCCATGCATGGCAAACCGTGATGCTCATTCCCTGACAGATCCTTCCACGTCTCGACCGCGCCTTTGGCATTGACGGTGACACCGACAGCCGCATCGTACCAGCACACCAGACTGCTGGTCACGGGGAGGATCGGAGCATTGTTAGATCTCTGCGCTGCCACCCGTGGTTTGGCACCCGTGAAAGTGGTGGCGGCCGCTGCCCAGACTGCGTTACCGCCGCTGGATATCTGGCAACGGTAATTGTAGGTTATTCCAAACACCAGAGGTTCGGCCGTGATGGCAAAAGGGGTGTCGGACGTCACGTCTTTGAGCACTTGTTTGTGCGCCCACTTGGCCGGGGTAGTGCCTCCATCGGCCGGTCCCCAAAAGACGGTGACATCCGCAGTCCCACCGCCAGTCACTGTGCCCTGCAAGAGGGTCTGGCCGACCGGCGATACAGCCACGCCACTTTTCTGATCGACGCCCGTCGCGGCCTGCGCGCTTGCCAAACCCGCAAGGACCGCCACCGTCATCATTTTTGCAGCCCAATTTCCCATTTCCCTGCCAAAAATTCCCTTTTCGAGTGAAAACCATTGCGCGAACCAAGTGTCTGAATCGACCGCGTGCTTTACGACATCGCCCATCCGAACCGAAGCGGATAGGACATCAAGCGATAAATTCATACACAAAATACAATCACAATACGAACATGAATCAATCACTTTATTGCTGAAAATGATTTTTTTATGACGATGCGCGTCGGTTTACTCACAAATAATTGTGTCTGAATGGCCATGTACGATTGAATTTGCTTAATTCTCACCCACTTGATGCGAACCACCCTGCGCAATTGTGAGATTCTGGAACTGCTCGGCGAACCCGGGGAATTGAGCGTGCCGGAAGTCTGCACGCGGCTGACAACCAAGACGCGCCGCTTTGGGATATCGAAACTGGAAACTGCCGTCATCTGTTCAAAGGCTCCTGCCTCGCCCTTTAACCCATCAAGCTGGAGATGATTGGACGAAGGAATGGCGGTTACTGCCGAGACGCCTACGAAGGCGGAGCGCGAACCGGCCGTTTCCGATCAGGTTCAATACACATGGGAACCATTCGCAGCCTCCGCAGCGTTTGTTCCGTGACTTTCTGAACTCCGCGCCGACGCCTTGGCATCTCATGCAAATCGGGGTCAAGGTTTCGATACATGATTTCCTCACGTCTTCCATGGCTTGCCACGGGTGCGTTCTATCAGGGCTGTGGTACTTCCAGTTCACACTCATGCGACAAGCGATCAGAGGATTCGATCAACCAGAAGGAGCGCCAGTACTTTTCGTCGGTGGCATAGGGATCGACCGGATCCTCGGGCGTTAGGGTCTCTGGCAAAATGCCGAATTTTTTCATTTCTCGGATATAGGCCGCATTGGGTTTGAATCCCGGCATGTCGAATCTTCTCATCTGGTTTAGCGCGTCACGAGTAAGGAGTCGTCATTCATTCCCGCTTCTTCAACCAGGTGGTCACAACGCCGCCGCTTTGGCTGGCGTCGCAATATGGAACCAGCACGATTTTGGTTGGAGTTCCATCCGCCATGGCATCTAATTGATAGGCTTGTCCACCGATCCAATCCTGCGGCAGCGCGCCTTCCACCTCATTGAGTTGTATAGACGCCGTCACTATAGAAACCTTTGCCGCATCGACAGTGTTGAGCGCCTGGTCAAACGCAAGAACCTGCGGCCCACGCTTGATGGCCACTTGTCCCGGATAGCTTTTCCCGCCATCAAGAATCGTGACCGGCATGGCAAAACTGACATCAATCTTGTCGCCCGTCTTCCAGAGCCGGTCAATCGTGGCCATTTCAGTTGAATGGACGACATGCCTCACGTTGTTCACAAAAACCGCGAAGTCCGTGGCCCAATAAGGAATGCGCAATTGGAGTGCAAACCGGGTTTCTGAAGCCGGTTCCACGGTGATGGAAACATGTCCATCCGCCGGGAAACGGGTTTCCGTTTTGAAGTCAACTGAGCTTTTGCCCGCGGTGGTCTTGAACACTCCTGGCTGATAGAAGAGAATGGCGGGGTTGTTCTCAAGAGTGCCGTCGGCAAACAGAGGGATCATGGCTATCGCCCGGGGAATACTCGACATGCAGCAGCAAATGTTAGCACCGTAAGGTTTTTTCCCCATCAACGGGGTGTAGTAGCTGACATCGCCGTTGCGAGGGTTTTCGGCGCCAAACAGGTGGTTGCAGACCGAACGTTCCAATTCGTCGAGATACTCCATTTTACCAAGCAGTGTGAACAACTGATAGTTGAGTTGTATCCAGGTCGTGGTGACACAACCCTCGGCCATGTTGGCGTCCGCTCCGGCGGGCAATTCGTAGTTGCCCTTGAAATACTCGTGTGAACTGGAGGATCCGGTAATATAGAGGCGGTTTTCAACCACATCCCGCCAGGCGGTCAGGGTCGGGGTCAGATAGGTTTTGTCGTCAGTCACTTTGTAGAGTTTGACCAGGCCGACCAGGATGGATAGCATTTCATACGCCTTGCCATTAGCGGTTTTATCCACCCGGCCCAACGCATTGATCGTTGAGATGATTCTGGGGCCATTGGCTTGATCGAAGCTCCGGACGATGTATTTGCAAAATTCCAGATACTTTGTTTTGCCGGAAAGACGGTACAAATCAACCATGGGATCGAGGATGCTGGTCGTGGCCATGCCGACCATCGTGCCGACTTCCTTGCCATCGCCTTCCATGATGATGTCTTTTTGACCCGGGTTGGTTCCAAACGTCGAACTCATCAAATCGCCGATTTTCCCTGCGGCATCAAGCGCAGGCTTGTACCCGGACAACCGGTAATAGCTCAACAAGCCGATCAAACAATACTTGTGGGTCCATCCGTCCCAGCGGGTCCAATACTTACTGGCGGAGTAGGTGCCCAGATAGCCATCGCTCAATTGGCAGGCAATCAATTGCTGAGCCATCCGGTCGATCAACACCTTGAGTTCCGCATCGTGTGAGTATTGATAGCTGTTGCACGCCGCTTCGAGGAATTTCCCGATGTGTTCGCCGATGTAGGGTTGCTTTCCGGGCCGGTTTACAAACCCGGACAACAACTTTTGTTCTTCGACATGTTTAAGCCGCAGGTTGATATTGGCATCCAACCGGAGGCCCAGCCAGCCGGTGATGAGCTGTTCGTTAAAGGTTGCGTTTAGGAAACGGTCTTTGGTGAGTGGTGCAATCACCGGATCTGCCGGGTGATACTCGAGATCCTGATATCCGTAAACCGCGTTCAGAACCGGTGGATCTGAATCAAATCCGGCGACTTTGATTGTATAAACAATCTTTAACAGTTTCACATCCGCCTTGTATTCAAAATCGAACAGGTTTTTACCGGTATTCAATACCGCTTCTTTGCGCGCAGCAAACAACTCCCGGCCCGCGCCATCCTGGAAGCTGGCAATCACCGTTGCCGGTTGGGGTTTGTTCAACTTGTTATCGACCCGCAATGCATAATTCTCCGCCTTGTCTTTTGGCAAAAACCGGTTGGTCAACTCCTTGCCGACGGACACTTCCAGGAAGTGGGCGGGAAGAGTCTCGGTCAATACGGGAACTGGCTTGAATCCCGCCCATGGGTTGTGGTGAACGTGGACGGCCAGGCAATTTGCCTTGTCAAAATGCAGATCCGACTCATGGATCAGATAGAATCGAGCCGCCCCTGTATCCTCCTCGGTTTTACCGATTTCCCTGCCATTCACCCAGCAGACATCCTGACCCATTACATCAGGGAAATTCAGGGTCAGGGTTCCGGATTTGGCAGCGAGTGACTTGAATGAATCCGGGATCACAAAGCGGGTCCTGTACCAACGGGTGTCGGTGGACGTAGGGCCTATCGGGCAACCACGCGAGCGGTCGACATCCGCTTCAGTCCAATCCTTATCATCAAAGCCCGGATCGCTATACTGAGCGCGGTCCGAGGTCGTATGTTTCCACTTCCCCTCCAGCGGGAGCCGGTGGGGCTCAGATTTGTCTGCAGCCCGCGCGCCGAGCGCCAGCCCGGTCATGCCTATGATTGATAATATGCATTTTTTCATGATATGGCCTTGCGTGATTACTCTAATTTATCTCATACGTCGTTTTGCCGCTTCAACGGTCCACGTCTTGATCGTCGCCGCGGTGATCGTCTGGTCGTATCGGTAGTTGAACAGGCGATCCGGAGCACTGTCGCCGTGGAGGGATAATTCCGTGATGTCGTCATCCTTCTGGAGGTTGTCCGCCCATTTGAAATCCACTCGGATCTGAGATGCGGATCCGAACAGGGCACGGGACAGGGCCAGTTCCATATCGGGCCCCTTGACCACATAGCGCGCCCGCCCCACCTCTATCCATTTGCCGTCTTTGAAGCGGTGGATCGCCAAACCTTTGGCAGTTGGCGCGGTGCGGTTTACCATCACATCGTAGCCGTTCCAGCCGGTCTGGTGGTTCTGGTCCACATCAAGGAACAGCTGCATCCAGTGGGGATCGGTAGCCGGGGTCAGATCCGCCGCGCAGGTTACGCGGAAGGCGACAGTGGTCGCGCCAGGCGAAACCTGGGCTCGGACGATGTCGTTGCGGCCGGTGGTGTCGGTATAGATCAGGGACTTGTTCCAGCCGTGATGATTACGGTGCAGCGTGTCGCCGACAAAATCCCGGTATTCCGGCAACACTCCCTGCCAGTCGGTGAATGAACCGTCAATGGTAATGGGTTTGGCATCCGGCACCACCGGCGGACGAACGCCTTTGTAACGTCTAACATTGGCAACGAGTTGAAAATAATAGTCGTCACCGTGGCCATCCTTCATGGGTTCGGCATCGCGGCTGAATTCCTGGGTGTACTGGTCGACGAAATAGGAATCACCTTCTGCCAGCCGTTTGTAGCCGCACCAAATGGGCCTACTGGGTTTGCCATAGAGGAAGCGCTGTGCGATCCACTCGTTCCAGCCGGTGACGAACACGAACGGGGGGTCCACCTCCAGCGCACGTTTCCACTGTTCGTCGGCGTAAACGCCTTCGCCTGGACGTTCATGGCCGGGAGGCAGGGGTGGGAGCTTCTTGCCGCCGCTGGTGCTTCGGCCCTTGCCGTCAAGCGGGTGTGGCGCGATGCAGACTGAGATCTCCTCGGGTTTGTCCGGGGCATCATGCCAGCCAGGCTGTTGGGGAATCCAGTCCACCCAGGTCCACTTGTCGTGTCCGTCGCCGAACCAGCCCTTGGGATTGTTGGTAAAGGCCCATGTATGGCGGATGGTAAAATAGTCTTTCATATCCTGGGGCAGAGTTTCCGGCGGGCTCAGCAACAGCGGCTTGCCCAGCCAGGTGAACCACAATTCCTGATATTTCTTAGGCTCGTAGAGAGCCTGATAGAGCATCGGCACCGAAACTTCAGGGCGTGTATTATGCATCGCTGCGATTTTTGGCACCGGTAAACCCTGGTGCCTGCCCTGGTCGAGAATTTCGCACACTGCCTGCATCTCATCGGGATAGATGACGGTGTTGGTTTGGTCGAAAATGAGCGTGTCGATGCCCGCTGCGGTCAACATGGAGCGGTGCCGGGTAAGGACGAAAGGATCCTCGATGGAATAGTAACCCAGTTCCGGTTCCCCCCAGAAATGGAAGGCCCCGACTGGCCCATATTGCGGATGGGTGGGATTTTCGGCGAGGAGGCGGGTGTTGTCGTAAACCGGGGCATTGTGTTTGTTGGTGACACCTTGGTTGACCCATAGGAAATAGAATAACCCCACCTGACGGTTGGCCCGGGGCGGTCCCACCTCAGCATAGGTGGGCAGGCTGCGTCCAAGCGCATCGGTGCCCACCCAGGTGTCAGCGTACACGTCACCAGCGCGTTCGGCAGCGGCCAGCGAAGTCAGAAAGGGAATGAGCAGAATGTAGGCGGAATGGCGCAGCATGATTAGTTAGATCTGGAGATGAGTTTTTTTTAGTTCATCATTTAGTTATTAGTGGTCGTGTGTTTCAAGGATGCTCGTTTACGAATTCAAAATCGGCGGCTGACATCCCGTGGCTGGCGTTCTGCGTCTCACTCTAGGTTTACGGATAAGGGCAAAGGCTCCGATCCGCGCTTCGCTGGCCCGTGGTGATGGACCTGACCACGACCTCGCCGCCATCCACCGGCATGTCCGCGAGCCAGACGGTCAATTGGGTGATGAGACCCTGGAATCCCGGCTGCGCGGCGAGATCCACCTCCACCGTTGCCTCCTTGCGCGCTTCGGGAATGGGAAAACTGGCGCTCAGGGGTTTCGCAGGGTTATCGTTTCCTAACACCTTCCATGTCACGTGACCGGTTCCTTTCAGGCCCTTCCATGTGCCGGTTATTCGCAGCTTTGGTGCGGTCTCCGCGCGAAAAGGATGGATCGGGCCCTCGATGCGCGGCTTCATGCCTTTTGTGGTCGCAAGGCGCAGGCCATCCTTGATGGGCCAGCCAGCATCGGTGCAGTCCTTAGGCACCCAGTGCTGACGGTCCCTGGCGAAGTCCCAAGCAGGAGGCATCCGCTTGGACATGATGGCAGTGAAATAATCGCGCAGGTCGCTGAGCTTTCCGACCCGCACCGCGAGGTCAAATTCGAAGACAATGTCGTGGTCCAACACATCCGTGGACACCGGGCTGACATACATGGTGGGACCGTCGGTGGAAACCCAGGAGTTCTTAGGGCCTCCATGTCTTCCGCCGAGATAGTTGTAAACCTCCGGATTACACACACCAATGCCCCAGTCATCATCGCCCACAGCGGCCACCCAACCTTCGGTGGCGAGGAAGCGCGTCCAGGGAAACTTCTGCTTCCAGTCATTCTCGATGCGGGTCAGGGCGCCACCACTGAACGGCTTGTCACCGACGTAAGTTATCAGCCGCGTGAGTCCGGTCACGGTGTAGATCGCTGGCAACTCCTGGTTGAAGCCGCCATACCAGTTCGTGTCCGTGCGCAGGTTGAGTAACTTGTAATGAACCTTCAACATAGGCCCGTCGAGGACCAGGCGCACCTCGTAACGGCAGTCGCCGGGCACGTTGTTGAGTGCCCACTGCAGCGGAATACAGGTCAGGCGTATCTCGGTGCCGGTGTTGGTCAGATCAACCACTTTTGCCCGATTTCGATAGACATCGCCGGACTGGATGGGGTTCCATGCCCAGTTCTTCCAATCCGCGTGCGCCTTCTGTCCGTCCGGCTCGAAAGGATGCGGCCCGGAGTAGAACGAGAGCTGGATCTGCCGTCCCCAGTCCGCGTTGTTGATCAGGTTGTCGTGCCCCGGCGCCGACAACCAGGTGATGGCACCACCGAGATCCTGGTTTACCCCAACCTTGATCTGACCGTTATCGATGAAACTGATGCGATCCGGTGCCGCCGCTGTCTTGGCTGAGCCGGCGAGGACCAGAACAACGAGGAGTGTGATCGTGTGTTTCATGATTATTTCTCTTTTATGGAACGCGATCAAGCCGGCGGACGCTGACGTAATAGCCGTGCTGAACAACCAGCATTCGGTCAGGCGGCTCCTGCCCGGAATTGTGCAGCACTGGCGCGAGGTTGATGCCGTCAAACTTGGCTCCAAGCGTTTGCTTCAGTCCGCACAGCCCGATGAGCGTCGGTACCAGATCCTGCACCTCAGCCAGGCCGGCCACTTCGCCCGGCGGCCGAAGTCCTCCGGATGGCCAACGGACAAACAACGGTGAGCGATGGCCGCCCTCCCAAGGCGACCCCTTGCTCCCGCGCATCCCGGCGTTGTAGAGGTCCGACATGTGGGCGCTGCCGTTATCATTGAGAAACATCAGGATCGTGTTGTCACGCAGACCTGACTGGCGGAGGAAATCGTCTAGTCGCCCCATATTCTCATCAACATTGGCCAACATACCGAGGATTTGCCGGTGGTCCGGAGTCTGGTCCTTGTAGGGCTCGCAATATTTTTCCGGCACAATCAGCGGAGTATGGATCAGGTTCAACGGCAGATAGCAGAAGAACGGCTCGCCGCCTTTACGACGCTTATCCATCCACGTCATGGCTTCGGTGAACAGGATGTCGTTCACGTAACCCTTGAACTGGACCGGCTTGCCGTCGGCGTGGCGGAGCCACGGATCGAAATAATCGTTGCACCAGGTATCGTCAGATTCGCCGACAAACGCCGAGTTGAAATAGAGCACGTCCTGAAAGCCGCGGTCCTGAGGGCGGAAGGGATAATTGTCGCCCAGATGCCATTTACCGAACTGCCCGGTGCGATAGCCGTTGGCGGCAAATATATTGGCCACCGTCGGCAAGTCGGTGCGGAGTAACATCCGCGAGCCTGTGACAACGCTCGCACCGTTGCGGAAATTATCCACGCCGGTCATCAGTTGTGAGCGGGTGGGAGTGCAATATGGAGTCACGTGGAAGTCGGAAAACCGAACGCTTTCATCGTGAAGCTTGTCCACGTTGGGCGTCTTCACCACCGGGTTGCCGTGGCATGAGTAGTCGCCATAACCGGCGTCATCGACCAAGACAATAATGACGTTAGGTCTGGCACCAATATCCGCAGCGTGCACCCCGGCCAGCGGCGCCAGCAGCAGGGCGGCAAGAAACGTGTAGGTGTGTTTTATTCTCATTTTCTATCAATTATCTTTCGACTCAATCCTGATATCCGCCCAGTATCCGGCGACATGCGACGGTCCCGTCGCTTTCTGGAGCAGTTCCAGCTTCACCGCATTACCGGCATATTCCGTTAGATCCACCTCCGCCATCAACCAACCGTCCGGAGCCGTCTCCTTGCCCACGATTTTTTTCAGCAACTCCTTACCCTCAGCCTTGACCACCAACTCCCACTCACCTGCGGGTTGATGCCCAGCGGCAAACTTGAGACAAGTCTTCCTGCCGACGGGAACCTCCGCTCTCGTAATCAATACACAAGGAATGTCCTGCCTCGCCGCAACGGTCACCAGCACGTTCTTGCGGCCGAGTTTTTCTGGCATCAACCCGACAGGGATCTCCGTACCGTCATGGCAGTACTCGATCCACCATCCTGGCGCAAACTTTTCAAGCGCCTCAAAGATCGACTGAGGCATCGTCGCCCGCTCATCTTCGGCATATTTGATTCCGGCACTCGGCCCCGGCATCCAACTCTTTTCCACTGGACCTGGCTTTGCAGTCTGGACGGGAATCACCCACATTTCCTTGCCACTGGAGTCGGTTTCGATCCGGCCGCCGTATTTCACCACCACTTGGCGGCCCAGTTGCTCGTGGACCTTGAGCATGGTTGGCCAGTCATACGTGGAACTCCAGAACAGCTTCTTCTCGTTGAGCGCAGATTTGAACCGCTCCGGCACTTTGGCATACCCCATGGACGCGAACAACACTCCTCCGGCATTGGCGGGGTTGCAGTCGCTGTCCTGCCCGCATCGGCACGCGATACGGATGGTCTTGTCAGGATCTCCCTTGCCATAAAGCAGACCCATGATGATATACGCGCCGTTCAGCTTGGCGTCGATGCTGAAGCCTCCTTCGGCACCCGGCGCACAGCACAGCGTGTGGGTATAGTTCTTGTCCTTGTGATATTTCTCTTCAACCAGCCCCCAGGTTTTCTCCCAGTTCTCCGGGTCCTGCTGGTACCAGACAAGCATATCGCGAACCATCTCGGCATACTGGCTCTCCGCGGGAATGCACTTGAGACCGGCCCCGACAACTTTCACCATGTCATGCTCGAAGTATGCCTCGGCATACATTCCGCCAACAAACTGCCCGCCATACAGCCCGTCGCCGTAATTCATGATGCGGCCGAACTTGTCGCCCAGTGCGATCACGCTGTTAGGGCAGCCGGGAGAAATCAACCCGGAGTAATCCGCCTCGATCTGGTAATCAATGTCATCACAGTGCTTGTTGAATGCCGGATGTCCGGAGTCCGGCGGGGCGACACCCCGTCGCACGTTGTCGCGCCCCACAGCGTTGGCATGACACAGCGGAAACTTGGTGTTGGCGAAATCAATGCCCGCCTGTTTGAACGAAACATCAAAACCATGCAGTTCCAAGGTCCGGATAAATGTCTGCTCAACATAGCAGTCATCATTGTCCTGCTGGTTGACCATGTCTGGATTCCACGGCGGCATCTCCGAGTCCAACATGATCCTCCCCTTGACCTTGAACTCGGTAGGCTGCCCCCACCCCACCCCCGCCATCTGGCCGATCCAACCGCCCTTCAGGTGGTCACGGAAGTCGTCTATTGAAAGCTTGCGATACAGGGATTCATCCGCCGCCTGTGCGCTGAGCGCCAACCCGGTCATGACAACAATAGACGTTACACATATTTTCATCGTGTTCGCCGTGTTTTTCATTCCGCCGCATCCACCACGCAGCGGAAGCCCAGGGTGGCGGCGCGTTCCCTGCTGGGGGCCATGAGCAGCAGCTTGCCGTGGGTGTTCAACTCGATCTTGTTGGGGAAAAACCAGATCGATCCTTGTGGTTTGAAGTAGCTGCCGCCGCGGAGGATTCCTCCGCGCGAGTGCTGGTCGATATATTCATCCGTCCACTGCCAGACATTGCCGACCATGTCCATGACGCCAAACGGACTGGCACCCTTGGGGAAGGCATCCACATCCGTCGGCGGCCTCAGGACGTTTTTATCCTTACACTCCGGGGGAATCGCCGCGGCGTTTGGAGTGCTGCCCCACGGATAGAGGCGCCCATCACCGCCCTGCGCGGCGTATTGCCACTCGGTTTCATGAGGCAGGCGTTTGCCCGCCCAGGCGGCATACGCCCGGGCATCTTCCTGTGAAACCCAGGTAACCGGTTTTCTGCCCCAGCCTTCCGGATAGGTGCCGTTCTTCCAGTTCTTCAGGAAATTGCCATCATCACGCGGATGGTAATTTGCCGCATCGACGAATTTCTTGAACTGTTCGTTGGTCACCGGATAGGTGTCGATGAAGTAGGGTTTCAGCGTTACCGGGTGGCTATGGTAGCGGCGCGGCGAATCTTCCCACGGATATTGCACATCGGTGCCAATCGAGTTGAAGCCCTCGATTTCGATGCCCTCGACCTTGAAATTGAAGCTGCCTCCGGGGATCCGGGACATGCCCGCCGGTGCCGTCTTCGCAGGCACGGTGGCGGCGATGGCTAGCTGTTCTTGAGGCAGAAATTTCCATTCGCCGGAAAAATCAGCCAACCGCTTGGCCGAGTAGGTGTGCATCTTGTCGAGCAGGGCGGTCAATTTCGGATCCAGCGTGCCACTTGCGGCCAGCACCGAACCGAAGCCGTATTCTTCTATCTCGAAACTTAATATCAGTTCCTGGCCATCCTGCACGGGCTTCAGCTCCACGCCGTGCCAGAGGTCGAAATAGCGGACGCCGGGGCTTGCCGGCACGCGCAACTGCGGGCCTTCAATCTGATAGGGAAAACGGTTGATGAAAGTCCAGAGCGTTTGCTTCGCGCCGGGGAAGCGGCTGGCAAAAATTCCTTGTTGCAGTGTGGGCGTGTATGGTTCCCAATCCTTGCTTATAAGCAGGTCCGGATAGGCGCGTTCAATGGTGGCGATCCGGCGCAGGGCTTCGCCATCGCGCGGGGTGATCCCATTCCAGATGCACCAGACGCTTTCCCAGGATTCGTAGCCGGTTCCGTTGAAAAACGCGCTCTGCAGATCCTGGTTCCGGTCCCGGGCCCAGCGATCACAGATGTTGACCATGTGCCGGGGTTCGAGCCATTTGAATTTGCTAACGGGAGGGATAAAATTGGCATTGGCAAACATATTCTTAGTTGGTGTTCCCCAATACCCCCACCCCATGTTGATCCAAGGCAGTTCCTTCGCATCGGCTCCCACCGCGCCTTCCGGCTCGAAGGCCAGGATGTTGCCGCTCTTATCCGATTCGGTCCGGAACGTGTAGTCTTTTCCCATGCTTTGCATCGTGTCGCCGTTGACGCCGTCGGCACCGATCGTTTTCATGTCACGGGCAATCGCCGTCGGAATCGTCACCCCTTCGTCGCGCACTCCCGTTGTCCACCACGGCATGGTGGGGAATAGCACATGAACGCCGCGCCGATGGAAGTCCGCCACCATTTGCTTCAAGGCCGGAAGACCTCCTGGCAGAGCGCGGAGCTGATCAAAGGGATTTTGATTATCGATACCGATATTTGGGTAGACATGCCATATCAGCACTGCATCGATGCCGCCGTAGCGCTTTTCCAAATCATCCAGGTAACGGTCCACCGTGTACTTGCCGACCACCGGATCATAGAAATAGCGATCCTCGACCATCATCTGCGGCTGGACAAAGGCGCTATGGCACCACTTGAGTTCCGGTCGGTCATATTCAGTGCCGTAATACTTGATGTCAGCCAACTTCAGTTCGCGCCACTTTTTCATGTCCGCAAGCCAATTGGTAATCGAGGCGCTATCCTGATTCGGCCCCGGGATCGTCTCCACTGCCATCTTGAGTTTCGCTTCCAACGGCGAGAGCGCGCTGTCGGCCGGGTTGGGCGAAGATGTTAGGTTATTGACCCCACCGGCGACTGGCGATCGGTAAACCGATAATCCGGCGCTGGACGAAAATGATTGTTCCGGATGATCACCACAGGAAGGCCGACCGATGACGCGCACCGCCACTGCGGTCACCGGCGATACAAGAGTGCAGGCGAACCGGCTATTGTTCTGGATACTCTTGCTATCGGTGGCGGTGGTGGCGGGGTAATCCGTTAGTTCACCTGCGGTGGTCCAAGGGCCGTCTTTCACGGCCTGAACCTGCACTTGGGGTTTCCCCTTCGAGGTATCGAACCACCCGCCGTCATGAAAGATTGCGCCGTGGGTGAAGACTACCCAGCCCACGGGAGATGGCTTGGCTAGGGTCAGCGCATACCAATCCTGCTCCTGTTTGGTGCCGTCATAGGTCGTGACCACCCTGCCTTCGATCAGTGAACCTTCCACATTGCCAGGGCGCGAACGACTCTCCGCAGCGGCGGGCAGATTGCCGAGCGCTCCCCATGCCGGCATGCACGCGAGCATGAGCGCTAGGCTCAACAATAGATAACTACACTTACTTGTCTTCATGTTGTTGTTGTTTGCTTTTGATTTTCATCTACCAATGACTTCAGTCGTGCAGACCTAGATAATAGGAATACCATTTATTCTCCTGCTCATTGAGCAAACGATCGGGAGCGCCCGGCGGGACGAGACTCTTGGTCCAATCGGAAAGTTTTGCCGCAAGGTCGCGGGCGATATCGGGATTCCCGGCGATTAGATTGTGTTTTTCGTGTTCATCACGGGTCACATCGAAGAGGTATTTCGCGGCGTTGCCGGCTTGGATATATTTCCAGCGACCACAGCGCACCGCCGACTGATTCCAGAAACGCCAGTACAGCGTGGCGTGTGGCGGTCGCTTATCATCTCCGGTCAGGTGCGGAATAAGATTCACCCCATCGAGACGATCATCTGAGGGCAAACCAGCCAGGGCCACTGCGGTGGCGGCGATATCGAGAGTGCTAACCGGTTGATCGTAAACCTTGCCCGCCGGCAGCCGTCCCGGCCAGCAGATGACGAACGGCACGCGCAGGCCACCCTCAGCCAGCATCCCTTTCTCGCCGACCCAGGGATCGTTGAGTGAACCATCCCATGCCGCGCCAGGTTTGTTCACCGGCAGGACATCCGCCATGGGATGCCCTTGGGCAGCACCCAGCGGCGCTCCGTTGTCGGATGTGAAAAAAATCAGAGTATTGTCACCGATGCCATATTGTCTGAGCGCGGCAGAAATTTGTCCGACCCCGTCGTCAATCGCCGAAAGCATCGCCAGCGCGTGGCGGCGGCGCTCAGGCATCTTGCCGGGAAACCTGGCCAGATATTTCTCGGTAGCCTCGAGCGGGACGTGCGGGCCGAAATACGCCAGATAGAGGAAAAATGGCTGGTCGTGGTGGCGCTTGAGAAACGCCAATGCAGCCTCGGTCTGCGTATCTAACCGATAACCGGGTTGCTGAATGAGCGTGCCGTGCGGATCGAGTGTTTTGCCATAGCAGTCGAACGTGGCAAAGTACTGGTGCATCTCGCCTTGGAAGCATTCGTCGAACCCCTGCCCCAGCGCGGAATACTGCCGAATATATGGTCCGGGAATCTCCACCTCGCCAATCTTGTCAAGCTTGTGCTCTGGCAAATATTTGTGTGCCCACTTCACGGATAAGCGGTTCGGATCGAGGTGCCACTTGCCAACCATGCCACTGACATAGCCGGCCTTTTTCAACCGTTTGGGAATCGTCTGTTCATCCAGCGGCATCGGATCATCGGGGATGGTATCGAGGCCGAACTTCTGTTGATAGCGTCCGCTGATTAACCCGGCACGCGAGGGACTGCACTGCGGGGCGGTAACATAGCCGGCCGTCAGGCGAACGCCACGTCCAGCGAGTGCATCGATGTTCGGTGTTTTGATATCGGGCACCTGGTGTTGGCAAGACAAGTCGGCATAGCCTAGATCATCTGTGAGGATGACGATGATGTTGGGCTTGTCGTTCTTCTTTTCAGCGGCGTGCAGCGCGGGCAGCAACGCTAGCAGCGGGGCGCTGAGAATGATAAATGCAGTTTTCTTGTGCATGTCGGGTCTTCCTGACTAGTTAGATCTTCCCTTCGCAGAGGCCTTTACCACCAGCACCCAATCCGCCGCAGTTGGCTTTGGAGGAATCTTCCAGCGGCATCTTCCACTTTGTGCATCCCTCTCAGGGCTAAACGTTCCTATATTCATGTACACACCTGTCCTGGTGTTGAACCATTGCGCGGCGTACAAAGTATCGCGCATATTGCGCAGGGTGCCGCTGGTAGTAGTCGCCCTATTGTACAGGTAAAGCACGTACACATCCGACGCGATGGTAGCCAAAGAATACCACGCGGAGCTTTCGGCCATAAACCAATTCGGGTCGTCGAAGCGCGGCGTCAACTTCCACCACTCGATGGTTGCGAAAAAGTTCTTCATGTGGATGCCCAACTCCGTAGCTGACAAAAAATCGACGCTAGTGGTCCACTTGGTTCGCTTCTGTTCAACCGTGACAGTCACAGAGCCTCTCACGGTGTCCTTGTCCATATCGAACTTGCTGTTGTAAAGCCAAATGTCGATGGCACCGTAGCCATGACCCAACATGCCGTTCAGATAAGCTGCCCAGCCTTGTTGCCGTGCGCCATCGCCCAACGTCCAAAGATGGTCGTAACTGCCTTCGTAATTTACAACTGGCTTGCCTTGGCCATTTTCCCAAAAATCTTTCACCTGCGACCAGCGGATGGCTGACTCGTGGGGCGGTGTCCACTGAACCCCATACCAAGTATGCCCCGGCACATCGCGGAAACTTGATGTGGATGCGAGCACGCCGTAGCCCCACTGCGGACGTTCATCCTTGGGAGGTAATGTTTTGGGTTCCGGTTTGTAGCCCATGAACTCCATGTGCGCGGTACCGGGATGCTGGTAGGCATCATATTCATGAACCCACGCTAGCACCATTTTCCATGGATTTGATTTCGCATCGAATTGGCACTGGTCACCACGATCAAAATAGAAATCGTTATCTACCTCCTGCCCGCTGGTCCACATCACCGGGTACGCGCCGAAACGCGCTACCCACAAGCGACACAACTTCTTAAGATACTCATCGGTATAGCATGGCTTGGTGATTTCCCGAGAGAAAAACAACTCGGCATTGGCATGCACCAGACCGGCGTCAGCAATGGATTTAAACCGCCGATCCAGGTCCTGAAGGCCAGGCAGATCCGCATCGCTGAATCCATCCGCAAAATTGTATCTAGCGCCCAGTGGTTGCGACTGGTAAACTGTGAATCCCTGCGCGACTCGTTTGTTGACAATAGGTTTAAACATCTCATCAAACGGTTCCTGCGGCATGCTCCAATGCGTATCGCCTAGGTAAAAAAACGGTTTGCCGTCCGCATACATGAAATATCGAAGCCCTGGCGCGGTCCTGAGGAAGCCGCGCCGGAAAATCTCGAGTACTCCCTGATAGCGATTTGCCCCTAGCGTTCCGCGTTTATTATGCAGTCCGCCGTCTGAGCTATCCATGCAGGACGAAACATATTTCCAGACACCACACTCGTTAGGAGCAAAGCGCGCTCTCCACGTCCTGCCGCCGTCCCAGAACCCAGGCACCGTGTACAGCTTCCCGGACGGCGATGTGAAAGCGACATTCAACTCCGCGGCATTCAGCGGATCGGTGTAGGTATTGGCGCTTACAAACGTAATCTCCGCCGCCCGCCAAGTTTCGGTCAATACGTCCACCATTGCCGCCTGTATCATAGGCTCGGCGGGGCCTGATTCGCCGGCATGCAGCGCAGCCATCTGAGCGAACAGCAGGGCCGCGTGGAGTAGGAGCGTATGTTTCAAGGTTGTGAGTCGTGCGGGTTCATTGGATCGCCGCACTGGGTTGGCTGGGAGCGCCAAGCCCAAGCTTGGCTTTCTTCAATTCATTCACACGCCGAGCTGGGGCTCGGCGTTCCCGGCACTCATGCCAATCGCGACTAATGCGGTGAGGGTGTTTCATGGTTGGCGGATGCGTTAGGTTCGATGGGTCGCGTCGGTCATGCGCTACTTCTGCTACTTCTTCGCTTTGGATGCTCCCGGGAGCGAGTCGAGATACGGTTGCAACCATGCCGGTGCATGGGCGTTCTCTTTCTCGCCAAAAACGAGCAACGGTTTGTCCGGGATGTTCAGGTGTTTTTCCGGCGGGCGACGCTCGGTGACGAGTTGTTGGATTCTCGCGCTGAGTTTATTGTAAACATCCGGGTGCTTGGCGGCCAGATCGGTTTTCTCGCCAGGATCGTTAGACAGATCGTATAGCTCCTTACCGACGAGTTTCCAGGCCCCCTGGCAGATGGACATTTCGCCCATCTCGCCGGTGCCTCCGCCGGGTAGATTATGCACCACTTCCTTGCGCGGTGACGGCTTCGCGCCGGTGAACACGTCCCACATATCCATGCCGTCGAGGGGCAATGGCTGCTCTAGCGAACCACCCGCCAACTTTAGCAGCGTGGGATACAGATCCGTCACATGCACCATGCCATCGACCTTCTTGTCCGCGGGCACATAGGCAGGCCAATGGATGATGCAGGGGACTCGCACTCCGCCTTCGTAGGTGGACCCTTTGCCGCTGCGGAATGGCGGATTGTCATTCGAGCCGCCATTGTCGTTAAAGAAGACGATCAACGTGTTATCCAACACACCCTTGGCCTTCATTGCCGCGATCATCCTCCCAATGGCCGTGTCCATGGAATCCAGCGTCGCCAGTTCCTGGGCGCTCGCTTTCGTTCCCGCTCCCGAGGCGGTTCCGGCGCGCTTGCGATATTTTGCCAACAGAGCGGACGGCGCATCGTACGGCGAGTGCATGGCATTAAACGCGACGTAATAAAAGAACGGGCGATCCGTGTTGCGGGCGGCCATCAGGCGTTCGAACTCGCGAGCCAACAGGTCGGTGGTGTAGCCGTCCTCACGGATTGTTTCACCGTCGCGGTGCCAGTCATACCACTGGTTACGGGTCTTGCCGTTATATGATACCAGGGCACCGTAAAAACCGTATTGATGATCAAACCCCCGTTGCAGCGGCAGTTGACGCTGATACCAATTGCCAAGGTGCCATTTGCCGATGATCGCCGTGTCGTAGCCGGTTTGCTTGAGGGCCTGGGCGAGCGTGCGTTCGTCAGGCAGCATCCCCGCTGTGTCATTGCCGTGAGAGCGCTCCTCCATACCGTTGCGGAACGGATAGCGGCCAGTGAGGAAAGCCGCGCGGGTCGGCGAACAAACCGAATGCACATAGAACTGGGTGAGCCGCGTGCCTTCCTTGGCGAGCAGGTCGAGATTGGGAGTTTCGCACGGTCCGCCATTAAACCCGGGGTAATCCCTGTTCATGTCATCTACCAGAAACACCACGATGTTGGGTTTCTTAGGTGACGTCTTCAGCGCATCAGCTGCAGACAGGGCACCCAGCGGCCCACACCATAGTGAGGCCAGGATATATATATTCACTCGTAAGTTCATTTTTGTCATCTTAGCTGGCTGGGCCGATCTCAACTTCCGCAAAGGTAAGCGCGGCAATTCCGTTAGTCCCCATGAGCAGCCGGTCCTGGCTCCAACTGGTTTCCTTGACATAGGTGATTTTCTTGGCAGTGGAAGGCTCCTTGAGTTTGAGGGTCACCACATTTCCCGCCACTGAGCCGGATACAACCAGCCCCTTGACACTATCCAGATAGAACTCACTGATAAGCGAATCGGTCCAGACCACCGGCTGATCAAACACAAGCGCGATGGTATCCTTTGTCCTGCCCACGAAAGATGCCTGCTTGAGGTTGGGTGCAGTGATGGAAACCGTGGGCGTTTTGCCATAGTTATCCCGCTCGATCAGCGGCTGCATCAGACGCGCGAATTCCGACCAACCAGCCAGCGGATAATGGCAGGGCCCGCCCGGCTTGATCCCCAAGGTGGACATGCAATCCATATTAGAAAACAGGCGCGGCAAGGTCCTTTGCTTTTCGCGGATCATGTCGCCGCCGCCGGTTTTTCCGCCCATGCTGCATGAGTTCGGCCAGATCTGGAAGATATAGTAGTGCTGGATGTTAGGAAAATCCTGTTTCCAAGCGGCGGACATTTCGAGGAAATAATCCTGATAGGACTTCCAGTCGAAGTCGCCGGTGGGTGACGCTGACCCCTGGTTGTTCTCACCCTGGTGCCAGAGAATGCCCCGGATGCCGTGGGTCAGCTTGGCCTGCTTCACCCGCAACAACATCCGCCCGTAAATCGTGTTCAGGTCGTCAGGATTGGCCTCGTTGCGCAGGTGCACGTCGATGCGGGTGCCCCCCACCGCTCCATTCACTATGAAGATGGGCATCTTCTGGCTTTCTACCAAGCGTCTAGCCAGATCCATGCCCCACCAGCCCAGTTGCGCTTTCTCGCCTTGCGCGATTTTCCATACCGGATTGCACCACTGGTGTTGCGTCCCGGCTTTTGGATCGCCGGAGGGACCGCCATAGCTGCGTATCCATTCGCTGGTATCCGCCGGTGCCTTCTCGCCGGTGTCGGTCGCCAGCGCGTTGGACTGTCCATCAATCAGATAGGCATCACCGCACACCAGATTAGTCACTGTCTCGAGGAGTTTTTCTGTGCTGCCGGCCTTTGTACCGAACTCAACTTTATATTTGATCAATCCCGGTTTGAGCTTCACCGACAAGGCATAACTCTTGTCTGCGGCGGGCTTTTGCGTTGCGGTTTGAATGAGTTTATCGTCGGCATACAACTCAATTAC
>Ga0118677_10004718_pt1 | contig 24525 bp, 16 predicted proteins | sample AliMusrvi5mmetaG_FD_86154 | JGI IMG/M metagenome (GOLD analysis project Ga0118677, IMG submission 86154)
CCCGTGCGCTCTCCAAACCGCCGACTGGCCCGCTCGCGCCGGGCTACCCGCCGCCGCTGGTCGATCATGCACAAGAGCGCGAAATCGCGCTGTCAATGTATCGCCGCCATTCCGCTTGATCTTTTGGGATGGTCTGCTTTTCTCGATTCCTTATGCGCAAGTCCCTCCTCTTTCTTCTCCCGCTCTTTCCATGCGCTGCGGCATTCGCCGATGTGACCCTGCCGCCGCTGATCTCCGACCACATGCTCCTGCAGCGCGCGCAAGCCGCCGTGTGGGGGAAGGCTGACCCCAATGAAGCCGTCACCGTCCGACTGGGCCCGACGAGCGCGAAGACAACGGCTGACAAAGACGGCCACTGGCGGGTAAAGCTGGAAGGGCTCCAACCCGGCATTGAGGGTGACATGACTGTTTCGGGCAAGAACAGCCTCACCGTGCGAGATGTCGTCGTGGGCGACGTCTGGGTCTGCTCGGGGCAATCCAACATGGAAATGCCCCTGAAAGCCGCCTGGATCAGCCAAGGAGGCGTCTTGAATTTCGAGCAGGAGATCGCCGCCGCCAATTTCCCCCAAATCCGGATGTTTAGCGTGCCAAAGACATCGAGCGAAACTCCGCTGGAAGAAGTAGCGGGCAAGTGGGAAGTCTGTGCGCCCGAAAACGTGGCGCACTGGTCGGCAACAGGCTACTTTTTTGGACGCCAACTCCATCAGGATTTGGGCATACCCATTGGCTTGATCCACACCTCTTGGGGTGGCACCGTGGCGCAGGCTTGGACTCCCACCGAAGTATTGCAGGGCGACCCCGAGTTTAAAACCGCTTACTACGACAAGCGCCAAGAGGAATTAGCCAACTACCCCGCCCTCAAGGCAAAGTATGAGGCGGAGACGCTTCCTGCGTGGCAGGCAAGAGTCAATGCAGCCAAAGCGGCGGGAAAAATCGCGCCCAATAAACCGCGTCCTCCGTTGGGGCCTGGCATGGGAGGTTCCGCCAGCGCCCTCTACAACGCGATGATCGCGGGTGCGACGAAATATCCCATCAAGGGAGCCATCTGGTATCAGGGCGAATCGAACGCCATAGAAATTGACTCCGAGCGGTATCGCCGTCTGCTCCCCGCAATGATCACTTCCTGGCGCAAAGCTTGGGGTCAGCCCGACTTCCCGTTCTACATCGTTCAACTCGCCAACTTCAAGACACGGTGGCCCGAACCGACGGATTCGGAGTGGGCCGATCTGCGCGATGCCCAGCGTCTGACCGCTCTCAACCTTCCCCACACCGGCTTGGCCGTAGCCATTGACATCGGTGAGGATCATAACATCCACCCTCGTAATAAGCAGGAACTGGGACGCCGTCTGGCCCTCGCCGCCGAGGCCAAGACCTACGGCAAGGAGATCGTTTTCTCGGGGCCTTCCTTTGCCACGGCCAAATTTGATGGTGCAAACGCAACCGTGGCTTTCCAGCCCGGCACCGCTCTGGGTCTTACGGCTAAAGACGCTGGATCGATCAAAGGATTCGCCCTCGCTGGGGAAGACAAAAAATTCGTCTGGGCGGAAGCAAAAATCGTTCCCCCCCGCAATGCGCAAGGCAAAGAGCCGGTTATTGTGCTGAGCGCTCCGGGCGTGGCCCGCCCCGTGGCCGTTCGCTATGCGTGGGCTGACAACCCCGAGGTGAACCTCGTCAACAAAGCGGGCCTTCCTGCCGTCCCCTTTCGCACTGACGATTGGCCGCAGGTCGAAAGGCCCGCTCCGCATGCGTTGATGCCGGTACCCGCTGCCGCTGGTGGATCACGCCCGTGAGCGAGTAATCACATTGGAAATGTATCGGCTTTCCTCTTGAACTTAACGATCCGCCTGATTATTTAGACCTTTATGCGAAAGTCACTTAACTTTTTCCTCCTGATCGCCCTAGCCCTCAACGCCGCTTATGGCGACGTCACCCTGCCGTCGCTGATCTCCGACAACATGCTCCTACAGAGTTCCAAAGCGGCTGTCTGGGGGAAGGCCGACCCCGGTGAAGCCATCACCGTCCAGCTCGGCGACGCCGTTGCCAAAGCCACAGCGGACAAAGGAGGTAACTGGCGTGTCGAGCTAGTGGGGCTCAAACCCGGCGTCGCAGGCACCATGACCGTTTCGGGCAAAAATAAGCTCACCATCCAAAACGTTGCCGTGGGCGATGTCTGGGTCTGCTCCGGACAGTCGAACATGGAGATGTGCGTCGGCTATTTAAGCATTGGTTACCGAGGCGCTTTGGACTTCGAAAAAGAGATCGGCGCCGCCAATTTTCCCAAAATCCGAATGTTCACCGTGCCGAAGAAATCGAGCGAAACACCCCTCGAAGAAGTCGTCGGCAAATGGGAGGTCTGCACGCCCGAAACGGTGCCGCACTGGACGGCAACCGGTTACTTTTTTGGACGCCAACTCCATCAGGATTTAGGCATGCCCATCGGCTTAATCCAAACCGCGTGGGGCGGAACTCCGGCCCAAGCCTGGACTCCCACCGAAGTGCTTCAAGGCGATCCCGATTTTAAAACCAACTATTACGACAAGCGTCAAGCCGAGTTGGCCAACTATCCCGCCCTCAAGGAGAAGTATGAAAAGGAGACGCTCACCGCATGGCGGGCAACCGTCCAGGCGGCCCAGGCAGCAGGAAAACCGGCACCCAAAAAGCCAAACCCACCCTTGGGGCCCGGCATGGGCGGTTCTGCCAGTGCCCTCTACAACGCGATGATCGCGGGTGTGACGAAGTATCCCATCAAAGGAGCCATCTGGTACCAAGGCGAAGCCAATGCAGGCGAAGCCGAACGCTACAGCCTCCTCCTCCCCGCCATGATCACTTCCTGGCGTAAAGCCTGGAACCAGCCAGAGTTTCCTTTCTACATCGTCCAACTCGCCAGCTTCATGGCCCCACGCCCGGACCCGGCTGACTCTCGCTGGGCCGATCTCCGAGACGCCCAACGCCGCACCGCCCTCAACCTCCCCCACACCGGCTTGGCCGTAGCCATCGACATCGGTGAGGAAGTGAGCATTCACCCCCGCAACAAACAGGAAGTGGGACGCCGTCTCGCGCTCGCCGCCGAAGCCCAGACCTACGGCAAGCAGATCGTCTGCTCTGGACCTTACTTCGATAACGTCAAATTCGACGGCGCAAACGCAACAGTTACCTTTAAACCCGGCACCGCTCTCGGTCTCGCTACCAAAGATGGCGCACCGGTCAAAGGATTTGCCGTTGCCGGGGAAGACAAAAAATTCGCGTGGGCGAATGCAAGAATCGTTGTTCCCCGCAATGAGCAAGGCAAAGAGCCGGTTATTGTGCTGAGCGCGCCGGGCGTGGCCCGCCCCGTGGCCGTTCGCTATGCCTGGGCCAACAACCCCGCAGTCAACCTCATCAATAAAGAGGGTCTTCCAACCGTTCCCTTCCGTACCGACGATTGGCCGCAAGTCGATCCGCCACCCCTCCCCGCTGCCTCTCCAGCTGTTACTGCCAAATAACCCCGGGGTTCCCCACGCGCCGCGAGGCGGGAGGCCGATGCAAGGGTACGGGGTTGCCGCGTTGTGTGAAAAAAGTTCGCACCGCCGGACGGCCCACTCTATACCGAACCGGAGCCATGCCCAACACCGCCGCCTCGCGTCTCATTTTGCAGCCCTATTCGGAGGAAGTCGTCATCCAGGCGGCGCGTTCCGCTTTGGAGGAAGTCGGCGGAAAGGTGAGTGTCGGATTTGTATTCGCCTCGGCGGATTACTACGAGAATTTGCCCGATTTCCTGGAGCTCATCCAGCTCCACGGCCATGTGCCGTTATTGGTGGGGTGCAGCGGATCTGGCGTCATTGGTACCAACCGCGAGGCCGAAAAAGCCGCCGGGTTTTCCCTGCTGCTGCTGCATCTTCCCGAAACAAAGCTCCACGCCTGCGCATTAACCGCTGCAGAGGCCGAAAGCACCGATTCCCCACAGGGTTGGCACCGGATCACCGGGGTCAAACCCGGCGAGGTCGATGCCTGGATCGCCTTTTGTGACCCGTTTGGGTTCCCTGTGGAACGATGGATCGCCAGTTGGAACACCGCCTATCCCGGCACGCCGATGTTGGGCGGGCTGAGCAGCGGCCCCGAAGGCGGTAACGAAGGTGTTTTTGTCTTTCAAAACCACGAAATGCTCCCGCCGGGGAGCGCCATTCTTGTGGGGATACAGGGCGGCGTCACGCTGCGCCCGCTGCTTTCGCAGGGCTGCCGTCCCATTGGGGAGCCATTCACCGTCACCGGAACCAACGGCAACCTGGTTTTGGCCCTCGGCGGCAAACCGGCGTATGCGGTTCTGGCCGAGGCGTTTGAATCTCTGGACGACCGGGATAAAGCCCGCGCCCAAGGCAATCTCTTCGCCGGGTTGGCCAGTTCGGAATATCTGGAGGATTTCAAACAGGGCGATTTTTTAATTCGCGCCATCCTCGGGGCCGACGCCCGTTCCGGGGCTGTGGCGCTCGGAGCCTACCCGCGTGTGGGGCAGACGCTGCAATGGCAGTTACGCGACAGCACCACTGCCGATGACGATTTGCGGATGTCTCTCCTGCACGAACGCTCGCTCAAGCCGCCCCCATTCGCTTCGCTGGTCTTTGTTTGCAACGGGCGCGGACGCGACCTCTTTGGCTCACCCAATCACGACGCCCACGCGCTCAGCCAGATCATCGGGAGCCATCCCAGCGCCGGGTGCTTTTGCAACGGCGAAATCGGCCCCATCGGCCCCAGCAACTTCGTCCACGGTTACAGCGTCTCCATGGCGCTCTTTACCTAGCCGCCGCAAAAAAAGAACGCCGGGGCCGTTGCTTGAAACAACGACACCGGCGTTAAACTCATTTGGTGCCTGTTAAGGCTCCGGGAGGAGTTTAGTAACGACCACCGCGGTCACCACCACGGTCGCGGCCACCGCCGCCACCGCCACGGCGTTCACCGCCGCCGCCGTAGCCGCCGCCACCACCGCTGCTGCGGCGCTCAAAAGAGCGTCCGCCGCCGCCACCACCGCCGCCACCACCACTGCGCTCTTCACGAGGACGCGCGATGTTTACGGTGAGAGGACGGCCTTCGAGGGCTTTGCCGTGGAACTGCTCAATCGCGTTCTGGGCTTCGCCTTCGCTGCTCATCGTGACAAATGCAAATCCACGGCTTTTGCCCGTGAATTTGTCCTGCACCAGCATCACGTCACTGACGGTGCCAGCTTGACCAAAGAGGTCCTGCAGATCGGGTTCCGTTACGTTAAAGGGAAGATTCCCCACGTAAAGTTTGTTGTTCATACTGATAACTGCCAAGCACTGCGGTGACGGTCCCCGGTCATCGGTCTCAAGTCGCCACTGATTAACTCAATTGCAAACTCCCCTGCCCCAACACTGCTGACGAAGAATCATCCTAGGGATGTTTTGTTGTAAGAAAAGCAAAATCCGCTTCAGTTTTTGCGTTAAACCGGACTAGGGGAACACCGGATGCCAAGGGTGCCCCCTTCCCGAGCGCCTTTTCACACCCTCACTTCCACACATGCCGGGGGTAGCGCCGCTGGAGTTCCTGTTTGATTTTTGGATACGATTCCCGCCAGAAAGTCGCCAGATTCTGCGTCACCTGGATGGGGCGGTGGTTGGGCGCAAGCACCTGGATCGTCACCGGCACGCGCCCGGCGGCGATGACCAAGCTCTGTTCCACTCCATATAAATCCTGGATGCGGATGCCGACCACGGGTGGCCCGGAGGCTTCGTAGGTGACCTTGAACCGGCGTCCGTTGGGCATCTCCAGGCGCTCCGGGGCGAATGTCTCCAGCATCGCTTCCTGTTGCGGGCTGAGCCAGGACTTGATCACCGGCCACACCGCGCGCTCCTTGATCTCCTTGTAGGTCGCCGCCCCGTAGCAAAGCTGCTCGATCAACGCCTCGCGGTCTTCCTGCCCGAGCGCGGGGAGTCCCAGTTCCGGCATCCATTCGCCCAGCCGGTTGAGCCGGACGATCCACTGATCCACGGCGTGATCCCAGTTCGCCAGGGGACAGTTGCCTGCGAGGACCTCGCGGGCGAGCAGCGCCGCGGCCTCGCTGGGGGGCACCTTATCGGTCTGGCCGCTTGCGAGAACAAGATCGCGGAAGCGCGTTTCACGGCGTGCCATCACGCGGCGCAGAGTCTTTTCGTAAAACACCTCCACGTGCTCGGAGAACGCCTCGGGGAACAGCTCGCGCAGCCATTCCTCGCGAATGGCCGTGGCGAGGGAAAGCAGCGTCTGCACGCCGTCCTTGCCGCTGATTTCGCGCACTTCGCCCGCGACAAAAAGCGGGGCGTCACGCACGACGCTTTCCCGCGCAAGCACGCCGCGCCGCCCGTGGACGAGCGCGCAACGGAGCGTGCCGGAATCGAGCCGCACGGCGACCTGATCCGGGAACCCGGCAAGCACGCATTTCGCCACGGCCTCATCCGTGGAGGTCTCCGGGGAGGTGCGGTCGGACACGGAAAGTCCCTCCCCCTTGGCGATTTTCAAAAATTGTTCGAAAAGCTGACCCGCCTCGCGCGCGGCGATGCCATTGACTCCGAGGGAACGGGCGATCCCGTCGTTGCCACTGGCCATTCGCCAGGCGCGCATCATCAAAAACAAATCCGAGGCGTGATCCTCTCCCAGCGCGCGGTCACGGGCATCGTCGGTCTCGTTGCCGCCTCGCCGCAGCAGATTCCGCCCCTGGGTGAGCGCGGCCACGAGCGCCACGTCCCGCACGCAGCCGTATTCCTCCGCCGCAAGTAACATCCTGGAATATCTTGGATGCAGTGGAAACGCGAGCATCCGGCGCCCCAGTTCGGTGATGATCCCGGTCGCCTCGTCCAGCGCGCCCAGGTCCCGCAGCAGTGTCTCCGCGCGTTCGAGCGAACGCGGTTCCGGCGCTTCGAGCCAGCGAAACGCGGCCACGTCATCCACGCCGCTGGCCTTCAGCGTCAGGACGACCTCGGCGAGATCGAGCCGCTTCACCTCCGGCAACTCCTGTGGCGCGCGCTCAAAGTGCTCGCGCTCGCTCCAGAGCCGCAGCGCCACGCCCGGCGCGGTGCGGCCCGCGCGGCCTGCACGTTGATCCGCCGAGGCGCGGGAAATCTTCTCCACGAGCAGCGTGTTGATGCCGCGGTAGGGATCGAAGCGGGCGATGCGCGCGAGCCCGGCGTCGATCACCACGCGCACGCCGTCGATGGTGAGCGAGGTTTCGGCCACGTTGGTCGAGACGATCACCTTGCGCTTGGGATGGCGCGCGATGGCTGCGTCCTGATCCGCCACGGGCAGCTCGCCGTGCAGAGGGAGCGCCACAAATTGCCCGCCCACGCGCGAGGCGCGGATGGCCCCGATGGTGCGCGAAATCTCATACGCGCCCGGCATGAAAATGAGCACATCTCCTTCGGTGCAGGGAGCGAGCCGTTCCAGTTCGTCCACCGCGATATCCCACACGGCGGTTTGATCCGCGCGCACGGGACGTGGCAGATACAGGATGTCCACGGGGAACGTCCGCCCCTCGCTTTGCAGCGTGGCGCAGGGCGCGAGATAGCGTTCCAGCCCGGCAGTGTCGAGCGTGGCGGACATGACCACCAGCTTGAGGTCGGGCCGGTGCGCAGCCTGCAAATCAAGCGCGCGGGCGAGCGTAATGTCCCCGTAGAGATGCCTCTCGTGAAATTCATCAAAGAGGATCGCCGAGACGCCGCGCAGCCCCGGATCGTTGAGCATCTGGCGCAGGAGCACCCCCTCGGTGACAAACCGGATGCGCGTCCTGGCGGAGGTCACCTTGTCAAAGCGGATTTGGAACCCGACCTCGTCCCCCAACCGGCAGCCGCGTTCCTGCGCCACGCGCGCGGCGAGCATCCGTGTGGCCAGACGGCGCGGCTGCAACACCACCACCTCGCCCTCGCCGAGTAAGCCGTTGTCCAGAAGCATCTGGGGAACCTGCGTCGATTTTCCAGAACCCGTGGGTGCCTGCAACACGAGCCGCGCGTCCCGCGCCAGGGCGGCGACAAGGGCGGCTTCGAGTTCAAAGATGGGCAGTTCGCGGCGGTTCATCCTCAACAGATTAGAGGAGCGCACGCAAAGACGCAAAGAAAGGAATATGCCAGCCGGGAATGGGACGGATGGGACCAATGGGACTTATGAGGCCAATGGGACTTATGTGTCCCATAAGTCCTATCCGTCCCCTTGGTCCCATTCCCGGCCCCCGGCATCACCCGCTCCCCTCGCACCGCGGCCCATCCGCCGTCCAGAGCAGCCGGTCGATGCACAGCCGCCGTGCGGTCATCGCGGCGTCCCACGCATGGTAGGCTAGATAGTCCAGCCCGTCCGGCCCGGTCACGAGGCTATTGTGGCCCGGACCGATCACTTTCCCGGGAACCGTTCGCAGCACGCGCGGCCCGGCTTCGTTGCCAATGTCCGAGTATGGCCCCAAGACATGATCCGCCACGGCGTAATCCACCCCGTAGCTCTCGTTCTCCCAGCGGCCCCCGCTGTAAAAACAGTAATAGCGCCCCTCGTGCCGCACCACGCACGGGCCTTCCAGCGTGTGCCAGTCAAAGACGCCCCCATAAATGCGCCGGTGCGCCAGGAAACGCTGCCAGTCCCGCCGCGCGCGCATGACCACCCGCGGCTCCCCAGCCACGCGGTCCATGCTGAGAAGCCGGTCCACGACCAGCGCCGTCCCGGCCCGCACCCGTCCGAAGGGCCGCGCCTCCCCGGAGTCGAGAAAATCGCGCGCATAGAAAAGATACCAGCTCCCGTCGGCGTCGCGGAAGGGATGCGGATCAATGGCAAAGGGCAGGCGTTTGGGCCACACCAGCGGCTTGGATTGCGCATCGCGGTACGGCCCCCGGGGATCGTCTGAAACCGCCACGCGGATCTGGTGCCGCCGGTCTTTTATTCCTACGGAGTAATACATCCAGAATTTTCCTTCGCACGCCGCCACCTCCGGCGCCCAGTAGGTGCTCCCGAAGGCGGGATCGGGCCGCTCCAAAGCGCTTCCCGCCGACTCCCACCGCACCAAGTCGCGCGAGTGCAGCAGCGGGAATACCCAGCCCGCGGTTTCGTCCACGCCGCCCGCTTCTTCCCGGCCCGTGCCGACGGCGAAATACTCCTCCCCCACCCGCCACACGAACGGGTCGGCAAAGTAGCCGCCAAAGACCGGATTTTGGTAGCGCATCCCCACCCTCAAACAACGAGGCTCAAAGGTGCGACGGACGTGCAGCAAATGCCCCTTGCCCGGGGCATGAAAAGTCTCCTGCCGAGCTTTTGTCGGCATTCCCGCTTTTTTCCTGGCTTCTCTCGTTCCCAAACTCCATTTGGGAACGCCGTTGTCCCGGCAACTTTATTGCCCTGTGGGGGCCGTGGCATGCAATCAGGCGCGCTCGCTCTCAGACGCAATGGAGTTGCGCAGACAAGCGCGTGCCACCCTCCTTCCGTCGGGTGAGTTTGGGCACGAGAGGAAATAAGCGGCCCAAGTCAAACGGCGCACGCCTCTGCTTTTCCTGATTTCCTGATTCGCCTTTCTTCACTCCTTGCCCATCATCTTGGCAGGGACCAAAAACTCCAGGTGCGCGCCGCCCGAGGTCATGGAATCCACCTCCAGTCCCGCGAGCGTCGCTTTGCGCATGCGCAACGCGCCGAGGTGGCCCGCGCCCAGCAGCGTGCCCGCAAAGGCGCTCAGGTCCGGCTCGTGCCCGACGATCATCACGCAGCCAAAGCGCAGGAAGGCGCGCATCTCCTCCATCGCCGCGAACGGCATCATCCCGGAAGCGAGAAAGGCGTTGAGCACCCACTCGCATTGAAGTTCTTCGGCCACGATCTTCGCCGTCTCCTCCGCGCGCAGGTAGGGGCTGGTGAGGATGATGTCGGGTTGCAGACCGTTCTCACTACAGAAGCGGGCCACCCGTTTCGCCTGCTGTCGGCCCTTGTCGCTGAGCGGCCGCAAATCATCCGTCCGCGCCGAGGTCGAGGCGTCGGCGTGGCGGAGAATCAGCAGTTGCATGGCGTGGGCAGGGTGGGCGTTCTTACATCACCATGCCGCCATCGACCGTGAGGGTCTGGCCGGTGATATACTTGGCTTCGGTGCCGGAAAGGAAAGCCACGGCGGCGGCGATGTCCTCCGGGTCGCCGAAGCGGCCCATCGGAATCTGGCCGAGCACCGCCGTCTTGATCGCCTCCGGCAGCACGTCGGTCATGTCGGTCTTGATGAAGCCGGGCGCCACCGCGTTGACGGTGATGTTGCGGCCCGCGAGCTCCCGGGCGAGCGTCTTGGTGAGGCCGATGAGTCCCGCCTTGCTCGCGGCGTAGTTGGCCTGACCCGCGTTGCCCATCAACCCCGCCACGCTGGCGATGTTCACGATGCGCCCGCTGCGTTGCTTGATCATCGGGCGCATGACGGCCTGGATGAAATTGAATGCGCCCTTGAGGTTGGTGTCGAGCACCGCATCCCAATCCTCCTCGCTCATGCGCATGGCCAGGCCGTCGCGGGTGATGCCCGCGTTGTTGACCAGGATGTCCACGCGCCCGAAATCGGCAAAAATCTTCCCTCCCACCTCTTCCACGGCCTTTTTATCGGCCACGTCCACGGCGTACGCACGGGCGGCACCGGGGTGCTCCGCGTTGATGGCTTCCGCCACCTTGGAGGAATTCGCCTCTGAGCGGCTGACACAGGCGACTTTGGCCCCCCCGGCTGCGAGACGTTTGGCAATGGCTTCACCGATGCCGCGTCCGGCGCCGGTCACAATGGCGATCTGATTTTCAAACTGGTTCATGGTGCAACGGCAGGCTAGCAACCCTCGCCCCGCGCCGCAATGCAAAAGGGCGGCGATGACGACCGGCAATAGACGGCAATCCCCTGCGTAATTGTGCGGATTGCCCTGATTCGCGCATCAGGGTATATTTTACTTCAGATTTTCCATCAGGGGCGGGCGCGCCGGCTGTTAGGGGTAACAGGTGGCGCGCCCTTTTTTGGGCTTTTTTATATCGTTGCAGGAATCTCAAGGGACAACGGCCCCCCTACCTGTGTCGGGGCACCGCCCACTGTTAATAGGGTCGCACCTTTGACGTTTTAATTAGAAGACCCGATATATCCCTGACTTTTCCCGGCGGCACGAAGAATCCCCACTCTGCTGCCTTGACCCCGGAACCACTTTGGCGTTATTTTCATATTCCCCCACAATCTGCGCCCATGATCGAACTCGAAGTTTACGCCGCTGGTGTCCGCGATATGCACATGATTCTGGAATTGGATCACGCCTTGGAATCCATCCCGGGGCTGCGGTATAAAATCGACCGCAATCACGACATCGTTTATTTCGAGGCAGACGAGCCCAAATACAACGTGCAGGAAATCCTGAATGCTTTTACGCGGCTGGGGCTTCAGCCCCGCGTCGTCGGCACGGTGCCCCAGGAGCTGGACAAAAAGAAAACCCAGCGGCTGCATTGATCCGCGCCCAAGAAGACTGGACGGCAGGCCGTTTTATGGCATAAGGTTTTCCCTCACGCCATGCTGCTCCTCCGGTTTTTGGGTTCCACCGCTCTTTCGCTCTTCGCCTATCTCGGGGCATTGATGTTCCTGATGTTGGAGACGTTGCGCTCTGTCGTGACGACGCCGATCCGCTGGCGCCTGGCGCTCCAGCAGGTGCTCGAAGTGGGTTTCCGCTCGCAGCTTGTGGTGATCGTCACCGGCGGGTTCACCGGAGCGGTGTTTGCCGCGCAAACCTACTTCCAATTCCATCGGCTCTCCATGGAGACGGCGGTGGGCGCGGTGGTGGCCGTCTCAATGTTCCGGGAACTGGGGCCGGTCTTGACGGGGCTGATGGTGGCAGGGCGCGTCGGGGCCGCGATGTCGGCGGAAATCGGCACCATGAAGGTGACCGAGCAGATCGACGCCCTGCGCAGCATGGGCGTGCATCCGGTGGACTACCTGGTGGTGCCTCGGGCCATCGCCATGATGATCTCCATGCCCATCCTGGTGGCGGAATGCGTCGGCATCGGCATCCTGGTCGGCCAATTCGTAGCGGTGAAACTGCTGGGTGTCTCGGGAGTTTGGTATGTAAATTACATGCTCAAATTCACCGCCCTGCGGGACTTGCAGATGGCCCTCACCAAAGGTTTCGTCTTTGGCATCCTCATCGTCTTCGTAGCCTGCAATGAGGGGCTGCGGGCCAAAGAGGGCGCGGTGGGCGTGGGCCAGGCCACCACGGACGCCGTGGTCAACGGCTCGCTCTTCATCTTGATCGTCAATTTCTTCCTGACGATGATCCTCAACATTTTCTTCCCGGCTGGCTAATGACAACGGAACCTCCCACTCCCATGCTCTCGGTCGAGGCGTTGAGCAAGACGATCGACGGCCAGCATATCCTGCGCGGTATCGACCTGCAAGTCGCCCCCGGCCAAACGCTCGTCATCATCGGGCGCTCCGGCAGCGGCAAAAGCGTGTTGCTCAAGCACCTCATCGGGCTCATGACCCCCACCTCCGGCAAGGTGCTCATCGAGGGGCGCCAGATCGTGGGGCTCACCGAACGCCAGTTGCTGCCCATCCGCAAGACCGTGGGAATGATGTTCCAGGGCTGCGCGCTTTTCGATGCCATGAGCGTGGAAGAAAACGTGGCGTTCCCCTTGCGCGAAGCCGGGGAGCGCGACCCCAAGGTCATCCGCTCCAAAGTGGCTGAAGCGCTCGACGTGGTGGACCTGACCGGCCACGAACAAAAGCTGCCCGTGAACCTGAGCGGCGGCATGAAAAAGCGCGTGGCGCTGGCCCGCGTTGTCATCACGCGTCCTCACTGCGTCCTCTACGACGAACCAACGGCGGGGCTCGACCCGGTGGTGTCCGACTCGATCAACCACCTCATTCGGCGCTTGCAAAAACGCTTTGGAGTGACATCCATAGTGGTGACCCACGACATGAAATGCGCCGCTTACGTCGCCGACAAAGTCGCTTTTCTCCACGAGGGAGCCATCTATTTTTACGGCGACTTCGCGGACCTGATGGCCTCCGAAGACACCCTCATCCAAGATTTTATACAAGGCCGTTCGGGCGATTCAGATTAAAACTTTCTTATGGCTAACGATCAAAAAGGACTGGAACTCAAAGTGGGCCTGTTTGTCTTCATCGGGCTGGTGCTCATCGCCGTTATGGCGGTGCAATTCGGACGGGTGGGCCAGGGACTCTCCGAGTTTTACACCCTCACGGTGAAATTCCCCAACGCCAACGGGATCATCAAGAACGCCGATGTGCAACTCGCTGGCGCCAAGATCGGCATCGTCGCTGCAGATCCCCAAGCCGTCGCCGGGCAAATCGGCTACGTCTCGGTCAAAATGCAGATCCGCAAGGACATCAAGCTGCCGGTGGGTTCGTATTTCCAGATCAACAGTTCGGGAATGATGGGGGACAAGTTTGTGGAAATCACCCCCTCGGGCAAATTCAAATACGACACTTCCAACCCCAAGGATGACCGGCCGCTGTTTGACCCGGCCAAACCGGAAATGGTCATCGGGCCTGACGACAAGCTTGCGGGCTATCAGGTGCCGGGATTGAGCGACCTCACCAGCAAGGGCGACAAGAACATGGAAAAACTCGGCGCCACGCTCGACGAACTCAAGGAGACGCTGGAAAAAATCCAAAGCGGCGTCTTGAACGATCAGAACATGGGGAACCTCAAGGATTCCTTCGCGAGCCTCAAAACCACCACGGACAACATCGCCAAGGCCTCGACGAAAATTGACAGCATCGTGACCGGAGCCCAGAGCGCCGTGGATTCCGCCAAGGACACTTTCACGGAAGCCAAACAGGCGATCACAACCATCAACACCGCCGCAGTGGACGTCCGCGCGGCCATCGGTGACGTGCGCGGCGTTGTCCAGTCCGGACAATCCGTTTTGAAATCCGCCCAAAACGGAAAGGGAACCCTCCCCATGCTGCTGGGCAACAGCGAAGTGTCCGAGAACCTCCGCGCCTTGATCGCCAACATCCGCAAACACGGCATTCTCTTTTACCGGGACAGCGCCCCCCAACCCGCCCCGGCGACGCTCCCCATTCAAGCGCAATCGAAAAAACCCTGACCGCCCGTGACTCCCAAAAGAACCATCACCCTGCTGCGGATCCTTTTTGTCGCCTATGCCCTTTTCATGGGCATCTGGGTCGGGGAAGTGGCCCTCGGCTCGCAAAGCAAAGGAGCCATCTACGGGCTGCTCGCCGCCCTCCTGCTCGTCCTGGCGGACCGCCTGCTGCGCGGGTTCTCCCTGCGGGTCTTCTCCTCCGCCACTTTCGGCCTGCTGCTCGGATTCGCCTTCAGCTCCCTTTTTCTCGCCTCCGACGTGCTCCGCTACGCCCTTGATGAGACCCGCTGGATCGCCAGCCTCTGCGTTTACTCGGCCTTCGGCTACCTGGGCATGATGCTTGCCATGCGGAGCAACCGCGACGAATTCTCGCTGGTCATCCCCTATGTCCGTTTCCGCCGCACCGCCGTGCAGGACGTTCCGGTGGTCGTCGATACGAGCATCCTCATCGACGGCCGACTCATGGCGCTCTGCCATAGCGGTTTTTTGACCACCTCACTGGTCGTCCCGCGGTTTGTCGTCGAAGAACTCCAGCGTCTTGCCGACTCCTCCGAGCAAGTCAAGCGCGACCGCGGCCGTCGCGGCCTGGATCTGCTGAGCGAAATCCGCCGCCGCTCCGACATGAACCTCACGCTCCATGACTCCAGCGCCGACGAAGACGCCACCGTGGATGCGCGGCTCATCGCTGTGACCCAGGTGTTGCAGGCGCGCCTATTGACCAATGACTCCAATCTGGCGCTCGTCGCCCGGCTGGAAGGCGTCTCGGTTCTCAACGTCAACGACCTCGCCCGCGCCCTCCACCCCTCCGTGATGACCGGGGATGAACTCGAGGTCTCCTTGATCAAGCCCGGTCGCGAGACACACCAAGCCGTCGGCTTCCTGCCCAACGGCAGCATGATCGTGGTCAACCATGCCCGCACGCACGTGGGCGAGAACGTCACCGTCATTATCGGCGGCGTGCTCCAGACCGTCTCGGGCCAGATGTACTTCGCCGAACTCAAGCTGCCGGTGGCGCGCGCCAAATAAGAAGAGAATCCCGACGAGAAGTTCCATGCTCATCCTCGCTTCCGCCTCGCCCCGGCGCCGCCAACTCCTGACCGAATACGGCTACCGCTTCCGGGTGGAGCCCGCAGACATCGAGGAAGTGATGCCGCCGGACCTCACCGTCGCGGAGATCACCCTCCTTAATGCCCGCCTCAAGGCGTTGGCCGTGGCGGAAAAGAACCCCGCAGCTCTCGTCATCGGCGTGGACACCCTGGTGGCGCTCGATGGGATATGCCTCGGCAAGCCCGCAGACATGGAGGAGGCATTCGCCATGCTCAGCCGCCTGAACGGGCGCATCCACGAGGTGCACTCAGCCATCTGGGCCGCCCGCGCTTCCACCAGCACCCACCGCGCCCTCGTCGAAGTGAGCCGGGTCAAATTCCGAGCCTTGGACGAAGCGGAAATCCGCCGCTACATGGCGCGCATCCACCCCCTTGATAAAGCCGGGGCGTATGCCGCCCAGGACGACGGACCAGAGGGCATCATCGAGAGCGTCGAAGGCTCGCGCACCAACGTGGTCGGCCTGCCAATGGAGGCGCTGGCGAAAATGCTGGAAGCGTTCTGACGAAAGGCTTTCGCAGCCGCTCTACGCCAGATCGCTCCTCGCGCCTTGGCCACAAAAAATCAGCTTCACCGTGCCTCTCCTCCAATTTTTATGCAGCTTCTTACGGCGTGGAGAGCTTTGGAATGAATTCCTGACGCGGCAAGCCGGGCCCTTCCCAGTCCGCAGTGGCCCACACCGGGTCACGCGAATCGGCGATCCGGAAACATTCCAATGTTACCGGGTAACAGCCCTTGGTCAGCTTCACTTCGCGGGTCTCAGGCATCAGGCTGCAACCACGGAATGATTCCAGGAGGGGCACGCCCCCCAGGAGCATCCGGAAGTCGTCCGCGGATCCAAAGTAAAATGTATAGACTCCATCCGCAGGCACCTGCAGGCAGCCCTCCATCCGGACGGTTCCGGGGAGTTTCATGGTCGTCACCAGCTTTTGCAAACCCGCCGCATCAGCCTTCTGCAGCGGGTTCTCGGAGATTTTCTGTTGGGTCTTCACGTCGTGACCGGTGCCGGTGTAACTGGCGATCTTCACGCCGGGCTTCAGGCCAGCCGGCGCGGGGCTCGCGGCAACCACAAGGGGCTGGGGACGCGGCGGCAGTTGCACGGGATGCGTGGTGGCTGCCGTGGGGATGACGAACTGGCATTTGCCGGCGAAGGTACGGCGCGGCCAGTAGAATTCCTCGACTCCTTTGTCATTGAGCAGCAGCCCATGGTCACCTTTGGTGTAGACCCAAGTGCCGTCGCCCTCCACTGCAACGCGATCAATCTCGACCGCCTGGGTGGCTCCCGCGAAATGCTTTTCCATCTTCGCGTTTTTCTCCCCGTTCACCTTCGCGTCCCAAGGGCCCAGTTTCACCAGCATCCAGGAACCGCGCAAGGCATCCCCCTGCGGCAGGGGTGGATTTGCACTAACGCGCAGACGGCTGACGCCCTTGCCGTCCCAGCGTCTTTGCGAGGTGGTGATGACACCGGCATAATCGGCCGCGGCGCTCTTGAGTTCCACCCCTTCCGCCTTCAGTTGGGTGCCTTCGATCAAATAGGCGCGCGGCGGCTGTTTTTCCTGCCGGGATACCAGGGAAAGGCGCCCGGACATGGCAATCCCGCCTGCGTTCACTTCGCGGCTGCGGTCAAGGGCATACAACAGGGTGTCCATCCGGCCGGGGGACTCGATGCGGAGCGCCACCAAATTGGGGTCACCTTGGTCGATACGTGTGACGGAGGTGATCTTCGGAGCGTGATGGTAGGGCTCATGCACAACGACAAACACGCTGGAGCCGCCGGGCTTGACCGTGTGGCGGATCATGCGATGGGGGAGCCGTGGCCATTTTTCCGTAAGCACGTCCTCTTTGCCGTGGAAGCCCATTTCCACAAGGGAAGGAGAGCTGAAGTTCATGAACTCATACCCTGCTCCCATGATGGCCACATGGTGGCGAATGCCGATGGCGGGACGGTCCGGCCAGGAATCCGGCCCTGCCAGATAAGGCGCCACCTGACCGTCGGAATTCTGGCCCTCGGCTGCGGTGGGAGTTTCCCAAGGTTTGTCACACACCGAGGTGAACTGGAATGGGCCGGTGATGAGGGCCTTGCTCGCATCAAAGAAAAGGCCGTAGCCAGACCCGATTGATTGTCCCCAGAGTTTCGGCTCCACCCATGTCTCTCCCGCGGGAAGCAGCGGGCGCAGGCCGGGAAGCGGCTTGGTGGCCAGGGTGGCGGAACCGCTGGAGTGATGTTGGGCAGAACTGCGCAGCATATAATCGTGCGTAGCACCACCGGCCACCTCGAAAATGTCGACGACATACGGCGCGTCGGGATTGATGGCATTGAGAACCAGGGAACGGGTGTACTTGGCGGCAAGACCGTTATAGGCGCGGCTGTCATCCACGCGGATGGCAGAAACACCGTCCATCAACGGAGCGTACATCTCCACATCCCCGGCAGTATGCTTGCCCTCCTGGTTCAAATTATCGATCACCACCGTGGGGTGGCTGGCGGTATGGGCGCCATAGGAGCGCAGGATGCTCTTGTGGTAAGGGAAATCATCCACCAGAGAGTGCCCGTAGGCGTATATCTGCATAGTGAGCCCCGAGGTATGACCGTGACCGACCCCGTGCTCGGCGAAATCGAGGGCAACCTGGATCTGCTTGTCGCCGCTCCCGGATCCCAGCACGGCGCGCCGCACACCGGGCAGCAGGATATTGCTGCTATTTTGCAGCGGACGGCACGTCTCGTTGGGAACTCCCGACCACCACGCGGGACCAAACCCCGAGCCGGAGTCGTCGTAGGTCAGCCAGCCGCCGCTTGGCAGGCGCAGCTTGTCATATTCCGTGCTGAGTTTGTAAAAGTATTCCTCCATCTCTTTCATCGGGTAAATATTTTGTAAGTGCAGCCCGTCTTTTCCCACAAACCCTTGCGGATCACTGTAGCCGTCGAGCACCCGCGCGCCCTCGAAGAACGTCAGCCGGAAGATCGAACTATACCCCATCGACTGGTTGAACAGGGCATCAAAGCTGGTGGCATACTGAGGCACGTTCCGGATGAGATTGTATGCGATGTGAACGCGATCCGGGTCCTCCAACACCAGCGCCCGTTCGGCAATGGCCTTGAGCGGGCATTCGTTCCCGTAATACGGGTTATCGGTTCCGGAATCCCGCAGTTCCGCCCGCTTCAAGGGGTCCATGAACAGCCCGTCGATGATCCGTTTTTTGACGACGGCGTCCATCGAGGGACTCGAGGCCGCAAGGTCAAAGAGCGCCAGCAAATTCTGCGGCAGATCGTCCGCCGCGCGGCGATCCCAGCGCGTATCGACAAAACCATAAGGCGGCTTCTGCCCCTTGGCGGTAACATAGCGCAGCCCATAATCGGTGGTGAGCAGGTAGTGTGGGTAACGCTTGGCGAATTCATCAAGCACCAGGATCAACCGCTTGGCAAGGCGCTCCTCGTGGGTGCTTTGGTACAACTCCGCCAGGGCGGTCAACCGGGGCATCAGCCAGGCATTCCTGGCGTGGTCGACCAGCCCGCGCATGTAGAGTAGATGAGGCTTTCCGGCCACTTTCTCCTTGATGGTCGGGGTGATCTGAGCGTCGGTGTAGTATTCCACCTGCACGGTTTCCCCCAGCATATTTTGCATCGTTTCCTTTTTCAGGGGGAAATCAGCATTGGGGAAAACCGTGCCGCACTTTTCGCACTTGATGTGGTCGGGATACAGCGGATCAAATTCCACGGGAAAGGGTTTCACCGACTGCATGATCGGTCCGGGCGTTTTTTTACGGGCGCACACCGGGCAGAGGTCGCTGATGGTCGGGGGTTGGTCGGGGATGAGCGCGCGCACCTGATCATCCGTCAGGGCCATCAACTCTTTGACCCCTCCGGATTCTTTTTTAGACTCCTTTTTGGCATCCGCAGTCGGCTTGTTCCAGCGGTCCAGCACGGGGTGCTTGAAGAACGATGGCTGCGGACTCGGCACCGTCTCGGCGTGCAGGAGTCCTCCACCAAGGGCGCAGAAGATCGACAGGAACCCAATCCTCGCGAGCGAAATCAAGGGACGATGGGGGCGGGTTTGTTTCGGGTGGATTTTCATGGAATGTTAAAGTTGGTTTTCAGGTGCAGGAATGCCTTTGGACAGCGCAGGTTGCTTCGCTGGCTTGGGCGATAGCTTGGGCGTGGGCGTCGGTGTGGCCGCCGGTTTCGTCGGCATGGGGTGCGGGAAGTTATTCCAGCACTCGACCACGACCTTCGGCTTCTCGCCTCCAGCATCGGCGGCATGATATTCGATGGTGATGCGTTTGGTTTCGCCGGGGATGAGCGAGAAGTAGCCATCATTCATGAAGACGGGCAGGACTTGCTCCCCGTTACTCGGCTTGACCGGCTTGGGCCGGATGGCAAGGGCGACGGCGCCCGAGTCGGCCGGGTTGGTGATGTCCAGGGTCATCTTCGTCATGCCGTTGGACAGAGCCTCCGATTTCGGCTCGGTGACCACCAACTTCACCGGCTTGAGGCTGCTCAGGCCGAAGTAATCGAGATAGGTCGTCCCCCGCCAGTAGAAATTCTCGGAGACCACCTTGCCCGAGCTGTCCGTGAGGCGCAGCTTGAGGAAGTGGGTCGCTGAAACATCCGCCGGAACTTGAAGTTTAAAACAATCGGCCACCGCATTATTTGGGACTTTCACGGTTGCGGTCTGATATCCCTTTTTACTTCCGTCCATGTTGTAAATCCGCAGTTCCGCCTTCAGGTTTTCTACCGGTTCGCAGGTGTTGTTGACAACCCGGATGTTATCATCATTGCAGTTCCAATAGACATGCACCGGTTCGCAGGCAGTCTTGGCGCCCCAGTAGGCGCCGGTGGTGTCGTAGTAGTAGTCATAAGTCTGCCAGACAAATGATGGATACGCAGACTGGCTCATCCAGATGAGCAGGCCTGAGGCATTCACGCCGCTGTGATCTAGAAACCCCTCAAACATTGCCTTCATGGTTTCCAGATTGAGCAACTGGGCCTTGCGGCAGAAATCCTCGATGTCCGAGGCTTCCCCGTAGCTCGAACCAAGTGAGGCAACGTATTTGTCGGGACCAGCGTGTCCTGCATTCTCGCCGAAATAATGCTTGTTCCACATCTCGTTCGCCGGCCACCACGTTTCCTTGGGCATGAATTTTTTGAAGCTGTCGAAGCTGGTGAATGTTGCCATTCCAAGCTCACTCCTGAGGCCAAATGCTTGTTTTGTCAACGCCCCGCCCCCCGCCATTGACTTGAAATATGCTTTGGGTTCGGCATTCGCCCAGCCACCGCTACCGCTCAGGCCGCCTTTACGGGAATTCGGCTGGTATTGACGATCCCCACCATCATATTTCCTGATGATTTCCGCCAAGGGTTCATTCACTTCCGGCTTCGGTTCGTTCTCATTCATCGCACACCAGAAGGCGATGCTTGGATGATTTCGGAACCGTTTCACCTTCTCAACGACATTGGCGAAATAGACACCTAGATCGCTGGGATTCCCGCCCTTGGAATTGAGCCAAAGTTCATCCCAGACCATGATGCCATACTTGTCGCAAGCCTCATAAAACGCCTCGTCCGGCGTCATCCCCATCCAGTTGCGGATAACATTAAAGTTCATCTCCTTATGGAATCTAATGCGGGTGTCATAGTCGCTCGCCTTGCAACGCAACAGATACTCGGCCATACCCCAGTTTCCTCCTTTGAGGAAAAGCGGCGCGCCATTGATGCAAAATGTCAACCAGTCGCCCTTCATCAGATAGGTGTATTTCTTGATGCCGAAAGTCACCTTCTTCTGGTCCGAAACCTTGTCCCCAGTCCGAAATTCCAATCGGCAGGTGTAGAGATTCGGCTCGCCGTAGCCGTTCGGCCACCAGAGCTTGGGATTGCTGATGTGCAGGGCGGGGGTGTCGGAGACCTTGAACATCACGGTCTGCGTCTCGCCCGGCTTCAGGGTGACGGCTTTTTTGAAGGCGATCTTGCCGGGGTTGATCTCGCCCACCAGCTCCCCGCTCACGGGCGAAGAAGAGGAATTCGTGAGTTCCATCTGAACCGAGAGATCGGCCTCCGTGAGCTTCGGGAGCTCGCTGCGAATCCAGGGATCGTGAAGTGAAATATCACCCGATCGGGAGAGATAGACATCCTTGTAGATACCGCAATTACGATCAGGGACGGCTGGCATCCAATCCCATCCACAGCTGCAAATCAAAGTCGGGCTGGCACCATTGGCATGGCCATAGCCCCATGCCGGCGGTGTGGACGCCAAAACGGCCATGACATTCTTTCCCCCGTTTTTCACGAGCGCGGTCACATCAAAGCGTCCGCGCTGGAAAAACCCCTTCATCACGCCGACTTTGGTTCCGTTGAGATACACATCCGCATCACGATTCACCCCGTCGAGGTTCAGCCATATCCGGCCTCCCTTGAAATAATCCGCCGGAACCGTGAACTCGGTTCGATACCAGAAAAACTTAGAAACACCTCTTCCTGCTTGGTATTTTGTCACATCCACCTTCCAGGCATTATCCCCGTAGTTGGGATCTGGCTCCAAGCCGGCGTTCACATAGGAGCCAAAAACCGTTCCAGGAACCGTTGCTTCCACCCATTTCTCGGTGGCATAGCCCGGAGTGGAGAGCTGCTCGCCGGTCTCCTTCACGTCCGTCTGCGGAGCCAGTTTCCACGGGCCATTGTTGAGGGAGGCACACTCCTGGGCCTGTAACGGAACAAGGGAAAGTCCGAGGAGAACGGCCGCAATCCCCACGGTCGCAAGCAAGGAACGATGCGGTCGGGGTCGTTCGAAGTGGCTTTTCATGGGAGCTTAATAAGGGGTTCGGGAGCTGGAATATCAGTTTACTGGAACTGGCGTATTCACTGCGGGAGTCGGCTTCACCGCATCCGGTGCCTTCCTGGCGCGCGTGGGCGCGGGCTCTGGCGTAGGTTTAGGCGTGGGCAAGGGTTTTTTCGGCGTGGGGTGCGGGAAGTTATTCCAGCACTCGACCACGACCTTCGGCTTCTGGCCTCCCGCGCAGGCCGGGTTGTATTCGATGGTGACGCGCTTGGTCTCGCCCAGCAGGAGCGAAAAATAGCCATCGTTCATGAAGACCGGCAGAACCTGTTCTCCCGTGCTCGGGATGACCGGCTTGGGCCGGATGGCAAGGGCGACGGCGCCCGAGTCGGCCGGGTTGGTGATGTCCAAGGTCATCTTCGTCATGCCGTTGGACAGAGCCTCCGATTTCGGCTCGGTGACCACCAGCTTCACCGGTTTGAGACTGCTCAGGGCGAAATAATTCTGATGCGTCGTTCCGCGCCAGTAGAAGTTCTCCGAGACGACCGCCCCCGCGCTGTTCGTGAGCCGGAGCTTGAGGAAGTGGGTCGGCGAAACATCCGCCGGAGCCGCCAGCTTGAAGCAATCGGCCACCGCATTGGCGGGAACCTTCACCGCGGCGCTCTGGTGGCCCTTTTCCGTGCCGTCCAGGTTATAGACCCGCAAGTCGGCTTTGAGGTTTTCCACCGCTTCGCGGGTGTTGTTGACCACGCGAATACTCTCGTCGGCGCAGTTCCAATAGATATGTACCGGTTCACAGCCGGTCTTGGCGCCCCAGTATGCTCCGGTGGTGTCGTAGTAATAATCGTAGGTCTGCCAGACAAGCGCGGGGTAGGCCGACTGGCTCATCCAGATCAGCACGCCCGAGGCATCCACCCCGGTGCGGTTGCCAAAGCCTTCATAGAGAGCCTTCATCGATTCCAGATTGAGCAACTGCGCCTTGAGACACCAGTCTTCGATGTTCGCGGCTTCGCCATAGCTGTTTCCCAGCGCGGCGACATACGTTTCCGAGTGGGCATTGCCGGCCATCTTCCCAAAGTAATGCTTGCTCCACATCTCATTTTGCGGCCACCAGGTTTCCTTGGGCATGTATTTCTTGAAGCTATCGAAGCTGGTAAAGGTCGGCATCCCAAGCTCACTGCGCAGGCCGAAACCTTGTCTTTTCCGTGCCCCACCACCTGGAATTCCTTGAAAATAGGCCTTTAGATCGCTTGCCAGCGCCCACCCGCCGCTTCCGCTCAGCCCGTCTGCACGGGAGTTCGGCTGGTAGCGCCGATCGCCACCGTCGTATTTCTGGAAGATTTCTACCAGGGGATCATTCACCTCCGGCTTCGGTTCGCTTTCGTTCATCGCGCACCAGAGGGCGACACAAGGGTGATTGCGGAACTGCTTCACCTTCTCCACGACATTGGCGAGATAGACCGGTACCTCGGGGTTGCCTCCCCTCGAATTGAGCCAAAGCTCGTCCCAGACCATGATGCCATACTTGTCGCACGCCTCGTAAAAAGCCGCGTCCGGAGTCATCCCCATCCAGTTGCGGATGGCGTTAAAGTTCATCTCCTTGTGGAAGCGGACGCGCGTGTCGTAGTCTCCCGCCTTGCAGCGCAGCAGATACTCGGCCATACCCCAGTTTCCTCCTTTGAGGAAGAGGGGAGTCCCATTGATGCAAAACGTCAGCCAGTCGTCTTTCATCACGTAGGTGTATTTCTTGATCCCGAAGGTCACCGTTTTCTGATCAGAGACGGCTGCGCCCGTGCGGAATTCCAACTTGCAGGTGTAGAGATTCGGCTCGCCGTAGCCGTTCGGCCACCAGAGCTTGGGATTGACGATGTGCAGGGCGGGCGTGTCGGAGGCTGTCAGCTTGAGCGTCTGCGTCTCGCCCGGCTTCAGGGTGACGGCTTTTTTGAAGAGGATTTTGCCGGGGTTGATCTCGCCCACCAGCTCCCCGCTCACCGGCGCGGGAGAAGCATTGGAGAGTTCCGTCTGAACCGAGAGATCGGCCTCCGTGAGTTTGGGCAGCGCCGAGCGAATCCACGGGTCAATGACGGAAACCTCGCCCGTATGAGTGAGATAGACGTCCTTGTAGATGCCGCAGTTGAGATCCGGCACAGAGGGCATCCAATCCCACCCATCGCTGCAAATGAAGGTCGGGCTGGCTCCATTGCCATAGCCCCTCACCGGGGAGGAAGCCAACACGGCCAGGGTATTCTTCCCCCCGCTTTTCACGAGCGCGGTCACATCAAAACGCCCGCGCTGGAAAAACCCCTTCAGGGTGCCCAGCTTGGTTCCGTTGAGATAGACATCCCCATCGCGGTTCACCCCGTCGAGGTTCAGCCATATCCGCGCCCCCTTGAAATAATCCGCCGGGACCGTGAATTCCGTGCGATACCAGAACTTCACCCCGGATTTCTGGCGGTATTTGGTCTTATCAACCTTCCAGGCATTATCCCCGTAGTTGGGATCTGGCTCCAAGCCGGCGTTCACATAGGAAGTGAAAACCGTTCCAGGAACCGTTGCTTTCACCCATTTCTCGGTGGCATAGCCCGGAGTGGAGAGCTGCTCGCCGGTCTCC
>Ga0118677_10004719_pt1 | contig 24521 bp, 20 predicted proteins | sample AliMusrvi5mmetaG_FD_86154 | JGI IMG/M metagenome (GOLD analysis project Ga0118677, IMG submission 86154)
GCCTGACGCTGCTCGGGCACCCGGTGACCGCGTTGGCCGCGAAGGCCTGCATGACCCTCGGCGAGACGTCCGATTTCGACAATGCGGTCCTGATGGCCCGGCAGCACCTGGTCCGCGCCCGCAGGACGCGGCTGCGCGCCCGGCGCGAGGAGATCGCGGCCCGGATCGCCCGCGAGCCCGCCCCGCCGGATCTGCCGGACCTGAAGAACGAACTGCTGACGCTGACGAGAAGACTCTCGGAGATGAAGAACCCCGAATAGACAAAGCGCCGCGGATCGCGCGGATGCGGAAGGAGCAAGGATGGCGACGGAAAAGAAGAAGGGCCTGCTGAGCGAGATCGTCGACAAGGCCAAGGCGAACGGCAACCGGATCAGCTACCGGGAGGTGATGAGCGCGGCGGAGTCGTCCGACGTCGATCTCGAGCAGACCGAGAAGATCTTCGACAAGCTCGAATCGATGGGCATCGAGGTCGTGCCGGACACGTCCGACGCCGAGGAGACGCCCGCGCCGGAAGCGGAAATCGACCTGGCCGGCGTCGACGGGATCGGGATCGACGACCCCGTCCGCATGTATCTGAAGGAAATCGGCAAGGTGCCCCTCCTGACGGCGGACGAGGAGAAGGAGCTCGCGATGGCGATGCTCGAGGGCGACACCGAAGCGAAGAACCGCCTGTGCGAGGCGAACCTCCGCCTGGTCGTCAGCATCGCGAAGCGCTACGTCGGCCGAGGCATGCAGTTCCTCGACCTGATCCAGGAAGGAAACCTCGGCCTGATCAAGGCCGTCGACAAGTTCGACCACACGAAGGGCTACAAGTTCAGCACCTACGCGACGTGGTGGATCCGCCAGGCGATCACCCGCGCGATCGCCGACCAGGCCCGCACGATCCGCATCCCGGTGCACATGGTCGAGACGATCAACAAGCTGATCCGCGTCCAGCGCGGTCTGATCCAGGAGCTCGGCCGCGAGCCCGAGGCCGACGAGCTGGCCAAGGAGATGGGCATGACCGTGGAGAAGGTCCGCGAGATCATGAAGATCTCCCAGGAGCCGGTCTCCCTCGAAAAGCCGATCGGCGAGGAGGAGGACAGCCACCTCGGCGACTTCATCCCCGACGAGGACGCCCCGTCCCCGGCCGACCAGGCCGCCTTCACCCTGCTCAAGGAGCAGCTCATGGAGGTCCTGAAGGGCCTGACGTCCCGCGAGGAGAAGGTCCTGCGCCTCCGGTTCGGGCTCGACGACGGTCGCGCCCGCACGCTGGAGGAGGTCGGACGCGAGTTCAACGTGACCCGCGAGCGGATCCGCCAGATCGAGGCGAAGGCGCTGCGCAAGATGCGCCACCCGAGCCGCAGTAAGAAGTTGAAGGACTATCTGGACTAGGGAGGACCCGCCCTTGCCGCCGACGCTGTCCGTCCGGCTCGCCGCCGTGGCCGGCCTTGTGCCGGACTGCCGGCGGCTGATCGACGTCGGCACCGACCATGCCCTGCTTCCGATCGCCCTCGTCGCGGCCGGACGATGCGCGAAGGCACTGGCCCGGGACCTGCGTCCCGGTCCTGTCGCCGTTGCGCGGAGGAACGTCGCCCGGGCGCGCCTGTCCGACCGGATCGCAATGGAGATCGCGGACGGTCTGGAAGGACTGGCGTGCACCCGCGACGACGTCGTCGTGGTCGCTGGCCTCGGCGGCCTCGAGACCGCCGACATCCTGGACCGCAGCCCGACCGCGGCCCATTCCGCACGGATGCTCGTGCTGCAGCCGATGAAGTCGCTGCCCGACCTTCGTCGATTCCTCCAGCGGTCATGGTTCCTCGTGGAGAGGGAAGACCTGGTGCGCGACACAGGCCGGTTCTACATCGCGCTGCGATGCAGGCCCCTGGACCCGCAGGAACGCCCCGAGCCCGTCCTCGACGAGCTGGAGGCGCTGCTGGGGCGGGACCTGCTCGCACGGCGTCCGGCGCTCCTCAAGGAATATGCGGCTTGGATCCGTCGCCGGCTCGAGAAGGAATGCCGGGGTCTTTCCCGGTCGGACGGACCCGAGGACCGGACCGGATTCTCGGAACGGCAGGCGCTGATTGCCCGGATCGATGCCCTGACATATAATGAGTATGCTTTCCGAGCGGACCGGACAGCCGCGGGCGGAGTGCCGAAAGGCCCCGCACGAGGAAAGTCCGGGCTCCATAGGGCAAGGGTGCCGGGCAGTTCCCGGTGAAGGCGACTTCAAGGACAGTGCAACAGAGAGATACCGCCGGCCGCAAGGCCGGCAAGGGTGGAAAGGCGAGGCAAGAGCTCACCAGCGGCGCGGCGACGCGCCGGCTATGCAAACCCCACCTGGAGCAACACCGTGGAGGGACTTACGGCGGCCCGCCGGTCCCGGGGAGGTGGCTGGAGCCTGCTGGGAACAGCAGGCGTAGACAGATGGCTGTTCAAGACAGAACCCGGCTTACAGGTCCGCTCGGAAGGCGACCTTTCCGCCAGGAGGACGGCCAGGGATCCGCAGGAGGACGAATGACTTCGGAAGCCTATCTCCGCAGAGGCGTCTCGCCGACCAAGGACGACGTGAAGAAAGCCGTTTCCGGGCAGTCCAGGGGACTCGTACCGGGAGCCTTCTGCAAGGTCGTCGAGGATATCGCCGGCGACCCGGACCGGTGCATCGCGGTCCACGCCGACGGCGCCGGCACGAAATCGTCCGCCGCATTCCTCATGTACCGCGAGACCGGCTCCCTGGAGTGGTTCCGGGGTATCGCGCAGGATTCCGTCGTGATGAACACCGACGACCTGGCCTGCATCGGCGCGGTCGGCGGGTTCCTGCTGTCCAACACGATCGGTCGCAACGCCCACCGCGTCGACGGGGCCTGCGTCGCGGCCGTGATCGGCGGATACGAGGATTTCCTGGAGAAGCTCAGGACGCTCGGCATCGGCATCGAGATGACGGGCGGGGAGACGGCCGACGTCGGAGACCTCGTGCGCACCTTGATCGTCGATTCGACGATCGTCGTACGGATGCGTCGTCAGGACGTCCTGACGACAGATTCCATTCGACCCGGGGATGCGATCGTCGGATTCGCCTCGACGGGAAAGGCCTCGTACGAACACGCGGAAAACTCGGGCATGGGCTCCAACGGCCTCACGGCTGCCCGCCACCTCCTGCTGCGCGGGGAATACCGCGACCGCTGTCCGGAGAGCTTCTCCGACACGATGGCCAAGGAAGACGCCTACTGCGGTCGATACTTCGTCGACGACCGGCTGCCCGGCTCCGGGATGACGGTCGGAGAGGCGCTGCTTTCGCCGACGAGGACGTACCTACCGGTCGTGCGCGACCTGCTGGGAATGCATCCGGGCCTGACACACGCGCTGATCCACTGCACGGGCGGCGGTCTCGGCAAGGCCCGCGACTTCGGCCGCGGACTGACCTACGTCAAGGATTCGCTGTTCCCGACGCCCCCGGTCTACGAGGCGATCCGCGCATCGGGCGGCATCGACCACGGGGAGATGTACCAGGTATTCAACATGGGTCATCGCCTGGAAGCCTACTGCGACCCGTCCGATGCGTCGGTGGCGGTCGCCGCCGCAGGCCGGCACGGGATCGAAGCGAAGATCGTCGGGCATGTCGAGGCCTCGCCGGACGGCAGGAACCGTGTGGTCGTCCGCGACAGCGGCGAGGAGCATGTCTACGCGTGAAGACGAAGCGGACCTTCATGCCCGTCGGCACCTGCTCCGAGCGGATCGAGTTCGACCTCGAGGACGGCCGCGTCCGGCATGCCGTCTTCCATTCCGGGTGCAGCGGCAACCTGAAGGCGATCGGCGTTCTCGTGGAGGGGATGGAGGCGGACCGGCTCGTCGGACTCCTCAAGGGAATCCGCTGCGGGCACCGGAAAACCTCCTGCGCCGACCAGCTGGCCAGGGCGGTCGAGGAGGCCGTGGAGGCCGCTCGTCTTGCAAATCCGGACGCCATGTGCTAGATTTACTCGTTGGAATCGCCGTCGACCGGGTCCGAGGATCGTCCGACCCCGCACGCAGTCGATGGAACCGTCAAAGAAGGAAGGATGGACACGAATGGACAAGGCCGCCACGATCAAGAACTTCGCCCTACACGAGGGCGACACCGGATCCCCCGAAGTGCAGATCGCGATCCTTTCGGAGAGGATCAACCACCTCACCGAGCACCTGAAGGAGCACAAGAAGGATTACCACGGACGCCGTGGCCTGCTGATGCTCGTCGGTCAGCGCAGGGGTCTCCTGAACTACCTGCAGCGCATCGACATGGACCGCTACCGCACGATCATCGAGAAGCTCGAAATCCGCAAGTGAGGCTCTGACAGAAGGCGGCGGCCCTCCAGGACCGCCGCCTTCCGCAAGACCCCTCGGGAACATCCGCCATTCCGGCCTTCGTCGGAAAGTAGATCGTAGATTGCACGCCCGGCCCGTACGCGAGGGGCCGTCCGGACGCGGAATCTACAAGCTACTTCCTCCGGGGGACACACGGAATCGATTCCGTCATGAAAATCCCCTTGAAGGAGGAACTCCCATGAATCGAAAGTTCGAATACACCCTCGCCGGCAGGCCGCTCACGATCGAGACCGGCAAGCTCGCCCAGTTCGCCAACGGCTCGTGCCTGGTCCGCTACGGCGAAACCGTCGTCCTGTCGAGCGCGACCGCCTCGGCCAAGCCCCGCGACAACATCGACTTCTTCCCGCTGAGCGTCGAATACGAAGAGAAGCTCTACTCGGTCGGCAAGATCCCCGGCGGCTTCATCAAGCGCGAGAGCCGTCCGTCCGAGAACGCGATCCTCACCTCCCGCAACATCGACCGCCCGATCCGCCCGTTGTTCCCGAAGGACCTGCGCAACGACGTCGTCGCCGTGAACCTCGTCCTCTCGGTCGACCAGGACTGCTCTCCCGAAATCGCCGCCATGATCGGCACCTCGATCGCGGTCGCCACCTCCGACATTCCCTGGAACGGCCCGATCGGCGGCGTGATCCTCGGCCTCGTCGACGGCAAGGTCGTGATCAACCCGACCGAGGCCGAGCGCGAAGTCAGCGACATGTACGTGACCCTCGCCGCCACCGCGAAGAAGGTCGTCATGATCGAGGCCGGCGCGAAGGAAGTCGACGAGAAGACGATGCTCGACGCGATCATCGAAGGCCACAAGGCGATCCAGGACCTCTGCGGCTTCATCGAAGGCATCGTCCGCGAGATCGGAAAGCCCAAGTTCGCCTACATTTCCTCCGACGTCCCCGCGGACATGTTCGCGGAAGTCAAGTCCTTCGCCTACGGCCGCATGCGCGAAGCCGTCCTCTCGGACGACAAGAGCGTCCGCGACGCCAATGTCGCGAAGCTCACGGCGGACACGCTGGAGCACGTCAAGTCGGTCAACCCCGAGTGGGCGGGCCGCGTCGGCGACGCGATCTACAAGCTCGAGAAGAAGGTCGTCCGCGAGTACCTGTTCAAGGAGCACAAGCGCGTCGACGGCCGCGGGATCGACCAGATCCGTCCGCTGTCCGCCGCCGTCGGCCTGCTGCCCCGCGTGCACGGCTCCGGCCTGTTCGAGCGCGGCCAGACGCAGGTCCTGACCTCCGTCACCCTTGGTCCGCTGTCCAACGTGCAGCGCCTCGACGGTCTCGACTCGGTCGAGGAGAAGCGCTACATGCACCACTACAACTTCCCGGGCTACAGCGTCGGCGAGGCCAAGGCCCCCCGCTCGCCCGGTCGCCGCGAGATCGGCCACGGAGCCCTTGCCGAGCGATCCCTCGTGCCGGTGGTCCCGACCGAGGAGGAATTCCCGTACGCGATCCGTCTCGTCTCGGAGATCCTGATGTCCAACGGCTCCACCTCCCAGGGCTCCGTCTGCGCCAGCACCCTCGCGCTGATGGACGCAGGCGTCCCGATCAAGTCGCCCGTCGCGGGCATCTCCTCCGGTCTGATCGTCGATGAGGAGAACCCGGACGACTTCCTCGTCTTCATGGACATCCAGGGTATCGAGGACTTCTTCGGCGACATGGACTTCAAGGTCGCGGGCACCGAGATCGGCATCACCGCGATCCAGATGGACATCAAGGTCGACGGCCTGTCCTACGAGATCATCCGTCAGGCGTTCGAAATGACCCGCAAGGGCCGCATGCAGATCATCGAAGAGGTGATCCTGCCCTGTCTGGCGGCACCGCGCGCCGAACTCTCTCCCTACGCCCCCAAGATCGTCCAGATCCAGATCCCGGTCGACAAGATCCGCGAAGTCATCGGCCCCGGTGGCAAGGTGATCAACCGCATCATCGCCGACACCGGCGTTCAGATCGACATCGAGGAGGACGGCCGCGTGTTCGTCGCGACGCCCGACATCGAGGCCTCCAAGCGCGCGATCGCCATCATCCAGGGCATCGCCAACGACCCGCAGGTCGGCCAGGTCTTCCCCGGCAAGGTCACCCGCCTCATGGCGTTCGGCGCCTTCGTCGAGTTCCTGCCCGGCAAGGAGGGCCTCGTCCACGTCTCCAAGCTCGACTGGAAGCGCGTCGAGAAGGTCGAGGACTTCTGCCAGGTCGGCGACCCGATGGACGTCAAGGTCATGGAGATCGACAGCCAGGGCCGCATCAACCTGTCCCATCGCGATTGCATGCCAAAGCCGGAAGGCTACGTGGACCGTCCCGAGGAACCCCGCGGTGCACCGCGCGGCGACCGTCCCTACGGCGACCGCCCGCATGGCGACCGTCCCGGCGGTGGACGCCCCTACGGCGACCGTCCGCATGGCGGCGACCGCCCGCATGGCGACCGTCCCAACTACGGCGACCGCCCGCGCAGCGACCGTCCCAACACCGACCGTCCGAACACCGACCAATAGTTCCCCGTTTACAGTCTCCAGCGGGTATGATATTCTCATACCCGCCCGTCGGGGTGTAGCTCAGGTGGCTAGAGTACCTGCTTGGGGTGCAGGGGGTCGCACGTTCAAGTCGTGTCACTCCGACCAGACCGTTCCGATTCGAAGGAGTCGGAACGGTCTTTTGTTTCGGGGAATCCGGCGCCCGGGTCCGCGGACGGACGCGGCCGTCGTCGAGAAAGCAAAAAAAAAGAAGAAGCCCGCCGGATCCGGCGGACTTCTTCGGGACTGGCAGGGGAGACAGGACTTGAACCCGCAGCAAACGGTTTTGGAGACCGCTACTCTACCAATTGAGCTACTCCCCTAGGAGCAAATGGAGTATACCGTGCTGGTTTGCGCAGTGTCAACATCAATGCTATATTTTCCTTGTCCTGATTCGCCACTGCATTGCATTTCAAGGCTTTCGGGCCAGGAGGGGAAGAATGGCGGTCGCCTTCATCGGAATCGGCAACATGGGGTCCGCGCTCGCCAAGGGATACCTGTCGAACCACCCCGGCGACGCCGCGCAGGTCCGCGTCCACGACGTCGATTCCGTGCGTTCCCGGGCCTTCTGCGACGCGACGGGCTGCATGTCCTGCGGGGACGCCGCCGATGCCGTGAAAGGCTCCCGCCTCGTCGTCCTCGCCGTCAAGCCCCAGGTCCTGCCGGAAGCCCTTCGGTCGCTCGCGCCGCTCCTGACGAAGGAGACCGTCCTCGTCTCGATCGCGGCCGGGGTGACGCTGGCGCGGCTGCGCGAATTCGCCGGAGCCGCTCCCGCGATCGCCCGCGCGATGCCGAACACGCCCGCGATGGTCGGGGCCGGAGCGACCGCCGTCGCCTTCGACGGAGCCTCGTCGGCGGACGAAGCCGAAGTGCTCGCCTTCTTCGAGGGCGTCGGCATCGCGATCCGCGTCGAGGAGAAGATGATGGATGCCGTCACCGGCCTTTCGGGCAGCGGACCGGCCTACGTGATGCTCTTCCTCGAGGCGCTGTCCGACGCCGGCGTCCAGCTCGGTCTGCCGCGCGACGTGTCGATCCGGCTCGCCGCCGCGATGGTCAAGGGGTCCGCGCAGATGGTCCTCGAGACCGGCGTCCACCCGGCCGTCCTCAAGGACCAGGTCTGCTCGCCGGGCGGCACCACGATCGAAGCCGTCCGGTCGCTCGAGAGGAACGGATTCCGCTCCGCGACGTTCGAGGCGGTCTGCGCCTCCGCCCAGCGCTCCGCGGAGATGGCCGCGAAGACCGGAGAGAAGCGCGCATGACGCAGCCCGACAGCGGGACACGGCCGGTCGTCGAGATCCATACGGACGGTGCGTGCTCCGGGAATCCCGGCCCCGGGGGATGGGCCGCCCTGGTCCGTTTCGGGGACGTCGAGAAGACGCTGTCCGGCGGAACCGCGGCGACGACCAACAACCGGATGGAGCTGACGGCCGCGATCGAGGCCCTCAAGGTCCTGAAGCGCCCCTGCTCGATTCGGCTCTTCAGCGACAGCGCCTATCTCGTCTCCGCGTTCAAGGAACAGTGGATGGAGAAATGGAAGCGCAACGGCTGGAAGAACGCGGGCGGCGACCCCGTCAGCAACATCGACCTCTGGACCGAGCTCGACCGGCTCGCGGGAATGCACCGGATCGAATGGGTCAAGGTCAAGGGCCATGCCGACAACGAAGGGAACAACCGCTGCGACAGGCTCGCCGTCGAGGAGGTCCGCCGCTTCAGGGCTCCGGAACCGCCGAAGGAAGGAAACGAAGGAAATGCTGGATGACCTGCGGGAGCACCCGCTGACGAACGAGACGGTCTACAGGGGCAAGGTGTTCCGCATCGAGAGCCTCACCGTCCGGCTGCCGGACGGGAAGACGGCCGGTCGGGACGTCCTCCGTCACAACGGCGGCGCCTGCGTCGTCCCGCTCGACGCGGACCGCAACGTCCACCTCGTCCGCCAGTTCCGCGTCGCAATCGGCCAGGAGACCCTCGAGATCCCCGCGGGCAAGCTCGAGCCCCGCGAGGATCCGCTGTCCTGCGCGACCCGCGAGCTCCTCGAGGAGACGGGCCTGACCGCGGGCCGCATCGAGCCGCTCTCCGCGATCCTCACGACGCCCGGCTACAGCGACGAGAAGCTGTTCCTCTACCTCGCCACCGAGCTTTCGCAAGGCGATTCCTGCGCCGACGAGGGCGAATTCCTCAAGGTCGAGGTGCATCCCTTCGAAGACTGCCTGCGGATGGTCGACGACGGCACGATCCTGGACTCGAAGACGGTGGTCGGACTGCTGGCGACGGCTCGCCGCCTGTCCGGCCACTAGACGGGAGGGACCCATGGACGAGGGTGGCCGCAAGTTCAACAAGACGCGCGAGGTCTTCGGCGTGTTCTATCTGGCCGCGGCGGTGGTCCTCGCGGTCTCCTTCTATTTCCCCGGCTCGACCGGCATGTTCGGCCAGGCGCTGCTGGATGTCGGACGCGGCTTCCTGGGCAAGACCGCCTGGGCCGTGCCCGCGCTGCTGCTCTACATGGCGATGGACTATTTCCTGGAGCGCGAGACCAGCCGCACGCGGCTCCGCTTCGTCCACGTGACCGTCCTCCTCGCCGCCGTCTCCGCGCTGCTGCACCTCTTCACCGTGCCATTCGGAACGATCGGGACTCTCGGCCTCTCCGCGTCGAAGAGCCTGGAACTCCTGTGGAACCTGGGTTCCGCGACCGTCCTGATCGGGTTGCCCGTGGGCGCGATTCCCGGGGGACTCGGCGGCGGCGTGATCGCCGAGGGGCTGCAGGCCGTCATCGGACGGACCGGCGCCGCGATTCTCCTCGTCGGAGCTGTTCTGGCCGAAATCGTGATCCTGTTCAACATCTCGCTGACCCGGGCCATCGATGCGACCCGCCAGAAGGTCGGCAGCGCGATCTCGACCGGCGTGACCGCGATCCGCAACTCGTCCGCGAAGCCTGCCGCGTCCTACGACATGGTCGTCGGCAAGGCGAACGGGAAGAAGAAGGGCGTCGGGGAGCCGAAGTCTTCCATCGCGGAGGATGACGCGGGTCCGTTCGACGTGCCCTCCTTCCTCTCCGGCCGCAAGGACTCGAAGAAGGGCGCGCCCGCCGCGACGCCCGCGCCTTTGTCGGAACCGTTCGAGGAGGACGACGAGGGCGAACCGGTCGACGCGCCGCAGACCGGATTCCGGCCGACCCGAGTCGACATGGGCCCCCTGCACCCGGCCGGAAGCCGGATGACCCAAGGCAACGGCCCCGTGCCGGGGACCGCGGACTCCGCGGCGTCCGGCCAGGAGCATACGATGCGGCCCTACGTGTTCCCGCCGCTCGAGCTCCTCGCGGTCGAACCGCCCCGCTCCGGGCGCACCGCGCCGGGTTCCGTCGAGGCGATGGCCCGAAAGCTCGAGGAGACCCTGGCGAGCTTCGGCCTGGAGGCCAAGGTCGTCAACATCACCACCGGTCCCGCGATCACCCGGTTCGAGCTCGCGCCCGGCTCCGGCGTCAAGGTCAGCCGCATCGTCAGTCTCGCCGACGACATCGCCCTGAATCTCGCCGCCATGGGCGTCCGCATCGAGGCGCCGATCCCCGGCAAGGCCGCGATCGGCATCGAGGTGCCCAATCGCGAGACCGCCCCCGTCCTGCTGCGTCGCATCCTCGAAGCGCCGGAGTTCCGCGCCGCGACTTCGCCCCTGACCGTCGCGTTCGGCCGCGACATCCCCGGCAACGCCGTCATCGCGGACCTGGCCCGCATGCCGCACCTCCTGATCGCCGGCGCCACCGGGTCAGGCAAGTCGGTCTGCATCAACTCCATGCTGATGGCGATCCTCTACAAGGCCCGCCCCGAGGACGTCCGCATGCTGATGATCGACCCCAAGGTCGTCGAACTCAGCGTCTACAACGGCATTCCGCACCTGCTCGCGCCGGTCGTCACCGACCCGAAGAAGGCCGCGGGCGCCCTGCTCTGGGCCGTCAACGAGATGACCCGCCGCTACGGCGTCTTCGCCGAACGCAGCGTCCGCGACATCAACTCTCACAACGCCGCCGCCGAGACCGAAGGATACGACCGGCTCCCGCTGATCCTCGTCGTGATCGACGAGCTGTCGGACCTGATGGCGACGTCGCCGACCGAGGTCGAGGACGCAATCGCCCGCCTCACGGCGATGGCCCGCGCCGCCGGCATCCACCTCGTCGTCGCCACCCAGCGCCCCTCCGTCGACGTGATCACGGGCGTGATCAAGGCCAACATCCCGTCCCGCCTCTCTTTCGCGGTCTCCTCCCAGGTCGATTCGCGCACGATCCTCGACATGGGCGGCGCCGAGAAGTTGCTGGGCAAGGGAGACATGCTCTATTTCCCGATCGGCGCCTCGAAGCCCGTCCGCGCGCAGGGCGCTTTCGTCTCCGACAAGGAGGTCGAGCGCGTCACGGCCTTCCTCAAGGCGCAGAACGCGGAGGGATACGACAAGGACACGGCCGAGGCGATCGGCACCGTGACCGCTTCGATCGGCATGCCCGACGAGGCGGACGAGGACGAGCTGATGCCCCAGGCGGTCGGCATCGTCGTCGAGGCCGGCTACGCGTCCGTGTCGTTGATCCAGCGCCGCATGAACGTCGGATACCCGCGCGCCGCGCGCCTGATCGACCGAATGATGGAAAAGGGCTTCGTCGGCCCGTTCGAGGGCAGCAAGCCCCGCAAGGTCCTCATCTCGATGTCCCAGTGGCTCGAGTACAAGGCCAAGGAAGGACTCTGAGATGCCGTTCCTGCCGGTCAGCCGCGCCGACATGGAGTCGCGGGGCTGGGATTCCCTCGACTTCCTGTTCGTCACGGGCGACGCCTACGTCGACCATCCCTCCTTCGGCACGGCCGTGATCACGCGAGTCCTCGAATCGAAAGGCTTCCGCGTCGGCGTTCTCGCCCAGCCCGACGTCCTCGCGAAGGACGGCCTGCTCGCGATGGGCGTTCCGCGACTCGGCGTGCTCGTGACGTCCGGCGTCGTCGATTCCATGGTCGATAACTACACGGCCGCGAAGCGCCGCCGCAGCGACGACCGCTACTCCGCGGGCGGGAAGGGCGGCCGACGTCCGGACCGCGCCCTGACGCGCTACTGCAACCTCGTGCGCGCGCAGTTCGGCGAGAAGATGCCGCTGGTCGTGGGCGGCGTCGAAGCGAGCCTGCGCCGGTTCGCGCACTACGACTACTGGAGCGGCGACGTCCGCCGCAGCATCCTGCAGGACACGCGGGCCGACCTGCTCGTCTACGGGATGGGGGAGAAGCCGATCGTCGACATCGCCGAACTGCTGCGCAAAGGCGTGCCGGTCCAGCGCATCGTCAACCTCCGAGGCACCTGCGTCTTCGTGAAGCCCGAAGCGATGCCGAAGGAGCTGGCCGCCTTCGTCGAGGCGAACGCCGGATTCCGCCTGCAGGCCGCCTCGAAGACGACGCGGCAGCTGCTCGGAAGGATTCTGCCCGACGACGGGAAACATCTCCGCCTCCCGTCCTTCGAGGAGGTCGCGTCCGACCCGCTGGCCTATTCCGTCGCCTTCCGCGCCCAATTCTACGAGCAGGACCCGCTCGAGGGCCGCACGATGGTCCAGCCCCACGGCGCCCGCCTGCTCGTCCAGAACCCGCCGCAGCGCCCGATGTCCACGAAGGAGCTCGACGCCGTACACGCGCTGCCCTTCGAGCGCCGCGCGCACCCCATGTACGGTCCCGCCGGCGTCCCCTCCCTCGAGGAGGTCCGCTTCAGCATCACGAGCCACCGCGGCTGCTTCGGCGGCTGCTCCTTCTGCGCGATCACGCTGCACCAGGGCCGTCTGATCCAGCGCCGCAGCCCGGAGTCCGTCCTGCAGGAGGCCGAGGGGATGACCCGCGATCCCGACTTCAAGGGCTACATCCACGACGTCGGCGGTCCGACGGCCAATTTCCGGGCCACCCCGTGCGAGGTGCAGGCCAAGGGCGGCGTCTGCCGGACCCGCCGCTGCCTCGCCCCCGCGCCTTGCCCGCAGCTCAGGGCGGACCACTCCGAATATGTCGCGATGCTGCGCAGGGTGCGCGCGCTCCCCGGCGTGAAGAAGGTCTTCATCCGCTCGGGCGTCCGCTTCGACTACCTGCAGATGGACAAGGACCCGACCTTCCTGGAGGAACTGTGCGCCCACCACGTGAGCGGCCAGCTCAAGGTCGCGCCCGAGCACGTCTCGCCCGGCGTCCTCGCGCTGATGGGCAAGCCCGGCCCCGAGGCGTACGAGAAGTTCCGCCGGGACTTCGCGGCGATGAACCGCAAGGTCGGCAAGGACCAGTACCTGGTCCCGTATCTCATGTCGGGCCATCCCGGCAGCGGGCTCACCGACGCCGTCCTCCTCGCGGAGACGCTGCACGACCAGGGCGTCGACCCCGAACAGGTGCAGGACTTCTATCCCACACCCGGAACGGCGTCCACGAGCATGTACTTCACTGGGCTCGACCCCTTCACCCTCGAGCGCGTCCATGTCCCGGACGAACGGGAGAAGGCGCAGCAGCGGGCGCTGCTGCAGTACGCACGACCGGCGAACCACGCCCTCGTCGAGGAGGCGCTCCGCATGGCGGGACGCGAGGACCTGATCGGGTACGGCCCGAAGTGCCTCGTGCGGCCGCGCGGCGGAGGCCCGCCGACGGCCGGGCGAAGGGCAGGAGAAGACAGGAACCGCAACGAGAACGGACGGAGGAGATGAACATGCAGGCACAGGTGATTCGAGGCAAGGAGACGGCCGAGGCGATCCGCGAAGAGATCCGGGTCCAGGTGGAACAACTTTCGTCGGGCGGGAAGGTCCCCGGCCTGGCCGTGATTCTGGTCGGGGAGGACCCCGGCTCCGCGATCTACGTCCGCAACAAGAAGAAGTCGACCGTCGAATGCGGCATGAAGTCGTTCGGCTACGAACTGCCGGCCGACGTGGCCGAGGCCGACCTGCTCGCCCTGATCGACCAGCTCAACCGAGACCCGAACGTCCACGGAATCCTCTGCCAGCTCCCGCTGCCGAAGCACCTCGATGAATTCAAGGTGACCTGCTCGATCGACCCGGCCAAGGACGTCGATGGGCTCCACCCGATGAACATCGGCCTGCTCACGGTCGGCAAGGAAGGCCCCGTCTCCTGCACGCCGGCCGGCGTCATGGAGATGCTGCGCCGCGCCGGCATCTCCGTCGCGGGCAAGGAATGCGTCGTCATCGGCCGCGGCAACATCGTCGGCAAGCCCGTCGCCCAGCTCCTGCTCAAGGAGAACGGAACGGTCACGATCTGCCACTCCCGCACGAAGGACCTGCCGGCCGTCGTCCGGCGCGCCGACATCGTCGTCGTCGCGATCGGCCGCCCGAAGTTCCTGACCGGCGACATGGTCAAGCCCGGCGCGGTCGTGGTGGACGTCGGCATCAACCGCAACGCGGAAGGCAAGGTCGTCGGCGACGTCGACTTCGACAGCGTCCTGCCGGTGGCGGGGGCGATCACGCCCGTGCCGAACGGCGTCGGACCGATGACCATCGCGATGCTGCTCAAGAACACCCTCGACGCCTTCGTGCGCTCCGAGAAGGCCGCCGCACGGCTGCCGCGATGAATGGGACCTCCGTCCCTCCGGCCCCCTTCCGGTCCTGCGAGATCCTGTCCGTCGGGACCGAACTGCTCATGGGGCAGATCGTCAACACGAACGCGGCCTATCTCGCCCGCCGCCTCGCGGAGCTCGGCATCCCGTCCTTCCACCAGACGGTCGTCGGCGACAACTTCGAACGCCTCGACGTCGCGATCCGCACGGCGGTGGAGCGCTCCGGCTGCGTGCTGATGACCGGCGGCCTCGGCCCCACCCGCGACGACATCACCATGGAGGCGGCCTCGCGCTACGCCAGGCGCCCTCTCCTCCTCGACGCCGATAGCCTCGCGACCCTCGAAGGCCACTTCGTCGCGATGGGACGCGAGATGACCGACAACAACCGCAAGCAGGCGATGTTCCCGCAGGGCGGACGGATCATGCCCAACGCCCGCGGCACCGCTCCGGGCTGCATCGTCGAGCTGCCCGACTCCGCCGCCGGGCCGGCCGCCCTCCTGTTGTTCCCCGGACCTCCGGGCGAGATGCAGGACATGTTCGAGAAGCAGGCCGCGCCGTACTTGACGGCGCGCGCTCCTTTCCGCCTGCGCTCGACCTACCTGCGCATGATCGGCATCGGGGAATCGTCGGCCGAGAGCCGCCTGTCCGACCTGATCGAACGCCAGACCAACCCCACGATCGCCCCCTACTGTTCGGAAGGCGAAGTCATGTTCCGCATCACGCAGCGGGTGACGAGCGATGACGAACCCGACCTGCGGCCGGCCCTGGTCGACGAGGTCCGCGCCCGGCTGGGCGAATACATCTATGAGACCGGTCCCCGCTCGATGCAGGAAGTGGTGGTCGCGCTCGCGATCGAGAAGGGGAGGACCGTCTCCTTCGCCGAGTCCTGCACGGGCGGCCTCGCGGCCTCGATGTTCGCGTCGGTGCCCGGGGCCAGCAAGGCCCTGCTGGGAGGCGTCGTCGCGTATTCGGACACCGTCAAGACCGAACTGCTCGGCGTCCCCGTTTCGACGCTCGCGGCGCACGGCGCCGTCAGCGAGGAGACCGCGGCCGCCATGGCCGTCGGGTGCCGGGAGCGCTTCCATTCCGACCTCGCCGTCTCCGTGACCGGCATCGCGGGCCCGGGCGGCGGCACGCCGGAGAAGCCCGTCGGCCTCGTCTACATCGCCCTGGCCGACGCGCACGGCGTCGAGGTGCGCACGTTCCACGGCCGCAACGGGCGCGACCGGATCCGCAGCGTGTCCGCCCTGAACGCCCTCGACCTGGTCCGGAGGAGCCTCCTCCGATGAGCAACGGCCCCGCGGGGCGCGGCGGCCCGGGTAGGCTGCCGGGGACGAAGGCGTCGACGCGCCACAACATCGCCGGGGCCGCCTTCATTCTGATGGTCTCGCTGGTCCTCAGCCGACTGACCGGGTATTTCCGGCAGATGCTGATCCCCGCGCGCTTCGGCCTCGGGGACCTGTCCGACGCCTATTTCCTGGGCTTCCAGATTCCCGACCTCATGTACCAGCTGCTGGTCGGCGGGTCGATCCTCGCGGCCCTCACCCCGTTCCTGGCGGGAAGCATCGAGCGCGGGGAGGAAGGGAAGGGCTGGCGGAGCGTCAGCATCTTCATCAACTACACGATGCTCCTGATGGTCGGCGCCGTCGCCATCGGCGAGGCGTCGATCGGCTGGTTGCTGCCCCTGATCGCGGGCCCCCGTTCCGCTCTGGTCGTTTCGCTTTCCATCGAGGTCGCCCGTGTCCTGTTTCCCTCGGTCGTGTTCATCATGCTCGCCGGCCTCTGCATCGGCATCCTCAATTCCTACCGGCGTTTCTCCGCCTCGGCCTGGGGCCCGACCTTCTACAATCTCGGGTGCATGGCCGCGCTGGTTCTTCTGGGCCATCCGGATTCCTCCGCCGTCGTGAAGGTCTCCGGCGGCATCCTGCTCAGCGCCGCGGCCTACTTCGTCCTCCAGTTCTTCCTCGCGCGCCGCGAGTTCGCCCACTACGTGCCGTCCCTCGACGCGAAAGACCCCGGTTTCCGCCGCATCGTGAAGACCGCGATCCCGACGATCTTCTCCGCCTCGATCGTCCAGGTCAACCTGATCGTCCTCTCCGCCTTCGCGGCGCGGTTCGCCTCGGGCGCGGTCAGCGCGATGAACCTGGCCATCACGATCTGGCAGCTGCCCTACGGCATCTTCGCGGTCGCGGTGGGCAGCGCCATGCTCCCGTCCCTGTCCGCCAAGTTCGCCGCGGGCGAGCACGCCGAGTTCCGCCGCATGCTGACCGCCAGCCTGCGCGGCGCGCTGTTCCTCACCATTCCCTCCGCGGTCGCGATCCTGTTCCTGCGGGAGGACCTCATCCGGGCGCTCTTCCAGTGGAACACGATGATGTCGCACGAGTCCGTCGCGATGACGGCCGGGGTGCTCGCGTACTACTGCATCGCCATCGTCAGCCATACGTTCGTGTTCCTGCTCAACATGACCTTCTATTCGATGGGGAAGACCCGCATCCCGCTGCTGGCCGGCCTGATCTCGCTGGGCTCGAATCTCCTGCTCTGCTTCGCGTTCTCCACCTGGACGGGACTCGGCGTCGCCGGCATGTCGTTCGCCTACTCGATCTCGAGCGTCCTGTCCGCCTTCGTCCTCTTCCTCTGGCTGAAGCGGCGGCATCCGCACAACTCGCCCCGTTCGCTGACGCCCTTCCTCGTCAAGTCGGGCCTCGCCGCGCTGGCCACGGCCGGTGCGCTCGCGCTGGTCGACCTCGTTCCTCTGTCGCCCGCGGGAAAGGTCGGCCAGTTCCTCTGGATCGGCGTCCGGATCGCGGTCGCGGCCGGGGTATACCTGGGCCTCGCCGCTGCGCTGGGCTTGCCGGAGTTCCACAGTTCGCTCGACCGCATCCTGCGGCGTTTTGCCGGGAAATCCACGAAAAGGGCGGAGATTGACGGATGAACAACCCGGACGACCGTTGACGGTGCCGGACAGGAACCTTATAATCAAATGAGAACATATGTTCGATAGGAGGTCGCATTCATGGCATACAACAGGAACCAGACCGAGAAACCCCCCTCGAAGGCCGGTCCTGAACTCAGTCGCGTCGCCGCCGACCGCAAGAAGGCCCTCGATATCGCCCTCGGACAGATCGAGAAGCAGTTCGGCAAGGGCGCCGCGATGAAGATGGGAGACCGCCCGGACTCCCAGATCGAAGCGATCAAGACCGGTGCGCTCTCCCTCGATATCGCCCTCGGCGTCGGCGGCGTCCCGCGCGGACGCGTCGTCGAGATCTTCGGGCCGGAATCCTCTGGCAAGACGACGGTCGCGCTCCATATCGTGGCCGAAGCTCAGAAGGCGGGCGGCACCGCGGCCTTCATCGACGCCGAGCACGCCCTCGACCCGGCCTACGCCGCGAAGCTGGGCGTCGACATCGACAACCTGATCATTTCCCAGCCCGACACGGGCGAGCAGGCCCTCGAGATCACGGAGGCCCTCGTCCGCAGCGGCGCAATCGATGTGATCGTGATCGACTCGGTCGCGGCGCTCGTCCCCAAGGCCGAGATCGACGGCGAGATGGGCGACGCGCATGTCGGCCTGCAGGCCCGCTTGATGTCCCAGGCGCTGCGCAAGCTCGCCGGCATCATCAGCAAGTCCAGCACCGTCACAATCTTCATCAACCAGCTCCGCGAGAAGGTCGGCGTCATGTTCGGCAACCCCGAGACGACGCCCGGTGGCCGCGCCCTCAAGTTCTACGCGTCGGTCCGCCTCGACGTCCGCAAGACCGAGACGCTGCGCAACGGCACCGACATCATCGGCAACCGCACGCGCGTCAAAGTCGTGAAGAACAAGGTCGCCCCGCCCTTCAAGGAGGCCGAGTTCGACATCATCTACGGCGAAGGGATCTCCAAGGAGGGCTGCCTGATCGACCTGGCCGTCAACCTCGACATCATCAACAAGAGCGGGGCCTGGTTCTCCTACAAGGGTCAGCGCGTCGGGCAGGGCAAGGACAACGTCCGCCTGTTCCTGAAGGCCAACAAGCCGATGGCCGACGAGATCGAGGAGCGGATCCGCGAAGCCTACAAGAAGACGACGCCCGCCGTCGGCGCTCCGCCGCCGGTCGCGACCGGCGTGGAGGATACGGAGGACGACGTCCTTGGGCTCGGGGAAACCTGAGGCCGAAGAACGGAAGGGCCTTCTGCGGAAGGCGAGGGAAGACGCGGTCGCGTTCATCGGGATCTCCGCAAGGACTTCAGGTGCCGTGGCCGCGTCCCTTCGTCGTTCCGGGTACGCCGAGGAAGTCGTGGACGGCGTCGTGGATTCCTTGCGCGAGGACGGCTACCTGAAGGACAAGGAGATCGCGCGCGCCCTGCTCGCGCGGTCCGGCGGAAAACTGGCCGAGTCGCGCGATGCGCTTCGTGATCGCATGACCCGGCGCGGCGTGCCGTCCGACGTCTCCGAGCAGGTTCTTGGAGACGCCGAGGAGGACAGGGTGTCCGCATCGTCCCTCCTGCGCGTCCAGTTCCCGGAATCCCGGCTCGACGCCCTGAAGACCCCCTCCGACGCGAACCGGATGGCCGTCCGGATGGTCCGCTTCCTCGCGTCCCGCGGCTACGATGCCGAGACGGCCGAAGAAGCCGTCAGAAAGGCACTGGAACGCTTCGATGGATAGTCGCGTGCCCGATATCGCCCTCGTCTCCCTCGGTTGCCCCCAAGAACCTGGTCGACTCCGAGTGCATGACCGGAATCCTCGAGACCGAAGGGTATCGCCTCGTGCCGGACCCCGCGCAGGCCGACGTGATCGTCGTCAACACCTGCGGCTTCATCGAGAGCGCCAAGAAGGAAGCTATCGACACGATTCTCGCGATGTCGGACTTCAAGCAGCCGACCGGCCGTTGCCGGTTCCTCGTCGTGACCGGTTGCCTCGCGCAGCGCTATCCGCAGGAGATCCTCGACCAGATGCCCGAAGTCGACGCGGTACTCGGGACGTCGGCCTACGGACGGATCGCGGACGCCGTGAAGCGCCTCGAGGCCGATCCGACGCGCTTCTCCGACTGCGGAAAGGGTCCGACGACCGAACACCTGACGAAGAAGCGCGCGACCTCGACCCAAGGGTACGCCTACCTGAAGATCGCCGAAGGCTGCTCCAACCGCTGCTCCTATTGCGCGATTCCCGATATCCGGGGTCCCCTGGCGTCCCGGCCGTTCGAGGACCTCGTCTCCGAAGCGGAGCGGCTCGCGGCCGAAGGAGCTTCCGAACTCGTCCTGATCGCGCAGGACACGACCCGATACGGAACCGACCTCTACGGCCGCCGCCGGCTTCCCGAGCTGCTGCGCGCGCTGTCGGGAATCGAGGGCGTCCGGCTGCTCCGCGTCCTTTACGCCTACCCGGACGGAATCGACCCGGAACTGGTCGCCGAACTGGCCGACAACCCCAAGGTCGCGAAATACCTCGACATTCCGGTCCAGCATGCTTCCGACGTGGTCCTCCGGCTCATGAACCGGAGAGGAAATCGTGCCGAGATTCTCTCGATCCTTCGCGGATTGCGCGAGAAGGTTCCCGGGATCGTCCTCCGCTCGACCGTCCTGGTCGGCTTCCCCGGTGAGTCGGAGGAAGCCTTCGAGGAACTGCTCGATTTCCTCGCGGAAGTCCGTTTCGACCGGCTCGGTGCCTTCGTCTTCTCCCCGGAGGAGGGAACGCCCGCGGCGACCATGAAGCCGAAGGTGGCGAAGCGGACGGCCCAGCGTCGCTATCGCGAGGTGATGGAGCTCCAGAACCGGATCTCGCGGGAGATCGGAAAGGCCAAGATCGGCCGTACCCTGCTCGTGCAGGTTGAATCCGTCTCCGAAGATGGTGTATTCTACCTAGGTCGCAGCGAAGGCGAGGCGCCCGAGATCGATCCGCCGATCCACGTGGCCGGCCGATCGGGCCCCCTGTCCTTCGGAGACCTCGTCCCCGTGGAGATCGTCGACGCAACGGACTATGAACTGACAGGAGTGACGACGGAGTGAATCTGCCGAACCGCCTCACGATCTCCCGGATCCTGCTCGTTCCCTTCATCCTTCTCTTCATGCTGCCTCCCCAGGCGTCGACGATCGCCTGGCTGGGCCAGAACGGCCTGCAAGGCCTTGCAGACTCGCTCCACGGCTGGTCCCGGTTCCTGGACGGCGCGGGTCTCTATATCGCGGGCGCCCTGTTCCTGGTCGCCGCCCTGACCGACACGCTCGACGGATCGATCGCCCGCAAGCGGGGGCTCGTCACGAATCTCGGCAAGTTCCTCGACCCGATCGCGGACAAGGTCCTCGTCGCGTCGGTCCTGGTCGCCCTCGTCCAACTGGGCCGCGTCGGCGCCCTCGGTGTGATCGTGATCCTGCTGCGCGAGTTCGTCGTCTCCGCCCTGCGCATGGTCGCCTCGGACAAGGGGATCGTGATCGCCGCCGGCGTGATGGGCAAGGTCAAGATGGTCCTGCAGATCGTCGCGATCCTGCTCCTGATGTTCGAGGACCTGGCGCCGTTCCTGCCCGTCCTGGCGGGATTCGTGTACTTCCTGGCCGTCCTGGTCACGCTCTATTCGGGCGTGGAGTACGTCGTGAAGCATGCGGAGGCGCTCGTCGATTCCTGACCGACCTCAAAATACTTTGATAGGCTTGACAATTTCCCGCGTATCGATTACAAACTACTTGACGCAACCACCAAGGGAGGTAGAAAACATGTCCAGCGATGCAATCTTCGACTCGGTCAAGAACATTCTCGTCGAACAGCTTGGAGTCGAGGCCGACGCCGTGACGATGGAGTCCAACTTCATCGACGACCTCAATGCCGATTCCCTCGATATCGTCGAGCTCGTGATGGCGATGGAGCAGGAATTCAGCATCTCGATTCCCGATGAGGAAGCCGAAAAGATCAAGACCGTCGGCGACGCGGTCGACTTCATCCGCAACAACACCTGACTTCCGACGCACGATGTTCAAGAAGCCCCTCCTCAAGAGGGGCTTCTTGGCTTATCGGGGAAATCCGAAGGAGGAGGAGCATGGACGCTCCCGGCCGCTTCGAGGCCTCCGGGGCCGAGGAACTGGAAACCGTCCTCGGATATCGGTTCCAGGACCCAGGACTCCTTCGTCTCGCCCTCGTGCAGCGAACGTATTCCCATGAGAACCCCACCGACGCCCCGGACGACAACGAGCGCCTCGAATTCCTCGGGGACGCCGTCTTCGCGCTGACCGTCGCCCAGGCGCTGCACGATTGGCCGATCCGGCTGCCGGAAGGGGAGATGACCCGCATCCGCGCGACGCTCGTCTGCGAACGCATGCAGGCCGAGATCGCCCGGGAGATCGGACTGGGGGCGCACCTGCTCCTGGGACGGGGCGAGGAGTCCACGGGCGGGCGCGAGAAATCCACGAACCTGTGCAACGCCCTTGAAGCCCTCGTCGGCTCCGTATTCCTCGACGGTGGATGGCAGGCCGCAGAGCGCTCCGTCCTCGCCCTCTATGGACCTCGCATCGGCCAGGCCGTCGCGGAGCGTCGCACGATCGACGCGAAGAGCCGCCTGATCGAAGCCGCCCAGTCGTTGGTTCCCCAGCGCGCCGTCACCTTCCGGATCACCCGCGAGGAAGGTCCCGTGCACGAGCGGCTTTTCACGGCCGAGGCGCTGGTCGATGGCGAAGTCGCCGGCTCCGGCGCGGGGCCCAGCAAGAAGGAGGCGGAACGGATGGCCGCCGTCGCCGCGCTCGCTTCCCTCGGCCTGTCCTGACGCCTTCCCAGCCTTCCGTCCGCTCCGGCGCCGTATGCTATAATGTGTCGGAATAAAGCCCCGGGGGGCCGCGATGTATCTGAAGTCTCTGGAAATCCAAGGATTCAAGTCCTTTCCCGAAAAGACCGTCATCGAGTTCCACAACGGAATCACCTCCATCGTCGGCCCCAACGGAAGCGGCAAGTCGAACATCACCGACGCCATCCGCTGGGTCCTCGGGGAGACGAGCGTCCGCGCGCTGCGCGGCGCCCGCATGGAGGACGTGATCTTCACCGGTACGCAGACGCGCCGCGCGATGGGCTTCGCCGAAGTCACGATCGTGATCGACAACAGCGATGGCCGACTGCCCGTCGACTACACGGAGATCCAGGTCACCCGCCGTCTCTTCCGTTCGGGTGAGAGCGAATACCAGATCAACAAGGTCTCCTGCCGTCTGAAGGACGTCGCCATGCTCTTCATGGACACCGGCCTCGGCCGCGACGGATACTCGATCGTCGGGCAGGGCCGCGTCGACGAGATCCTCAGCAGCAAGTCCGAAGACCGACGCCGCGTGTTCGAAGAGGCGTCCGGCATCATGAAATTCAAGACGAGGAAGGACGAGGCCGAGCGCAAGCTCCTCTCGACCGAGCAGAACCTCGTGCGCATCAACGACATCCTCCTGGAGCTCGACGCCCGCGTCGTTCCGCTCGCAGCCGCCTCGACGGCCGCGAAGGCCTACCTGCAGATGCGAGACGAACTGAAGGGGATCGAGGTGGCCCTCTTCCTCGAGAACGTCGACGGGTTCCTCAAGAAGATCGAGGAGACGGCGAACGAATGGACGACGGTCCGACAGGACCTCGACGAGGAGACCGGCAGGCTCGAGGAGACCAAGCTGCGCCACCGGGAGTCGTCGGAGCGCCAGCGCGGCCTCGAGGCCGCACTCGAAACCGCCCGCGGCGACCAGACCCGCATCCAGGCCTCGATGTCGGAGCTCGAGGGCCGCATCGTCCTCGACCGCGAGCGCATCCGCCAGATCGAGGAGCGAACGCAGCGCGGCGACCTCGAAGAGCGGGACACGACCGCCGCGATCGAGCGGCTGGAAGCCGAACTGGCGGCCAAGCGCCTCAAGGAGACCCAGCTCGCCACGCAGCTCCAGGGATACGAGGCGAAGCTCTCGGGCTTCGAGGAGGAGATGCGCGTCATCCTCGAAAGCCTCGACGCGTCCGAGCGCGAACACGAAGAACTCCGCGGACGGCTCGAGTCGCTGCAGGAGACCCAGTTCGAGAAGCGGTCCCTGGCCCAGCAGACGCGCGGCCAGACCACGATGGTGGATCAGCGCCGTCGCAGCATTTCCGCGGAGATCGCCGCAATCGTCAGCGACTCGGACCGGCTTTCGCTACAACGTGAGGAAGCCCAGTCGCTCGTCGACAAGGCGACCGCGGGGCTGAACCGGAGAGCGGGCACGCTGGGCGCCGAGCGCACGTCCCTCGAGGCCCTCAAGAAGGACTGCACGCAGACGGCGATGGCCCTCGAAACGAAGAAGCTCGACGTCGCCAACCGCAACTACCGCATAAAGACGCTCACGGAGCTCGAGAAAGCGCATGAAGGCTACAGCGAGGCCGTGCGCTCGCTCCTGCGACAGGCGGAGTCGGATGCGGCCTTCTCGACCGGAATCCGGGGCACGCTCGGCGACCTCCTTCGAGTGCCGCAGGAAATCGAGACCGCGATCGAGATCGCCCTCGGTCCCGCCGTCCAGAACATCGTCGTCGACGCCGAGGCGACCGCCTCCCGCCTGATCGCCTACCTGAAGGAAGGCCGCTTCGGTCGCGCGACGTTCCTTCCCATTTCGTCGATCTCCTCCCGCACGCTCGAGAAGGTCCACGTCCAGAAGCTGCAGGGGATGAAGGGGTACAAGGGCGTCGCCTCCGACCTCGTCGAATGCCCTGCGGACCTCCGCCCGATCCTCGAGAACCTCCTCGGCCGCACGGCCGTGGCCACGGACCTCGACGCCGCGATCCCGATGGCCCGAGCCTGCGGCTATTCCTTCCGCATCGTCACCCTCGAGGGCGACGTCGTCTCGACCGGCGGGCCGATCTCGGGCGGCTATTCCCGCCAGAACGTCTCCGGACTGCTCGGACGTGCGCGCGAGATCGAATCCCTCAAGGGCGAGGAGTTCCTCACTGGTGTCGGCCATTTGGTGAACATGGCAAGCCCACGGATCGTTCGGCTGCTATCGTTGGCATTAAGGCACGCAAATCCTGGGATACGACGCGGAGCGGTGGACGTTGTCAGGGATATTGTCGACCAGGATATTGACGATGAGGATACTGACGACGAGGATATTGACGACTCCATCGCTTCACGGCCTCAACTCATTGAGCCACTCAAGGAAGCGATTCCGATCATCGCTACACTGCTCCAAGATAGTGATCCTCTCGTGTCG
>Ga0118677_10004720_pt1 | contig 24520 bp, 18 predicted proteins | sample AliMusrvi5mmetaG_FD_86154 | JGI IMG/M metagenome (GOLD analysis project Ga0118677, IMG submission 86154)
CTCCGCATCTTTACCGGATCGGCGATTTTTATTACACGATGCTGGCGGAGGGTGGGACGGAGTATGGCCACATGATTACGATGGCGCGCAGTCCCCGGATCGAAGGGCCGTTTGAGCCGTGCCCGCGGAATCCGATTCTCTCGCACCGGAGCCGGCCGAGCCCGATCCAATCGACGGGGCATGGGGATTTGGTGCAGGCTCCCGATGGGCGGTGGTGGATTGTGTTTTTGGGGACGCGTCCGGTGCGCTATCCTTGGACGCATCACATTGGCCGGGAGACGTTTCTCGCGCCGGTGACGTGGCAGGACGGGTGGCCGGTGGTGAATGGCGGTGAGTTGGTGACGTTGGAGATGGAGGCGGAGGGAGTGCCCGATGCCGCGCCCGCGCCTGCGCTTTTTGAGGATTATTTTGATGAGGCTGCCTGGCGGGTTGAGTGGAATTTTCTGCGCAATCCGGTGGAGGCGAATTACCGCCGGGGAGCGGACGGGTTGAGTTTGCGCTGCTCGGCGGTTTCTTTGGATGACTTGGATTCGCCGACTTGGGTGGGACGGCGGTTGGAACACTTGGCTGCGTGTATAACGGCAAGGCTGGCGTTTGATCCGGCAAAGGAAACGGAGGAGGCAGGGTTGACGCTCTATATGAGGGCCGGGTTCCATTACGATATCGCGCTGGCGCGGCGCGATGGGGTGCGCTGTCTCGTGGCCCGGAAGCGGGTGGGTTCGATGACGGAGGAGAATGTGGTTGCGCTACCGGAGACGATGGCGGAAGTGGAGCTTTCCGTGGAATGCGACAGCCAATGGTTCGACCTCGGTTATCTGGATGAGGATGGGAAGCGAGTGAGCGTGCTGCGCGGCGAGGCGCGGTTCCTTTCGACGGAAATTGCGGGCGGGTTCACCGGCCTTTATGTGGCGCTCTATGCGCAGGGCGTGACGGCGGAAGGTGGCTCGTGGGTGCGGTGCGGGCGGTTTGTTTATGATGCGGTGTAATTGAACACCTGTGCATTGCAGAGGGCTTTGCGGTGACTTGGGTTATTCCAGTGCTGCGCGGCGCAGGGCGTTGTAGTTTCCCACGGGAATGTAGTCGGTGATGGAGTTGCCGCTGCCGAGGCCGTAGCCGCCGCGCGTTTGGGTGCGCTCGATCATGGCTTTGCAACGGCGATAGATGGCGTCGGGGGTTGCTCGGCAGAGGAAATCGACGTCGATGCCGCCGAGGATTGCGATGCGCAAGCCGTATTTTTCGTAGGCATCTTCCACGGGCAGGATGGTGTCTTCGTAGGAATGTTTTCCGTCGAATTGCAGATCGTTGATGATGTCTTCCCAAAGCAATTTGAGCTCGCCGCAGGAGTGCAGGATCGCGGGACGGCCCGTGGCGTGGATTGTCTGCACGAAGCGCCGATGCCAAGGGGTGATGAGTTTGCGCATGTGCTCGGGGGCAAGGAAGGGCTGGGATTTGAAGCCCCAATCGTCGTTGACGAAGGCTGCGCCGACGTTGTCGTGCTGTAGGCCGAGTTCGTAAAAGCGCAAGAGGCGTGAACCGATGGCGTCGGTGATTTCCTGCACCAGTTTCGGGTCGTCTTCGAGCATGAAGCACAGTTCTTCGTAGCCCAGCAGGCTGACGAGATTTTCCAGCACGCCGCCGCTGGTGAATATCATGAGCTTCATCCCATCGGGCACGTGGGGTTTAAGCCGTTCGAGCGCCTCCCAATCCGTTGCCTCGGGATCGGGCCAGGGGTATTTTTCGAAGCTGGCGCGATCGTGGATCGTGCCGCCGTGAGCCATGCCGATGCTCTCGGTACGATCACGTTCGGTGGCGGGGAAGTTCAGCCCGCGGAAATGATAGTGGGGAACCACGGTGTAGTCATAGCCTGCGGCGCAAAATGCTTTTACGTAGAGGCGCATGAGGCGGTCGGCGTCGCTGGTTTCGCGGTTGAGCGGTTCGCCCGCAAGCCGCTCGATGTGTCCTTTGTTGATGATGAATTCAAACAGCACGGGTTTCGCGGTGGGACGGCGGGCGAGCAGGTCGAGGACGTTTTGGAAGTTCGGCTCGTGTTTGGGGGTGTTCATTTTGTAGGGAAGCTCCTGTTTGTGATTTTTGCGGGGTGCGGCTCTTAAAAACAAGGCGCTTTTGGAAAAATGATGGAGCAAGATCAGGGGCCACCATTCCTGCTTTTCACTCTCGCTGCTTCTAGATAGTTTTTAGATGCTCTATTCTTAATCTTTTCCTTTTCCCATGCAAAACTCTCCTGCTCTGCTTTATCTCGGCTCGTTGAAATCGTGGATGGCTCCCGAGTGTGTGTCGGTGAACCGGCTTCCGATGCGGGCTTCGCTTTTCCCGTTCGCTTCTGCGCAGGCGGCGCGTTCGCTTGATGCGAAGAAGTCGCCTTGGGTTCAGTGGCTTGATGGGAAGTGGCGTTTCAAGGCGGTGCCGCGCCCGGAGGAGGTGACGGAGGAGGATGTGGCGGCGGTGACGGATCGCGCGAACTGGGATGAGATCGAGGTGCCGGGAACGCTGCCGATGCAGGGTTATGGCAAGCCGCATTATACGAATGTGCAGATGCCTTTTGTGGATGAGCCGCCGCAGGTGCCGGAGGAGAATCTGACGGCGATTTACTCAACGGAGTTCACGGTGCCAGAGACGTGGGTGGGGCGGCGCGTGGTGCTGCATTTTGGCGGGGCGGAGAGTGTGCTGTATGTTTATGTGAACGGCCAGCCGGTGGGGTTGAGCAAGGATACGCGGCTGCCGTCGGAGTTCGATGTGACGGCGTTTGTGAAGCCCGGAGCCAATCGGTTGGTGGCGGTGGTGGTGAAGTGGTCGGATGCGACGTTTATTGAGGATCAGGATCAATGGTGGATGGGCGGGCTGTACCGGAGTGTTTATGTTTATGCGACGGATCAGGCTTATGTGAGGGATGTATTTGCGCGGGGGGATTTGAAGCATGATTTGAAGCGGGGGGTGTTTCATTTGACGGTGAAGGCGGGGTTCACGGGGCGTTCGCAGGCGGGCTGGAAGGTGCGCGCGCAGCTTTATGGCGCGGACCGCAAGGCGGTTTTCCCGAAGGCGTTGGAAGCAACGGCTCAGCTCCGGGGGAATCCGTTTTTGTTTGAGTTCAAGGAGAAGGTGGCGCAGGTGAAGGCGTGGTCGGCGGAGACGCCGCAGCTTTATACGTGCGTGGTGACGCTGATTTCCCCGGAGGGGGAGGAGGTGGAGCACACGGCTTGCCGCGTGGGGTTCCGGCGGGTGGAGGTGTGCGACCGGAATTTGCTGATCAATGGGAAGCGGGTGCGCATTTGCGGGGTGAACCGGCATGAGCATGACGGGGTGACGGGAAAGACGCTTTCGCTGGAGTCGATGCTCCGGGATATTCGCATGATCAAGCAGAATAATATCAACGCGGTCCGCACGAGCCATTATCCGGACGATGAGCGTTGGTATGATCTTTGCGATCAGTATGGACTGTATTTGATCGATGAGGCGAATCTGGAGAGTCACGCTTATGTGAACCAGATCAACAGCGAGCCGCGGTATGCCTCGGCGTTTTTGGAGCGCGGGTTGCGGATGGTGGAGCGGGACAAGAATCATCCTTCGATTATTATTTGGTCGCTGGGGAATGAGTCGGGCTACGGGCCGAATCACGATGCGATGGCGGGTTGGATCCGGCATTATGATCCGTCGCGTCCGCTCCATTACGAGGGGACGATGCATGAGGTGGGCGATGGTCCTGCCAACTGGGAGCGTGGGCAGGTGGCGTCGGATTTTATTTGCCCGATGTATCCTTCGATTGCGGATATTGTGCAGTGGGCGAAGAAGGGGGAGGAGAAGCGGCGTCCGCTGATCATGTGCGAGTATTCGCACGCGATGGGGAACAGCAATGGGTCGCTGGCGGATTACTTCGAGGCGTTTGACACGTATCCGGGGCTGCAAGGGGGGTATATTTGGGAATGGGTGGATCACGGGATCAAGCAGAAGACGCCGGATGGGCGCGAATACTGGGCTTACGGCGGGGATTTCGGCGATGTGCCCAATGATTTGAATTTCTGCTGCGACGGGCTGGTTTCCACGGATCGCCTCCCCCACCCCGGCTTGACGGAGATGAAGTATCTCTCGCGTCCGGTGAAGGTGACGCTGAAGGATTTTCAGGAGGGGGTGTTGCAAGTGGCCAACCGCCAGTATTTCACGAGTCTGGAGGGGCTAAAGGGGACATGGGAACTTTCGGTGGACGGGGTGACTGTGGCGAAGGGGAATTTACCCAGATTGAAGACGGCTCCTGAAACGAAGGAGAAGGTCAAGATTGCGCTGAAAGCGCCTGCGGTGCACGCGGGGCAGGAAGTGCATTTGACGGTGCGGTTTTTCACGGCACGGGCGACGGCTTGGTGCACGGCGGGTCATGAGGTGGCGTGGGATCAGTTTGCGATTCCTGCCAGCGAGTTACCTGTGGCTGAGGTGTTGCCGACGCCGCCTGTGAAAGGTGCGCCTATTGCAGTGAGGAAATCCGCAGCGGGGTTCACTTTAAGTAATGACCACTTTTCGGTGGAGGTGAACGGCAAGACAGGGCGTATTGAAAACTACGCTGTAGCGGGCGAGACGCTGATCGAGGCGGGGCCGCTGCTGAACATCTGGCGGGCTCCGACGGATAATGACGGGATCAAGGGCTGGGATGAGTCTTACAAGATACTGCACCAATGGCGCGCTTGGGGACTGCCGGAGGTGGCGATACAAACGCAGTCGGTGGTGGCAAGCGCACGCAGGGATGGCTTGGGGGAAATCGTGATTGTGCAGGAGGGGGTCTGCCCCGGCAATGGGGCGAAGGTGAAACACCGACACCGTTATCTGGTGCTGCCTTCGGGGGAGATCGCCGTGGACAATACGTTCGTGGTGGACCGCAGGCTGGACGATCTGCCGCGCCTGGGGGTGACGCTGGTGCTGCCGGGCGGTTTGGAAAAGCTTGAATGGTTCGGACGTGGCCCGCTGGAGAATTATCAGGACCGCAAGAGTAGCGCGGTGGTGGGGCAGTTCCAGAGCACGGTGACGGAGCAATATTTCCCTTACGCACTGCCGCAGGAGCATGGGAACAAGACGGAGGTGCGGTGGATTGCTTTGCAGACGACCAAGGGAGTGGGCGTTCTTTTTGCCTCGCCCGCGCAGCCTTGGATGGAGGCTTCGGCCAGCCATTACTCGATTGCCGACCTTTACCAAGCCAAGCACCCGACGGATCTTCATCCAACCCCGGAGGTTTTCCTGAATCTGGATTATGCGCAGCGGGGAATCGGCACAAATAGCTGTGGACCAGATACGCTTCCGAAATATCGGATCACTGCGGGGACGCACCGATTCTCTTACCGGATTCGGCCATTCTGCAGCTAGCGCGGTTTCTATTTAATCTGTCGCACGCAACCGCCCTGCAAGGGCGCAGTAAACCAGCCCAGGGCAAGCGCAGCGTCGCCCTGGGTTAAGAAGAAAAACGTCGTGCCCTGGAAGGGCACTGGAAAACCCTCGGTATCAGTCCGTCGCTTGCATCTCTTTACCAGCGCCCTTTCAGGGCGCACACGTTGGTTGTGCATTACCCAGGGCGACGCTGCGCTTGCCCTGGGCTGATTTCCTCTGCGCTTTCAGCGCATAAGAAATGCGACAAATTAAACAGAAACCGCTCTAGACAGGTTAGGGTATCTGCCTCAATTTTTCAGCGCATTTGCTCTTGATGCTGCCGCTGGGTAGGTTTGTGGCCAAAAGCGCCGACCAAGGAGTGAGGGTTTTCGTTGGGGGAAGGATGCAGGTTATGAAGCCCCGCTGGAGATGGGAAGTTCCGCGGTGGTTTTGAGTGTATGTCTGGCAATGACTCACGATCCAGTAATAGAACGGGGTTTGGGCTGCCTGAGAAGTCTTCTATACAATCGCACGAAGACCCTGAAACGCTGGAAAGTCTTGGTTCCAGGAAACCATGCTCTCCCGAGAGCTGCCCAAACAGGAAAGACAAAAATTCCGGCAGATGTGAAGATAATGATGGCCAAAAAAAGACGCTTCATACTGCCAGGAGACCCTAAAAACTCCTGAGGATTGATCGGGAAAAATAGGTCGATCAGAAAGGCTATGATAGCGAGGAGCGCAATTACGAAAATTAGGAGTGACGTTATCCAGACACCCAGTTTCATATAAGGCCTAACGGTTTTGGATAGCATTTTTAGTTTTGATTTCCAGTTCCGAAAACTCCGTTGGAGTTCTGCAAAACGGACAAATGAACAAAGCGCCCTAAATCGTTGATTTAGGGCGCTTTGTTTACATCTTATAGACTGGGTAACGGTCAGAACGGAATATCGTCGCCTTCCACGTCCAAATCAGGATCGGTAGGCGGCTTGGGAGCCGAGGCGGGACGCCCTTGGGGGCGGGATTGCTGCGGCGGACGGCTTGCCGGGCGAGAAGAGCGAGGCTCTTCGTCGTATTCGCCCCCCTGGCTTCCGCCACCACCCCCACCGGAACCGCCTTCGCGGCTGCCCAGAAGTTGCATTTCTTCGCCTACGACGCGCAGTTTGCTGCGTTTCTGGCCGGTCGTTTTGTCGTCCCAGCTGTCGAGTTGGAGGCGGCCTTCGATATAGACCGGACGGCCTTTGCGCAGGTATTCGTTGGCGATTTCCGCCGTGCGGCCCCAGAGGGTCACGTCGACGAAGGTCACTTCTTCGCGCTTCTCGCCGTTCTCGGCGGTGTAGCGGCGGTTCACAGCGAGGCCGATCTCGACCAGCGCGGTGCCTTTGGGCGTGTAACGAATCTCGGGATCGCGGGTGACGTTCCCGATCAGCATGACTTTGTTCAGACTGGCCATAGGTAAAACCTCGGTTGGGGGTTGATTTGGAGGGGAATGCTGGAGCGGGCGCGCTGGACTAGGCCGCTACCGCTTTCTTGGCGGCGAGCTTCTTGTAGTCCTGGCGATAAACCTCGGCGTCGAGCTTGAACTTGGCGTTGAGTTTCGCCAGAACGGCGGGCGTTCCTGCGAAGATGAAGTTGACGTAGAAGCCGGAGTCGAGTTTGCCCTTCACGTAGGAGAAGTGGCGGCGATCCATCTTCTGGACGGATTCGATCTTGGCTCCTTCTTTGGTAAATTCGCCTTCGAGGCGTTCGATGGTTTCTTTAACGGCGTCGTCGCCGCCTTTGATGTTGAGGATGAGGAGTGCTTCGTAACGGTTCATGGTGTGATCTCTTTAGTTGAATTGATTCATGGCGGCTTGCAAGCCGCGATTTTGGGCAAATGTGATGGCGTCCACAGCCCGGTCGAGGGCGGCTTCCAGTTCGGGCTGCTCTTCGGCGCTAAAACGCCCCAGAACATGCCCGATCATACCGCCGGGCGCGGCGCTGTCGATACCGATGCGCAGCCTCGGCACTTCCTGGGTGCCGAGGTGTTCGATGACGGACTGCATCCCGTTGTGGCCTCCCGCCGAGCCGTCGGGCCGGAACCGGAGTTTACCCAGCGGGAGCGCTAGGTCGTCAAAGACGACAAGCGTTTCCGCCGGGGGGACTTTGTAAAAGTGCGCCACACCGTTCACCGGGTTGCCGCTGAGGTTCATGTAGCTCGTCGGTTTGCAGCAGACCACGCCTCCGCAGTCAGCCACCATGGCCTTCCATTTCTTCTCCGTACGCCAGATGGCGCCGGAGCGGGCGGCCAATTTGTCGAGCACCATAAACCCCACGTTGTGCCGCGTGCGTTCGTATTCCTTCCCCGGGTTTCCCAACCCGACAATAAGACGGAAACTTTGCCGCGCGGCTTCCAAGGATTACTTTTTCTCTTCGGTGGCGGCGGGCTTCTTCTCCTTGATGACCTCCGGAGCCGCAGGGGCTTCGGCAGCGGGAGCTTCGACTTCGGCAACCACGTTGGGTTCGGCAACAAGGAAGACGGTGGTTTCGAGATCCACCGCGGTAACACCCGCCGGAAGTTGGATGTCCTTGATGTGGATCGAGTCGCCGATGCCCATCGCGGAGACGTCCACGTTGATGCAATCGGGCAGATCCTGAGGCAAGCACTGGATGGTGATGGAGCGGACGAGCTGCTCGAGGAGGCCACCAAAGCTCTTGACGCCCACCGCTTCGCCCACCGCTTCGACGGGGACGCTGGACTCGATTTCTTCGTTCGCCGAGACGCCGTGGAAGTCCACGTGCAACACAGCCTGGGTGACAGGGTGGTGCTGGACTTCCTGGATGAGCGCCAGGCGATTGGCTCCACCGGCGATTTCGAGATCGACCAGCACGTGCTCGCCCACGGCATGGGAGAGGAGCGTGTCGATGTCGCGCGCTCTCACCTGTAGGGAGACGGGCGTTTCGTTGTGGGCGTAGATCACTGCCGGGACGAAACCCTGGCTTTTGATTTTGTTGACCGCTGTGCGACCCGTTTCTGAGCGGGTCTGGGCGGTGAGCTTCACTTGTTTGGCCATAGCTTACTTGTTTCCTTTGAGTTCAAATAGCGAACTGACGGATTCATCATTGTGAATCCGCTTAATCCCTTCGCCGAGGAGTTCCGCGATGCAGAGAACAGTGACGGGCACGCCGTCGCAGGTTCTTACTGGCACGCTGTTGGTCGTGATCAATTCGACGATCTCGGACTTTTTGAGTCGTTCGATCGCCAGATCGGATAATACGGCGTGAGAGACCGCCGCATAAATGGTTTTGGCACCGTGCTGCTTGAGGATCGAGGCGGCGCTGGTAACTGTCCCCGCCGTTTCGGTGAGGTCGTCCACAATGAAAACGTTTTTGCCCTGTACGTCGCCGATGACGTGGAGGTGCTCAATTTCGGTCGGGCTCTTGCGGCGCTTGGCGACGATGGCCAGCCCGGCTCCAAGCGCCTGGGCATAGTGGCCTGCGTTTTTCACGCCGCCCACATCGGGCGAGACGACCACGAGATTATCGAGGTTCTTCTCGGCAAAATAACGATGAATGACCGGCAACGCCTGGAGATGATCCACCGGGATGTCGAAGAATCCGGCCACCTGCTGCGCGTGGAGATCCATCGTCAACACGCGATTAACTCCAGCGGCGGTGAGAAGATTGGCGACAAGCTTGGCGGTGATCGGCACGCGCGGCTGATCTTTGCGATCCTGCCGGGCATAGCCAAAGAACGGAATGACGGCTGTGATGCGGTTGGCGCTGGCGCGGCGGGCGGCATCCACCATGATCAGCAGTTCCATGATGTTCTGGTTGGTCGGCGGGCTCGTCGGCTGAACAATATACACGTCCCGGCCCCGTACGTTCTCGTTGATCTTCACGTAGGTTTCCCCATCCGGGAAAGAATCCACCGTGGCGTCTCCGAGCGGCACCCCCACATACTGGGCAATCCGTCGGGCTAATTCACGATGGGCGGAACCGCTAAATATTTTCATTTCTGAGCAATGGGACATGTCGGACGTGTTTTTGACGAAAGGAGGGTGACTCTATGACGCCCAAAGATAATTTCAATCGCAAACTTCAGTGGCAATACGCCTTGTGGGGGATATTCCACTTCGCGTAAGGGCTGCATCCGGGATGTATCCTTAAAAAAAATCATGCAAGTTGCTTGTTTTCAGTTATATAAGAAAACATATCACCCTTAAAGCCGAGTCGATACGGCTTGTTTGCTCCTCGGAACTTTCCTTTGCTGATGTCCGCGCAATTTGCAATCGCTCCAACAGAAACACACCAAAGAAAAACCATATCATGGCAAAAACTCACGCTAAGCGCTTTGGCTTAAACTGCTTCTCCATGAATGATGCCGACTTTTAGGCGCGGTGCTGCCGGTGGCCTTGAACAAACGTGGCGATCACCTGGAGGTCGTCACTCAACAAGACCAAATCGGCGTCGGCTCCCGGAGCGAGAATGCCCTTGTGCGAGAGCTTGAGGGCACGCGCCGGGTTGAGCGTCGCCATGCGGATCGCTTCCACCAACGGCACCCCGGCTTCACGCACGAGCGTCCGCACAAGGTGGATCATAGAGGAGGTGCTTCCGGCCAACGCTGTGCCGTCCGCCGTCAGGCCGACGCCGCCACGCACCACGCCGTCGATTTCCCCGAGCCGGAACGTCGTTTCCTCTGGCAACCCGGCTCCGGCAGAGGCGTCGGTGACGAGCGCGATGCCATCCGGCCCCTTGGCGTGGTAGAGCATCCTCATCAACGTCGGCGAGACGTGCCGCCCGTCGGCGATCAGCTCGCACAAGATCCCCGGCTCGCTCAACGCGAACTCCAGCAGCCCGGCCACGCGATAGGGACCGCGCCGCCGCGCCGAGGACATGCAATTGAAAGTGTGGGTGACGCCTTCCATGCCGTGCACAAACACCGCGCAGGCTTCCTCGTCCCAAGCGTCGCTATGGCCGCCGCTCACACGCACCCCGCGCGCCCGCAACGCCTCAACGAGCGCGAGCGCCCCCGGCAATTCCGGCGCGAGGGTCATCTGCGTGATGACGGATGCCCATTCCAGAAGCGGCGCATAATCGGCTGGCGTAGGATTGCGTATCCAGTCCGGGCGGTGCGCCCCCGGTTTTTCCGGTGAAAAATACGGCCCTTCGACGTGAATGCCCAGCAATTGTGCCCCTTCGTGCGTCTCACGCCGGTAAGCGTCCGCAGCACGCAGCACCCGGACGATTTCCTCCGTCGGCGCGGCGACCGTCGTCAACGCAAGCGCCGTCGTACCACCCGAGGCATGGTAACGGCAGATCGTCTCGAAAGCTTCGGCGCTCGCCTCCATGGCGTCGCGGCCCAACGCGCCGTGCAAGTGCATGTCGATGAAGCCGGGGGCGAGGTAGCGCCCGCCGAGCTCCTGCACCATGTCCCCCGGCTCCGGCATCAGTGCCGGGCCAACAGCGGCGATCCGGCCTTCGGCCACTCGCAGGTCGCCACGCGGCTCAATGCGATCCGGGAAAACCAACCGGGCGTTCTTGAACAAGAGATTAGGCACAGTAGAAACATCTGGAACCCACGGGAAAATGCAATCCGAAACTAGGGGCGTTCCTTCTCGACAATCGTGAGCCGACTTCGCAAATTCGAGCCCCATCCAGCTCTCCTATATGTCCTTTCCCCATCTCGAAACTCACGCATTTGATGTCTGTGTCATCGGCGGCGGCATGGCCGGCATTTGCGCCGCCCTTTCGGCAGCCCGTAACGGCGCCAAGACCGCCATTGTTCAGGATCGTCCGGTCTTCGGCGGCAATGCTTCCTCGGAGGTCCGCATGTGGATTTGCGGCGCACACGGCGAACACAACAAGGAGACCGGCATCCTGGAGGAGCTTCAGCTCGAAAACCAATTCCTCAACCCGAGCGGGAACTACTCGCTGTGGGACGGCGTTCTCTGGGGGAAAATCCGTCTCCAGCCCAATCTCACGACATTCCTCAACTGTAGCTGCACCGATGCGGAGATGGATGGGCAGAAAATCGTCGCCATCAAAGCCTGGGAGCTTACCAGCCAGACGTGGCACAAAATCCACGCGAAGCTCTTCATCGACTGCTCCGGCGACAGCATTCTCGCCCCCGTGACGGGCGCGGATTTCCGGACGGGGCGTGAGGCGCGCGCCGAGTTCAACGAGGACATCCAGCCTCTGCAAGCCGACGCCAAGACGATGGGCAACTCTTTGCTCATCCAGTTCCGCCACACGGACGAACCACAGCAGTTCATCGCCCCGGCCTGGGCTTACAAGTTCGAGAGCGCCGCCGATCTCCCTTTCCGGATCAATGGCGTCAACGGGCATAACTTTTGGTGGCTGGAAGTCGGCGGCCTGCGCGACACCATCAAGGACGCGGAGGCGATCCGGGATGAGCTGATGCGCGTCACCTACGGCGTGTGCGATTACATCAAGAACCGCGCTCCGGAGCGCAAGGAGGCGGAAAACTGGGCCATCGAGTGGATCGGCGCGCTGCCCGGCAAACGCGAGAACCGCCGTTACCTGGGCGATCATGTTCTCACACAAAACGACGTGCGCAACGGCGGACGTTTTGACGACCTCATCGCCTACGGTGGCTGGTCGATGGACGACCATCATCCCGCCGGGATTTACTTCCCCGGCAAACCGACCATTTTTCATCCGGCTCCCGCCCCCTACGGCATCCCTTACCGCAGCCTGTACTCGCGCAATATCCCGAACCTGCTTTTTGCCGGGCGCAACATCTCCGTCACCCACGCGGCGCTCTCCTCCACCCGTGTCATGGCGACGTGCGCCCTGCTCGGCCAAGCGGCGGGCACGGCGGCAGCCCTCTGTGTGCGCGACTCCCGCCTCCCGCGCGACCTCAGCAGCGGCGCGCCTCTGCGTGAACTGCAACGGACGCTCATGGATGACGATAGCTGGCTGCCGACGTTCACGCGCGAGGTCTCCCGGCTCGCCCGCCAAGGCACCGTAATCGGCGGAGGCAAAGACGCGGCGCTGCTTCTCGACGGCATGGACCGCGACCGCAAAGACGAAGGCCACGCATGGGAAGGCGCACTGGGTGAAAGCGTCGGGTTCCAGTGGTCGCAGCGGGTCAAGATCGACGGCGCGCGCCTCGTCTTCGACAGCAATTTGAACCTCGGCAAAGGGATGCCCCTCTCCTATCCCTCTGCAAAAGGCGAGTATTCCCTACCCGGTTCGCTGGTGAAGGCGTTCCAACTGGAAGCCCTCGACGACGCAGGCGAATGGAGCACCATTTACCGCGCGAACCAGAACAACCAACGGTTGGTCACGGTGCCGCTCGCCACCGAAGCCCGCGGGCTGCGTTTCGTCGCTGAGGAGACCTGGGGCGACCCGACAGCCCGCCTCTTTGCCTTTGAGCCGCTGGACCGCTGCTCCCCGAAAATCCCGGCATATCCCGAAGGCGGCACCTTTGCCGAAGTGCGCTCCAAGATCAGCGCCAAGGATTTGGAACCAGCGGAAAGCGTCATCCTCCCCAAACAATAACCCTAAAAAATGATCCCCATACCCTTCCTCAAAACATTCAACCGTTTCGCCGCACTCTCACTGGCGCTTTTGGCAACAGCCAGCCTCTCCTTCGCCCAAGAAGGAACCTGGAAAACCGCCTTCATCAAACGCGGCTTTGTTGGAATGGCCGATGCCGGTTGGTGCGGAGGCTTGGGTGGAACCCAGCGGATGCGCACGCCGCTGCAATTCGATGGCACAAAAGTGCGGGTACATTTGCGCGGAGATCGCCTCCTTGACGTGGACCTGACCCAGATGGCTTTGGTCAAGGGAGCGGATGACATGGGAAAAATCACCGGGACGCCCTTCCCCATTCTTTTCAGCGGCTCGGCAAGTTTGAAAGTGGAGAAAGGCGCGCAACCCGTCGTGTCCGATGAAATGCCCATCTCCGTGACCAAGGGCACCTGGTATGTCGAGGATCAGTATGCCTCCCAGAAATTCCCTTACGCTTACGAAGTGGACAGAGGCTATGGCGAGGCGGGGGACGCCTTCGCAAAAGAAACACTCGAAAAAACACTGACCTTCCGCTCCGGCGTTCTTTACCAAGTGGATGTGTTCACCACCGACCCGCGCGGGTCCATTCTTTGCTACGGCGACTCCATCACACACGGCTACAACTCCACTCCGAACACCGATCACCGTTATCCGGCGATCCTGGGCAAGCTGATCGACCGCCCCGTTTTGAATCTCGGCCAGAACGGCGATCTGGCGCTCTATGGCGGCGGCATGTCGGCCACCACGCGGGATTTGCTCGGCGTGGACACCGTGATCTTTCTGATGGGGATCAACGACATCATTAGTGGCGGCAAAATCAACTCCGCCGCGGCTTATGGCGATTTGTTAAAGCGGATCATTGAGGGCAACAAAGCCCAGCAAAGGAAAATCTATATCGGCACAATCACCCCGGCGAGCGGCTATGCAAAATTCGACGCCGACCCGGCCAAGGAAGCCTTGCGCAAGGAAATCAACGCCTTTATCCGCCAGGGGAACGGAGCCGATGGCGTCATCGACTTCGACGCCGCGCTGACTGACCCGACCAACCCCGGCAAACTCAAAGCCGAATACCAGTCCGACTGGCTCCACCCCAACGATGCGGGCTACCAGAAGATGGCGGAAACGGCGGCCAAGGTGCTGACCGGAAAGTAATTGCGTTACCGTTTCCTGGGTTGACAACCGGCTTTCCCCAGCTTAACACCTGCAAACACATGATCCTCACCGCTCGCCTAGTCGCAGCTCTCGTTGTCCGCCTCGAACTCGTGGCGGTCGTCGTAGTCGTCGCGCTGACGTGCGCTCGGTGAGGGTTGAAAACACTTTTCAAACAACCCCCTCCGGCAAACGCCAGAGGGGGTTGTTTTGTATCCCCCTCAAAGCATTGCCGGTCCCAAACCGCAACCATCTGACCCCATAAAAACCATGAAGCTCAACGGAGCCCAAATCATCTGCAAATTGCTCGAACGCCAAGGCATCCGCATCCTCTCCGGCATTCCCGGCGGCGCGATCCTGCCCCTCTATGACGCACTCTACGACAGCCCCCTCCGGCATGTCCTGGCGCGGCACGAACAGGGGGCGGGGTTCATCGCCCAAGGGATGGCCCGCGTGACGGGCCGGGCCGCTGTCTGCCTCGGCACCTCCGGGCCGGGCGCGACAAACCTGCTCACGGCCATCGCTGACGCGAAGCTCGACTCCACGCCGCTCGTGGCCATCACTGGTCAGGTGCCCAGTTCGCTCCTGCGCACGGATGCCTTTCAGGAAGTGGATACCTTCGGGCTCACGCTGCCGATCACCAAACACAGCTTCATGGTCATGCACCCGGAGGAACTCCTTGAGGTGATCCCGAGGGCGTTTGAGATCGCTGAATCGGGCCGTCCCGGTCCGGTGGTGGTGGATGTTCCCAAGGACATTTTCCTGGGCATCTGCGACGTGGAAACCTGGCCTGAACCGGGCAAGGCCCAACCGCCGCAAGGCGCTCCGGCGGAAACGGTGGCGCGCATGGCGGAACTCATCGCCAAAGCCCAACGTCCGGTGCTGTATATCGGCGGCGGCGCAATCGGCGCCAGCGCAGGCGGGCACATGCTGGAGCTGGCCCAACGCATTGGCGCACCTGTGGCCAGCACTTTGATGGGGCTGGGAGCCGTTCCGTGCGATCACCCGCTGGCGCTCGGAATGCTCGGAATGCACGGTGCGCCGTTCACCAATTACATTATGGATGAGGCCGATCTCCTGATCGCCGTCGGTGCGCGCTTTGACGACCGGGCGACCGGCCACGCACCGCGCTTCTGCGAACGCGCGGGAATCATCCACATCGACATCGACCCGTGCGAGATCGACAAGATCAAGGCGACCAGCGTCTCCGCCGCCGGGGACGCGGGAACAATCCTGCGCCAGTTACTCACCGTCGCCACGCCGCAGGAGCGCCCGGAGTGGCTGGAACGTGTGGCTTGCCTCAAGGCCAGCCATCCGCTCATCATCCCCAAGCGGGAGCAGGGCGTTCACCCGCTGGAATTTTGCAAAATCCTGGGTGAGTTGCTGCCACCCGATGCGATTGTTTCCACCGACGTGGGCCAGCATCAAATGTGGATGGCACAGAGCTACCCAGTCCGGCAGCCGCGCACTTTCCTTACCTCGGGTGGATTAGGAACGATGGGCTTCGGCCTGCCCGCTGCCATCGGCGGGGCGCTGGCCGCACCAGGACGCCGCACCGTCTGCGTGAGCGGCGACGGCTCCATTTTGATGAACATCCAGGAGTTGGCCACGCTGGCCGAGCTGAATCTCGACGTGACGGTCATCATCCTCAACAACAACCGGCTGGGCATGGTGCGCCAGCAGCAGGAACTCTTTTACAGAAAACGCTACGCGGCCTCCATCTTCGAGCGCCAGCCGGATTTCGCGGCAGTGGCCCGCGCGTTCGGCATCCGCGCCTACGATCTGGCGGGCGTGGCAGATGTCGCCGCCGCGCTCAAGGAAGCCATGGCCCAGCCGGGACCCTGTCTCATCAACCTCCCCATCGACCCCGCAGAGAACGTGTACCCCATCGTCCCGCCCGGTGCAGCCAATACCGAGATGCTCGGAGTGGGTGCGGAGGACAACTGATCATCCCCATGCATTGCAACCCCGCCATCATCCCTGTTCCTAATACACAAAAGGACTTCTACGACTGGACCGAGCGCCGTCAGCAAAAGCTGAAGCAAGTCCAAGCCGGGAACCACGATCTGATTTTTGTGGGTGATTCCATCACGCACATGTTCGAGATGGAAGGGCGGGGGCAGCCGGTCTGGCAGCGTTCTTTTGGAAACATCCGCACGCTCAATCTCGGCTACGGCTGGGACTGCATCCAGAACGTTCTTTGGCGGCTTGAGAACGGGGAGTTCACCGGGCAACAGCCCAAACTGGTGGTGCTCAACATCGGCACCAACAACCTCACGGGCAACGATGCGGGGCGCGCAAACACCGCCGACGAGATCGTTGCCGGGATTGAGGCGATCTGCCATTGGATTCACCGTCAATCCCCGGCCAGCACCCTTCTGGTCATGTCCCTCTTCCCACGCGGCCTGAGCCATGAGGCGATCCATACGCAGGTGAAAGAAGTCAATGCGGCGCTCAAGGTGAGCCTGGCAGGCAGACCCCGCATCCTGCAACTCGACATCGGGCACCGCCTCCTCGGCTCCGATGGGGAGATTCCCCTGGAGATCATGGACGACCGCTGTCACCCGACCGAAAGGGGCTACGCAATCTGGGCCAACGCCCTGACCCCTCTCGTCAAGCAATGCTGCTGACAACGGCCTCGACCGGATGTAAATTGCTGCCATGAAAAACTACGATTGGACCAGCCAGGTAAAGCTTCTTTACGATAAAGCCTTGCAACGCTACCAAGCGGGGCATCGCGATCCACAAACCCTCTTCGACGCCCAGGAGCAGCAGGCGTTGGCAGCCATCGGAGCCTCGCCGATGGAGTTGTTCGATTACGCGGAAGACGCCAGTGCTCTGGATTGGGAGACTGCGCTGCTGATCCTCGCGGCGCGGCGGGATTACTTCCTGGTAATCCAACACAGCGTCCCCTCCAGCCACCGCTTGAACATGGCGGATCTCCCCGCCAAAGACGCCGAACTCGACGGCATTCGCTGGCTACCGCGCCTGATTGAAAAAGCCAAAGCCCGGTTACGCGGAGAAATGCCCAGAGACCTGATGTATTGCTGTGCCGGAGACCGCCGGTTTTTCACCGAACACGACCTGCATCCCGCCGACTTTTTGAGGGAAGTGTGGGCCTCGGGTGGGGACGCGCAAAAGGTATTGGCCTACGCCCGACGCGGCGGCAAATATTGATGCCGTCTCACGCTTTTCCTGCATACTGAAAGCGCAAATGCGCTATTTGTTTTGCGCGGTATGCTTTTTCAAATACCCGGCGTAGGTGACAGGAGTACGATCTTCCAGCGCCTGCGCGGTGAGGGTTTTGATTTGCTGCCAGATGGCCGGATGTTGCAGGTCGGTAGGGTGAATGCCGATGCGCAGAAGGACACAGTGTTTTAACTGGTGGAAGAGGCGGGCGTTCCAGAGGCGGCTGGCGATGCGACGCCACCAACTGCGTGTGCTCCAGACGAGCGATTGCGAGGCGTAGTGGATGCCGGTGGAGTAGTCGAAGAGGCCGCCGAGGCGCGTGGTGTAGGCGAGGCCGAGGCGCTGGAGGGCGCGGTCAGCACCGTCGCTCAGAAGCCAGGCAGGAGCGATGAAACCTTGGGGGTCGAGCCCGACTTTGCGGAATTCCTGCCGCGCCTGGCTGATAAGGCGCAGGGCGTCGGCTCCGGCGATGTCGTAGAATTCGCCTTCGCCCGCGGTGTAATACTGGGTAGTCAGTTTTTGCAGGAAGGTTTCACCGGCCCGCTGGTCGCGCCGGTGGAAGTAGCCGTGGAGGGCGACTTCGTGGCCTGCTTCGACGCGCTCGCGCAGCCAGGCGCAGAATTCAGGGTGGTCGAGGATGTGTCCTTTGCAGTGGTGGTCGGGGACGACCAAAAGGGAAACCTGGCGGACACCGAGCGCTTCGAGTTCAGCGAGGATTTTTTCCACGGGCTCACGCGTGAGGGGGGAGACGTCGTGGATGGAGACGACCAGATGGCGGGAGGCGGAGGTGGGAGAAGGAGCGCTGACGATGGGGGCGGCTGCGGGAGCGGACGGGGCGCTGGGTTGGCCTTGTAATTCGAGGTCCAATTGCGCGGTTTGCGGTTCGAGGCTTTTCTTCATGGTCTGCAACGCTGCCGGATCAATAAGCCGATCGCGGCGAGGCTCAATACGGCGCAGGCTTTGGAAAAACGCTCGCCGTGACGGGTGTAGTAGGTTGTGGGTGCGGTTGCGGGGGGAATCTGAATGGTGTCGGAGAGGACGCCTTCGGTGAAGGAGTTGCCGTCGGGGCGAAAGGCATTGGCGACGCGGCCCTGCACATCAATGAAGGCGGTGACGCCGGTGTTGGCGGCGCGAACGAGCGGGCGGCGATTTTCCACGGCACGGAAGACGGCGTTGGCCAGGTGTTGCTCCGAGCCCTGGCTGCGCAGGAACCAGCCGTCGTTGGTGACGTTGATGAGGAGTTGCGCGCCGTGGGCAACAAAGTGGCGGGTGAGGTCGCCCAAGGTATCTTCAAAGCAGATGAGGGCAGCGGCGCGGATTTCGGGGTCTTCCAGCTTCAAGAGGGTGTATTCGGTGCCGGGGGTGAAGTCGCCGGGGATAAGGTCGCCGATGATCCACTCGAAGGGCGGGAAGGTGTGCCGGAAGGGGATGTATTCGCCGAAGGGGACGAGGTGGATTTTGCGGTAGGTTTGTAGCTCCTTGCCGTTGCGGGTGAAGAGAGCGGCGATGTTGTAGTCGTGCTTGGCTTCGTCGAAGTCGAGGGTGCCGAGGAGGAAGTTGGATGCGCCGCGCCGGGCGAAGCTGCTGACGAATTGGAGCATTTCTTCGCTCTCAAACATGGAGCCGGGCGTGGCGGCTTCCGGCCAGAGGAGAAGTTGAGGGCGGGTGGAGAGGGCGATTTCCGTAAGCGTGGTATAGCGATCGCGGATGAGTTGGGCGTAGGCGCGATCGAATTTTTGTGTCTGTGGGATGTTGGCCTGAACTGCCGCGATGCGCAGGGGGATGGTGTTGCCGACTGCCGGCACGAAGACAGCGCGCACACCAATGGCGAAGACGGCAGCGATGAGGGCCATGTTGACGCTGAAATCCCAGTGGGGCCGGATGCGCCGTTGCCGGGCTTCCTGGAGGAATCGGCGCACGGTGATGACACCGATGAGGTTGGTGAGGGCGGCGAGGAAGGAGAGGCCACCGACGCCGGTCCATTCGACGATCTGGATGAGTGCGAGGTTGCTGTGCAGGCCGACACCGAGGCCGTTCCAGCCGAAGCTGATGGTTCCGAGGCCGCGCAGCCATTCGATGGCGGTCCATGCGGCGGCTCCCAGGAAGGCGAGGCGGAGGTTGGCGCCGGAGCGGGTAAAGTCGCCCGCGCTGCGGCCTGCCAAGCCGAGGATTGCAGCCCAAGCCGCCGGGAAAATCGCCAGATAAAACGCCAGCGCAAACCAGCCCACCGCTGTGACGGTGATGAGCCACGAGAAGACGCCCCAGAAGAAGGTCAACCCGCTAACGTATCCCAGGAGCGCCGCGCGGCGGACGCTTCTTGCGTCTCCGAACCAGACGGCAGAGATGAGGGGCATGAGGGCGATCCAGCAGAGCCAGCCTTGATTGAAAGGGGGGAAGCAGAGGGTGAGCAGGAGTCCGCTGAGGAGGGCGGCCAGCCAGGGCCAGAAGCGCAACAGGTTTTTCACGGGCTTCAAAATTGATTGATGGCGCAGACCGCTGTATCGGGGTCTTCCACGCGCCCCGACATCGGCGCACTGGAGAACCCGGGTGTCCGAATGATACTGGTTTCACCGCCATCGAGATTGATCTTGCTCATCATGAAATGCGTGGGCTGCCGCTGGGATTCCACCCAAGGCCAATTTGCCCGTTCCCATTGTATGCGCTATGTTGGGCTTCGCTGCAAGGCAGTGTGTTAAAAATGACGGTGACAAAAAAATATGCGCCGTTTTGGATGAAATTCTTGTAAAATCGAGGGGCGTCCCCATTTTTGAGATTGCTCCCGCCCCGCTGATTCACCTATCCCTAAAACAATGGAAGAACAACACAGCAGCATTTTTTGGAGATTGTCCTTGGTGGTCTCGGTGGTTCTGCTTGCCGCCGCGTCTTATTATAAAGTGCCTCCGTTTCGTCATTTTGTGGATGAAAAATGCCCATGGGTCAAAGAGCAGCTCACCAAGTATGGCATCGAATTCGCAGACGGGCCGCTGGCTGCGCCGACTTCTCCGTCCAATCCATCTTCCCAAGCTCTCCAGCCCATTGAGGAAGTCCGCAATAACGCTTCCTCCAATCCTTCGGGTCCCGGCAAGCCAGTGGATGTCTATAAGCTCACTGCCGATCTCTCCCAGTTGCCCAAGACGGTCACAATTCTCAGCCCCGTTGTTTTCCCTGCGGTGACAAATGGCAAGGCGAATGGCAAACTCAGGGTGCCCGCCGGAACGGAAGTTCAGTTGGCGCGGGTTGGCGGAGGCAAACTGGGCGTGGTGTTCACCCCCGACGGCACGACGGCCAACGCTAGTGGCGCCTGGGTGTGGCCCGAGGAAACAGACCTCTCCGAACGGCTGAAAAAAATCCCTGCAAAGCAGTAGGACATTCACTCATCAGAGGCAGTGGGAGGAATCAAGATGCGCCGGATGTTTGTGTGCTTCCCGCTTGCCATTCTCAGCGCAACCGCCTAGGAATAACACTCCGCCGATTGCCATACAGGCGATCAAACAAGCGCACTCGTAGCTCAACTGGATAGAGCGTTGGCCTCCGAAGCCAAAGGTTGTGGGTTCGACCCCCGCCGGGTGCAGGTGTTTATTCGAGTCTTGGCAACAATTCTTTGCGCGGAGTGGGTCATCGGTCATCCGCAGAGATGGTTGTAATCTTCATGCGAGCCGATCCAGACCCATTCAACCGTATCCCCGACAATCTGGCCGATGGCACGATAGTGGTCGCCAACCCGCACAGAAAAGCGCGTATTGCTGCCGCCCTTGAGCTTTTTGAACGACAAAGAGGGGTGGTCATGGTTGCCCTGCCACAGGAGATAATTCTTGCGGGCTAACCGCTGCGCGTGGGCTGGCAGTTCTCCGTAGAGTTTCCAGAAACGGGGGGTGGCTTTGGATTTCACTTTCCTGGCCAATCCCGCAGGGTGCCGTTTGTCCGCGCCGTGTCGGCTTCCTCGAAAAGGAAGTCCAGTTTTCCGGTGGCGGCGTCCTGCTCAATCTGCGCATCCCATGCGGCGCTGTCGCGTTCGCGGACATAGGTTGCCAATTCCGCCAGTTCGGCTGGCGAAAGAGCATCCACAGCACTTTTGATTTCGGGCAGACTCATATCTAAAAACTAGGCCATTGCCCGATCAAATGCAAACCCCTTGTCGCCGTGCGTGGAGGGGATCGGATTTATCGGGACGTGGCAGGCTCCTGCCGTCTGGTACGCATTTTTGCCCGGAGTTTTTCGGTTGCCTCTCGCAGGTAAGCCAAGCGTTGTTCCTGGCTCATGGCATCGAGCTTCCTGCTGGTGGCTTCGCGCCACTTGCGAGATTCGGCGACTGCATCAAAGCTCTTTGTTTTGGCGACCATAAATAAGTTCTAGTGGATTAACTATACGCACCGGCTGGTAGCCTTGCAAGAGATTCACCGCATTGAAGGCATCGCTTCGGTTGACGTTGACGAGGTGCTTGAAGTTCCAGCTTACGAGATAGTCGGCCCGTGAAACGACGCAGACGGCGACATGCCGCGCATCGTCGGTATATTTGGGTGGCAGCACGGCTTTTTGGATGTAGGCGGCAGCGAGATCGTCCATTTCATCGGTGACATCAAGGATCATTTCAGGGCTGGCAAAGGTCCGGGCAAAGAGGTCTTGCACGGATTCTGGGGCTTTAATCAATTCCTGACTCATGATAACCGAGGTGGTAAAACGAAAGAGTCCCTGTTCCATTTGCCGCCAAAGCTCCTTGGTGGCATCCTTCCATTCGTCATCGAAGTAACCGCCGACAACGGAGGTATCCAGGTAAAGGGTGGGGATGTGCATCGGGTGAAACATGACAGGGACGCTTGGATAAGCCAAGTTTGGAAAGCGAACCCTCGTTCCCAAGTTGCACTTGGCAACGCCCCCAATCCCGGCAGTTGTACTGCCGCCCCCCACGAGCGCAGCAAGCCTTAGAAACAACGCACCCCGCAAAACCCAGCAACGGGAACTTCTTGCCTCCCGCCCCCGCTTGCGGTTTGATTTTCCCCATGCCCATCAGTTGGAACGCAATCCGCCACAACGCCATCCGGTTCTCCCGCGATTGGGCCGCCTCCACGCGCGAGGCCTCCGATAAACAGACCTTCTGGAACGAGTTCTTCGACGTCTTCGGCATCCGCCGCAAGCTCGTCGCCACCTTTGAGGAGCCGGTAAAGCGGATCACCGGCGACCGCGGCTTCATCGACCTCTTCTGGCCCGGCGTCCTCCTCGTGGAGCACAAGAGCTTCGGCGGCGACCTCGGCAAGGCCGAATCCCAGGCCTTCCGCTACATCCGCGACCTCGCCCGCGAGGGCCGCCACGATGAAATCCCCCGCTACGTCATCCTCTCCGACTTCGCCCGCATCGCCATCCACGATCTGGAGCCCGACGACCAGCGCGACCTCCCCCTCTTCGACAAATTCCGCGTCGCCACGGAAGAGTTCCCCCTCGCCGACTTCCACCGGCACATCCACGCCTTCGCCTTCATCCCCGGCTACAAACAGCACAAATTCGAGGAGCAGGACCCCATCAACCTCAAGGCCGTCGCCATCATGGGCGACCTCCACGATGCCATCGAAGCGGGCGGCTACAGCGGACACGATCTCGAACGCTTCCTCGTCCGCATCCTCTTCTGCCTCTTCGCCGAGGACACCGGCATCTTCGAGCGCGACGCCTTCCGCCTCTACCTCGAAAACAAAACCGCCCCCGACGGCTCCGATCTCGGCATGCACCTCGACCGCCTCTTCCGCGTGCTCGACACGCCGGAGAACGCACGCCAGGCCAACCTCGATGAAGACCTCGCCCGCTTCCGCTACGTCAACGGCGGCCTCTTCGCCGAGCGCCTCGAATACGCCGACCTCAACCGCGACATGCGCACCGCGCTCCTCGCCAGCACCCACTTCGACTGGTCGCGCATCTCCCCCGCCATCTTCGGCTCCCTCTTCCAGGCCGTCATGGAGCCAAAGGAGCGCCGCCAGATCGGCGGCCACTACACCAGCGAGCGCGACATCCTCAAAGTCGTCCGCGCCCTCTTCCTGGACGACCTGCGCGCTGAGTTCATGCGCATCCAGCTCAACAAGCCCGAGCTGCGCCGCTTCCACCAGCGCCTCGGCAAACTCCGCTTCCTGGACCCCGCCTGCGGCTGCGGCAACTTCCTCGTCATCACCTACCGCGAACTCCGCCTGCTGGAACTCGAAGTCCTCCGCGCCCTCCACGGCGAGGAACAGCAGTCGCTCGACGTCCATCAGCTTTCCCTCGTGGACGTGGACGCCTTTTACGGCATTGAGATCAGCGAATGGCCCGCCCGCATCGCCGAGGTGGGTATGTGGTTGATGGGCCACCAGATGAACCAGCGGCTCTCCGAAGCCTTCGGCCAATACTTCGTGCGCTTGCCATTGCGCAAAAGCCCCACCATCGTCTGCGGCAACGCCCTTCGGCTCGACTGGAAAGCGATCCTCTCGCCCGAGCAATGCAGCTACGTGCTGGGCAACCCGCCGTTTATTGGCAAGCACTTGATGAACGCCGAGCAGGGGCAGGATATGGAATTTGTGTGGGGCGAAACCGATAGAGCAGGCGTGCTCGACTATGTCACCGCTTGGTATCGCAAAGCGGCTGAATACATTCACGACACCCGCATCATCGTCGGTTTCGTTTCCACGAATTCCATCAGTCAGGGCGAGCAAGTCGGCACTCTTTGGAATCCGCTCGTGCAACGTTTTGGTCTAAAAATTCATTTTGCCCATCGCACTTTCGCTTGGGAAAGCGAGGCGCGAGGCAAGGCGCACGTCCATGTTGTCATTATTGGCTTCGCTGCATTCGATACGGAGAACAAGCGTATTTACGACTACGAAGGCGAAAAGTTAACAGTCGTCACCGCCAAAAATATAAGCCCTTATCTTGTTGAGGGAAATGATACGACGCTCATACCTCGCACAAAGCCAATTTGCGACGTGCCGCAGATGACTAAGGGCAGCCAACCAACGGACAATGGCAATTTGATTGTAGAAGAGAGAGACCGCGAACAGTTTCTCGCAGATAACCATGGTGCTGAAAAATTTCTTCGCCCTTTTCTTTGTGCGGAGGAATATCTTCATGCAATTCCACGCTGGTGTCTGTGGTTGGTAGATGCTAATCCGTCTGAACTTAGAAATATTCCCGGCATTAAAATGCGGCTTGAGGCATGTCGAGATTTTCGCCTAGCCAGCAAAAAAGAAGCTACGCGCCGTGGCGCAACGCAACCGGGATTATTCACGGAGATTCGTCAACCCGTGTCTCGTTATATTGTAATTCCGCGCCACTCATCGGAAACACGCCGTTATAT
>Ga0118677_10004475_pt2 | contig 24507 bp, 20 predicted proteins | sample AliMusrvi5mmetaG_FD_86154 | JGI IMG/M metagenome (GOLD analysis project Ga0118677, IMG submission 86154)
ACGCTGGTCGCTCAGGCGAGTTTTGCCAACCAGACGATGCATCCGGATGTCAAAGCGACAACACCGACCGAGGCAGTCAAAACCGAAGCGCAGGCGGCAGCCTTCCACCAGCAGGTTGCGCCTCTGGTTGTGGAGCAGAAAACCCTGGCGGGCGGTGCGAAGTGAGGGTCGGTGTCCTTCTGTTGGCCCTGTGCGGCATGCTGACGGCGTCCCCGGGAATCGACAACGACTGGCCGGAGGCGGGCAAAATCTGCGCCCAGGTGGCCCATCCGGAGCCGAACAGCCCTCCCGAACCGCTGTGGAAGCGCACCACCGGATGCGCCATCAAGTTCTTCACGGCGCGGCCGCTGCATCTCACAATCAAGAGCATTGTTCCGGGCAGCGGCACGGGCGTGGGCCCCACTTTCGGCGCGGATTTTAACGCCGACCGGTGGCAGCGGCGACTCGTAGTGACCGAGGTAACCTCGCTGCGCGGCTTCTGGCTGGCGGAAAGTAAATTCCGCGCGACGCACCAGAAATTCGGCGCGAATAATTCCGCGCGCGACCGGTTCGCGGTGGATCTCTATGCCAACGCGCGGGACCTGCCGCGCATGGTGTTCTATGGCATCGGGCCTCACACGAGCACGACCAATCTGACCAACTTTCGCGAGCGGGACGTGCGGGCGGGCGCCGATGTGTTCAATCCGTTCTCCGCCTGGATGGCAGCCGGGGGCAGAGTAGAGAGCATCTGGCCGCGGGTGAGTGGAGTAACGGACGCGGGTCTTCGCTCCATCACTACTGCCTATACCGAGAGCACAGCGCCCGGGCTGGCAGCGCAACCGAACCTGATCCACTACGAGATCTTCGGGGAGCCCCGCCGGACTCACGGCAAGTTCCAGTTCGACTATAAAGCGTCTTTCAACGTTTATCAGGATCACAAGACCGGCCTGTATACGTTCCGGCGCTTCTACGTGGACGGCCATCACACGTTCCATCCGACGCACACCGAGGACGAAGATCTCACGATCCACGACCGCTTCTCGGCGAACTCGACGGGTAAGTCGAGTGTGGTGCCGTTTTACATGATGGAGACGCTGGGCGGGTCCGATATCAACGGCGAGCCTGCTCTCCGGGGTTTTTCCGACTATCGCTTCCGCGGCAATGATCTGGCGCTGATCCAGGTCGAATATAACCGCCGTGTGTGGGGGCCGCTCGGGCTGCTGGGTTTCTATGATGTGGGGCAGGTCGCCAACAGGGCCTCTGAGCTGAGCTTTGCGGAAATGCGGCACTCGGTCGGGTTCGGCGTCGGCATCTGGGCTGGCGGGAAAGTCTGGTTTAAAGCATCAGTGGGTCTGGGCAGTGGCGAGGGGCGGCACACTTATTTCGGTATCCCGTCGTTCTGAGGCAGGAGTCGACGGGCACCCCAGGCGAGTCCGGTGAGGATCAGGATCCACATCGTCAGGCGTGTAGCCCCGGCGAACCAGGCGGCGTCAAACACCGGCCATTCGAAGCGGAATTGACGCAGGTGGTCGTAGCGTTCGGCCATCCAGTGCCAGGCGGTGTGGGCCACCAGAGCCGAGAGGATGATGGTGCCCATGCGCTCCGCCACCACGAAGCGGAAGAGCAGGCCGAGAGCCGGAATCAGCAGCGCGAGCACGAGCAACTGCCCGAGTTCCACGCCCAGGTTGAACGAGAGCAGGGAAGTGAGCAGGTGCGACCCGGCGAATTGCAGCGTCTGCTGCAGGGCGAAAGAAAATCCGAAGCCGTGGATCAGGCCGAAGCCGAAGGCCATCAGCCAGCGGCGCTGCACGCTGCTGCCGCCCGCGATGTTTTCGAGCGCCATGTAGAGGATCGACACGGCGATCAGCGTTTCGATGAGCGGCGGGAACCAGAGCGCGTCCGGCGCGAGGTGAAACGCCGAGCCGATCAGAGTAATGGAGTGCGCAACCGTGAAGGCCGTTACCACTCCCACCAGCGGGCGGAAGCGGCGAAAAGGGATCACCAGGCACATCAGGAACAGCAGGTGGTCGGTGCCGTCCAGAATGTGTTCGAAGCCCAGGGCGACGAAGCGGCGGGCGGCCTGATACCAGCGCGGGTCCAGCATCACCAGGCCGGGGTCGCCCAGGAATTCGTAGGCGCGGACGTCGCCCCCAGGGGGCAGGAAGCGCAGCACGGTGACGGTGCGCGCGGCCAGGTGCTGCAGGTTGGGGCGGATGGAAAAGGCGGCGTGGTCCGAGGCGATGTCGAAGTCCAGCAGAACGTCGAAGAGCGCCTGGTTCCAGACCAGGTCCTGGCTGCTGTCGAGCGGCGGGGCATTCATGTGAGCGAGCGCCTGTTCCCACGACGCGAAGGAACGGTCCGAGGGTAGCGACACCTGCACGGCGGCAATGCGTGGCTTGCGCAGCAGCGTGTCGCCTTCGTAGAGCGTGACGAACTGCGCGATCCAGACAGTGGCCGCATCGGGCAGCAGCGGCAGCAGCTTTTCGACGTCCAGATAGCCGGGGCCGCGTTCCGGGAAAACCACGTCCCGCATGGCGCCCAAAGGCACGCGCAGCAGCAGGCGGAGATGGTGTCCTTCCGGTTTGAGGAAGACCTGAGCCGTGACGTCGGCGGGGATGTCGTGGGCGGCGGCGCGGGCGAAGCTCAGCAGGGCAAGAAGCAGCGCGTTGCGGAGGCAGTTCCCGCCGGTTTGCCCCGGCTGTTTCGCCGGGCGCGGATCGTGTATCATATCGGACGCTATATGAAGCGTACACACTATCTGGGCACGGCCCTGGTTGCGGGGATCGCGGCGCTCGCCGCCGGCTCGTCGATATTGCAGAAGATGGCGGCAGCGGAAGCCACGGGAATCAAGGCGCCCCGCTTCGAGGTGGATCCCATGTGGCCGAAGCCGCTGCCGAATCACTGGGTGATCGGCGCGGTGATTGGCGTGACGGCGGATTCGAACGACCACATCTGGATCATCCACCGGGAAGGCTCGCTGGAGGCCAAGGAACAGTACGCGACCATGAAGCCTCCGGCCGCGGAGTGCTGCGCGGCGGCGCCGCCCGTGCTGGAGTTCAATGAAGCGGGCGATCTGATCGGGTCCTGGGGCGGGCCAGGGCAGGGGTTTGACTGGCCATCCTCCAACCATGGCATCGACGTGGATTTCAAGGGAAATGTGTGGATCGGCGGGAATGGCGCGGGTGCGCAGGCGGCGCCGCTGCCGGGCGATGAAAGCAGGATGGGTGCGACGCGGTCGGTGCACGACAGCATGGTTCTGAAGTTCACGCAGCAGGGCAAGTTCCTGATGCAGATCGGCAAGCCGAACCAGAGCAAGGGCAGTAATGACGTGGAGAATCTGCGGCTGCCGGCGAAGACGCTGGTGGATCCGAAGACGAATGAATTGTATGTCGCGGATGGCTACGGGAACCGGCGCGTGATCGTGTATGACGCGGAGACGGGGAAGTACAAGCGGCACTGGGGCGCGTACGGGCATAAGCCCGATGACACGCAGTTGCCGCCGTATAATCCGAACGATCCGCCGGCGCAGCAGTTCCGCACGCCGGTGCATTGCGTGACGCTGGCCAACGACGGACTGCTGTATGTTTGCGACCGCGTGAACGATCGTATTCAGGTATTTAAGACCGACGGCACTTATGTGAAGGAGGTGTTTGTCGCGAAGAACACGATGGGCGATGGGGCGGCGTTCGATCTGGCGTTGTCGAAGGATCCGGAGCAGAAATTCTTGTATCTGGCGGACGGGTCGAACATGAAGATCCATGTGATCGACCGGCAGAGTTTGCAGGTGCTGACGACTTTCGGGGACGGCGGTCGGCAGCCGGGGCAGTTTTATGCCGTGCACAGCATCGCGACGGATTCGAAGGGGAATGTGTTTACGACGGAGACGTATCGCGGGCAGCGTGTGCAGAAGTTCTTGTATAAGGGTCTGGCGGCGGTGACGAAGAAGGATCAGGGCGTGGTTTGGCCGAAGGGGAAATAAAGGGAGCGCCCGAAAAGATGGGATCCGAAGGTAGAAACCGGAGTGATCCGTTCCGTCACGGGAACCGATATCGACGAGATGTTCGCGCTGGATGACGTCGCTTGCTGATGTGAATGTTCTGTTCGCCCTGGTGGCTGCAGGACATTCTGTGACTCCGGAAGGAGATGAACCAATCCGGTTAGAAGACCTTCCGGTACAAATCAGGAGAGCGCTCCAATGATCGTTGGCAACCCGAATGTGTTTGCGATCGAATCGGAGTTCACCAAAGCCTATGAGCGGCCCAGCTATCGTGCGCTTGGTTTTTTCGCGCTTCATTTCAGGAACTACTGCTACGGCTTACGAACGCCGGAAGCGACGATGTTGGCCTGCTCCTTCGATGCAGTCAACAGAAGGATCCAGCAGAGGGGGAGACACAAGGCGTCTTTCGCTGCAGAGTCTGACAGCGGAAAGCTCGCGGATGCCGTTGGGCTCGCTTTCTATGCTGACAGCGAAGGAGATAGTCAGTTTTACGGCCTGAAGCGGGAAAAGTTTTGTGATGTGATCAGCTCGAACGATCTTCTATGGGTTCCGGACGGCGACGAAGCGTTTGATGATGGCAGCTACGTGTTGCAGTTTGACCTCGCGGAGCAGGTCCGCGTTATTGCGTTCCAACGCGTAGAGGGAAATGTTCACGCCCCGGCGACTCTGCGCGATGTGTGGCTTCCATCCAACGATTTTTATGGTGTTCTCAAAGACTGGCGAGACGCCTTCGAAGCGGAATGGATTGCGGCACCTAAAATACCCCCTCCCGAGGAGGCGAGTTGAACCGGCGCACTTGTGTTGCCGAGGCGATTCAGGTCAGCCGGACGGAAACGCCCGTGGAGTTCCTGGACTATGCTCCGTTCGGGAGAGAATGGCGCTGGACTCCTTCCGGCTAACTTGCACCGGCAAAGAACGGAATGCCGAAACGGGCCTTGATTACTTCGCGGCGCGGTATGTATGGAATCGGTGCAGGCCGATACCCGACGCTGTCAATTCTGTACCAAACGACGGCCAGATCCGGGTTCCGGATACGTGCTCTATCGGTAAGCTTCTCGGCGGTTGCGCACGCGAACAATCTCTATCGAGTCGGCGCCGGCCTTTCGGAAGATCACGCGTCAGTCGCCTATGCGAAGGCGATATTGTGGCGGATCGAATCCGTGCAACTGTTTCACATCTCCGGCGTCGGTCCTGAGGAAGCGAGTAAGCGATTTCAGTAGTCCCAATGCTATGTCACGATCGATAGCCCGGACGTCGGCGCGGGCCTCAGCGGACCAGATTACCGCCTTAGCCATTCCTTCCGGGTTTCGCGATGCATGTTTCGTCAGGCATGTTGTCGAAGGCTTCCATCGTTAAGCCGAAATCGGCCAGGATTTCTTCCATCGGCACGCCGTGACCTGCGTCGAGCGAGGCGACTCCGGCCTGAATTGCGACAAAGTCTTCCGGCGTGACCGGTTCCTCGTCGAGTGCAGCCAGCACCAGCCTGCGGTCCAGGGGCGAGAGCATGGCTTCGAGCAGCCCATGAACAGCGGAGAGTTGCTCACCTTGCAGGCGGTCGATGTACGCATGCACATGGCGACGTTGTTCCGTGACGGTTTCGATACTTTCGAGAGTCATCTGCGTACTCCTTCCGGGTTGGGAGTTACATGAATAGTTTCCCACATGCTTCAGGGAAGGTTTTTGTCATCGGCACGTTACCTGAAAAACACACTCACGCCAGAAATTCCTTTTTAATACTCACCCCCAACCCCGGTCCCTGCGGCACCTGGAAGAAGCCGGCCTTATCCAGCACGGGCGCATTCTCAAAGATCGCGAACGGATGTTCGTAATTTCCGATCGGCTTATCGTTGAAAATCTCCAGATAAGGCGCGTTCGGCCAGGACGCGACCAGATGGAGGTCGCAGATGGTGCCCAGGCGGCTGTCACCCACATGGGGGATGCACAGCTTATTCATCGATTCGGCGATGACGGCGATCTTGCGCAGACGCGTGGGGCCTTCGATCATCACCTCCGGCTGGACAATGTCGAAACAGCCTCTCTCCAGATAATCGCGGAACTCGTGAATCCCATGATTCCCCTCGCCACCGGCCAGTTTCATTTCCACCAGGCGGTTGAGCGCGGCCAGGCCGTCGAGGTCGTAACGCTGCAGCGGTTCTTCAAGCCAATAAACGTTCATCCGCTGGTATTCTTTGGCCGTGGTGGCGGCGCGGGTGAAATCCCACGGCACCCCTTTTTCGGAAGCGTAATGAAGAGTGGCTTTGTTGCCGTCGCACATGATCACATAATCGTCGCCGACGGCTTTGCGGGCCAGTTCCACCAGCCGGATATCTTCCTTCAGCGTCGGAAACGAACTGCGGTATTTGATGGCCTGCCAGCCTTCCGCCCTGAGGTTCGTGGCCATCGCGGCGCGCTCTTCGGCGGTGGAAAGACGGAGCATGGAAGCGTACGGCGGCACCTTGTCCCGTCCGCCGCCCCAGAGCTTATAGAGGGGCTGATTGCAAGCCTTGCCGATGAGATCCCAGAGCGCGATTTCGACACCGGTAGACCCGCGCGGCACGGCACCGCGCAGATCGAATAGTCGTTCGGCGTGGAGGTCGACATCGAAGGGATCGGCCCCCACGAGGAGATTCCGAATGGCCGGGAGCATCGATTCGTCGGCGGGCGGGCCGATGCCGGCGAGGCCCTGATCCGACTGCACTTCCACAAACGCGCCCCCGCCAATGCGGATAGGGCGGGGATTGCCGAGCCAGTCGGGATAAGAGCCCAGGTCCTTCGCCGTCTTCAGCGGGATGTTGCGGATGCCGGTGATTTTGATTCGGGCGCCGCGCAGGCGGGGCACCGCGGCGACGGCGGGCAGAGCTTTCAGGAAATCGCGGCGGCGCATAAGGGCTCCTTTCAGGCCGGGAACAAGGCCTGTAACGGCTCGACGATATCACAGGTATCTGATCGCGAAGGGCCGGGAATAAGATGGTTGCACAAACATTCCAGGGAGAACTATGCCGTTCCACGTCGGGAACTTGTCCGAAGCGATTCGGGCCGCAAAGAACGAACTGCGGCGGGACCTGCCCGCCTATGCAGCGGTGTTTCAGGAAGTCGAGCGCGAGATGCGAGACAAGGTCGCGCGGATCGTGAAGGAGCGCGAGGCCGGCGAAGCCGTCATTCCGGTGGTGGCGTACGCCGACATCGCAACCGGGGCGGTTTCGGCCGAGATGATCGCGAAGATCAGGGAGCGTGGCGCGTGCGTGATCCGCAGGACCTTCGAGCCGGAACAGGCGCGCGCCTGGGATGACGAGATCGCCCGGTATGTGGAAGAGAACGGGCTGGATGCGAAACTCGCTAACGCGGCCGAAGACGAGTATTTCGGCAATCTGTCCATGGCCAGGCCGCAGATCTACGGCATCTACTGGTCGCGCCCCCAGGTGCTGGCCAGGCAGGCGGAGTCGCTGACGCGGGTCCGGCAATTTCTGAACGGGTTGTGGCTGTCGGAGAGCGAGGGCGTGCGTCACTTCGACCCGGAACAGACGCCGGTGTACGCGGACCGGATTCGCCGACGCCCGCCGGGATCGGCATCGCTGGGGCTTTCACCGCATGTGGACGGCGGGTCGGCGGAACGGTGGCTGGAGCCGAATTTCCGCAAGGTTTATCGGCACGTCTTTTCAGGCGACTGGCGGCGCTACAACGCTTTCGATGCGGCCTGGCGCACGCAGGTGGAGGAGTTCCCGTCGCCGGCGGTTTGCTCGATGTTTCGCACGTTTCAGGGCTGGACGGCTCTCACCCGGCAGGGCAAGGGGGACGGCACCCTGCAACTGATCCCCATCGCCAACAGCATGGTTTACATGCTTCTGCGGGCGCTGCAGGACGATGTGCCGGAGACCGAACTCTGCGGCGCGCAACCGGGGCGGGCGCTCTCCGTGAAGCCGGAATGGCATGCCGCGCTGCTCGACGGACTCACCTCGATTCCGCTGATGGAACCGGGCGACACGGTCTTCTGGCATTCCGACGTGGTGCATGCCGTGGAGAACGAGCACCAGGGCAGCGGCTACAGCAACGTGATGTATATCGGCGCCACGGTGGGCTGTGAGAAGAACAGCGCGTATCTGGCGCGGCAGGCGCCAACTTTTCTGGAGGGCGGGACGCCGCCCGATTTCGCGCCGGACGACTTCGAAGTGGATTTCCGCGGGCGCGGCACGGAGGCGGATCTCACGCCGCTGGGCCGCAGTCAATTGGGACTCGCGACTGCTCTTGAGGCGGGAAAATGATGCGAATTCTGCTGGTCTTGTTGACCGCGCTGTCGCTTTTCGCGGCGCCGAAAACACTCGATGTCCGTCTGATCGATGTGGAAGGCGGCAAGGCGTTGCTCGTCATGACCCCCGCCGGCGAATCCCTGCTGATCGATGCGGGCTGGCCGGCCGGCAATTCGCGGGAAGCCTCGACGGACCGCATTGTGGAGGATCTCAAGGCCGCGGGACTGCGCCAGCTCGACTACCTGCTGATCTCCCACTATGATCTCGACCATCTGGGCGACGTTCCGCGTCTGGTAGCCAGGTTCCCGGTTAAGCACCTGGTGGACCACGGCCCTTATACGGGCGACAATGCCGCGACGCAACAGCGCTACGGAGCCTATGCTCGGCTTTATGAGAGGATCCCGCATATCGCAGTGAAAGCCGGCGATAAACTGCCGCTTCAGGGGCTGGATGCGCTGGTAGTAACCGCGGCGGGCAAGGTGATCACGGCACCCGTGAATGGCGGCGGCGCGGCGAATCCTTCCTGCGCGGCCAATCCGCGACAGGCCGAACTGCCGACCGATAAGGAAGACAACAATTCCGTGGGAATTCTGTTTACTCTCGGAAAATTCCGCATGCTGGATCTGGCGGACCTGGAGGCGTACAAAAACTATGAACTGGCCTGTCCGAATAACCTCGTCGGCACCGTTGATGTGCTCCAGGTGAATGTTCATGGCCAGTTCAAAGGCATGTCGCCGGAACTGGTGAACGCTCTGCATCCGCGCGTCGCGATGATGGGCAACGGGGCGAAGAAGGGCGGCGATGCGCCCACCTGGCCGCTGCTGCGAAAGACCCCGGATCTCGAAGACATCTGGCAATCGCATTTTTCCGTGAATGGCGGCAGGGAGAATAATCCTCCGGAGGATTTCATCGCGAATCTTGAGCCCGATGACCACTGGAAGACGCTTCAGCTTTCCGCCTCGCCGGACGGCACGTTCACGGTGACCAACGGGCGCAATGGCTTCCATAAGACTTACAAGCCAGGGGAATTTCGATGAGACGGTCCGCCACCCGCAGAATGGCGCTTCAGAGTCTTGCCGCATTCGTGGCCGGGTCGCCGCTTCTGGAGACTCCGCTCCTCGAAGCCCAGCAGGATCCGGTGCGCGATCAAAGCCGCATCAAAGCCCTGCGCGAACTCGAATCCACCTTCGATTTCGAGCCCGTCGCCTTCGCGAAACTGGTGCGCTCCGTTTATGACTACACGGCGTATGGCAGCGGTGGTGAGTTCACCATGCGCCGCAACCGGCAAGCCTTCGAATGGGCCGATCTGATTCCGGCCGCGACGCCCGCCAGCGGTACCGTGCAGACCGCGACGACAGTGCTGGGAACCGAGATGCAATACCCGATCTTCGTCTCGCCGACCGCCACGCAGGGTCAACTCCATCCGGATGGCGAGACCGCCATGCGCAAAGGGGCGACGGCGGCGTCGAACACGCCCATGATCGTCAGCAATAATTCGACCCTGCCATTCGCGAAGGTGGCGGCCGGGCCGGGTTCGCCGCTGTGGGTGCAACTCTATCCCAAGCAGGCGATGGACGATAACAAGAGTTACCTGGAACCGGCCATCGCAGCCGGCGCCCGGGCCGTGGTGGTGACCGTGGATCAACAGGCCCCGGTGTATGAGCGGGCGCTGCGTGGACGTAACCTCACCGCGGGCGGGCGCGGTGGTGGGCGAGGCGGTGTGGTGTCCGTCGCGGCGAGTAATCCGTACCGCCTTCCCATGTACCGGCTCTGGTACGAATGGAGGTTTTTCGATGAAATCCGGACGTTTGTGAAAGTGCCGATTCTGGCGAAAGGGATCCTGACCGCCGAAGACGCGCTGCTTTGTCTGGACCACGGCGTGGACGCCATCTATGTGTCGAACCACGGCGGACGCTCGCTCGACTACAGCCCTTCCACATTCGAGGTTTTGCCGGAGATTGTGGACGCCGTTCGCGGGCGCGTCCCGGTCGTGTTCGATGGCGGCATACGGCGCGGCGCGGACATCCTCAAGGCTTTGGCTCTCGGCGCTAATGCCGTGTGTATCGGCCGGGCGGTGCGGTGGGGCCTGGCGGCTTACGGAGCGGAAGGTGTGCAGAAGGTTCTCGAAATCCTGCAGGCGGAGTTGAAGCTGGCGATGCTGCAGACGGGTCGAACAACGCTGGCCGCGGTGGACCGGAAAATGGAACGGGTGCATTTCCAATGAGACGTCGCGGCTTTTTTGAACCGCTGCAGTTGAAAGTCATCGCGGGAAGCGGCAAAGTGCCTCCTCTGGCCGATCTGTTGCAGGCGCTGGATTTCGAATCCGCCGCAGAGGCCAAACTGGATCCGGCGCTGTTTGCGGAGATCGCGGGCGGCGACCGAAGCGCTCTGGAGCGGATCACGTTCCGTCCGCGCATGATGGTCAACACGACCGGTCTCGATCTGACCTCGGAGTTGCTGGGGGCGAAGCTGTTCGCGCCCATCTTCGCGGGTCCGATGGGGAATCTGAAGCGGTTTCATCCGGAAGGCGAAGTGGCGGCGGCGCGCGGCGCTTCCGCGGCGAAGGCGCCTTTCGTTCTCTCGGCCGATTCGGATTGTTCGATTCAGGAAGTAGCGGCGGCGCTGAAGAGTCCCTGGTGGTACCAGGTTTATGCGAACGCCGCGCCGGTTGCCGCGAAGGAGAAAATCCGCCAGGCGAGCGAGGCGGGGGCGAAGGCGCTGGTGATTACGGCGACCGGTCCCGTTCGGGAGTGGGCAGCTGTGGAGGCGCTGCGGAAGGGCATGAAACTGCCGGTGGTGCTGAAGGGCGTTGTGTCCGCCGCGGAGGCGAAAGCGGCGCTGGAGCACGGGGTCCAGGGAATCGTGGTTTCGCGTCCGGCCAGGCCTGGGGCCGCGGGACTGGCGTCCCCGATGGAATCGCTGGCCAGTGTGGTCGATACGGTTGCCGGACGTGTGCCGGTGCTGATCGACGGCGGCTTCCGGCGCGGTGGCGATGTTTTGAAAGCGCTGGCGACCGGCGCCAGCGCGGTGCTGCTGGGGCGTCCGGTCGTATGGGCGCTGAGCGCCTACGGCGCGGAGGGCGTGCAGAGCATGCTGGAGACCACGCAGACCGATCTTGCGCGCGACATGGCGATGTGCGGCAAGGTCAATTTGAAGGCACTGGACCGGACTGTAATCCGGGTGCACAAAGCATGAACAATGCTTCTCTCACTTCGACTGCAGTGCCAGGCTCTTCAGCGCGAGACCCCTGGCGACTGACGTAAACTCGTTGCCGGCACGGATGCGGTCCTTTCCGAACCTGGATTCGAAAATCCGGCGAACGGCGGGAACGAACGAAGTCCCTCCCGTGAGAAACACCATATCGACCTCGTCGGGGCTGACCGAGGACGATGCGAGAAGGCCATCCACGCAGTCTTCGATTTGTCGTAACTCCTCGTCGATCCAGCTTTCGAAATCGTCGCGGCGCACCAGTTCATCCAGACCGACATAACCGTCGGAAAAGACGAAGCGCGCGGTCTCCTGTTCCGAGAGATCGCATTTCACTTTTTGGACAGCGCGGTGCAGTTCGTAGCCGAGATCTTCCTGAATGAGGTGAATCAACGCTTCGATGCGATCCGGCTCGAAGGCATGGCCGCGCACGCTGCGCAGCATAGTGAGAGTTTCCTTGGCCTTCAGAAACGAAAGATGGTGCCAGTGTTCGAGTTTCGAATACACCCAGCCAGGCACGGGCAGCACCTTTTCCATGGAGCGCATATCGGTGCCAGCGCCGAGGGCAGGCGAGACCAGATGTCGCACGATCTTCGAGTCGAAGGCGTCACCGGCGAGACCCACTCCGGCGTTGCCGATGAGATCCTCGGGAGTACGGCCCCGCTTCAGAACGGCCGGCCCGACCTGCACCAGCGAGAAGTCGCTGGTGCCGCCGCCGAAGTCGCCGATGAGGATGAGTTCATTGTGGTCCAGCCGGGACTCGTAGAAATGCGCGGCGGCCACCGGCTCCATCTCGAACTGCACGGAGTCGAAACCGGCAATCCGAAACGCCTCGGTGAGGCGCCCTTCGGCGAACATGTTGTGGTACTCGCGCTCGGCGCCCACAAAGTGCACGGGGCGCCCGACCACGGCGGTGCGGACTTCCTGGCCGAAATGCCGTTCGGCCTTCTCGCGCAGGTCACGCAGAATGCGCGCGATCAGTTCTTCGAGTGTGCGGCGGCGGCCAAACACCTCCGTGCTGCGGAGGCTTTCACTGGTAAGGAAAGACTTCAGCGACTGGATCAGGCGGCCTTTCGGATCGGCCGCAAGGTAGCGCTCAATGCCCTCCGGACCGCTCCAGGATTGCACCGTTTTCACGCCGCGTTCAAGCACCTGTTCGAGATAAAGCAGAGACCGATAGGCCTCGGTAAGCCCCGCGCCCGCCGCGAAACGGACCATCTCGACGGCGCCAGAAACATCGGCCCGCGCAATGGAACTGTTCGTAGTGCCGAAATCGATGCCGAATGCCGGTTGAGGAGGATTCGTCAAAACCTATTTACGCAGCGCTTTCAGTTCGCGGCCGCCCTGCAGGATGGTGAGGTGCGTGACGGCGCCCTGCGCGTCACGGGAGAAATCCATCTGCGCGTCGACCACTTTCAGGAAAAAGCGCGTCTCACTTTCCGCGAAAAGCGGAAACTTCGGCTGGCCGGTAATCTGTGTCATCAGAGCCCCACCTTCCAGAGTAATCGCGACGGTCACGTTGGGCGCCAGTTCGTAGTTGCCGACGTACCGGTTGAGAATGGCCGGTGAGACCGTGATTTCCTTGCGGGCCGGGGGCAGTTCGGCCTGATCGCTGACGCGTGCGGCTTCCTGATCGCGGCCGCCCTGGTGGAGGATCAGGGCTTTGACCCTGCCTTCGGTCGTGCCGACGAACTCGATTTGCGCGTCCACCACTTTGAGGAAAAAGGTGGTGGGAGATTCCGGGAATATCGGGTAGGAAGCCTGCGGGCCGAGCTTTTCCGAAAGTTGATTCCCTTCCCGCGTGATCAGCATATTGACGCCGGGCGCCAACTGGTAGGTGCCCACGTAACGCTGCAGCGCCTGCGCGTCGAGCGTGATCTCTTTGTGTTCCGACGAGAGTTTTACCGTGTCGCCGTGCGCGACGCCGGCCAGCTTTTTCGCGATCGCTCCCGGAGCCGTTCCGTTGACGTTGGAAAGCACCACCACCACGAGTTTGTCTTCCGGGAAGTACTCGAGCTCGGTGTTGAAGCCTTCGATGCCGCCGCCGTGCGAGATGATTTTGCGCCCGCTGGCGGTCTCCACGGCGAGGCCGAACGCGTAGTTGTCCTTGAACGGCTTCGTCATTTTTTCGAGTGAGGCGGGCTGCAGCAGTTTGCCGCCAAAGAGGCCCTGTTCCCACTTCAGCAAGTCGCCGGTAGTGGAGTACAGCGCGCCGGCGGCGTGCGGAATGCTCATGTGGATGAAGCCGGCATGTTGGAAGCCGTCCGGCTGGTGCACATAGCCCTCGGCGCGCCGGGCAACGATGGCGGTGTTGGAATCCATGCCGGTATCGGCCATGCCGAGCGGCGTGAAGATATTCTCCCGTACAAACTTCTCGTATGCGCCGCCCGTGATTTTTTCGATGAGATAACCGAGCAGCAGGTAGCCGGAGTTGCTGTAGCTCCACTTCGAGCCGGGTTCGAAATCGAGAGGCTTGTCGCGGAAGCGCGCCACCAGTTCGGCGGGCGTGGCGGCGAACGGTTCCAGCTTCGCGTAATCGGGGAAGCTGGTGAAGTTCGGCAGGCCGGCGGTGTGGGTGAGCAGGTGAAAGATCGTGATCTTGTCCCAGGCCGCGGGAGCGTCCGGCAGGTACTTCTTCACGGGATCGTTCACGCTGAGTTTGCCGCGTTCTTCGAGCAGCAGGATCGACGCGGCGGTGAACTGTTTGGTCAGCGAACCCAGGCGAAATTTGGTCTCCGGCGTATTCGAAACGTTCCATTCCAGATTGGCCGAGCCGTAGCCTTTACTGAGGAGCACCTGGCCGCCGCGAGCCACCAGAACCGTGCCCATGAACTCCTGTTTTGCGGTGTATTCCTGGACCACTTGGTCCATCCTTTCGGACTGGCCAAAGCAGGTTCCGGACAGCAGAAAGACGGAGAGGAAGGAACGAAAACGCATGATCCTGTATAGCAGTTTTCGGGGCTGCGGGCCAGGCGGTCTGTTAGCCTGGTAGGTCCGGATGATTTCTTTTTCCAATATCAACAAGCAGTACGGCAAGCAACTGGTTTTCGTGGATGCGTCTTTCCAGCTGAATCCCGGCGAGAAGGTGGGTCTGGTGGGCCCGAACGGCGCGGGCAAGACCACGCTGTTCCGCATGGTGGTGGGCGAGGAGAGCCCGGACGACGGCGAAGTCTCCGTGCCAAAAAAGCTGACGATCGGCTATTTCCGGCAGGATGTGGAGGAGATGCAGGGCCGGTCCGTGCTGGATGAGGCCATCGCCGGCAGCGGGCGCGCGGGCGATCTGCACCACGAACTGGAAGCGCTTCAGAACGCCATGGAAGACCCCGCGCAGGCGGACGACATGGACCGCATTCTGGAGCGTTTCGGCGAGGTGCAGGAAGAGTATGAGCATCTGGGCGGCTACACGCTCGAAGCGCAGGCGCGCGAAGTGCTGCTCGGGCTCGGCTTCCATGAAGAGCAGATCGATGGCGACGTGGGCGCGCTTTCGGGCGGCTGGAAGATGCGCGTGGCGCTGGCGCGGGTCCTGCTTGGCCGGCCTGACGTGCTGCTGATGGACGAACCGACCAACCACCTGGATCTGGAGTCGATCATCTGGCTGGAGCAGTTTCTGCGCGGCTACCAGGGGTCGCTGCTGATGACGTCGCACGATCGCGAGTTCATGAACCGGCTGGTGACGAAGATCGCGGAGATCGATGGCGGCGAAATCATCAGCTACTCGGGCAATTACGATTTCTACGAGCGCGAGCGCACCATCCGCGAAACCAACCAGCAGGCTGCGTTCGCGCGGCAGCAATCGATGCTGGCGAAGGAGCAGCGCTTCATCGAGCGCTTCAAGACCCATGCCGCCAAGGCGGCGCAGGTGCAGAGCCGAATCAAGGCACTGGATAAGATCGACAAGATCGAGTTGCCGAAGAAGCGGCAGATCGTGAAATTCGATTTCCGCATTCCGCCCCGCTCCGGCGATCAGGTGGCGGTGATGGAAGACCTGCACAAGAGCTACGGCTCGCGCGTGATTTACGCGGGCTTCAGCCTGACCGTGCGGCGCGGCGAGCGCTGGGCGGTGATGGGCCGCAACGGGGCGGGGAAGAGTACGCTGCTGAAGATGATTGCGGGCGCCACGGTGCCGGATTCGGGAAGCGTGCGGCTGGGCGCGAGCCTGACGATGGGCTATTTCGCGCAGCAGTCGCTCGACGTGCTGAATCCGGACCTCACGGTGATTGAACAGTTGCAGAACGATTTTCCGCAGGACGGGCTGGGCTCGCTGCGGTCGCTGGCGGGCGCGTTTCAGTTTTCCGGCGACGATGTGGACAAAAAAATCCGGTCGCTTTCCGGAGGTGAGAAGAGCCGCCTGGCGATGGCGCGGATGCTCTACAACCCGCCGAATTTCCTCGTGCTCGACGAGCCGACGAACCACCTGGATCTGGCCACCAAAGAGATGCTGGTGGAGAAGCTGAAGGATTTCGAAGGCACCATGATCTTCGTGTCGCACGACCGTATGTTCCTGCGCGGGCTGGGGTCGAGAGTGCTGGAACTGGGCGGAGAGAGCGGCAAGGAGCGGATGCCGCGCGTGTATCCGGGCTCCTACGTGGAGTACGTGCAGGCGCTGGGGCATGAGGCGCCGGGGATCCACACCTAAGGGGTTCCAAAACCGGCTGCTATAATGAGATTTCCCCAAAAACCACTTTTCCTGTGATCTCTGTAAATAACGTAAGCATGCGCTACGGCGCCAAGATTCTGTTCGAGGACGTCGGCGTGGTCTTCCAGCGCGGCCGGCGCTACGGTTTGACCGGGCCGAACGGCTCCGGCAAGTCCACGTTCATGAAGGTGTTAACCGGCGAACTGGACGCGCAGAAGGGCAATGTGGTGCGCCCCAAGCGGGTGGGCGTGCTGAGTCAGGATCAGTACGCTTTTGACGCGTTTCGTGTTATCGACACCGTCATCATGGGCAACCGCAGTCTGTGGGCGGCTCTCGAAGAGCGCGATCGCCTGTATTCCAAGCCGGACCTGACGGACGACGAGGGCATGCGCCTCGGCGAACTGGAAGGCGTTGTGGCCGAGAACGACGGCTACACGGCGGAGAGCGACGCGGCCATCCTCCTCGACGGTTTGGACATTCCCGAGAGCCTGCACGAGCGCATGATGAGCGAACTGCAGGGCGGCGAGAAGGTGCGCGTGCTGCTGGCGCAGGCTTTGTTCGGCGGGCCGGACGCGCTGCTGCTGGACGAACCGACGAACTCGCTCGATCTGGAATCCATTCATTGGCTCCAGGATTTTCTGAACCGCTATCAGGGCACGCTGATCGTGATCTCGCACGATCGCCACTTCCTGAACAGCGTGACCACGCACACCGCGGATATCGATTACCAGACGATCATCATCTATACCGGCGGTTATGACGACATGGTGATGGCGAAGACGCAGATCCGTTCGCGTCTGGAATCGCAGAACGCGCAGCGCGAGAAGAAGATCGAGCAGCTGAACGAGTTCATCGCGCGGTTTTCGGCAGGTACGCGGTCGAGCCAGGTGATGTCGCGCAAGAAGGAAGTGGAGCGGCTGCAGACCAGCGATCTGGCGCGGAGCAACATCGCACGCCCGTTCATTCGTTTCGAGATGAAGCGGCCTTCGGGGCGGCACGCGCTCGAAGTGAAGGGGATCTCGAAGAGCTATCCGGAAGTGGAAGTCATTAAGAACTTCACCGTGAGCATTTCGCGCGGCGAGAAGGTCGGCATCATCGGCCGCAACGGCGCGGGCAAGACGACCATGCTGCGGTCGCTGCTGACCGGCATGCCGGGGGCGGACTTCGACCCGTTCACGATCGATGGCGGCACGGTGGAGTGGGGCCATGAGGTTCAGATCGGGTACTTTCCGCAGGACCCGCGGGCGACGATTCAGAGTAATCTGACGCTGCTCGACTGGCTGCAGCAGTGGGATCCGCAGGCGGGCGTGGAAGAACTGCGCGGCGTGCTGGGGCAGATGCTGTTCGCGCGCGACGAAGCGCTGAAGCCGACGCAGGCGATGTCGGGCGGCGAAGTGGCGCGGCTGATGTTCTGTAAGCTGATGCTGCAGAAGCCGAATGTGCTGGTGTTCGACGAACCGACCAACCACCTGGATCTGGAATCGATCAACGCGCTGAATATCGCGCTGCAGAAGTTCGACGGGACGCTGTTTCTGGTGACGCACGATCACGATCTGCTGGAAGAGACGGCGACGCGGATCTGGCATATCGACGACAACGGGCTGGAAGATTTCCGCGGGAATTACGAGGAATATCAGACGGCTTTGGCGGCGAAGGGGTAGCAGGAGCCCGTTCGCAGCCGTTGCAGACTCGGAGCATGGCTGAGCTTCAGCGGGTAACTGCAATTATTGAGCGCGAAGAGGACGGGTACGTTTCTCTTTGTCCGGAGTTCGATATTGCGAGCCAGGACTCGTCTGTTGAAGAAGCAAAGGCGAACCTCCTTGAAGCGCTGACGCTTTTCTTTGAGACTGCGGATCCGTCCGAAGTGACTCGCCGGTACCACGGCGATACGAGTGCCCAGCGTGGGGTGCTTGTTGCATGACGAACAACCGCGCCTCCGCACGACTTCCGGATTTTGTTGTCATCAAGGGTGGGTGGATAATAGCCCGATCCGCCCCAGGATTCCTTTTACAATGATGTCTAATTGCGAATTCTCTTCGTAATTCGCAGGAGCAACGAAATCCACACGATTCTCCGATATCAGCTTGTGTATCTTGTCGAGGTCCCGGGCGTCTCTTTGCTCATCGTAGACGGCGACTGAATGGCCTCCTTGGTAGGTCAACATCTTCATAGCTGGAATGTCCGTTTCTCCATCGCCCAGGAAAATCATTCTCCTGAACGGGACAGGGCGCGAACTTTCCGGCATGTATTGATTAATCGCCGTATTGTCCCAATGATTTTCGACTCCTTTATTGATTCGAAACAGATATTGAGTCTTGGTTGTATAGTTTATGCCGACGCCTGGCCATGCGGCCTCATCATTGTGGTAGATGAACTTGGAAGCGAAGATTTTGTAGAAAGCGTCCTCAATCGGGCAGCCACGAATCATCTCTTCAATTCCCGAGGAAATAATGTAGTGCTGCAGTTCAAGTCCGCGCTCCCGGGCGAATCTGTTCATTCTTGAGAACCATGATTTTCCTTCAAGGCCGGGAAACAGTTGAGCATCGCGACCGTGACCCCGAAGCATGTCCTTTGAGACCGCATGCCCCGCCTCCCTGGCCTTTTCAAGCATCAGGTGCATGTAGACGAGAATCTCGTCTGCATCCTCTCTGTTCGTTCGATCCTTGACTTCTTTCCAGAAGTCCTGCCGTGACACTCGCATTTTCGGAATAAAGCTGCATTCCTGGAGGTTTCCACGTGCGAGCGTGCCGTCAAAGTCGTATATCAGGGCCGTTCTCTTCAGATCGTCCGAAGGTTCTGACATAATCGCGGTTCTAGTCCATTTAAATACGGGTTCAAGAGGGAAAACTGTGGGTGAATGGAGTCCCAGCGCCCCTATGAGCAGGGCTCACCGAACGGTTACAAAATCAGGCCGAGGGGAGTTCGTCCTCGAGCGCCCCGAGCTTTGCTTTCAGGGTCCACCATTCGCAAGTTCCGGTGTTTCGGAACATGCAATGCGTCGGATCATCGCACCCGTACGACTTCGCGCAGCGTTTTGACTTTAGCGGCCCACCCAGGAGTAGTTCGACGATTTGAAGGTGTACCTCACGGATCGACAACGACCCGTTGACCGGGTAGATATTTGGACCGTTTAATTGGTTGAAAATCGACCTGGCGTCCGCCAAACTTTTTCGGTCCTCAAAATGGTTGGGCTCTTCTCCCCTGTCATTCGCTATGCGGTGTATTCCGACGACAGGATCAACATCCAAAATGAAAACTGCGTCAGGAACGGGAAAGCGGGATTCCATTTCATTCCTGACCTTGGAGCTGTCTGCGCCGCGCGCGCCCTGGTATGCGATCGTCGAATAGAAGTACCGGTCCAGTATGACAATCGCGCCATCTTCGAGGCCGGGTTGGATCACCCGCTCGACGTGCTCGGTCCGGTCTTTCACAAAGGTGGCTAGTTCTTCTTCCAGCGAGAGGCGGCCTGTCTGAGCCGACTTGCGGAGGATGCTTCCCCACTGGCCGTCCGTTGGCTCTTTCGAAGAGACTACGGTCTCGCCAGCGAGTTTTAAGACCTGCTGGAGTTTCCTCACCTGAGTCGTTTTCCCGGCTCCGTCGATACCTTCCACAGCAAGAAGGATTCCACGCTCTGAAGTAGGCTTAGCCACTGGACAATCCTAAATCAAAACGCCAAAACGCTGCTCGCGGAGAATGCTTTATCAACAGGATTCGCGCTCGGGATTTCGCCCAATTGCCCAACTCGGCGCAGCTCACATAAATCTGTGGACAACAGCCTGTGGAAAAGTCGAAGTAACGTTTCGGGCGTAACATGTTTCGACACCATCATATCCCGTCTCGCTGTGCCGCGTCCTGAGTTGGCAGGTTTGTGGCGGCGCGACCGGCGCCGCATGTCTTCAATGAAGCACTATGTTCGTGCCGCTGCGGGAAGACTCTAATCACTTGTTGCGTTCGTGCTACGACGATTCACTCTACTCCCCGCCCCGTCCCGAAGCGCTCAGCTTATAAAGCCCGTCCAGCTCTTCCCGGAAATTCTCCATCACCTGTTTCCGGCGCACCTTCATGGTCGCGGTCACTTCCCCGTTCTCAATCGAAAGCTCCCGGTGCAGCACCCGGAACCGCTTCACCTGCTCGAACGGCGCCAGCTGTTTATTCACGCGGTTCACAATCGCCTGCACTTCCGCGGTCACCTGCGGCGCCTCGTGCAGCGGCACGCCAGCTTCCTTCGCGCCGGGCAGCGTCTCCGCCACGTTCGGGTGAATCGTAAACAGCGCGACCAGATGCGGCAGGCGGTCGCCGGCCAGCAGCACCTGATTGATCAGCGGCTCGAACTTATACAGCGCCTCCACGCGGGCGGGGAAGATCTTCTTGCCGTTCGACGCAACAATCAGTTCCTTCTTGCGCCCCGTGATGCAAATGTAGCCGTCCGGATCGATGCTCGCGATATCGCCGGTGTGCAGCCAGCCATCGCGCAGCACCTCGGCGGTCGTCTCGGGATCCTTGTAATAGCCCACCGCGAGGCAGGGGCTCTTAATCAGTAACTCGCCTTCCTCACTCAGCCGGACCTGCACACCGCTCAGCACCTTGCCGATGCTGCCTGGACGAGGGGCATCCAGGGGATTGATCGATGCCACGCCGCCTTCGGTGAGCCCGTAAGCCTCGATGAGCGGCACGCCGATCGCATCGTAAAACTCCATCAAATCCGCGCCGAGCGGCGCCGCGCCGGAGACCGCCAGTTTCAAACGCCCGCCCAGCCGTTCCCGAATCTTCGAAAAGACCACCCGGTTCGCAAGTTGCAGCGGCCAGCGGATGCGCCACGGCACGGGCTTGCCGGCGTGTTTGTATTTCGCCGCGCCCAAGCCCAACCCCAGAGCCGCATAAAACGCCTTCTGCGCCAGTGCGGGCTTCTTCAGCACTTCCGCCCGAATGCTGGTGTACATGCGCTCCCAGACACGCGGCGGCGCGAGGAAGAAGGTGGGACGGACGGTCTTGATCTCGCCCGGCAGTTTCGCCAGACTTTCCGCGAATGACACCGCCGTGCCGGTGCGGATCGGAAGCAGTTCCACGCCAAGCCGCTGCGCAATATGGGCGGAGGGCAGGAACGCCACCGTAATATCCTGCTCGCAGAGCGGGACCACCGCCGGCGCCATGTTGACATTGGCGGCCAGCGCTCCGTGCGTGACCATCACCATCTTCGGCTCGCCCGTAGCCCCGGACGTCAGATAGAGGATGGCGTTGTCGTGCGCCTGCACCTCGGCGGCGTAGCGCCCGTGCTGCCGCAACTGCGCAAGCGTCAACACACCCTCGGCCTGGCCTGTCATCAGAATGATCCTGTCAACCGGCGCGCCCTTCAGCTTCGCCAGCATCTTCGGATCTTCCACGAACAAGGCCTTCGCGTCGGCGTTCGCGATGGTCTTTATCAGCTCATCGGGCGGGTAACTGGGGTAGAGCGCGCCGGAGACCGAGCCGTTCATCAGAATGCCCTGGTCCACCAGATAGAACTCCGCGCGGGTCTCCGAACAGACCGCAATGTGGTCGCCGTGGCCGAGACCCAGGGCGCGCAGCCCGGCGGCAATCTCTTCCGCGGCTTCCAGGTACTGATTCCAGGTCCAGGTCTGGACCCCTTTGCCGCGCGGCTGCCGCAGCGCCATTCGTTCGCCGTGCAGGGTGGCGGCATTGCGAAGCAGTTGCGGGACAGTGGTGGCGGGGGTCATGGGTTTCCTGAGAGAGCGTAACTAGTTTATGATGTGTTCCCCGGTCATCGCGGCAACCTGCTCCTGCAGCAGTTCATTCAGCCGGCCGCGATCGTGCAGTTTCATGCCGGTGGTCGGGATGGGGTCGCCTACGTACAGCTTCACGGTGACGGGCCGGACCATGCAGGAGTGCATGGGCAGCGCTTTACGCGTATCCACCAGGCCGATGGGCACGGCGGGGACGCCGGCCTTAATCGCAATATACGCGGCGCCTTCTTTGAAGGGCCGCATCTGCACTTCCGAGCGCCCCCCTTCGGGAAACAGCAGCACGGACAAGCCCTTTTCGGCGATAATGCGTGCCCCTTCCGACATGGAGCGGATGGACGCGCGGGGATCGTCCCGCACCACCGGCAGGTGGCCTGCGCGGCGCAGATGCCAGCCCATGAACGGAACGGAGAAAAGGCCCTGTTTGGCGAAAAAGCGGAACTGCAGCGGAATCGAGCTCAGGATCGTCGGAGTATCGAAGTAGCTGGCGTGGTTGGCGACAAGGACATAGCTGGCGCCACTGTCCAGTTTTTCGATCCCGTGGACCTCACAGCGTACGAAGCCCAGGGCGAGCAGCATGCGGCCCCAGAGGCGTGCCACTTTGTGCTGCGTGATGCCGGCGCGGTCCCAAAGAGAGCAGATCAACGAGATGGACGCCATGACAATGGTGGCGAGAATAATGGCGGGAGCGGAGAAGAGAAGCGAGCGCAGTTTCGACACGTGAGGTCTGATTCTCTATTATCAACGCCACCCCTTTCCGGAAGCATCGATTCCTGTAAACTAGGTGAGGGGAGTAAGGACGCCATCATGAAGAAATCTCAACATTTAGCCATCGCATGCACCCTGTTGTTCGGGTCGGTTTCGATGTTTGCCCAGAAGAAAGGCGACGCCGCCAAGGGCAAAGAAGTTTTCGAGCAGTGCTCCGTTTGTCATAATGCCGACAGCACCGAGAAGAAGATGGGTCCGGGGCTGAAAGGCATGTTCAAGAAGGGCAAGCTGGAGTCTAACGGAAAGCCCGCGAACGACGCCAATGTCCTGCAAAAGATCAATGAAGGCGGCAACGGCATGCCGGCCTATAAAGACATGCTCAAGGACGACGAAAAAGCCAACCTGATGGCGTACCTCAAAACTCTGTAAACATAGCTGAAAAGTAAAAAGCGCGCCGGAGACTCACGGGTCTCCGGCGCGCTTTTAGTTTAAGTCCGCGAAAAACTAAGCCGTCTTGCCTTTGGCGACTTCGATTGCCTTCTTCAGGATCACGTCTTCCGTCGGTTTCTTCGTCGGAGCCGGAGTTTCGGGCGCCGTGTCGTCGTCGGGATCGCCGATCAGCGATTCGGCATCCTGCACCTGCTCATCCGGCGTCAGGCCCTCATCCTGGATCGACTTCCCGTCGGGCGAGTAGTATTTCGCGACGGAGAGAATCACGGCGCTGCCGTCTTCCATCGTAATGGGCTGCAAAATCGAAGCGTCGCCGTAAGTGTGCTCGCCGACCACCGTGGCCCGCTTGCTCTTCTGCAGCGCCACGGCGGCCACCTCGGCGCCCGATGCCGTGCCGCGGTTCGTCATCACCACCAGCGGCAACGTGCTCACTGCCTTCTTCGGATCCGCTTCGAAGTTCTTGCGCGCGTATTTCTGTCCCTGCACATACGTGATGGTGCCCTTACTCAGGAACAGATTCGCCAGATCGATGCCTTCATCCGGCGTCCCGGCCGCGCAGTAGCGCAGATCCAGCACCAGCTTCTTCGCGCCCTGCTTCTGCAGCGCGGCGACGGCAGCCGACACTTCCTTCACCTTGCCCGCAACCATCGTGGAAGCTTTGATGTAGCCGATGTCGTCGGGCAGCATCTTCGATTCCACCGCCGGATAAGTGACCGCCACGCGGGTCATGGTCAGTTTCTGCGGCTCCGGCTTGCGGCGGAGCACGGAAAGGTCGATTGTCGACCCGACCTCGCCCTTCAGCAGCAGCTTTGCATAAGCGAGCGGCATATCACGGGTTGCCACACCTTTAATCGATTCGAGAAAGTCGCCCGTGGTCAGGTTCGCTTTGTCCGCGGGTGAACCGGGCACCACGGAAACGATCGTGATGTAGCCGTATTTCTTGGCCAGCACCATGCCGAGATCGCCCTTGTAAGTGTCGAAATTCTTGAGATATTCCTTGTACTGCGTCGCGTTCAGGTAGCTGGCATACGGGTCGATGGCTTCCAGCATGCCGTTCATCGCGCCCAGCGTCACGCTGCTCATGTCCGGCTCTTCCACGTACTCGCTCTTGATGCGGGAGAGCACTTCCGAATACACCGAAAGGTGCCGGTAGACGTTGTTGCCGGCTTTGGCATCGTCGGGCGGCGCACCCTTCGTTACCACTCCACCAACCAGCAAAATGGCCACCAGAAAGGTGGAGGACAATACAACGAGGAACTTGCCGCGGCTGTTCATAAGGATTATGGACGCGGAATCCCGGCAATCCGGTGCGAACTTCCGCTGCTCCGATTATATGTCCTTTGGCCTGCTTGTTTTCGGGCGGTAAACTGAGGTGCCATGTCGAGGATGCTCGAAGAGATCCGGAAAGTCTTCTCAACGGGAAGCGGGATCGAGAGAATCTACTTCCCGACCAAGAGCAATCAAATCCCGGACACCGCACAGCTCAAACTGATCATCATTTCTCCCGATTATCCGGCCACAAATCCGAACACTCTTGAATGCATCGAC
>Ga0118677_10004727_pt1 | contig 24500 bp, 3 predicted proteins | sample AliMusrvi5mmetaG_FD_86154 | JGI IMG/M metagenome (GOLD analysis project Ga0118677, IMG submission 86154)
CATATAAACCTATCCTTTGTAAAAATTTTATTTTAGTGATGGAATAATCTTATGCCTGTAAAAAACATAACCATATTATATTTATTACAAGTTAAAATAACATTATCATCTCTAATGGAGCCGCCAGGTTGTGCAATAAAATCCACTCCGCTGCGCTTTGCTCTTTCAATATTGTCACCAAATGGAAAGAATGCGTCCGAGCCTAATGAAACACCGCTTAGCGTATCTAACCAAGCTCTTTTTTCTTCTCTGGTTAAAACTGAAGGCTTTTCTTCAAATATGTTTTCCCATGTACCGTCCGCTAAAATATCCATATAATCTTCAGAAATATAAATATCTATAGTGTTATCTCTGTCTGGTCTGCCAATGCCTTGTTTAAACTTTAAAGCCAAAGCCTTTGGATGCTGGCGAAGATACCATATATCAGCCTTATTGCCAGCCAGTCTGGTGCAATGTATCCTCGACTGCTGTCCTGCGCCCACGCCTATCACCTGCCCGTCTTTTGTATAGCAAACGGAATTGGATTGTGTATATTTTAAGGTAATTAAAGCAATGATTAAGTCCAGCTTTGCCTGCTCAGATATGTTTTTATTATCAGTGACAATGTTATTTAGCATATTTTCGTCAATTAATAGATTATTTTTGCCCTGCTCAAAAGTAATGCCAAATATATCTCTTTGTTCGATGGCATTTGGGGTGTAATTTTCATCAATTTTTATAACGGTGTAACCACCTTTACGCTTGCCTTTTAATATTGCAAGTGCTTCATCAGTATATCCAGGTGCTATAATGCCGTCCGTTACCTCTCTAGCGATTAAAGCGGCAGTTTGAACATCACAAATATCTGATAAAGCAATAAAATCACCATAAGAGGACATTCTATCTGCTCCTCTTGCACGAGCATAGGCATTTGCGAGCGGAGAAAGCTCTAAGTCGTCCACAAAATATATCTTTTTGAGTGTGTCACTTAAAGGCAAACCAACCGCCGCTCCTGCCGGACTAACGTGCTTAAAGGAAGCCGCTGCCGGTAGCTTGGTAGCAATTTTAAGCTCTTTTACTAATTGCCAGGCATTAAACGCGTCCATAAAATTAATGTATCCTGGTTTGCCGTTTAGTACTTCAATGGGAAGTGTACCATCCTTCATAAAAATCTTAGCTGGTTTTTGATTTGGATTACAACCGTATTTTAATTCTAATTCTTTCAGCATATTTTACCACCTATATATTCTTATTTATAATTCGTGTTTCTATCTGGTCAGTTTTAAGATTAATAAAACGAGTGAAAAGCGAAACCTTGTTTTCTTCATTAAGTGCACGCCAAAGGTTACTTGTAAACTCGTCAATATCGCCAACTATTTCCACTCTTTTCGGCTCTCCCTCAAAGGAAGGGATAGGGTTTCCATCCCCTTTATAAGTATGAATAAAATGACCTTGTCCATTAATTGGCGATTTGTAGCTAAAGAAAAATCTTTCACAAGAGGTGCTATCACCGTCGACACTTTTTAAAATAGAAATAGATAATAATTAAGACACAGGGTAAACCATAACATTGAACATCGAACCTTGAACATTGAACATTGAACCCCACAGGATATTTATCCAACAGGGTAACTTTGAACCTTAAATATAACCTTATGCTATTAAACACAAAACCCGGGAAGGAAACCCTGAAGGCAGGAAGTTCTTCAACAACGCTGGTATCAACGTCTAAAATAGTGAAAAAATTTAAAAAGACCCACGACAATCTGCCCGGCGTTATTTTTCTGACCGAAGTGTGGTTTGCAAAGAATAAAACCCACATCAGGATCATCTATGCCAACAAGGCAGCAACGGCGGAAACGGGCTACACCATCAATGATATTGAGAGCAAAGGCCTGAATTTTCTGAAAAGTATTTTGCCGGCAACAGAATATCGCGAAGTGCTCGACCTGATTAAAACCCTGCATGCAAAGAAAAATGAAAATGCTTTGGAAAAAAAACAATTTAATATCCGCAAAAAAAACGGCGAAACCGCTCTTGCCCATGTTATCTGCAATCTGCTGCACCCTGCCATAGCGCGCAAACATGGCTTTATCATTAACAATGTAACTTTTTTAACCCACGAAATATTTGCAGACACAAAAGTGAAAAAATTTCAAAACGAACAGCATTTTCAGTCAATAAAAGATAGTCTTAACAAAAGCCCCGACATTGTGAAGAAAGTTTTTTACTTTTTAGCTCATGGTTACACCACCAAAGAAATAGCTCCAAAAATACTGAGCAGCATTGGTAATGTTAACAAAATAAGGTGTGAATTAAGGGAAAAATTCGGACTGACGAAAAATCAACTCAAGCAATTTGCCATCAATGTGGTGTTGAATGTGCCGGAAGAATGGGCGACTTTGAAAACACAATAGCATTGCAGCAAATCAACTTGATTATTTTAGGGTAATCCGAAAAACTTTAAAATAACCACTAAGCACACCAAGCGCACAAAGCTACACTTAGAAATTTCTTAGTGTTTCTGTGTGTTCTGAGTGATCTTAGTGTTGAATAAAATATCAATTCCCCTGATGGCGCTCATCAACACGTTCGGGCGCAGCCTGTCCCGATATTTTGTCGCATAAGCGTCAAGCTAATTTTAAGAATTGGGAATCAAATTCATTGAAAAACTGAGTATTTAAGGTAGTTCCCAATGATGATTATTGTTCCATATTCTTGAAAAATATAATTTGATGTTCTACAAACATCAAGCGGCCGAGGTGCATTTTACTACAATAATTTAGCCTTCTACAAAGGCTTTCTACGAAGCAACAGTGTTGAATTTTAAGGGATGATTGTAGATCATCAAATTATTGTAGTAATGATATTTACGGATGCAAAGGACGTTTGTAGAACGTCAAATTATTGTTTCTTAGCTTGACGCCAATGCGAAAAATTCGGGATCGGGACTTTGAGCCTTTGCGGCAAGAAAAAGACTTATCGGAGTAGACCCAAGATTTGATGAATGCTGACCAATGACGAATGCCGAATGACAATTGACCATTGACATGAAAAAAATCCGTGCCAACCCTTAGTTTCAGACTGATTTTCTACGTGACTTTACGTATTTTTACTTACTATATTATACAAAATCAATTCTTTAACTTTAAAGAAAAAAAGCACTTTTACAAATCATTCATAGTCACCACATACCATCTTTTAGATTAACTAAATTTAACAAATTTTTTTTTAAAATCAGTTAAATATTGATGTACCTTTGCAGTCAATAATTAGGAGAATGTAAATCTTAACAGTATTACGTTTTTACAGCGAACACCCTACAAGAGTTCTTCAACCGAAGAATAATCCGAAACCGCTGAGTTTGTTAAGTAACCGGATATAATATTAGTATTTAAATTTCATGTACTGCATGTAAAGCCGATTAGGTATAAATACCTTAAACGTTTTATCTGCCTTTGACATTGACAGAATTTTTTATTTTTATATAGCGCGCAAAAGATGAAAATGGGGAAACGTTCTTGCTTTAAAACTTACTTATCAACAAAGACATTAAGGTGTTGATAAAAAATCAAACAATTTTTCAAATTTGATTTGGTGGAGTGACATTGCACGGAACAAAATTTGGTCATTTTATTAAAACGATTTAGATTCTATTTTCATCATTTTGGCTATTACTAATAATTTGTTCAATATCTTAATCATTTTAATACTTTAAACGATTTAGTAACTTAACAAAATAATACTTTTACACGTTAAAATAGATTAGTATCTTTGTGTCCTTTTTGAAAAATTTAACTTAACAAAAATATAAAACCTGCTTCGAAAAGTAAAATAGAAAATATGCCACAAAAACACCAATACACTTCACCCCGTGGGATAACTCTATTTTTAAAGATACTCATAAATCTGAAAAATATCCAACGGGGTAAACTACACGAAATAATAAAAACTCATAAAATAGTTTTTCGTGGTTCAGCATGCGCGGGATTGTGTTTTAGAGTTTTAGCGGCAAAATTTACTTATCGGATTGGCCTCAACTTTATAACTTTAAAAACTTTATAAACTTTATAACATTTAAAAATATTACCAGAAAAATCGATACAATATGAATAAAAATACACTTTATCAAATGACAAAACACCCAGGAAACAGCATCCTTGCAGGTGTTTTAAACATTTTATCTTTAGGTTCTGTTTTAAACAGGATAAGTAAAAAAAGATTTGCAAAACAATTGATGGTAGTTGGTTTGCTAATGATGCCATTTTTGGTACAGAATAGTTGGGGACAAACAACCTATAATTTAGTTACCTCTACAAGTCAACTTGTGGCAGGTTCAAAATATATTATAGCTAACTCTGGAACTGCTGGGAGTGGAGTTGGGGTATTAGGCTATCAGGCTACAAATAATAGACCAGCTTCTACTACAACTGTAACAGTTACATCCGGTTTACAAATAACACTTACCCCAGCATCCACCACAGGAGCAACATCCAGTGCTTATGAATTAACTTTAGGAGGAAGTTCTGGTGCATGGACTTTGACTGATGCAGTATATGCCATTAATCTTAGTTCCGTAACAAGCTCTTCTAATAATTATTTGAAGTCTGGAGCCGGAACCTGGACAATTTTAATTTCTTCTAATGCTGCAGTTATGACATGTAGTGTTGGAACTAACAACATTTTGCGATACAATTCATCAAGTACTCTATTTTCATGTTATTCGAGTGGACAAGCAGCAGTATATTTATATCAATTAGCTCCTGCTAAACAATTCCGCAGTCTAACTTCAGGACAGTGGGGTTCAACAAGTACCTGGCAACAATCTACAGATGGTGGTAGTACTTGGGGAGCAGCTTCAACTACACCAACTAGTTCAGATGGTTTAGTAACAATTCAAAATGGACATACAGTAACCCTTGCCGCTGCTGCAACCGCAAGTAGTATTGTTATCAATTCAGGGGGAACTTTGAGTACAGGAACAACTGCTGCAAATACTCTTAGTGTTACAGGAACTACCACTATTTCCGGAACACTTTCAATTGACAATACAGGTACTCATACTTTTACAGGTGATGTTACAATTAATTCAGGTGGAGCGTGGACTGAAACTGCTATAGCGACACTAAGTTTTGGAGGCAGTTTGGCCAATGCGGGAACATTTACAGCACTTGGTGGTATTCATACTTTTACAGGAACTACCAAGACTTTTAGTGGAGCTAACACAATTTCAATTCCCAGTACAACAATTAACGGTACATACACTAACAGTGGAACCCTTACAATCAGTACCGCATTAGCAGGATCAGGTACATTGACCAATGGAAATGGAACAACTGGTACATTAAATTTAGGAGGTACCAGTACAATTACAACCTTGACCGCAACAGCAGCCGGTAATACTGTCAACTATAATGGATCAGGTTCTCAAACAATTGTCGGAACTACATATGTAATTCTTACCCTATCCACAGGGGGTACAAAAACATTTGGTGGTGCAACTATCACAAACGGAACATTTACAGTTAATAATGGGGTCACATTGGCAATGTCCACTTTTTTATTAACGATTAATGCAGATTTTATCAACAATGGCAGTGCAAGTGGTACAACCGGAGGTGTTACAATTGGCAATACTGCAACACAAAGCATAGGTAGCTTCACAACTACAGGTGCTATCACTGTATCCAAGACTTCTGGTACTGCAACTTTAATGGGAAATGTAAATGGTGCATCATTAGCTTTTAATACAAGTACAAGCGGTTCAACAATTCTTGCACTTAACTCAGGCAGCATTACACTTACAATATCAGGTAACATTACAATTAATCGCCCAACTGCTACTTCTTACAACATTCTTCAAGTAGGAGCGGGTACTGTTTCATGTGGCAGCATTACTCTATCTGGTACTACAGCAACAACGAGAGCATCCGAAATAACCATTTCAACAGGAACAGTAACTTGTACCAGTGATATCACCTCCGCAGGAATTGGTTCTGAGATTATTTTCTCTGGCTCAGGAATATTAAATGTAGGTGGTGCATTTCTAAGTGGAACTACTGGTACATTTACCTGCTCAACCGGTACTATTAATTTTAATGGAAGTTCACAATCTGTAAGCGCATATACTTATAACAATCTTACACTTTCAGGCTCTGGCACTGTTACATTAGTAACAGGCATCGCTATAGGAGGTAATTTTACATTAAGTGGAACAGTCTCAACAACTGCTGTAGCTGCACTTACAATAGGAGGAACAGTTACTTTGGGTTCAGGAACGACTTTTACTGCCGGTTCATTCACTCACAATGTTGCAGGGAATTGGACAAATAATGGAGGTACATTTACAAATACAGGAAGTACAATAAACCTGAATGGAACAACCCAGGCTGTAAATGGAAGCAACGCTTCAACATTTAATAACCTTACTTTAGCAGGTTCGGGTACCAAAACTTTTTCCGGTATTGAAACTATTAGTGGAATGCTCTCAATTTCTTCCGGAGTAGTATTGAGTTTGAGCACTACTTCTTCAACCAATACACTTTATCTGAACGGAACAGGACAATTGGCAGACACTTATGGCAGTACCTCATCATCAGCCCATACTCAAAATAATACTTACTTTGCCGGGACAGGAGTGTTGACTGTTAATTCTAACCCTCCCCCTTCAATAGCCATCAGTACACCCGGACCTGTAGCAGGAAATATAAGCCAGGGTTCAACCAGTAATATTCTGTATCAGATAAACCTGGCTGTTACCACTGCAAATGCAACACTGACAGGAGTGACCGTTACAACAGCAGGAACATATACTGTGACTGATGTAACAAATTTCAAATTGTGGTATAATAGCACATCTTCTTCGCTTACAGGAGCCACTCAAATAGGCAGTACTATTGCTTCGGCAGCGTCAGGAACAACGCTTGCTTTTACCGGTTTATCTCAGGCTATTAATAGCGGATCAACCGGCTATCTCTTAGTAACAGGCAATGTAGCTTCAAGTGCCACACCAGTGCTTACTATTTATATTAATACCACAGCATTCTCAAATATCACATTCTCTGCCGGGATAAAATCAGGAACTGATCCTGTTGCAGTAGGAGGCACACAAACTATTATTTTAAGCCCAATTTCGTCATTCCCATGGACAGAAACTTTTGATGCTACAAGTCCAACAATATCCGGATGGACAGTAAGCGCCGGTTCAGGTGCAACTGTTAATTGGGCATTGACTACGGCTGATGCTACTTATGGAGCTGCAGGACCTTATGCTTCCACCAGATTTGCATATTTATATGTTTTTGGCGCCTCTACTACTTACAATACATATAATTTATATAGCCCTTCAATAATCCTTGGATCAACAGCAAGACAATTGAAATATTATTATTATCTCGGTGCTTCCGGAAATACTACATCACCTATTCCTTTAACGCTGCAAATAAACGTCAATGGAGGTGGCTGGACAAATCTGTATCAACACACTACTGCCAATTCTACATTTTCAAGTAGTAGTTCAGGTTGGTATCTAAATACAATTGATTTAAGTGCTTATATTAATAAAACAGTTCAGTTCCAATTTTCTTCCAATTCCAATTATGGTTCTGGTTATTGTGATCAGGGAATTGATGAATTTAGAATTGAAAATGCTCCCACTTGCACCACACCCACTTCCCCTTCTATAGGAAGTATTACATCCAATTCTGCTTCAGTTTCGTTTACATCAACTGGCTCTGCATTTATTGTTGAATACGGACTTCACGGATTTACTCCGGGAACAACAGGTTCTGCTGGTACAGGAGGAACACTTGCAACAGGGTCATCTTCTCCAATTTCTATAAGTGGATTATCACCAGCAACTTCTTATGATGTTTATGTTAGAAACAATTGTACAGGTTTAGGAAATGGATATAGTGCCAATTCTTTGGTTCAAACATTTTCAACACTTTGTGCATCATCTTCCCTTCCATTTAGCCAGGGATTTAATGCCACTACTATACCAAGCTGTTGGAGTCAGCAGACTGTTGTGGGCACAACTTCAATTACTTATGTTGCAAGCAATTCAAACCCAACTACTGTCCCCCAGGAAGGCACCTATTATGTTTCATGGGCTTCATATTCCATAACCGCAGGCAATCAGACACGTTTAGTTTCACCACCAATAGTAACAACCGGAACCTCTAGTGTAGACGTTAACTTTTATTGGAAGGCAGAAAACAGCACATCTTATAACTCTGGTACTTATTTATTAGAAGGCATACAACCACAATATTCAACTGATGGAGGGTCAACATGGACAAATCTTGGAAGTTTTATACCCAGATATGATGGAACCTTAACTTCCGGAACTTCTTCATGGCTACTTAAAACTATAACTTCTACGACAATTGGAAATCTTGGAAGTGTACAAATTGGGTTTTTATTTACTTCGGAGGACGGTGATAATTGCAGTATGGACAATGTGGTAATTAATGCATCTCCTACATGTGCCACAGCACCTTCTACCCTTTCAACATCATTACTCACTTCAAGTTCAATAAGAATTAGCTGGACAGCCCCATCTCCTGCACCTGGCTCAGGTTACCAAGTATATTATAGCACTTCGGCTACAGCACCAACTTCAGGAACTACTCCAAGCCAGTCAGTGGCTGCAGGTACTGTATATGCAGATTTATCAGGATTAACTTCAAATACCTTATACTATGTTTGGGTACGTTGTAATTGCAATGGTACAGATAAAGGCACATGGACAGCCTTACCTTCATTCACTACGGCTTGCGGTGCGATTTCAAGTTTCCCGTGGAATGAAAATTTTGATGCAATGTCCTCGCTTGGTTCTGGCATATTGCCGTCATGTTGGTCAAATGTTGTTAGTTCTGGCTCTTATTCTTTCACATCAGCCACATCCAACAGCTATAATTCACCTAATTCCACACCTAATTTTGTTTATATCCATTACAGTTGTAATACTTCTATGTGGACACCACCTTTCTCTTTAATTGGAGGTCAAACTTACACATTTGGTTTTAAATGGGTAGGAGATAATTATGCCGGATGGACGGGAACAGCTTTGGAAAATACTTCGCAAAGCACCACAGGTGCAAGTACCCTCGCTACTTTTGTGGCCACTGGAACAACTACTACTACAAGTTATACAACGGTTTCATACAATTTTACTCCCAGTTCATCCGGGACTTATTATTTCGGCATAAATGTAGTTGGAACAGGTGCTCCTTATTATCTGGGTTTTGATGATTTTAGTGTCAATCTTCTGACACCTGTAATTACTTTATCTGACAATGGCACACAAGTGGCTGCTGCAAATGTTTCACCGGGCGCTACAAATCTTGTGTTGCATCAATCAAAACTTGCAGTAACTACTGCTGCCCCATCATTAACAGGAATGACATGTACAACTGCCGGAACCTATATTGGCGCTGATATTACTTACCTTAAAGCCTGGTATTCCACAAGCAGTACATTTAGTGCAGGTGCAATTTTATTAAGCACCATTACAAATCCAGGTACTGGTGGTTCAAAAACATTTACTATAAGCACACCACAGTCTATTCCAATTGGAAACGGATATATCTACATAACCACAGATGTTGCCTCAGGCGCACAAAATGGCCATACAATTAATGTTAATGCTCTTACACCATCTAATTTTACATTTGCTTTGGGCACACCAACAGGAAGTACTACTGCCGGAGGGTCACAGACATTTACAGTTCCATCTATTGCTTTATCAGATAATGGAACACAGGTGGCTGCTGCTTTAGTTAGTGCAGGAACCAGCAATCTTGTTTTACATCAGTCCAAGCTAACTGTAACTGTAGCCAGCGCTTCTCTTACGGGAATGACTTGTACCACAGCAGGACTTTATATTTCCACAGATGTGACAAATCTTAAAGCTTGGTATTCTGCAAGCAGTACATTTAATGCAGGAACAGCTTTCCTATTAAGCACCATCACCACTCCTGGTACCATGGGTTCAAAATCGTTCAGCACTTTTACTCCACAGTTAATTAATATTGGAACAGGTTACATTTATATTACTGCTGATATAGCCGCAGGTGCAACACCTGCGAATAATATCAGCCTCAATGCTCTTGCAACAACTGATTTTACTTTTGCAGCAGGAACACCAACCGGAAGCACTACCGCAGGAGGATTGCAAACATTTGCAACACCTACAATAGTATTAGCAGATAATGGTACACAGGTAGCTGCTGCAAATGTAATTGCAGGAACCTCTAATGTGGTATTACATAAATCACAGTTTACAGTTTCCGGAATTTATGCAATGCTTACAGGAATGACTTGCACAACAGCAGGTACCTATGCATCTGCAGACATTACAAATCTGAAAGTTTATTATTCTGCCAGCAATACATTTAGTGTTGGCGGTTCAACCTTATTAAGCACATTAACTACACCAGGAGTTGCAGGTACAAAAACATTTAATTCATTTACAACACAGAATATTCCTGTTGGAACGGGTTATATTTATATAACTGCTGATATTGCTGCCGGTTCAACAAATGGTGACCAGATTAATATTAATGCACTTACTCCTTCAAATTTTACCTTGGTCGCAGGAACTCCAAGTGGTAGTACCAGCATAGGAGGTACACAAACAATAATAGTTTATTGTTCTACTTTATATACTACAGGATGTTCAGCGAGTGATGATATAAACAGTATAACAGTTGCAGATCTTACTCAAACTGCAACAGGATGTACTGGTGGAACCGGTTATGCTGATTATACAGGGACGACAGTTCATTTTACTCAAAATACACCATATACATGGACAATAACCTGTGATTACTCCTCCGGAGAGTGGGTTGGTTTTTGGATTGATTTTAATGATAATGGCTCATTCGGGGATGCGGGAGAATACGTGGGTGGTAATTTAAGCGCCTCAACTTTAGGAACAATCACTGCAAATATTGCAATACCTGCAGGAGCTAACTTAGGAAATCACAGGATGAGAGTCAGATTGGTATACGGAACTCAACAAACTTTATCAACTTCATGTACTTCCTACACTGATGGAGAAACTCATGATTACACTTGTAATATTGCACCTCCTCCGCCAGCGCTTGCTCTGAGTGATAACACACAAATAACGACTCAGAATTTAACAGCAGGAACAACCAATAATGTAATTTCAAAAGCTCAGGTAGCTGTTACTTATGGAACGCAAACTTTAAGCAGCATGAGTTTTGTTACTGCAGGTGCAGCAGTTGGTTATACCAGTTCAGATATAACTTCCGGTGGATTTAAATTATGGTCGGGAACAACAAATAGTATTGGTTCTGCAACTCAAATAGGCACAGCCCAATCCTCTACGAAGTCAACTGCAACAGCAACTGAAACGATTACATTCTCATCGTTATCACAAAGCCTAACCAATAATTCCACTTATTATTATTGGTTAACTGCCGATATTGCTTCTGCAGCAACAGCAGGACATACAGTTACAGTAAATGGACAGACCAATGGAAGTCTTACCGCAGCCGGATCTACCATTACAGGAACTACAAGTGCAACCGGAGTACAGACAATAGTATTGCCAGCTTGTGCAACTCCAACATCTCTGGCAGCATCAGTATACTCTACCGGACAAACATCATATACAATTTCGGGAACGTTTACTGCTGCGTCTGTGCCACCAACAGGATATATAGTTATAAGGACAACAGCAAATACTCAACCAACACCGGCAAATGGAACCCCATACAGTGTAGGGGCAAATGCCATAGGTTATATTGAATATGTTAACACCAGTACAGGTTCATGGACATCAACAGGGCTTTCAGTAAGCACACCTTATTATTATTGGGTATTTTCGTATAATAGTAACCCGGGTGTTTGCACAGGCCCGGTTTATTCAACTTCGGCTACCACTTTCTCTGTATCCACTCTTGGATGCCCAACATATTCAGGTACAATGACAGTTGGAGGAAGTAGTACACCAACCTTCTCAAGTATTTCTGATGCAATTACTAAACTTACCAATTGCGGATATACAGGTAATATTATTCTTGAACTTCAATCAGGATATACAAGTAGTGGAGAAACTTTCCCTATCACCTTTGGTACAGGACTTGGTTCGTCAATAATTTCCAAATCCATTACCATTCGCCCTGCAACAGGTGTAACAGGTTTGAGTATTACTTCAGCCAACACAACAGCCACAATTGATCTGAATGGGGCTACTTATATTACTTTCGATGGTCAACCCGGAGGTAGTGGAGGAATGAATGCAACCAACCTTACAATTGCAAACACAAGCAGTGCAACAGGAGGCACAGCAGTAAGGTTTATTAACAATGCCAATAACAATACTATTCAATATGCAAATCTTAGCGCTGCTTATGGCTCAATAACTTCAGGTGTATTGAATTTCCTTACAACCACCGGTTCCAATGGAAATACCAACAATACCATTACTTATAATAACATTAATGGTGCAGGTGTTGTTTACAATGGCATTTATTCATCAGGTACAACTACTACCTACGCAACATATAACACTGTAAATACGGTATCAAACAATAATATCTACGATTTTTATACTACTGCAAATCCAACCAATGGAATACTGATAAGTTCAGGTAATTCTGATTGGACAATAACAGGTAACAGCATTTATCAAACGGCATCACGAGCAGGAAATGCCAATACAAATTATGGAATTGATATCAGCTATACTTCCGGGAACAATTTTGTAATTACAGGAAACTATATTGGTGGTAGCGCTGCAAGCTGCGGTGGTTCATCAGCATGGGCATATACACTTTCAGGAGCCACAAGATTTGTAGGTATTTATTTGAATATTGGATCAACTTCAGCAAGCAGTGTTCAAAATAATACTGTGGCTAGCTTTTCAATGATAACCACTTCTGGTGCCACAGCTACTTCCGGAGTATTTAGCGGTATATACCTTTTAGCAGGTAATGCAAACATTGGTACCACTACGGGTAATACCATCGGCAGTGGGACAGGAACAGGTTCTATTCAGATTACTTCAAGTACTACCGGAGGACTTTCTTATGGAATAGGCTCTGCATCTTCAGGAACAATTGCAATATCGAACAATACAATTGGCGCTATTAATGTAACCGGAAGCGGTGCAACCATCTCTGAAAGCTTTACAGGCATCAGTTCAAATGCTGCTGCAACATCTGTAACTATTAGTGGAAATACCATAGGAAGTACATCAACCGGTAATAGCATCAATGCAAGCAATGCATCAACTGGTACTACTGCAGCACAAGTTCAGGGAATATCTGTTTCTGGTTTGCCGACTGGTTTATCAATTACAAATAACACTATCGCTTACTTAAATAGCGCTTATGTTCCATCAGCAGCAAATACCAACACTATTGTAAGGGGTATTAATATTACATCTACTGCAGCAGCTTGCATTGTAACAGGTAATACCATTAGAAATCTTTCAACAGCAGCTTATGCTACAGGTACTACTTCAACTTCGTCTGTGATGGGAATTTATATTTCAACATCTGTTGCAGGAACAGTACTTTCACAAAATTCAATTTATGCATTAAGTAACACCTATAGCGCCGGTACCGCTGCTACATCCGTAATAGGAATTTATTATGGTGGTACTTCAGGAACAAATATAGTGGCAAGAAATCTTGTTCATTCCCTTACACTTTCAAACACTGTTGCATCCAATATCATCGGTATTTATGCATCAGCTGGGACAACCACTTATCAAAATAATGTGGTTCGTCTTGGATTGGATGCTTCAGGAGGTTCAATAACCGGAGGACATTCAATTATAGGTATTTCAGATGCTGTTGGTACAAACAGTTATTATTTTAACTCTGTTTATATTGGAGGAACAGGGGTAGTAGGATCAGCATCAACCTATGCTTTCAATAGTGCAGTTACAACAAATACCCGCGCTTTTGAAGACAATATTTTCGACAACTCACGTACCAATGGTACAGGTACCGGAAAACATTATGTAATCACAGTTGCCGGAACCACTACCAACCCTGCAGGATTGACAATGGATTACAATGAATATTACAGCAATGGTACAAATTCATTTTATGGTTTATTCAATTCAACAGATGTAAGTGGTACTATCGGTGCATGGCAAACGGCAGTTGGCCAGGATGTACATAGTTTGTCCAGCAATCCTAAATTCCTCTCTCCTGATGCTGCAACACCTAATCTGAATCTGAACATGGGCACTCCCTGCGAAGCTGTAGGTTATGATGTTGGTGTTACTGATGATTATACAGGAGCTACACGTGCAAGCTTAACACCAACTGATATAGGTGCATACGCAGGCAACTACACACCTGTAGGTATTGATATGGGGCCAACAGCGTTGTATGCCCCAATTGCTACCGGCTGTTATACTTCAACACAGGCAGTAACAGTAACCATTCAGAACTCAGGTGCATCAACAATTGATTTCACTGTTTCACCAACCACTGTTACAGTAACTGGTTCAGGAGCTGCATCCGGCTACAGCAGTTATGCAGTATTAAACACAGGCACATTAGCTGTTAATGCAACTACCAATGTTACAATGCCTGCTACAATAGATATGACAGGAAGTGGTACTTATTCATTCAGCGCATCTACTTCTGTTACCGGAGATAACAATGCAACCAATGATGTTCTCTCTACAGTAAGCCGTTCTGTATTTGGAGGAACATATACAGTGGGTGTTGGTGGTGATTTTACCACGATTACCGCTGCAGTTGCTGCTTATAACAGCGCCACCTGTATTAATGGTCCTGTAACATTCAGTTTAACTGATGCAAGTTATACTACAGGTGAAACATATCCTATTACAATAGCAGCTAATTCATTCTCAAATTCTACAAATACATTAACTATCAGACCTGCAAGTGGTGTAACTGCTGCCATAACCGGATCTTCTGCCAGCGGCCCGATATTCAAAATTCTGAACAATTATACAACCATTGATGGTTCAAATTCAGGAGGTACGGACAGACATCTGACTATTACAAACTCAAGTGTTACATCACCAACTGTAATTCTTTTTGGATCAACCGGAACTACACCAATTACATATTCAACCATTAAAAATTGTACAGTAATAAATGGTGTTAATACGAGTTCAGCCATTGTAGTATCTGATGGTACAACTTCTGGTAGTGCAGGTTATTTTTCAAATATCACTATTCAAAACAACAGTGTTCAATTGGCTTATATAGGTGTTTATGCAATTGCCACTGTTGCCACAGGAAATGGCAATAATTTGCTTATTACAGGAAATGATATGACAACATCAGGGACAAACTCCATACGCCTTGTGGGAGTTTATGTGCAGGGTGTTGATGGAGCAACTGTATCAAATAATACGATCGGAAATATTTCAAATGCGAATGCTGAAACCCCTATTGGAATTACGTTTGCCACTGGAAGTGTAAATGGAACAATATCCGGAAATACCATTTCATCTATTGCATATACAGGAGGTAGTACCTATTATCCTGTTGGTATTGCTATTGCAACTGGAGTATCCTCATCCAATATCGTTGTAACCGGTAATACTATTACGGGTCTTACAACAAGTGGTACCAATACTACAAATGGAAGTGGTACCACAGGAATCCTTGTAAATGGAGCTACTTCAGGAGTAAATATTCTGAAAAACAAGATCAGCAATATAAAAAATTCTTCCGCTTCCACGGGTTATGGTGTATATGGTATAGAACTTGCTTCAACATCCACCACAGCCAATATTACTGTGGCAAATAACTTTATCTGGGATGTTGCCGGATACGGAAATAACAGCAGAACAAACGCCCGCAATGGATATGGTATTTATCTTTATAGTGGAGGAGGTTACAATTTGTACTTTAATAGTGTAAACCTTGCTACAAACCAAGGCAACACCTCAGGTATCCCTGCCTGTTTGGTTATTAATTCAACAATAACTACTGCAAGTTCTCTGGATATCAGAAATAATATATTCTCAATTCCTGCTACCACAGGAACAAACCGTTGTGCAGTGATTTGCAATGCTGCCAATACAGTATTTGCATACAGTGATAATAATGATTATTACTCTTCAGGAGCTGTGCTTGGTTATTATAATGCAACTAACCAGGCCAATCTTGCTGCATGGCAAACAAGTACCGGAAAAGATGTGAGCAGTGTTTCAGGTGATCCACAATATATCAACGCTACCAACCTGCACATACAAACATCTGTAGTATCACCTGTAAGCAATGCAGGGGTAACACTGGGATCTTTAGTAACAGATGATATAGATGGTGATCCAAGGACAAGTACTCCTGATATTGGAGCAGATGAATACACTTCTGTGAATTGTACAAGTGCAGTTGGAGGTACAGCCAGCGGATCAACTTCTTACTGTGTTTCAGGCACACCTACAATCACAGCAAGCGGATATTCAATTGGAATTGGAACTACCTATCAATGGCAAAGTTCTGTTGATCTAGCATTTACTACACCTGTTGATATTAGTGGGCAAACCACCCCAGCAACACTTACTCTTGGAGCAGCAGTAACTTCAACTACATACTACCGTTTAAAAGTTAGCTGCTCTACTGGTCCAAGCACTGACTATTCAACAATTGTTACAGTAACTATCAACCAGCTTCCGGCAGCACCTGTAGTGAATACAGCACTTTGTGCAGGAGCAACATCTGTAAGTGGTACCAGTACTGAAGCAGATGGCACCATCATTACTGTTAAAAAAGGAGGTGTTTCACAGGGAACCACAACAGTTACATCAAACACATGGAACAAAACCGGTTTAACAGCATTGGCAAGCGGTGATGTTATTACCGCTACTGCTACTTCAGCCACGACAAGCTGTGTTAGTAACACTTCAAACTCGGTGACTGTGGGTAATTCACTTACGGCTACCAGCATAACTCCTGCAACTGCTCAAAGTTTTTGTGGAAACGGTACAGGTAGCCAGTTGACTGCTTTAAATACCGGCGGTGGAACCATGAGTTATCAATGGGGAAAACGCTTAGTCTCGCTTGGAGCTATAACCCCAATTACAGGAGCTACATCTTCTACCTATACACCAAACGCTACTGATCTTGGAAATGGCACTTTGTATGTTGTTTGTACATTAACACCTTCATGCGGTAGTCAAATGGTTTCATCCAATGAGGTAACAGTTAATGTAACTAATCCAACAGTGACCACAACACCTGATACACGTTGTGGTGTTGGAACAGTTTCACTTGGTGCTTCAGCATCTTCAGGTACAATAAACTGGTATGCCGCCGCATCTGGTGGCACCTCACTTGCAACAGGTTCACCTTACACACCTACCGTTACCGGAACGACTACATTCTATGCTGATGCTGAAACAACTACTTCTGCTAGTTCTGCTACTATAGGTACTGGAACAAGTTATAGTAGCTCAGGTTCATATCCGACTTTGTATGCTGAAAATAATGGTTATCAGGATTGGCAACAAATGGTTTTCACAGCTACTGAGCTTCAGGCACAAGGTTTAACTGCCGGAAACATTACAAGTCTTAAATTTAATGTATATGCTCTTAATAATTACACGGAACCTTCAGCATTTTCAATTTATCTGGGTTCTACTTCTAATTCAGTTTTAAGTTCATTCCAAACTACAGGATTAACTCTTAGCTATGGTCCTGCTACACCATCGCCTACAACAGGTTGGAATACATTTACGCTCTCAACTCCATATAACTGGGATGGATCTTCAAATATTTTGGTTGATATCAGAATGACAGAGGCCCTCGATGATTATACTTCAGATAATACCTATTATACTACTACTTCAGGAAATACGGTACTTTATGCTTATGCAACTTCTGATTCCCCCACATTCTGGAGTTCAAGTCCAACACCAACAACATCCAAAAACAGACTGAATGTAATATTTGCAGAAGCAGCATCTACTTGTGCAAGCACACGTATTCCTGTAACAGCAACTGTAAATACTCCTCCGTCATTGACGGTGACTTCCAGTCAGTCAATCTGCAACAATTCAATAACTGCATTGACAATTACTTCAACGATTTCTGATTATAATTCTTATATCTGGAATCCGGCGACCTACTTATTTACTGATGCTGCCTGTCATAATGCCTATACCGGGACAAGTGCTACAACTGTTTATTTTCAAACAGCAACTGCCGGAGCATATACAATTACGTGTACTGCTAATAATTCTGTGAGTGGTTGTGGAAATACTGCAAATACTACTATAACCAATATTCCGGTTCCTGTTATAACAGCCACTCCAAATTCTATTTGTTCCAGTGGAGCTTCAACAATTACAGCCACTCCTTCCACAGGTTATGGCGCTGCTACATTCCAATGGCAAAGTTCAACTGATAATATCACTTTTACTGATATTTCAGGAGCCACTTCAGTTGGATATACAACACCTACAATTACAAGTACTATGTATTATAAATTGCTTATCAAGATATCCGGTAGTTTATGTTATGCATCCAATGTAGTAACGGTAACAGTAGCGAGCCCACTATTAACAGGAACCACTCCAAATTCACGTTGTGGAACAGGAACGGTTGTATTGGGAGCCACTGGATCAACAGGTACCGCTGTAAACTGGTATGCTGCCTCAAGTGGAGGGACAAGTTTATATACAGGCCCATCTTTTACAACACCTAGTATTTCTACCTCGACTACTTATTACGTTGATGCTGAAGTTATGGCAGGTACTGGTAGTGGTAGTGCAACAATAGGCACCGGCGCCACATATAATAGTACTGGTTCATTTCCTGCTTTGTATGCTGAATATGATGGATACCAGGATTGGCAACAATTGGTTTATACAGCTTCTGAGCTACAGACACAAGGTTTAGTGGCCGGAAACATTACAGGTCTTAAATTTCATGTATATTCTCTTAACAATTCCACAGAACCTTCTGCATTTTCAATTTACCTGGGTTCCACTTCAAATTCTGTTTTAAGTTCATTTCAAACAACTGGTTTAACTCTAAGTTATGGCCCATCAGCACCCTCACCAGCTACAGGGTGGAATACGTTTACACTTTCAACTCCCTATTACTGGGATGGGACATCAAATATTCTGGTTGACATCAGAATGACGGAAGCAGGTTATACTGATTATTTGACAGATAGAACCTATTATACTGCCACTTCAGGAAATACTGCTCTTTACGCCTACTCAGCCACTGACAATACCAATTTCTGGACATCAAGTCCTACTCCTACAACTTCAACAAACAGGTTAGATGCAATGTTTGTAGGTCAGGTTAATACAGTTTGTGCCAGTTCCCCCCGTACAGGAATAACAGCAACTGTAAATCCAGCTCCAACCATTACTCCAACAGGGACATCTCCTATTTGTACAGGACAATCAAGCAGTTTGAACGTTACCAGCAGTAATGACCCAAATTATTCCTATACATGGAACGGTGGGTCATTAAATAACACAAGTGGAGCATCTCAAACAGTTTCGCCATCTAATACTACAGTTTATACTGTTTCAGCTCTGGATGCAACCGGTTGTAATAATACAAATACCATAAGCATTACTGTTAATCCTTCACCTGGCACAGTAACTGTTACGCCCTCCAGCGCTTCAATTTGCACCGGAACACCGCAGTTATTGTCCGCAAGCGGAGGATCTGTATCCGGCTTATCTATTTTAAGTGATGGTTTTGAAACCTATCCTTCCACTAATTTTTCTTCAAGTGGGACATCTTGTGTTCCTTCATCCAATACTACTTATTATGTTGAAGGAAGTAAATCTGTTTTGCTAACTTATCCTGGTACTACTACCCGATCAACTTCGGCAACTGTTAATTCGTATGTGTTACAGAATAATATCAATTTGACTGCTTATTCTGCTGCCCAACTTACCTTCTCCCACATTTGTTCAACTGAGTCTGGTTTGGATTTTGGTTATGTTGAATATTCTACTGATGGAGGTTCTACTTGGACAGCATTCCCAACTTCAAGTTATACCGGATCAGCAATATTGAAGAATTCTGTTGTAAGTTTTGATAAAACAAGCTATTCTGATTGGAGTACTCAATTTTCTTCATCAACTGCCACACCAGGAACAGGCCCTGCCACCAGTTTATGGAAAAATGAAATCATCAATATTCCTTCATCTGCAATGACTTCAGCGCAATTCAGGATACGTTTTCAAATTACCTGCGATGGTTCAGTTGCCTATTATGGTTGGTTACTTGATAATATTAAAATTACAGGGACAGGAAGTGGGCCAATCACCTGGTCACCAACTACAGGATTATATACTGATGCAGGAGCAAGTACTGCCTACACAGGTAGTGCAACACCTACTGTATATGTATCAACTTCATCAAGCCAGGTCTATACAGCTACAGCAACAGCAGGAAGTTGTACAAGTACAGGAACATCAAACATTACAATTCTTACCAATGTTTCAGCCGGCACAGTAAGTGGAACTTCTCCTGTTTGTATAGGAGCAACACCTTCTTATTCAGAAAGTGGTGGTGCATCTGGAGGAACATGGTCAAGCAGCAATACTGCTATAGCAACAGTTAATACTTCTGGAGTAGTAAATGCAGTTGCCGCAGGAACATCAAATATCACTTATACAGTAAACAGTGGTTGCGGTTCACCAACTGCTTCGTATCAAATGTTAACAGTTGCCGGGGCATTCACTCCTGGAACTATCAGCAGTGCAACACAGGCTATTTGCCACGGAACAACACCTTCCGATATTACATACAGTACTGCACCAAGTGGTGGGACGACATTGTCATATCAATGGTACACACAAACCGGTACAGTAGCTGCTCCGAGTGGTAACTGGTCAATAGGTTCATGGACTGCAGTCGGAAGTGCAAGTTCAAGTCCGACACTTTTAGGAACCACAATTGGAACACTTTCTACAGCCGGAACATACACTTACGCTCTCAGGGTAACTGATGGTGGAGGAACAACTTGTTTTGATAAATGGAATGGCGACAGACATGTAATAACTGTTTATCCGAATGCAAGTATAAGTTCCGTAACCGGAACAACTCCATTGTGTATTCTTGGAACTGCTACGTATATTGCCAATACAGTTTCGTTAAGCGGAGGAACCGGTGCCTGGACAAGTAGTAACACAGCCAAAGCTACTGTAAATTCGAGTACAGGGTTAGTTACAGCTGTGGCCTCAGGATCATGCAATATTATCTACACTATTAGCAACGGTTGTGGAGGAACAACATCAGCACAACAGACATTAAATATAAATCAAAATGCCGCAATAACCGGAGTTAACGGAACATCACCTTTGTGTATTGGTGGATCTGCTACCTATACTACATCAGGTTTGAATCTGGGCGGTGGCTCGGGTTTATGGAGCAGTGATGCTTCAGCAATAGCAAGTGTCAATTCTTCAGGTGTTGTAACCGGCGTAACATCAGGAACTACTTATATTGTTTACTCAATTAGCGGATGTGGAGGAGCACCTTCTGCCAAAAAGCTGGTAACAATTAGTCCTGATTTAGTATCAGGAACTGTAAGCGGAACAAGTCCTGTCTGCCAGGGAGCGACACCAACCTACACCTGTTCAGGAAGTACAGGTGGAGCCTGGACAAGTAGCAATACAACAGTTGCTACTGTTGTTTCAGGAACCGGAGTTGTTACTGCAGTCGGAGCAGGAACTTCAAATATCACTTATACACTGACCGGATGTGGCAATCCATCTCCTTCTTATAAACAAATAACTGTTTCAGGGTCATTTACTGCGGGTACTCTTGATAATTCATCACAAACGATTTGTAACGGAACCTCACCTTCAGACATTACTTATAGTACAACACCTCCGGGTGGAGGAGCCACTTTATCATATCAATGGTATGTATATTCAGGTTCCACTACTGCACCAAGCGGAACATGGTCAGCATTGACCGGCTGGTCAGCAGTTTCAGGTGGAACAAGCCTTACTCTTGCAGGAACCACTATAGGTGCACTTTCTACAGCCGGCATTTATACATATGCCCTCAGAGTGACAGATGGAGGGGCTACCCACTGTTTCGATGTCTGGAATGGTGACAGCCATGTAATAACTGTTCTTGGTGCACACACACCAGGGACTATTGGTAGTACAACTCAGGCAATCTGCCATGGTACATCTCCTGCAAATATTACTTATAGCGCTGATCCGGGAGGTGGAACATCTCTTACATATCAATGGTATATGAAAGCAGGAACAGTGGCAGCACCAAGTGGAACATGGTCGTTAGGAACATGGACTGCTGTAAATATTATCCCAACTTCAACTCCAACTTTATACGGAGACACGATAGGAGTTCTTTCCACAGCAGGAACCTATACTTTTGCTCTCAGGGTAACGGATGACGGAACAACCAATTGTTTTGATGAATGGAACGGTGATCGTCAGGTAATAACAGTTTATCCTGATGCAAATGTTACTACTGTATCAGGTACAAGTCCGCTGTGTATTAATGGAACCGCAACCTACAGCAATAATGCTGTTGTAACCACCGGAACAGGCACATGGACCAGTGACAATACAGATATTGCAACAGTTGATGCTTCTTCAGGTGAAGTAACCGGTGTTTCTGACGGAAGTTGTAACATTATTTATACAATATCCGGTGGATGTGGTGGTGGAACTCCATGGGCAGAGCAGGCAGTTACAATAAACCCGAATGCCAGTATCGTTGGTGTAACAGGGACAACTCCACTTTGTATTGGAGCAACTGCAACCTATACAACAACCAGTGCAGTTTTAGGTGGTGGTACAGGTGTTTGGAGTAGTACTGCAACCGGTATCGCTACTGTTGACGCCTCAACAGGTGTAGTTACAGGTGTGGCAGCAGGCAGTTGTTACATTGAATACACAATAACAGGATGTGGTGGTGGAACACCTTCAGCAAAACAAAAAGTTACAATAACTCCAAGTGCAAGTATTGGTTCTGTTACCGGTACAAGTCCTTTATGCTTAAATGCAACAGCTACCTATAATGCAAATACTGTTGTATTGGGTGGAACTGGAGGAACCGGTACATGGAGCAGCGATAACACAGTTGTTGCAACAGTTAGTTCTTCAGGTCTAGTGACCGGTGTTGCAGCTGGAAGCTGTAATATTGTTTATTCAATTACCGGAGGTTGTGGAACTACCTCAGCGCAACAGGCTTTAACAATAAATTCTTTGCCGACGGTTAGCTTTACTAGTCAAGCCGGTGCAAGCGCTTGCGCAAATACTGATGTGACTTACACAACTCAATCAGGGATGACCAATTATATTTGGAGTGTGCCCGGAACTCAGGGAACAGATTATTCAATTATCTCAGGAGGCATAGGCTTAACCAATTACACAGTAACTTTACAATGGCTTACTTCAGGTAGTAAAATAGTAACTATTAATTTTACTGATGGCCATGGATGTACTGCAGCTACTGCTACTTCCTCAACATCAACTTCAGTGACTACAAGCCGTACCTGGATTGGAACAATAAGTACGGATTGGAACAATGCTGCCAACTGGTGTGGAGGAATACCAACTGCTACTACCGATGTTAGCATTTCTTCAGGTACAACATATACGCCACATGTTACTTCATCACCAACAACACCGGCAGTATGTAACAATTTAACCATTAATTCAGGAGCTGTATTAACAATTGATGCAGGGAAAGCACTTACAGTTAATGGAACAACATCCCTGGGAAGCGCACAATGTCTCATTCTCAAAACTGATGTAGGAAACACCTCAACACCTGCCGCTTCATTTATTGATCACGGCTTTACGGGTTCAGGAACTGCCAAAGTTGAAAAGTATCTGTCGCTTGGTCGCTGGTGGTACATTGGGTCACCTGTGGTTTCTACAACTGCATTTAATGCTTATGGGACAATGTCCAGTATTGCAAGCACCGGAACACGTGAACTTTATTGGAATGAGCCTACACATGCTTATGTTACCGTAGTCAACAACGACAATCTTGCTCCTACACGTGGATATGCTTTCCAGGAATATGGTTCAAGTCCGGTTACTGCTACCTATGTTGGTAGTCTTAACACAGGAACTATTACAGCAAATCTCACTTATACTTCCGGAACCAAACAAGGTTTTAACTTAATCAGTAACCCATATCCTTCTTCAATTAACTGGGGAAGCCAGAATTCACCGGTTACAGGTTTGACACAAACAAACATTGAACAAACTATTCAATACAAGGTTCCCGGTACTTATGCTACGTGGAATTCAATGGGAAGTGGAACGGGTGTGAATGGAGGCGGACAATATATTCCCGCTATGCAGGCATTCTGGGTACGTGTTGCAGCAGGCAATACTACAGGCAGTATTCAATTCACAAACGCCATAAGAGTGCACAGTGCACAGGCTGCCTACAAACTGGGTGATCCACCTAATGTGTTCCGTATGCAGGTTGCCAGAGACACTTTGGTTGATGAATCAGTTGTTACTTTCTATGCTGCTGCATTGGGCGGTTTCGAAGATTATGATTCACCAA
>Ga0118677_10004729_pt1 | contig 24494 bp, 16 predicted proteins | sample AliMusrvi5mmetaG_FD_86154 | JGI IMG/M metagenome (GOLD analysis project Ga0118677, IMG submission 86154)
GTACATTTCAAAGCTGAATTTGACCCATACTGCTAGTATAAGGATGAAAAGAATATTGAAGTAGACCAGATTAACGATTTTAATCTGAGTAAAAATCAGAACTACCGCACCGGCCAGGGCAAAACCCAGCCCCTTGCCCATTCCTTCAACCATTCCCTGAGCTTTAGAACGGTCCTCTGCCGGCAGTGGCTGGTATAATATCTGATACGAAGGGTCGTAGATAGCGCTGCGTAACACGCGGTCGAGCATCTTGGTGAAGGCAATAAATGAGAAGAATAGACCGGTAGGTCCATATAAGATACCTGAGGCTATGGCCAGAAAAACACACCCTGCAAGGACCACCGGTAATATAGGAAGCGCCAGTTTTAGTCCGTATTTATTGAGTAATCTTCCGGAAAAGAACGATTTGAGCACGAATTCTGCCACAGCAGTTGCTCCGAAGAAGATACTCAGGAAGCTGGCAAGAACCTCCTGATTTTTATATTCCTGCTTAATCTGGTGCAGAAATGAGAAGTCGGCAAAGCACATCCCAAACATAGGGAGTAAAGCCATGATAATGAGTACGACAAGATATTTGTCTTTAAAATCGATCTTAAAGGAGGTGTTCTTTTCAGGCACCTGCAATGGCTCCGGAATACTTAAAGGCTTTTGAAGCTTCCCGAAGATGTAGACCATCAGAATCAGGCAGATTCCCAATCCAAAAAGGGAGATGTAGAGCAGATCGGCAGTATTTATAAAATGCAGGACAAAAGGGATTGAGAAGAAGCCAACGATATCGGAAATAACCTCACCCGAGCTAATAAGTCCAAAAATTCGTTTCCCCTGACGAAGGTCAAACAATTTGGTTGCAAGCCCCCAGAATCCAACCACCGATATAAAGATAAACACGCGAATCCAGGCAAACATCAGAAATGTAAGCCATTTGCTATTGAAATAATGGATCCCGGTTACAAAGGCAATAACGGCCATCAGGAGGAGAAATATGCCCATAATTGTTAGCTTTTGAAAGCTTACTCCCCGTTCAATACGCGCATAGACAAGCCATGCAATATAACTCAGAATACCGCCACAGATATAGGCATAAGGCAACATCGAACTCTCAAAATTTACAACAAACATTGAGGTTGCCGAAGTATAAAAAAATGCAATCACTGTGCCCATAACGAAGGAATAGAGTAAAAGCAGTCCAGTGGCTGTCTCTTCTCCTTTTCGGACATTCAGGGCATTTAAAATTGCGTTCTTCATTAATGGGATTTTCTAATCAGCATATAACATTTCAACAGGAAGGGCCAGAAACTGAGGCTTATCCCCTTTGTAATCTTTAGTGATAATTGCGGCAATCTTGAATTTTCCATTATTGTAAACAGCCTTAATTTTCCCGACATCATCATAATCGATGAGTAAATAATCAACCCCTTCGATATTTTCCTCCAGATAGCCTTGTACTTTGTCAGGATCGATTCGGTTTCTGATTAATCCTTCCGGAGTTAGGGGGAGGCTGAATTCGAAACTTAGTCCCAGAGAATCCAGATCATGGTAAAATTTGTCAACTAGCCAACCCACCTGATTCACATGAATATGGAGACTGGCCAGGTTATGGATACTAATCAGCCCTATCTTGAGATGCGATCCGCGTTCCATAGCCAGCAGGCAGGAATAGACCGTAAGCAGTTTTCCCAATCCTTTTCCCATTAGGGTTTCATCAATTCCAAGTCGGAGCGAGTAGGATATTTTCCATATTTTTTCATACCCAACTTCAAAAAGGCAACCCAATATTTTCATTCGGGAATCTTCAACAATTAAGCCATGGCCATATTCGATAAAGCGGAAAAGGTCATATTTGCTCACATCATCAATGTATTCCTTATTAAATCGTGTCATAATAAAGTCGTACACCGGTTCGATATCGGATAATTTTGCCAGCCGAAGGTTCAATCCATGGCTCTTAATCTGGTCCTGGATTTTTTCCTTGTAGGCTTTTATAAACTCATTTTGATCAAGCCGGAGGATACTTTTCTCCCATTCATCCGGCTTGATACAAATACTTTTAGGTTTAACGTATAAATATCCTGGTCGGGTCTCTTTCATTATCAATGCACTAGAACTCATAAATAAATCGAATTAAGAAATTTCGGCCGCGCTGAGGTGTACGATAGGAATAGAAGCCTCCGTCAGCGGATCTGATTCCAGGATCGGCATATTGCTTGTCTAATAAATTGTTACAAATCAATTGTGCATTAAATCCGGGTAAGATATCCTTATACATCATTGAGCCATTGAATAATACAAATGCCGGAAAGTTGCCGGGATTGGCACTGACTGAAGTTCCGGCTCCGACAGGCCGGTTACTTACATAATTCATTCTCAGGTTCAGATTTAGATGGTTAAAGTAGATTGCATTAACCCCTGTATTAAAGTGAAACGCTGAAATGTCTCCAATCCGCTGATAGCTATTTGTCAGAACCCCGTTTTTTAGAATATTGTTTTTGGGATCGGTATAGGTGAAATTGGCATAAATTGCATATTGATTTAATTTGATAGTCATACTGGACTGTAGCCCCTGAATTTTCAGGGCGCCGATAGCCTGATTCTGACCCGTTGTAGTCCCGTCGGCCAATTTCACAATGCCTGTGCCTACAACACCATTAAACTGAGAATTATAATAAACAAGATCGACAAAGATGTTTTTAGTAAAACGGTAGGCAATGCTTAAATCAAGATTAGATACCTTTTCGGGGTTAAGATTTGGATTATTGACTTTACGCGAGGTGTTGGTTGAAAATTTGGTCCAGTTTGAGGCATTCTGAAATGCACTCGCATAAACACCCTTAAAGATAAATTTACCCGGGGTCACCACCAGGGCTATTCGCGGATTAAACTGAGAGCCAAATCCTCCGGTAACACGTATTTTATTATAATCGTAACGTCCGCCAACCGTAAACTTGTAAATCTCCTTAAACTTCAGGGTTCCTTGTGCATAGGCTCCCAGATCATAAATAGTGAAATCATTCCCTCCCACTATGGCATCACCGGAACTTCTTCCAATTTCAATAACACTGGATGGATTTAGGAGTGCATTTGGAATTTTATTGGGTGCAACAAGGTCGTTACCAATATAAGTGGCCGTACGGTAATCTCCCTGAATGGAACTGTTTCGTACTTCCATACCACTTACCACGTTGATCAGCGAATTGGGATTATAGGTTATCTTAAATTCGTTTCGAAACTGCCTTGAAATCTGATAATAAAATTCGGTTACCCAAAAAGGGTTGACATTGGCTGCCAGATCTGCACTCCCAAGTGACCCGTTTGAATAATTGAGCAGGTAAACAGCTTTTGAATTATCCGATACTTCAGTGATCCGGTACTCGGAGAAGTTCATCAGGTTAATTTTTTCAGAAATATTGTTATCGTATTTCATATAGAAAAAAGATTGTTTGGGTGCCCACCTGCTACCATTATTTGAACCTGCTTCATTGTTGTCGTTGTAGTAGTTGGTTCCACCCGACTGAGTTTTCCAAAATTCATATCCTAACTGGAGATTTTTCATCTTTAATTTTCCATTAAAATACCAATGGTCGGAGATGTTGGAATACCCGATTGAATTTCCATTTAATTTTTGATTCAGGGCTGCCTTATCGTAATTTCTGGCAGCATTTGCACCAGCTTCCGTCAACCCAACTGAAACAGTATCGCCCTGCTGATCCCTGTTTATTGTAAAATAGGGGTTGTCAGATCCAATATGGTTAGTTTTCACGAAACCGGCGGCATTGGAATTCACGCCTAAAAAAGAGCCGTAATCGATTGCATTATAGTTGGAGGGATCGTAGTTAAACTCCGAATATCCTGAAAGGTTCTCTTCTGATGAGTTAAATCGTTTTATCGTTGTAGAAAAAGAGACATTATTTTTTCTGGCCGCTATAGTCATGTCCAGGTATTTGGTATTGTAGCTACCCCATCCGGAATTGAGTTTGACACCCAGATTCTTTTTCCCGGCAAGCTGATCCGGGTCGCGCGTGATTACATTGACCACTCCCACCAGGGCATTAGCCCCGTACATTGTTGATGCAGGACCATAGAGTACCTCAACCCTTTCTACATTGGAAACAGGAAACTGGCGCGACCAATAGGAGATATTCGACCATAAATCATTCTCTTCAACCCCGTCGACCAGAAAGAGTGTCCGGTCTGTATTATTGGAGCGATAACCTCTTTGATAAATATTTGAATAGGTAGGACCAAAGGTTCTGGAGACATCAAATCCGGGTAAATCGCTAAAGACCTGTTCCAAATCAATATATCCGCGATTTATAATATCTTCTCTGGAGATCACCATCACGGTTGCAGGAGCTTCATGCAGATTTTCCGCACGTTTGGATACCGAAATAATCTGAATGCTTGATCCTGCCTGCTTGATATCATTGATGATCTGCTCGAATTTGGGCGGGCCAAAAAGTTCTGCATCAAAATCGGGTTTTATCTTTATCAGTTTATTGGCGAAGGAAATAGCCAGACTGGTGGAGTCAATGGCCAAACTTGAAACCGACATTAACCTGTAAGCCTGGATCAGTTGTTTTTGTGAAAACCCATTTTCCATGCAAGGCTGAAGCATCCGTTGTACGTCGTTAAATAATCCGATATCATATTTTTTTTGAGCCTCATTTATTACATTATCGTCGCATTCCTGACTCCACGACTGGAGTGAATAGAACATAACCACAATCAGAAATAAAATACGGTAATGGCTGCTGGCTTTAGTCTTGGACATTACTTATCGGTTTTAAATTGGGGACACAGCTCCTGGTATAAAATATCCTTACCTACGAAGGTTGTCCACTCATTTTTTGTTAAATTACGGTTTACCTTTAGGCAGATCCTTGATGCCAGCAGATCGCTGTTTATCTCGGAAACCCGGATTGTCTTATCGTTACTGGCCGATATCAGACTATTTCCATCCGGAGTAAAGAGTGCCTCCATTACCCATGAATCGTGACCGGCAATTATAATCGGGTTTTGTTTTGGTTCATCCGGGTTCCATATCCGGATAGTATTGTCGTAACTTGTGCTTACAAATGTTTTGTTGTCGGGACTAAACCGGAGGGAAGTTATACCTGAACGATGATCCAGATATTCCAATGGGTTTTTTGTTGGTTCGGAGAGGTTCCATAAATTGATCATCCCTGAATTGTATCCGGCAAGTAACAATCCGCCATCGGAATTAAGCGATATGGAGAGGATTTGTTTTTTCGTATTGAGCAAAACCGGTGTTTCGTTGAAATTTGAAACCTGAAACAGTTTGACAACACCCTTCTGATCAGCAAATGCGATTTTTTTTCCGTCACCCGAAATTGCCAGATCCTTTACCGGTGCCTCCATTTGAATTGAAAACAGGGGTAGGTTCAGCGCATTAAGATCCCACACTTTACAGAAACCGTCAGCTCCGATAGTGACTATTCTGTTTTGCGAGATAAAACCGATTTTGTTGATTATTCCTATGTGGGCAACCACGCTTCCGGTTAAACTCCCCACCTCTCCATTATTCCAGAAGAGAATCGTCCCATCTGCAGTCCCCGCAACTACCCCCTTTTGATCGGCAGCAACAGCCCGTATACCGCTCCCCGCAAGACCGTTTGTGCTGAGTGAACCGGGTTTCTCATGGGGGGTATTTAATGACCACACGAATAAGTGACCGTCGTCACTCGCTGAGAAAAGTCGTTTCCCATCTTTGGATAATGCAACTCCCCTGACAGCATCTTTATGTCCGCGAAAAACCAATTTATCAACACCCGCATTTGAGAGGGCATTATAAATATCAGGATCATCCTTTCGTCCTCCATTATCATGATTAAAATTAAAGGCATGGCCGGCCAGAAGAGCCGATAATACCGGATTTGTCCCGGCTACGCGTTGAGATTGAATGGCCATAGAACGTGCGATAGCCAAAAGTCTTAACCGTTGTGTCTTAATTTCGGACCGAACGGCCTGATCTGCCGATTTTTCTGCCCTTCTGGCTGAGGTATCAGCCAATATTTTTGCTGCACGGGCAACAATTTCGCTTCGCTTTGCCCGCATTGCTGCCGAGTCGGCCAATACTTTGGCTGACTTAGCCGCCAGTTCACTTTTTTGGGCTGAATCCTGCTGTGCAACGGCAAATAGTCTCTGCTCCTCCGTGATTAGCTTTTGTTGTTCTGCAATTTTCTGTTGCTGTTCTGCAATCCGTTTCTGTGCAACGGCCTCTTTACGTTGTATCTCAGCCCTTTTATTTTCATTTTCCAGTTCAATCCCCTTTTCAATAATTATTTTACTGCTGGCATCAGCCTTTAATTTTGAGTCAACAGATATTATCAAAAACAGAATTGAGATAATCGATGCTATACTTAGAAAAATAACGATTTTTCGGGAACGGCTTAACTCTCTTTTTTGGGCGTTCTCTTTTTTCCTGATTTCGAAATCAGACTCCTTCTTGCTGTAATCCAGAAAATCGATAGCCCGCTCAAAACCTGGATCATAACGTTCACCCCAGTACGGCGTCGGCTTATTCTTTTGCTTCCATTTAACCCCGATTTCCAACTCAGGATTGGTCCACAACCCCGATTTCCCCTGTTGGTATAATTCTGCAGACCTGGATAAACGAAGGTATAATTCTGCCGATTTAGTCTCTTCATCGACCCAATCCCGAAGTCTCTCCCACACCCGCATAATACTCTCATGAGAGATGTCTATTACAGTGTCAGATTGGATCGGAACATCATGTGGCGGCATTAAAAATGTTCTTCCAGGCGCCCTGAACTGATCTATTATTTCAATCAGATCGCTCTCAGATGCATTGATCGTTTTAACGATATCCGAAAAAATGGTCGGTCTTCGGGTGCCTCTTTTCTCTGCACTAAGATCGGTAAGCGATTTAAATAAACGCTCCGTATTGACCTTTTGTTCCTCCCTATTGAGTTGACCAAAAATCTCCTCCGCATGGAGTGACAACGCTGAATTAATTGTTCCAACTGCCTCGTAATGAAGAATATCCAAAGGCTGATCTCCGATCCTGTTTATATTCCAGTAATCCCAGGCACGCATTAATGCATGCTGCATAACGGGTAGCTGATCTGTCTTATTTCCTAAATCAGCGATCAGACGTTCGACCAGTTTAATCGAAATATCATCTCCATTTACTTGAACCGGTTTTATAATTGCATCCTTGAGAGATTGAAGTGTCATCCGGGGAACCAGGAAATGACCTTTGTTAATAGCCTCTGTTAATCCGGGTATTTCGGTACACGGGTCCAAAAAATCTGACCTCATTGTCAGAATAATAAAAATAGGGGCATTAAAATCCTTCTTACGGACTAAATCAAGGAACAGATTGATAAAAATAAATGTTTCCTCTTTATCGACTTCCGAATTGACCTTCTTCTGATATCTGAAGGTCTCCTCAAACTGGTCAATAACAATAAGCCAGGGATCGCACCCCAGATCGTTATGTACTTTTAATAATGGATTATTATCAATGCGTAAGGACTTTTCAATATCTTTTGGTTGGATTAAAGCTGTCCCTTTAGTTTTCGCCTTTCGGTTAAAAGTCTGAGCGTATTCTGTTGCAAAGGAGAGGACCGGATTATCTCCGGGCTTAAAAACTGTAATATCCCAGTGGTTCTGATCGTGAATCTCACTCTTTCGGATAGCCGGGATAACCCCTGCCCTCATTAGCGAAGATTTACCGCTTCCGGAAGAGCCTATAATAGCAAGGAAATGGGTGTCGCGAAGAACCGAAACAATATTTTCGATCTGACTCTCCCGTCCAAAAAACAGGTGACTCTCCTCCGTTTCAAAACTTCGGATGCCGGGAAAAGGATTAAGGTGAGGTTTTAGTTGAGCCATTTTAATTTACTTATTCAAAAAAATTTCTTCCTGCCATGACATATAACAACTAAGTGGTTATTTAGTTACGAAAAAAAAAATGTTTTTAACGAAACAATACACTTAGTCCACAAATTATCGGTTGCAAGGACTTAAATAACTGAATAAGAGGGTGAATACTAGTAAGGCAGCAAAGTGGTTCTGAGTTCGTCTTACTTTCAGATGCAATGGGATCGAATTATGGCTGAATAAACGGTAAATTAAAACCCTATTTATTCCTGGGGGAATTCAGTTGCGGCCGTTAAACCGAATTGCCATTAAAGTTATATCATCGGATTGGGGCACTCCTGCCGAGAATTCGGAAACTGAAGCAAATGATTTTCGGACAACCTCTTCGATTGGACCTCCCATCTGCTCATGCAAATAGGTGACCAGCCGAACATCCCCATAAGGCTCCTCCTGATTATTAAAGGCTTCAGTCACCACATCTGTAAAAAGGAATAACAAATCCCCGGGATTTAATTTTACATTTTTTGATTGATATTCAACATCTTCAATACACCCCAAAATAGGACCTCCGGTCATTTCAACTAATTTCACATTATTTTCTGAAACGATGTACGGTGGATTATGGCCTGCATTAACGTATTCAATCTCGCCACTGGCTATATTTAGGATTCCGTAGAAAACGGTAACGAACATCAATGAATCATTGTCATTGCAAAGCAACCTGTTCACATAGTTCATGCATTCGTGCGTTGTTACACCCTTAATTCCGGTTGCCCTGATCAGTGTTCGACTAACAGCCATAAATATTGCAGCAGTTACCCCTTTGCCTGAAACGTCTCCGATCACAAAGCCGAGTCGTTGGTTATCGATCATAAAGAAATCGAAGAAGTCACCTCCAACCTCCTTGGCCGCTATCATAGAGGCAAAAATGGAGAATTCAGGGAAGTCAGGGAATGGAGGAAATATTTTAGGAAGAATGGCCTGCTGAATCCCGCGCGCAGTTCGCAGATCCTGCTGTATTGCAATTAACTGATCGTGCTCCTGCGCACTATTCCACGCTAAGGCAATCTCATCAACCGACTTATTGATTGTGATCTCAAGGTCATCAAAACTGATTGGCTTTGTGAGAAAATCAAAAGCACCCCGGTTCATCGCAGTCCGGATATTTTCCATATCCCCATATGCCGAAACAACCACTGTCTTTAATAATGGATTTTTTAGCTCCTTCAACTTCAGCAGTAACGTCAACCCATCCATTTCAGGCATATTTATGTCGGAAAGGATAAGTCTTATTTCAGGCTGTTCGATCAGCATTGAAAGCGCTTCCAAACCGTTGTGTGCAAATACAAAATTGTACAAACCATCTTTGATTTGCGTGCGAAACTTTTGCCTGATAAGTGACTCAAGGTCAACCTCATCATCCACAACCATAATCTTCATTTCCAACTTATCACCCATAAATTCGGCAACTTAATTTTTATGATTTTCAATAATTGCCCCTTAATTTCATAATGGAGCGTATTATCCCTTAATCGCTGCTTCCTTATGAGGGAATATCGTAAAAATGGAAGAAAATCCTGAAATATCGAAGATCTCTTTAATCCCCGGCTGAAGGCTGCACAGACTGAAATGTCCTTTGGAGGCCATCATTTTTTTCTGAACAACCAGGAAAACCCTTAAACCTGAACTGCTGATATAATTAAGTGCTGTACAGTCAAGAACAATTCGTAAGGCTCCTTCTTCCAGGATACCCATCATTGTTTTTTCGAATTCACCCGCATTGGTCGTATCGACACGTCCCTCAACGCTCACTAATACATATTCTTCTGTTTTAAAAACTTCTACATTCATACAATAATATTTTTTGTAAGTATTAAAAAATTCTTGTTCTCCTTACGTTTATATTCAACCTTATCCATAATCTTCTTGATCAGGAAAATCCCCAATCCTCCGATCTGCCTGTCTTCAGTGGAAAGAGAGATATCCGGATCCTCTTTCAGGGTTGGGTCGTAAGCTATTCCATCATCAATAAATGTGATATACAGTTGGTCCAGATCATTTTTAAAATCAATTTCAATGGTGTGCTCCAGTTGGTCGTCAAATCCATATAAAATGATGTTGGTCAGAGCCTCCTCAACAACAAGATTTAAAGAAAATACAAGTGGAACAGAGAGTTCCCACTCTTCGCCTAATTCGTCCAGGTAAGCCACTACCCGGTTCAGTTCTAACATCTGATTCTTAACCAATAGTGTTTTGCAATTCATCCTTCAGGTTTTCAATGGCATATAAGATAAGTAACGACATCTAAAGTTGCAGTATCCGAGTATGATTGAAGTAACATTTATAATAGGCTGCAACCTTCTGACAAAATAGTTGATGAGATTAGTCATCAAAACACAATGCCGCAAGGTAGTTAAATTTAATTACGTCCAATAGTTATCATACAAAAATCCGCAACAAGGTACTTAAGATCCTGTTTTTTATCACTTTACTCATCCTTCAGTAAAATTTTCACAGGCCAGATTAGGACCTGGTCATAACAGCAGATCACCCAGGCTAGTCATTTCAAAAACATATTTAACATTTGGATCAGCATTTTCAATTTTAAGCGTAAATCCCTGTCTTTTGACCTCTTTCAATGCCATAAGTATCATCCTGATTCCGAGTGATCCCAGGAAACTAACTTCAGAAAAATCGAGTACGACAGGAGCCTCGAGGCCATTCAGACAGGCAAAAAATTTAACCTCATTATTGGAAACATAGTTACTGTCAAGTCGCCCGGAAAAGGCAATTTTAACTATGGATGTATCCGATTGAATAACTTTCATACGATTAAATATTTAATTAGAAACTTCAGTGATCTATATATCAATATGAATATCAAGATATTACTACTACCCGAACCCTGGCGGCTGATTAATGTATAGCACTTTTCAAGGAATAAAGATAGGATTTTAAATTTAAGACAAGATAATTAAGTAATTCGAATTATTTAGTAAATGCCGGGAAATAAATTATATTTGCCCGGACTCCCAATACTACACAACTTATGAAGAAAAATTACCTCTCCTTTTTTTTCCTTTTCGCTATTTTGGCTTTCGCAGGATGTATTCGCGGCAAATCGGATAAACTAACGAAGGGGGCCTCAGGGAGCGATTCAAAAGCTGTTGATACTGATTCCAGACTCAAATTAAGCAAACTTGATGATCTTAATGATAAACGGATCGGTGTTTTGCTAGGTTCCATCCACGACACTTATGCAACAAAGAAGTTTCCCAATGCTAAAATCCTTCAATATCAGAATTTCTCAGATCTGGTCATTGCAGTGAATACTGAAAAGGTTGATGCCGCATTTTTCAGCATGAACTATCTTCCTGAAGTAATGGCAGCCAATCCACAAGTGGGTGTTTTAGTGGATAGTTTATGGTCTGTTGGAATTGGGGCAGGTTTCAACAAGGAGAATGGCAAACTCAGGGAGCAATTCAACACTTTTCTCAGCGGGATTAAATCAAACGGTATTTATTCAGATATGGTGACCCGATGGATGAAAAACCGGTCAACAGAAATGCCAGCGATCAAAACCCCTAAGACCAATGGGGAAATCAGAGTAGGTACAGTGAGCGATATGGGAGTGCCGTTTGCATTTATAAAGGATGGCAAATTAATGGGGTTCGATGTCGAGCTATCCACCCGTTTTGCAGCCTATCTGGGGAAGGAGATCGTATCGGTAGATATGCATTTTGGAAGCTTGCTTGCCGCGGTTTCAACAAATAAAATCGATTATATTAACAGCTCGCTTGCGATAACTGAAGAACGAAAAAAACAGATAGACTTTTCCGATCCCTATTACCATTCGAATGTTTGCATTATCGCGAATAAAAAAAATCTGGCTTCCGAATCTTCGGGTAAAATGAAGACAGAAGCCGACCTGGCAGAGAAGCGGATCGGCATATTCGCCGGGACGGTGCATGACGCATTTGTCTCACAAAAATATCCTAAGGCCAGGGTTTTCCAGTACAACAGCTCATCGGATATGATCTTATCACTCAAAACAGATAAAATTGATGCGGCAATGTTCGATGTTATAACCGCCCGGATTTTAATGAAAGGGAATCCGGATCTTGGAGTGTTAACCGATAAAATCTTTGATATGCCATTGGGCATTGGTTTTAACAAAGACAATCCTAAACTGCGAAGTGAATTCAATATTTTCCTCAAAAAGATCCGGTCAAATGGGGTCTATGATGAAATTTTCAAGCGTTGGTTTGTTGGTGATGTCGAAAAGGCGGTTATGCCCACTTTTAATAATGTCGATTCACCAAAAAAACTTGCTGTTGCAGTGGCCGTTGAAGACCTTCCTTATGTCACGGTTATAAATGGCGACTTTGTAGGATTCGACATTGAAATGATCAAACGATTTGCGGAGAGTCAAAAATACCATCTTGAAATTACGACCCTCGCCTTTCCATCCCTGGTGGCAGCGCTTGCATCTGGCAAAGCCGATATGATTGCTGACGGAATTGCCATCAGTGCAGAGCGTTCCAAACAAATTGATTTCTCTGACAGTTATGCAGAATTTAAAACTGCGGTGATTGCATCAAAGAAGAATTTAATTGGGAATGACGAGGAACCTGTTCACCCGGTCAAAATCTCACTCTTCAAGTCACTATCAAACAGCTTTTACAATAATATAATCCTGGAGAACAGGTATCTGATGATTCTTGATGGATTGAAAGTTACGATTCTCATCTCAATTCTCTCCGCACTCTTCGGAACACTTATTGGAGCCCTGATCTGTTTCATGCGCATGTCTAAAAGGAAATTTCTTTCGGTCGCCGCCCGTCTTTACATCTCCCTGATCCGGGGAACACCGGTGTTGGTACTTTTAATGATTATTTTTTATATTATTTTCGCTTCGGTTAATATCAATCCAATCCTTGTCGCAGTTATCGCTTTTGGCTTAAATTTCGGCGCCTATGTTTCCGAGATGTTCCGGTCATCGATTCAAAGTGTCGACAAAGGGCAATATGAAGCTGGTATTGCCTCCGGTTTTTCCGAAATTCAAACATTTATCTATATCATTATGCCTCAGGCTATTCGCCAGGTTCTTCCTGTTTACAAAGGCGAATTTATTTCATTGCTGAAAATGACTTCGGTCGTCGGCTATATTGCTGTTCAGGATTTAACAAAGGCCAGCGACATTATCCGAAGCCGCACTTTTGATGCTTTTTTCCCGCTGATCATGGCAGCGGTACTTTATATAATCATTGCCGGATTGCTGACCTGGGGACTTAGTTATATTGAAACCACGGTCGATCCGAAAAGAAAACGGACAATTAAAAAATCGGAGATAAAGTTATGATCAGGGTAGAAGGTCTTTCGAAGCATTATGGCGAACTTGTTGTTCTGAAGGAGATAAATACAGTTATTCACAAAGGGGAAATTATTTCAATTATTGGTCCTTCTGGGACGGGTAAAAGCACTTTTCTCCGTTGTTTGAATCTTCTGGAGACTCCAACCGGGGGTGATATTTTTATCGACGATGTCCCGCTTTTCGATAAAAACACCAGTGTTCCAAAGGTTCGGCAGAAGATGGGAATGGTTTTTCAATCGTTCAACCTCTATGCCCACCTTTCGGTATTGGAAAATTTAACCATCGGTCCTATAAAACTGCTTGGAAAGAAAAAAGAGGAAGCAAATAAAAGAGCTGTTGAACTGCTGAATCTTGTGGGGCTTGCCGAAAAGGTTAACAGTTTTCCGGATGAGCTCTCCGGAGGCCAGAAACAACGCGTTGCAATTGCACGGTGTATGGCCATGGAACCTGAAATTTTACTCTTTGATGAGCCAACCTCCGCCCTTGATCCCACGATGGTAAGCGAAGTGCTCGCCGTCATCCGCCGTCTGGCACGCGAAGGGATAACGATGGTAATTGTCACTCATGAAATGGAATTTGCTGCCAATATCTCAAGCCGTGTTTTTTACATGGACGAAGGGCTGATCTATGAGGAGGGGTCACCTGAACAGATATTTGAAAATCCACAGCGGGAAAAGACCAAAACGTTCATCCACCGCATCCGAAGTCTGGTCCGGCATATTTCGAGTAAGGCATACGATTTATATGCCATTCAGGGGGAGATGGAGATCTTTTGCGAAAAGCATATGCTGCCCAAAAAAGTGAGTGATGACATTATGCTGATCGTCGAAGAGGTCTTAACGCTGCAATCCGATTTTTCAGATATTGATCTTAGCCTCTCGTATCACGAAAAAGATGGAAGCATCGAATTCTTATGTGAAAGTACCGGTAACCTCACAAATTTGCTGGATGAGACTTCAATGGAGGATAATATCGGTATCCTGATTCTTAAAAGCCGTTGCAAGCATATTGATTACCGGTATGTGAATGGTCGGAATATCATTAACCTGACGGTAAAGCTATAGTATTTGCCTCTATTTCGGGTTTAATCCTCTCAGAACAAGGTTCAGAGATTGACAGCTATGACCGACGCCATAAAGTGTCATACCCCGACAGCACGAAAAATGTTGTTCTGATACCTTTCAATGGGTTAGAAACCTAGCGCATACAATTTACAAAATAAACCTGGCTTGTAAAAAAACTCCCATCCAATTTAATTGAATTTTATTTTTCAAATTCAGGCCTGATCGACTTTGTCCAGCTATTTAATAACCAGACAGTGCGCTGATAATGGTCTGTCATATCCAGCAAAAATGATTTGTCGACAGAATTAAGGAATTGACTGTCAGAAAGATGAAAGCTTCTAACACGTTCCATGAGTGGCCCCTTATCCTCCGTTATTTTTAAAAGAATTTCAATATCAAACCGCTCCTTCGATTTTGTTGCTTCCACCGCCGTGATGAAATTCACATGAAGTGATTCGATTGAATTCTGAACCAGTTCTTTCAGACCTTCAGTAATTTGAAAATCATCAATCATACTTACAAAACTAATACAGTTTGATCGATTGCCTTTAGAAGTGTTTGCCTGTTTTGAAGTACTACATAAATTTCGGAATTCGAACGCGATAAATTAAAGTGTATTATTCGCTTTAAGTACAAATCAATTTCGTTAATCAGGAAGATATTTGATTTATGAATTACGATGAAGTCATGGATAATCTCAAGTCCTTTCTCGCTACGAATATTATCAATGGATTCGGAAAATCGTTCAAAAATCCTTACCTGCTCATTCTCAGCAAGGATTAAAGCTGTGGTAATGTCGGACAGCGACTGTTCTGTTATGAAACTTGTTTTTGACAAATCTTCCTCTGATGTCGGAGGGCTTATCCGGACCAAAAGGGTGTAGATCGGATTATATAAAAAAGATAACAGGAGGACAGGTGCAGTTCTGAAAATTAAAAACGCCATTGCTGTTTGTTGCTCAATATTCGAGCTCGTGGAATTTATTAGTCGTCTGATTATTTGGATATTCCAGTTGAATTCAACGGATAATATAATTAACAGTATCAAGGATGTAAAAACAGACTCAATCACTTTAAAAATGACAATTTGTTTCGAGACCCCCTTCAGGCTTGAAGAGATTAACACTAGGGAGATTGCTTCACCAAAACTCATGCTCACTATGATCAGGATTACCTGATCGAGCCCGATTAGTCCTGCATGGCTTAAGGTCATCACCAGGACAGCTATGGTGGCAGAGGAGTGAATTATTAGCCGCAGGAAGATTCCGATTAAGACTGAAATAATAAAGGAATCTTTTGAATAATAGAACATTTCACGTACGAACTCCATTTGAGCAAATGGCTGTGATCCGGATTTGAGCAATTGAAATCCAAAAAGAAGGATGCTAATACCAAAAAGTGCATTATACAGGATTTCCCTTTTGCTTCCTTTGTCAAACCCATAAAAGATACCCCCAAAACCAACTAAAAAAAGGATGGCCAGCTTAATGTTAAATGCAACTAGGAATATAAGCAATGTAGTTCCCACATTGGACCAGATAATAACCGGCAGGGAATTTCGAACACTGATTAATCGGCCATGGACTAATCCAACCAGAATAAAAATCGTATTACTGCTGCTTTGGGTAATTCCGCCAGAGGCAAAACCCCAAAAAGCCGCCAAAAAAGGGTTGCGGGTCCATTTGGCAATCAGCAGCCTAAGCTTGTGACTTGCCATGTTTTTCAGTGAATTACTTAATATCTTGATTCCACTGAAAAAAAGCCCGATCCCGGCTATCATCGTGGCAAAAGTTTCAATTGTACTCATTAAAACAGCGTGATTTTTTTTTGTTGAAATATAAATTTAATAAATGGAATTAAATGTTACATTTTGATGACAAAACACTGAAATTTAAATACAATCAATTGAAAATTCAACCCTTTTGCGGGAGAATTAAATCACTGCCAATAAGAGTTTTACATATTAGTCCCGAGACAATCATCGACAGGCGTTTATGTTCGAATGTAGCGGAGGAATAACACACAATCGGCATGATCCACTCGAGTAATGCCATGCAATAGGGGACCGGATCGGTGTTTTGACCCACTGATTTGAAGGCATATTCCCTCATTTTCATTGTGAGGGCGACATTTTTGCTGACCTGTTCAGAATGATCTCCCACATAAATGGCATCCGGTTTCTGATCAAGCCGAACAGTATCGTAAAAACTGCAAATAAATTTCAGATATACCTCAGTCTCCTTTTCGTCATGCAGTGGAGCGTTATCCACCATAAATATGGCCTCGAGCCTTGCAAAGTCGGATATCACCGAGCGAGGTTTAGTTTCTGAGAAATCGATCAGGTACACATTCATATCTTCGTCCAGCAGGATATTCTGCATATTCAGATCACCGTGACAAATGGAGGTATAATAGTTGATTTCGGTTTCACGTCGACTGGCAAACTCATGATTCAGAAACCAATAAGGATTAACAAGCTGCTGAGTGACCTCTTTAACATTAAAAAACTTTTCATCAGGAGAAATGGAGAGCTGATCCGAAGCGGTTTCGCAAAGTTGCGGAAAGAAGGTTGATCTGGGGTCGTGATCCTGAAAAGGATGAATTACCTCCTGAATTGGTTGTCCATACCAGGGATGGAGGATTTGGAGAAATATCTTGTCAAACAACGGTTCCAGTTGTTCTGTAGTCCAGTTATGAAAATAGTGTGTCAACCATCTCAGCCGTGTTTGTTCCCCTCCAATTCCTACGAAGTTATACCTTAGCGCCCCTGCGTTTCCAAAGAATTCGGTCCCCAGCACCATCGCACTGTTATTTAATATATATGGATTTGCATACCGTTTACAGCGGTCCGATTCCCGGGAGATCATTGCCCGGTCTGCAATTTTCATGACTGTAGGCCTTAGTTTTCGCCCCTCGTGATCATACGAAGTTACCTGGAAAGTTTGGGCTGAATAACCACCATGAATACGGCTGATTTTAACCCTTCCTGAATCGGTGTATAACCTGCGGGTCAGGAATGCTATATGAGGTTCAAGTATAAAATCATCAGTTTCTATTTTAAGACGTTTAGCCGATGGATCGGAAACCCCGTTTGAAACGAACATCCAGCATACGGGATTAATCAAATGATCGTCATGGGAGAGGGGTGCAACCTCAATAATATTCTCAAAAGTCAAAACTTTCTTCAGAAAATCAGGCAAAGTGACCTCAACGGGGGCAGGTGGAATATCGCTCAGGAGAAATCTGGCTCCCCAAAGACGGAGACCATTTGTCCCAATCGCAATCAGACCTTCTGTAACGGTAAATTCAGATAACTTTAGCAATTCGTTTAATTCCTGGTCGACCAACGCACACAGTGAAACAGAATGATTTCCAGGTTCAAAATTTACAATAACCAGCGCCATTAAATCCGGTTCACCCGATTTAAACCGCTGTTTTATTGGATATATTGCTTCGACGAGGTGCTCCAGAGAGATCGAAGCCGGGTCAGACAACCTCACCTGGCCTGATGGCTGGCCACCGAATGAGAGCGCCCAATTGACAAAAATACCGGCCCCTGCCGGTTGCTCAGGAATTCTGAAGTCGGATGGAATTCGGGGGTCATCAGGAAAAAACCCGGAACAATGGCCAATCGAGATAAAAACTCCCCTTATCAGCGGATCTTCCTCCGGTGTTTCGGCGGGGGATCCGATTCCAACTGAAAATCCCAGTTCATTGTACCCGGCAATCCCCGGACTTTTCCAGATAAAGGCAGCATCTTTTTTATTTTCAATCGGATAAAAATTAAAAGAATAGGCCCCATCTAACCATTTGCCTGATCCTTTTGAAATTAATTCGAGTCGTTCGATCTCACTTCTTGCCGCTTCGATATTCTGAAACAGATGAAATACTTTATTTAATCCGGACATTTCGAGGACCTGAAAGACCTCAGGCAATAATCCTGAAAGAAACAAGCCACCTCCCCTTGCCAATAACTTCTTTTCATAAAGTAAGATGATCCGGATGCCTGCGCTGGAAAGGTATTCGCATTGGGACATATCAATAATCAGAAAATTTCCCTGCTCAATCACGCTTTGGAGGGCCTGCCCGAATTCACTGCTGCTAATGGAGTCTATCCGCCCTGCCGGAATCACAAGCGGGATGGATAGGTCAGCTTTAATTGTGACGGTGATCATAAACGAATTAGCATAAAATCAACAATTAAGGTTGTGGCCATAACTAATTCAGATCTGGTTTTTTACCGGGCCATTGGCCTGACTTCAGTTTAGTTTTAAGGTTCAGGTAGACATCCTTCCCGATAAGTACAATTCCGAGCCAGAACAACACTTCTCCAACAGCAAGAAGAACCGGGGTAAGAGCTAATTTAGTTTTGAGATTCACTGAAAGAAAAGGAACGGAAAACAAAATAAAAAATATAATGATGGAGGTCAAAATGACTACTAACCCGAATCTGTATTTTATTTTTTTGTAATTCATCCAATATGTTGCTATTTGTCCAATTAAACATGCGTATATCGTCGCGTGCCGATAGTAACGATGCCAGCCTGTATTCAACATAAACGGCAGAAGTACAATCATCCTCCACCGTTTATGGTCCTGGCCCTATTCCACTTTTTTTGCCCGCGCTTTTCGTACCGCAATAAAGCTAAGAATGAAATAGATCATATTTACTGCAGATGAAACCATCATAATGGAGACCCGGACAATCGCACCGGTATCTGACCGGCCAATCGCACCGGAAAGCGGCTTAACGAATGCAATCAACAGAACAAGGGTAAGGGTTACTGCCAGGTGGGCAATTAATCCATTTTCAGCCTTAACTCCTTTAACAAAATAGAGGAGAAAAATACCGGCGACCACTGGAATGAGGGCCGTTAGTGAAGGAGTTTGAGATCCCAAATAACCTATTAACCCCAATAAAATCAAAACAAAACCATTCACCATGGTTACGAAATATACCTTCATAATTAAGAATTAAATAAAAATTAAAATAATGAAAAATCTTATCCCACATCAGTATCCAACAAATACAAACGATGCAAAACAGAAGTTCTTTCCCCGATGTAGTTCCAAACTAAAAAAGATAACAATTATAATGTGATGAATGTTGCGGAGGTGATCATCCGCTTGTATCTGACCTGTACTACCCGGGTTACGGCTTTTTTTACATGAATTAGCTCTGCTGAAGCGAGGACTAAATGTCACAAGATTTTGAATCAATGGAGAATCTTCACCATTAACATTGGAAAAATATCCCATTTACAGAATGACCGGGTGACTTGCTCAATCCTGAACAGTCACCCGGTCACTAATTTCCGTGGAATTATATCAACTTTTAATACCGCCGGTTTATTCAATCATAAGTAAGCAACACAACGAGATTAATTCTTATCATCCTCATCCTTTAGAATGTATTTCTTAGGGTATTTCTCTTTCCCTTTCATCGCGAACCAGATGATCCGGTTAAACAGGTCGTCATCGCCCTGATCGATAAAATCAAACTGCGGCTCCATGCTTTTGCGGGCAAAATGAAGTGCTGCACCCTTCAGTTCTGCTAAACTCTTATTTATCTCGTTCAATGGAATCTGGTTTGGCAAAGCCACATAGGGCGAGAAATCGGGGGCAGCCGAAAAACATTCAAACATTGGCATTGCAACAGCATCACTGACATTCATTGGTGGGAGTCCCAGGATCTGTTCGATAGTTCGTAACATCGAAACCTGGTTATAATTAGTCTTAACTGTTTTCTTAAGTTTGGAATAGGGACTTACGATTGTGCCCACGGTGCGGTAGGCCGAAACATGGTCCCATCCATCCTGTGAATCATCCTCGGTTATAAAGATCGCAGTATTTTTCCAGAAGCGGCTTTTGGATATCGCCTCAATGATCTGTCCCAGCGCAACATCGTTATCTGCAACCAGGGCGCGTGGCGTTGGAAGGCCCGGACGTGTGCCTGCGGTATGGTCATTAGAAAGGGCAATCACCATTAATTCAGGCCATTGATCACCCTCTTTCCTGTCATATTCATTCATCTCGTCGAGAAATGCCTTTGCTCTTTGGACATCCGAGATCTTATGATTATCGGAGGCAGGGAAGTTCTGGCTAAGGATCGCCTCAACGGGTTTGATTGTAGTCTTATTCTTGAAATTGAATTTTTCACCCTTCTGAAAACCTTCATAAATGGAGGTCCAGGTCAGATCCTTGTCAAATTCGACGTCACAAGCTTCGCCATAAATACGGGCAGTTTTCCCAGATTTCAGAGCGTTATCCCAGATAAAACCTGTAGGGGCATACACCAGTGCATCATATTGTACGTGGGGATAACTCCTGATCCATGCGCGGACATTTTTCTCCACATAATCGGTAACCATCCCGGCATCGGTCCACTGATGACCTTCGGCAGAACATTTTCCGGAAGCATGGTAGTTATCCAATAACTGGAACTCGCCCACAAGTTTATGCATATTCGGGGTCACCTTCTTCCCAAAAACGCAGAGGCTAGAGTCGCCGTCTCCGCTTTTAACATCGCCAAGCACCTGATCATATGTGCGGTTCTCCTTGATTATATAAACCACATGTTTAAATACCGAGGGTTCCCCAATGCGGAGTGGGAGTGGTACCGGAGCGATATCTTTCCGGGGAAGTTTATCGGTAAGGGCCAATCTGAAAAGCTGGTTGGACTGCTCCACTTTCTCTGTATACTTTTGTAATTGCGATTTTTGTGGGATAGGAATAACTGATACCGATGCCTTCATCCGGTGAGCATTATAGGTTACCTGACCCGCAGTCTCAGAAATAATCGGGATTCGCGCCCCCTCAGCCTCAATATTTGCAACAAATAATAAACTGTCGCGATAAACAGCAATACCGCCAGGGTAGGCACCTGTTGGGATAAATCCCGTTGTTTTACTTCCCTTTTCGGCTGATCCCGAGGATGATTGTTGTCCCAGCATGACAACGGCCAGCGCATTATCCATACCGTTTGCAACATAAAGTGTTTTCCCGTCGCCTGTAATTGCCAGTCCATTAGGGGAATCTCCAAAATAGTTGTTTTTCCCGGGAGATAATCGCACAGAGATCTGTTCAGTTACTTCATCTGTGGCGGTGTTGATTACAGAGATCAGGTCGCTGTTTGCATTGGAGACATAGACAAAATTCTGATCCTTACTGCTGATTATATCGTTTGGGTGTAATCCAACGGTAATTTGTTTCAGTTGTTTCCCTGTTTGAGGATCAAATATGGAAACCGTCCCTTCACGCGTGGCTCCGGTACGCGGATCGACCTTGGCGCTTCCCCATGGGACCCCTGCCACATTGGGATCCTCCTTATCGGGAAAAGATCCGGCCCAGTTGGAGATATACAATTTTCCGTTTGCCCGGGTGATTCCGAATGGCGCAACACCAGCCGGAACAGACCAGATTGTTTTGCCGGTGTTCAGGTCTAATTTTTCAACCGTATTATTCCCGTTTAAAACGACATAAAGCAGAGCGACTCCCTCCTCCTCTGCAACAAGTAATTCGTTAGGCAGAGCAGTGTCTGCAGGCTTAACGGCTTCGAAAAGGAATGATTTAACGAATGTGAATTTTTTCCCATCCCAGGCAGCCTGAACGACATACGATTTATTTGCCTTTCCGACACTGCTCCAGAATAACTCATAAGTATTTCCGGTTTTGCGCCATGAAATTCCGGAGTAAGTATTCATCAGACTCTCCTTCACAAAAGGGCTTCTCAAAAGTGTACGGTTTACAATCGTCCTGGTAACCGGATCAATAATCACAACCGAATAACGCCCTTCGACGGCAATCCACTTTCCATCGGGTGAGAGGGAGCAGTCGAGTGCATGATTTTCGTCGCCGTTATCTCCAAAATAGAGCTGTTCGCCTGCCGGATCAACCCATTTATTGTAGGGCATTAACGCAGGCATTATATTTCCCGACATTGTACTCTTCTCATACGAGGTAACATATTGTTGCTGTTCCCGCAGCTCTTTTTTCGACTGAGAAAATGCCGGAACAGCAGAAAAAAGAGTTGCTGTTAAAATCAAAATGGACAATTGATTCTTCATAAATAGAGATTAATATTTAATTTGTCTTTTAGCCTTAGTGCTTCATAATCGATCCAGGTTTCTCCTTCAAATAAAATTGATCTTTTCAAGTTGTTCCCTGGTTGGTTTATAACCACTATTTTTCTCGCAGGTTTTTGATGATTCAGCAACCTGGCGTATTAATGATTTATTTCGGAGAACATAAAATGTTTCCTGTTCCCGTTCCCAGTCTTCAGCACTTATAATGATAAAATCCTTCCCTTCACGGCGATTTACCCTGATTGGCTGATGCTCATCAATTGCTTTGTCTACAAACTCCTTAAGATTAGCTCTGAATTTATTTACGGAAAGTTCAATCATAGTTCGATAATTTATAATTACAAAAGTACTGCGAATTAGTACATAACAAAAGAAAATCCCGGAAAGAGGTTCTATCTTTTCATCAAAATATTTCCAACTTATAAGCTATTTCTTCGACGCTTTTTCTGCCACCATTTTAAGTACGGCGGTATCGCTCCACTCTGCACAATGCCCGGCCATTGAGGTAAAGGAGATCTTTGCATCCGATTTCGGGTTCTCTGTTTTGTCGAGATACATCTTCAGAAACCGTGTGGCGACATTCGAGTAAAGCATATCCATGTCACCTGTCCAGATCCAGATCTTCCCCTGCAGTTTAGGCCCAAGGGTTGTCCAGTTTTTCTGAAGGACTTTCTTGAGATCATACTTTTCCCATTGTGTCGCAATTTGATGGTCGATTTTACCCGTCTTTGGATCAATCAACATTGAAGGGAGGCCATCTTTCCCTTTGGGTCCGAATACCGCATTATAGGCTCCGAATTGCTCGCCCGATATCACATAGGTATTGGTTCGGCTGATTACGTTTTCATCGAGGATTGCCGCCTTCATCGATCCTTTTGGTTCTCCGTAGATCGTGCGTGATTCGGGTTGCAAATATCCAAATCGATTGATAAAAGCGCTCTCGTCGCTATAGATGTTTATTAGTCCATAATGTTCAAAATCAACCGGATCAGGACTATATGCCCAGGCACCATCGAAGAAATCGGGATAAAAAATCTGCAGTCCCAGTACTACCCATCCACCCGTAGAGGCCCCTGCCAGGTATCGGTTGTGAGAATCCTTCTTGTAATGAACCTGCTTCTCAATTTCGGGAATAAGCTCCTCTGTCAGTGCCTTTCCACAAGGTCCGTTATTCTCTGAATCAACCTGATAGGAATCGCCGTAAGGTCCCTGGGAGTCAAGAAAAACATAAATAACCTGAGGGGCATTTCCGGAAAACCACCACTTGGAGAATTCCTTATTAGCCATCATCTCATTTACACCCGTATAGCGACCATTCAGACCAGGGGCATGATAGCAAATCGGGTACGATCTGCCAGAGTTTTCGAAGTAGCCTGCAGGGAGTAAAACAGAGGCTTTTAGGTCACGAGCCCTTCCCCAAAAATCGGAAAGGAACTTACTCTTTATAACGACCGGCATTACAAATTTATTTTCTGCAATTTTATACGGAGGAATCAATTGGTTGAGTTGCAGATTTAGTGTCACAGGCCCGGATGTAATGACAGAATCCACTTTGCTAAACATATTCCCGGGAATATTGATCTGCCCATCGTCCGGATTCTGTTTATAGACTGCCTGATAATAATACTTGTGCGGTACCGGCATGAACCCTTCAGCAAGATCGGTGTGAAGAATATTCTTATCCCCTGAATCAAAGGTATAAGTTTTAGAGGAATCCCAACCGGATGGTGTTATGCCGATAGTCACTTCAGAACTGAATCGTGGTTCTTTACCACCTTTTGTGGTTAAATAGAGCAGCAATCTTCCCTCTTTTAGAAACGAGGGGCGCAATTCAGGCAAAACAGAGATTTTAACCTGCCGAAATGGAAGCTCCTGTGCAATTACCAAACCAGAAATCATAAACAATGAAATAAACAGAAATGTCTTAGTTATAATTTTCATCCTCAATATTTTATATTTTCATACTCAAAGTGACTATAATTAAATTATCTCCACGTATGAGATTGTGTTTGTATACAGCCCAAAACTACTTAAAATTATATTTCCGGAAAGTGAATCGGGATTTTGGTGGTCGTATTTACTTTTTATATTTTATTGGTGTATTCTACTG
>Ga0118677_10004730_pt1 | contig 24491 bp, 23 predicted proteins | sample AliMusrvi5mmetaG_FD_86154 | JGI IMG/M metagenome (GOLD analysis project Ga0118677, IMG submission 86154)
TCAAGACCTTGGACGGACATCTCCTTGAGAGCGTTCTGATCCAGAAGAAGGAGGAAGACGCGGAAACAGGGGGACGCCAGACAGTGTGCGTGTCAACGCAGCTCGGCTGCAAGGTCCAATGCGTTTTCTGTGCGAGCGGGCAGGGGAAATTTACCCGCAACCTTACGGCCGGCGAAATCGTCGAACAGGTCGCGAGGATCGCCCGGATGACGGGGAAAAAGATCACAAATGTGGTGTTCATGGGCATGGGAGAGCCGCTGGATAATTTTGATGCCACGCTTAAGGCCGTCCATATCTTGCTTGAGACGTGGGGCTTTGCCTTCGGCGCGCGAAGAGTCACGGTCTCGACCTCCGGGATCACGCCCAAGATCCTGGAATTCGTGAAAGCGGTCGACGGGCGCGTCCGCCTTTCCGTTTCGCTCCACTCCTCGATCGATGACGTGCGCAGCCGGCTTGTGCCGATCAACCGCCGCTACCCGCTGAAGGACCTCATGAGCGCTCTCCGTCGCATCAACAGGGATCTGAAGCGCGAGATCACCTTCGAATACACCTTGATCGCCGGGGTAAACGATACCGCCGAGGAAGCCGAAGGCGTTTCCATGCTCGCCAAACCGCTCAAGGCCAAGATCAACGTGATCCCCTATAATCCGATCGCGGAATATCCCGGAAAAGCCCCCACTCCGGCGGACGCGGAACGGTTTTGCCGCGAGTTGGAGAACCGCGGACTTCGCGTGACGCTGCGCAAGACCGCCGGCCGAGAGATCGACGCCGCGTGCGGGCAGCTCAGGCTTGATCGCTCAATGCGGCAAGCTTAAGAAGGGCCACGGCGCGCGGGCCACGGAAATGCTTGTTAATATTGTAAGGGCGTCGGATCGTTTGTCGTGGCAACAGGGCCACGAGGCGGCTGATTTTCTCCGAGCTTGAAATGAAGCTTGCGTAACATTCTGTTTTCATAATCCAATTTTTCAAGCAAGCCCCCCAGCACTTCATGCGGCACATAGCCCAGCGCGATTCCCACCTCTGCCTGAGACTCTAGCTCCCCGCAAGAGCCAAGGGCGATCATCAGGAACTTCTGATAATCTTTTTTATAAAATCGGTTAAATCCCTCGGCGATGTTTGATGAAATGGAGATGGCCGACCTGCGCATCTGAGAACTGAGGCCATCTAGTTCCTCCTGCGGGAAGCGCCTCGTCAATTGATAAACAGCCACCGCGATCTCTTTTGCAATCTGCCACACTTTTAAATCCCTGAAATTTTTGAAACCTTCCTGCTTGCCTTGCATTTTTTCTGACGATGTTGTGTCCGTCCTGGCTGGAGTCTCCCGAGAAGAGTTCCTCGAATGATCTGTAGCTGGCCGAGCGTAGGACCTGTTCGTGGCGCGTGGCCCGTGAGACGTGGCCTGAAAGCGTTGATCTGAATGATTGTTTTCCATCGCGTTTCTCCTTTTTTAGTTAGTTGCGCGTTGAGCGCTGAGCGTTGTGCTATCCACCTTGCTTTCCGATCTATAGGACCAAAGGGTGTTGAATCCAGGTTTTTCTTCATAGATACGCTCCAACTGTTTTGAAAAGAAACCATCCGTCATCCCGTCCAGGAGCGAGGTCAGCTCATCGAGCCGAAGAAGGTTCTCGAGATGCTCCTGCTCGGAAGCCGACGGGGTGAAGAGAAGGTCGATCTGGAGGCGGCGGCGCTCGTAGTAAATGCGGGTGGCTTCGGCAAGGAGGTCGTTACGAAGCTCCACCATCATTTTTTCCCGGGAGTCGATCGAGGTCTGGTCGGAACTATAGATCGCGTCGCCGAAGTCCCAGGTGACGCGCCCGTCCCAGCCTTTGCTGCTGTCTTCCGGCCCCGTGATGAATTTTCCGCTGTAAGTGCTGACGGAAGCGCTCCGGTCCAGATTTTTTCCGAAAGAAAGGGACGGAAGCAATGCCGCGGCTCTCGAGGCGACATGCCACCTCGCGATCTTTCCGTTCCCGACGTCCGCGTACCGGATGACGTGCTTGTGCACTTCCCGGGCGGAGGGTTCCAGGGAAACAAGTTCTCTGAAAAGGGAGAGTGTTTTTTCGGGCGGCTGATAGAGCGTGACGCCCGGGGCGGCCTCCGGAACAAAAGATTCAAGGGGATACTGGACGAATCCTTCTTCCGTGATCGCGACCAGTTTCTCTTCATTAAGCACCGCGATGCTTTGGGCGTGATCCCGTGCCAGGCCCCGGAACAGTCCGGTCCACCTCCCGGCGTGAAGATCGTAGGCGTAAACACCTCGCGGCGTCGCGGCATAAAGAAGATTTTCTCTGGCGGAAAAAGCCAGTTGAACCACGGAGGCGCTTTGAAGACCGCTTCTTGAAAGAGGTTCCCAGCGGTGGCCGCCGTCGCGGCTTTGGAAGACGCCCTGTTTTGTCGCGAGAAAAAACTCCTGGGGATCACGCTTCGACGCGATGAAGTCACGGATCCTCAGGTCGTAAGGGAGCGGTTCTTCGAGCGTTCCGGGGTCTTCGTCCTCTGCCGGGGACAGTTCCACGGCCGTTCTGGAAAGTTCCAGAACAGGCTGCGCCCGGGTTTCAGGCATTGCGAGGTAAAGAGTTTTGTCGTCCGCGAGGAAAAATCGGTCATGATCAAAAATCAGAAGAGGGATAGGTGCCGAGGTTCGGAGAACGGTCGAGGGGGACCAGGTTTTTCCGGCGTCCCGTGTCTCCCAGAGACCTTTCTGGGTTCCCAGATACCAGTGGTTTGGATTTTGGGGGTGTACCGCGAACGCGAGCGGCGTTTTCGCGATATCCTTGTAGACGCGCTGCCACGAGCGGTCTTTCAGGCTTCCCATGAAAACACTTTGATCCGTGAGCGCGAAGACCTTGTCGGGGATCACGGCGAAAGAAATAAGTTTTTTGATCGAAGTCTTTGCGTCGGCTTGAGACCAGAGTGGCTGCCAGGCGTTCGCGCGCCCTCCTTCAAAAATGTCATGACCGGAGGCGATCAAAAGCTTTGTCGGATCCAGAGGATGAAGGGCGAGGCAGGTGAGAGCGCCTCCCGCCATGGAAGGTTGAATCGGTTTTTGCCACTCGGCCGGCGCGGACATTTGAAATCCCAGGATACAGAAAAGCAGGAACACCATCGCAACGCCCGTCATTTTCTTATTCAGGTTCAGCATGGGAAGCCCCCTTGTTATTCATTATTATCATAAAATATATTCATAATATGTATAAAAGTCAAGGCTTTTTTGGGGATTATTTATAGAATTCTTATGGCATGACCTTTTAATGACAGCTTAGGAGGCGCATAAGAGCTTTGGATATTCATTTTAAAAGAATGAGGCCGGCTGTTTTGGATTCTGATAATCAAGGAATAGCGAGCCTTTGGAGGTTCACATTGTACCCCATGGGTTTTTTTGATATAGTGCCGGCCCTATGGGATTCAAGTGCGGGATCGTCGGCCTCCCTAATGTCGGCAAATCAACGATTTTCAACGCGATCGCCAAGGCTCATGCCGCGGCGTCGAATTATCCTTTTTGTACCATCGAGCCGAACGTGGGCATGGTTCCCGTGCCGGATCCCAGGCTCTGGGAACTGAGCAAGCTTTACAATCCTCAGAAGACGACGCCCACCACGGTCGAATTTTATGATATCGCGGGACTTGTGGCCGGTGCCTCCAAAGGCGAAGGCCTCGGCAATCAATTCCTCGGACATATTAAGGAAGTCGAAGCGATCCTCCACGTCGTCCGCTGCTTTGAAGATCCCAACATTGTCCACGTTTCGGGGACGATCGATCCCGCGAGGGATATCGATGTGATCGATACGGAGCTTTGCCTCAAGGACCTGGATACCATCAACACGCGCTACGACAAGACCGACAAGCTCGCGAAGAGCGGTGACAAGGAATCCAAGGAAAGAATGCCGGTGTACGAGAAAGTTAAAAAGGCGCTCGAGGACGGGACGCCGCTCCGGAGTCTCGGACTCACGGAGGAAGAAAAAAAACTCGTGAAGGATCTGGCCTTTCTCACCCTGAAGCCCGTTCTTTATTGCGCGAACGTGGCTGAAAAAGATCTTCCCGCGGGCGGCCCATTTGTGGACCTCTTGAGGCAGCGTGCGGCCAAGGAAAAGGCGGAAGTGGTCGTGATCTCCGGAAAAGTCGAGTCCGAGCTGATCGATCTTTCCGAAGACGACCAGAAGCTTTTTCTCGAGGATCTTGGGCTGAAGGAGCCGGGCCTCAATTCGCTTATCCGGACCGGCTACACGGCGCTCCAGCTCATCACCTACTTCACCGCAGGGGAAAAGGAAGTCCGGGCCTGGACCGTCCGCAAAGGGTCCAAGGCGCCGCAGGCGGCGGGCGTGATCCACTCGGATTTTGAGCGCGGCTTCATCCGCGCCGAGGTCATGCGCTACGAAGATCTTCTCAAGTACGGCTCCCAGCCGGCGGTGAAGGAAAAAGGACTGCTTCGCGTCGAGGGGAAAGAGTACGAGACCCAAGACGGCGATGTCATGCTTTTCCGGTTCAGCGTCTGAACCGGCACCTCTCCTTAGCTTCTCCGTCATTCCGACCTCTTCAGAATTCGAAAGTTGCGGTCGTTAAAACAAGCATCCTCAAAGGAACTCCCGGGAGGTGATGCTTGGAGCTGCAGGGAAAAATAGGGTTGTGCCCCGAATGCCGGAAACCCCTGGCGGAAGTTGTTTTCCAAGGACTTACGGTGGCTCTTTGTTACCAGTGTCGTGGATTTCTTGTTGCCTCTGAAAAGGTCGATGACCCCCGTGTTTTTGAGTTTGCCGAGACTGAAATCCCCGGAAATAATCCTCTCAAAAAACAAGACGGCAAGCCGCTTCTCTGTCCCCACGATGGGTCTCCACTATTGTTAAGGAATTGCGACACGCACCCGGGCCTTTTCATTTCTCTCTGTCCCGAGTGCAAAAGGGGCTGGTTTGAGGCCAAGGGCCTTTCCCTCAGCGTGAAACAACAGGAACAAAGGAGGGTCACCAAGCGGTCTCTTTTGATCGGGCTGTTCATAGCCGTCTCGATCCCGGCGATAATCTTCTTGTTCCGTTGGATCTTGTCAGCCCTTTTGGGACGGTTCGACGCGGAGACGCTCAAGGGGATTTGTATTGCTTCCTCAACGCTCATGTTCTTTAGCCTTTGCGGGCTAAGTTTATCGAGCCAGGGTATGGATTCTTGCGCGAGCGGAGGCTGTTGCGCTTCTCGCAGGGGGATCGCCCTCGGCGCGGCTTTCCTGGGGGAAAATTTCTGGAAGATCATCACCGCGTTTCTTTTCTTCGCTTCTCTCCTCTTCTTTTTAGCATGGGTGCAACATCCCCACAAGGCGAAAGGCCCGGACGAACCCTTCTTTTCGCGGCAAGGGAGCTCGCGTCTCGGGACAGCGGACGAGCTGCAATCTATGGCTGACGATAAAAAAAGTGAGGGCAAGTATGACGAAGCCGAGGTTATTTATAAGCGCGCATTAACATTATACGAAAGGCTTCCCAAGGAGAACGCTCATGAAATAGCGAGGACCCTTCTAGACATGGGGCTTTTGTACCGGGAAACCAGCCGGCCTCAGGACGCCGAGTCTTGTGATAAGCGCTCTCTCGCCATTTTTGAAAAGCTTTCTCTTGAAAATCAATCTGAACATAGGCCGATCCGCATGGTCGCGGTGGTGTTGAGAGAAATGGCGGCCTTATATCGGGATACGAACCGGCCCGGGGAAGCCGATAAACTTGAACAGCAATCAAAACGCATCTTGGATGAAAACGCCGATTTGATCGCGCGCCAGGACGCCGAGGTTGACCGGAGATTGAACGCGTCCAATCCGACGCGAGAGAATAAAAAGTGACAATGCCCCGACTTAGGAAAGAGGGTCTTCAACAGCTTTTTCTTTTCTCGCGCACCGGGCTTGGATCTGCCCTGCCTTGTAATTTGCCAGTCGAGCATTTCCAACTTCCCGGAGCTATAACAGGCAGGCATTAGAGCGGCTCATTTTAGTCCCCGGGCTTTAAAACGCCTTGAGACAATAACATTAGATAAACCGCCCGAGATAATCTAAAATACCCTCCGCTATGAAAAATCCATTCTACGCCATCTACCGCGACTTTAAGGCCTGCTTCGAGCGCGATCCGGCCGCCCGGACGCCCTTTGGGGCGCTCGAAGTTATTTTTCTTTATTCCGGACTCCATGCGGTTCTTTTTTACCGGATCGCCCACGTTCTCTACGGCCTGCGCGTTCCTTTTATCCCGCGGCTTATTTCCCAGATCGCACGGTTCCTGACCGGTGTGGAGATCCATCCCGGCGCCAAGATCGCCCCCGGCTTTTTCATCGATCACGGCATGGGCGTCGTGATCGGGGAGACGACGGAGATCGGCGAAAATGTGACGATCTACCAGGGCGTGACCCTCGGCGGGACCGGCAAGGAGCGCGGGAAGCGCCATCCGACGATCGGGCATAACGTGGTGATCGGCGTGGGCGCGAAGGTGCTCGGCAATATCAAGATCGGGGACCACGTGAAGATCGGCGGCGGCTCGGTCGTGATCCATTCCGTCCCGGATCACTGCACGGTGGTTGGCGTGCCGGCGGAGATCGTGCGGATCGACGGCAAGAAAGTCGAGGATGTCGATCTCGAGCACGGGGACCTTCCGGATCCCGTGAGAGAACTCAAGAACCGCGTCCGTGAACTTCAAAAAGAAGTCGATTCCCTTGAGGCGCATCACAAGGGCGCGCACAATGCTCAACGGTCAACGGACAACGGAAAAACCAATGCTTAAAATTTCGTTGAGCGTTGACCGTTGCCCCGTGAGTTAATGGAAAAACTTTCTAAGAAGCACACAAAGGGAAAAATATATTCCGACGGGGGGGCACGGGGGAATCCGGGGCCTGCGGCCATCGGAGCGCTAGTCTGTGACGAATACGACAAGGAGCTCGCCGATCATGGCGAGACGATCGGGGAGGCCACGAACAACGTCGCCGAATACACCGCGGTGGTGCGGGGTTTGACGCTTGCCGCGGAACTGGGGATCACCGAAGCGGACTATTTTCTCGACAGCGAACTGGTGGCGCGCCAGCTCTCCGGCATTTACCGGCTCAAGGCCGAGCATCTCAAGCCGTTCTTTGCGCGGGTCAAGGAACTGGAGAAGAAATTTACACGCGTGACCTATTTTCACCTGCCGCGCGAACACCCGAAGATCAAGCACGTGGACCGGCTCGTGAATCTCGCGCTCGACAGGGGGGCGTATTAAATAAGGTGACCGCGTTTATCGGGATCCTGGGAGGTTTTCTCGGGTCCTTTTCAGCGGCACTGGGGCCTGGTTGGGGGCTCGCTTGTCACTTAAACTTGATTCGGACATGTTCTCACGCGCCTTCGCGATCAAACTTTTTCTAAACAAGTAAGTCTAATCTTTTCAAGGAGGGATCCATGAAAGTCTCACTGTCGATGCTGAACCGCTCTGCCGCGAAAGCGGATCTTTTCGTGGCCGGTTATTTCAAAGGAGAGAAGGACTTGAAGGCGCTCCGGAAGATCGATCCCGTTTTTGCGCGAGCTGCCGAAATGGCGATCGACAAGAAACGTTTTGTCGGGAAAGCGGGCGAATCCTTCAGTTCCTACCAGGCGGGATACCATCAGGCTCCGGAGATGTTGCTCCTGGGGTTGGGCGATAAAAAAGAGATGAAGACTCCCGCATTGAGGAAGGCCGTCGGGGCGCTGATCGGGCTTGCCAGTGGAAGGAAGGCCAAAACGGTCCGCGTGTCCCTGGATTCTTTTGTAAGCGAAGCGGTCCCCGTGGCAGAAACGGCGAAGATCTTCACGGAGCTCTCTTTTTTGGCGGCTTATAAGTTCACGCAATATAAGACCAAGAAAAAAGACGATCCGGCGAGCGGCCCGGGGGCCGTGGAACTCGTGACGGAAAAAAAGGAACTGGTCTCCGCGCTCCGGCCGGCGATGGCGCGCTCCGAGAAGATCGCCAAAGCGGTGCTTTACGCCCGCGATCTGAACAATGAGCCGGCGAACGTGATGACGCCTCCGCGGCTTGCCGAAGAAGCCAAGAAGCTTGCCGCCGAGAAGAAGATCAAATGTCGGGTGATGGAACTTGAGGAGCTCAAGAAGCTTGGCATGAACGGCATCCTGGCCGTCAACCAGGGGAGCGTGACGCCGCCGGTCCTTATCATCATGGAATATGGCGAAGAGCATAAGGATAAAGGTACGGTGTGTCTCGTCGGAAAAGGCGTGACGTTTGATACGGGCGGTATTTCCATCAAGCCGTCGAAGGGCATGGAGGAAATGAAATACGACAAGTCCGGAGCGATCGCGGTCGTCGCGACGATGGGGCTTGTGGCGGACCTGAAGCTTCCGCTCCATATTGTCGGCCTCGCGCCCTCGGTGGAAAATAACGTCGCGAACGATCCCCAGCGGCCCGGTGATATCATCCGGATGTACAACGGAAAAACGGTGGAGGTGATGAATACCGACGCCGAAGGCCGGCTCATTCTCGCGGATGCCCTGTCTTATTGCGAGACGTTCAAGCCCTCTGCGATCGTGGATGCCGCGACGCTGACCGGGATGTGCCACCATACGTTTGGGGACAAGACTTGCGGGATACTCGGGACGGACCAGAAGCTGATCGACGCGGTACGGCAGGCCGGCGAAACGGTCGGGGAACGCTGCTGGCAGCTTCCGCTTTGGGAAGAATACGGCGAAGCTGTGAAGTCCCATCACTCCGATCTCAAGAATGTCGGGGACGGTTATGCCGGGACCATCACCGCCGCGATGTTCCTTAAGGAATTCGTGCCGGAGAAAACACCCTGGATCCATCTGGATATCGCGGGGACCGCCGTGTGTACGGCGAATCGCTTCGATTGTCCGAAGGGCGCCAACGGGTTCGGTGTCCGGCTTTTTGTCGAGTTTCTCTCGAACTGGGGCCCGGAGAGCGTCTCAGGGAAGTAAGGCTACGGGGTAAAGAATTTCTTCAAAAGGTCGTTAGATGGAGTAGCGGTAGAAACGATCCTAATGGAGAAATACGACCATGAAAAAGCTACTTTCCGGCTTCATTGTTTTTTTGATGATCTTCGCGCTTTCATCCGCGCCGGCTTTCGCGACGGGCGGAAAAGAATTCGGGGCTTCGCTTCTCCTGCCGACTACGGGACAGGCTTTGAACGGTGAGATCGGGGCGACCAAGACCAAGATCATGGCGGGCATTGAAGTGGCCGCCGTAACCACCACGATCCTGCTCGCCACGCTCACGTCGGGAGGTCTTTTTTGGGTGGGGTTGGGACCCTTGATTGCCAACCACGCGTGGAGCGCGGCGGACGCTTACAAGACAGCGAAAAGAGGAAACAACAACGACCCTTATATTCAACAGCAACTTTCTTCGGCTCAGCGGACTCTGGATGTGTCCCGGCAGAACCGTTTTGACCGGGAATCCGACATTCGCCAGAGGATCCTGAACGCCAGCGAACAAAGCTAAAAAAGTCGCTCTTTGATTTTTTAATGTTCGGACAGGCCTGGTCTTCGCGATCAGGCCTTTTTCATTTCAACGGAAGGGAATCATGAAAGACAGTCAAAGAAGCCTCATCCTGTCGCAGCTCCGCATGGCCACCGAGGTCTGGCAGGGGGTGATCAAGGACCCCATGCCTTCGGACCGCTGGCTCGCGCGCTATTTCTATCAGAACCGCAAAAAGGTCGGGTCCCGCGACCGGAAATTCCTTTCCGAAACGATCTACGCGATCTTCCGGCACAAAAGTTTCCTGGAAGCCTGGGTCGAAAAGGCCAAGCCTCGTCCGATCATGAGTGACGTCGAGAAAGCCGAATGTCTTTGCCTTTTTGCCGCGGCTAAAGAAGGGCTTGTCACCAAGGAGGATTTCCGCAATGTCTTCCTGCAAAAAGAAAAAGTCTATGCCGCGCTCCGGGAACATCTTCTCCCAGAAGATGAGGGGCCGAAATCCAAAGAAGAAATGATGGCGCTCCTTTATTCTTTCCCCCTCTGGCTTGTCCAGCGCTGGGTGGGGGTGTTCGGGGTGCATGAAACGGAGCGGCTGCTCGGATTTTTCCAGCAGCGCCCTCTTCTCGTGCTCCGCGCCAACACGCTCAAGATCAGCCGGAAAAAGCTCGTGGATATGTTCCGCCGCTACGGGGTGGAGGCCAATCAGACGGTTCGTTCCTATTTCGGACTTATCCTGCAGGAGCGGCGCAACGTGTTCGACACTCCCGCGTTCCGTGACGGATGGTTTGAGGTCCAGGATGAAGGCAGCCAGATGGTCTGCCAGACGATGGATCCCCAACCCGGCGAAACGATCTGGGATGTCTGCGCCGGCGGGGGCGGGAAAAGCCTTCTACTCGCGGCCATGATGGAGAATAAAGGGCGCATCGTGGCGACGGATCTCCGCGCTTACAAACTGGAAGAACTGAAGAAGCGCGCGAAACGGGCCGGAGTGTTCAATGTTTTTCCCGCGGAGTTGGATCGCATGGGGGATCTCAAGCTAGCTCTCCGGGGGTTTGACAGGATCCTCGTCGATTCGCCCTGCTCCGGGACAGGCACTCTGGGCCGCAACCCCGACGCCAAGTGGAAGCTGGCTCCTTCCTGGTTCGAGACGCTTCCCAAGGAGCAGCTTTCGATCCTCGAAAAAGCTTTGCCCTATCTGGCGAAACACGGCAAACTATATTACGCGACATGTTCGGTGGAGGCCGCCGAGAATGAGAACGTGGCGGCCGCGTTCCTCGCGGCCCATCCGGAGCTCGAGAGCGTCCCCTGCGGGGAAGCGGGCGAAAAGTTCTTCAAGCTTTGGCCTCCGGAAAGCGGGACGGACGGATTTTTTCTGGCGGTTTTTAAATATACCGGGCAAGAGACAACAGGGGAGAAGAAAACATGGAAAAAAAAGTAATTCCAACGCCCATTCATCGAAGCGAGAATTCTATGCGTATAACCCTTGTCAGAGCCTTGGGAAATAATCGAAGGGCGAGGATCGCTTTTATCACGCTCGGCTTCCTGCTGCTGGGGACAACAGTTCTTTTTGCGGAAGCGCCGGTGAAAAAAGAAAATGTTTTTAAACAGGTCTGCTCCATTGAGAAGCGCGGCTTCGTGAATTTCGTGACGACGCCCGGCGAATTTGTGTCGACGTTTAAGATCGAGAAAAAAGATCACCCCAAGGCCTGGCCGGCGACCTATATCCCCCGCGTGTTCACAAAAATGGTGACGCGTTTTTCTTCCGGGGCGTATGACATAGCCATTCTTCCGTGGTACGCTCCCGCGATGAACGATGATAGGCCCCTGACCCGGCGATTTGACATGCCGGATTATGTCTGGCAAAAAGACTAGGCCGGCGAGAGATATCCCGGAGACCGGACCGGAACTTCCCGATGAATAAGGAAAACATCGCCGTCATTCTCGTCGCGCCTGAGAACACCGATAATATCGGGGCCGTGGCGCGCGCCGTCAAGAACATGGGTTTCTCAGATCTCCGTCTGGTCCGGCCCCCGCGGGGCTGGCGCGTCAAGGGTAAGAAAATGGCCGTGACGGCGGACGATATCCTGAAGCGGGCCACCGTCTTTGCTTCGTTGCGGGAGGCCATGCAGGATCTCGGACTTGTGATCGGAACGACGCGACGCGGCGGCGGGCACCGCGGGGCTTTTCTCCCCTTTGATGAGACGGTCTCCGAAATACGCGGGAGCTCCCTTGGCCGGAAAGTCGGGATCGTTTTCGGCCGGGAGTCCAAAGGGCTTGCGAACGAAGAAAGCGATCTCTGCGATCACCTGGTGACGATCCCCACGGGGGAGGCGTATCCCTCGCTCAACCTCGCGCAGGCCGTGATGGTCACGCTCTTTGCGCTTTCCTGGGAGTGGTCCGGGACCGGAAGCCGGAAACGCGAAAGGGACCCGCTCCCTTGCGTCAGCGCTCCGGCCTTTTCTGAAAGGACTCTGAACAAAAAAGAGATCGAAGGCACGATCGCGCACTTTGAACAAGCGCTTAAAGCCCTGGGATACAGAAAGGGAGGGGCCGATCTTTTGCCGAGGATCCTTAAGACTCTGCGGGGGCTCGTCAAGCGGGCCGGTCTCCTCGAACCCGAGGCTCAAATGCTCAAAGGCCTTTCGCGGAAGATCCGAGAAAAGGTTTTGAATGGCCGGAAGATCGCGGATAGAATGGATTCATCGCGTTAGAGGTTTGATCCTAGACAGAGTTTCTTGCGGAATAAGGAAGCAGCGAACGATCAGAACTTGATATTTGAGCCTCGACCGGGGCAAGGGAGTCCAAAGACCATGGATGAACAAACACTCAAGCAGGATTTGTTGAAGTTGATCCAGGAAAAAGCCGTCGTGCGCGGGGAGCGCAAGCTGGCCTCCGGCAAGATCTCGCAATACTATATTGACGGCAAGCAGGTCACCCTGGACGCTCAGGGGCTCTTCCTCACAGCCAAGGTCATTCTTCATATGGCTCAGGCTGCCGGCGCTGATGCGGTCGGCGGACCGACGCTGGGTGCGGATCCCATCGCCGCGGCGGTGTCCGTGTTGAGCTCTCAAAGCGGAAAGCCTCTCAAGGCTTTCATCGTGCGCAAAGAAGCGAAGGATCACGGGATGCAGAAGATGATCGAAGGTCCCGCTCTCGCGCCGGGAGACAAGGTCGTGATGCTTGAAGACGTCATCACCACCGGAGGCTCAGTCCTGAAAGCAATTCGGGAAGTGGAAGCCCTCGGGGCCAAAGTCGTGAAGACGATTTGCCTTGTGGACCGCAATGAGGGGGCTTCGGAAGTTCTCGCCAATTACCACTACGCCCCGATCTTCACGCTCAGAGAGCTAGGCCTGTAACTTTTTCGCGGCAGCGGATGTCCGGGGAGTCCTGAGCCATGCCGCAAACTTTCCCTGAATCCCTCTTTTTTCTTCCCGCATTTTCATAAGAATAGCCTCAGGTAACCTGGCGTTTGCGCTGATTCCTCAAGCGTGTCAGGAAAAAATCTACGGCGGACAGGAAGAAAAGAAAATCTGGCAAGACTGCAAGTGGCGTCTAATATCCGCCGGCGAAGATCAAAACATGTGAGGCTGGGAATTGTTTCGCAAGGGAACTTACAAAAAAAGCGCCCCGTCATCCGGCGGGGCGCTTTTTTTATGAAAACGTTTTATTTCTTAACGTAATCGTAAGCGTTATGTTTCTTGACCACGTGTTTTGCGACAGGAGCAGGCTGCGTTTCCGAAACTGTCACGAGGGGCTGAGCGGTTTCCGTGACGGCGGGGACGACAGGCGGCTGGACAGCGACTGGCGCCGGAGCAGGCTGTTCGGTTTCTTCCAAACAATTGTCATAAGAACGGGCTACAGGAAAGCCATTGAATCCGGGGACCCAGAAAAGGCCGACATCCACGATGCCTGATCCCGCGCGAAGCGCCGTGCAGCCAAGACCCGCGGCCATACCGGTGAGCGTTCCGAGAAGAGGAGGACCATCCTTGGTTCTGTTCACGGTCTGGACAAAAATATCCACGGGACTTGTGGCGGCGTTGATCAAGCCGCGGCCGAGCATTCCGCCGGTCTTTTCCTTATAGGAATCTGATTGAGCCATTTCCCACGTATCTTTCGCGAAACTCATGGGGATCAGTAGAAATGCACAGACCAAAAGAGCCACTACCACTTTTATTTTCTTCATGAACAACCTCCGTTTTTAAGATTCTTAAAGATGACCATCGGGTTAGGGACGTTACCTGAAAATCGGACAGGCACAGATACTACAATGAATAAAAATAACAAGCAATAATATTTTTTTCTTATGAGACTGAATTTTGTAAGCACAATAAATACAAGAGGTTACAGAAAACGTCCAAAAGCGTAATAACTAGCAACTCTTGACAATTTATAGTATGTAGGGTATGTTGTGTTGTAGTATATAGCTATAATAAACTCAAAAATAGCGATAATGAACAAGGAGAACTAGCATGGAACAAACCAGAGAGCAGGAACAGCAGTTCCAGTACCCGAGACGGGAGAGGACTCAGATCATGACGCCCAAGGAAGCGGCGAAATATCTCGGGTTCCATCTCGTCACGATCTATCGTTTGCTGAAGAAGGGCGAAGTCCCGGCGACGAAGATCGGCGGGCAATGGCGTTTCAAAAAAGACGTCCTGGATGCTTGGCTGACTGACCGCATGAATCAATAGGGAATACCCGGGCTGACGACAGTTATCTCTGATAACGGGTTTCAGGTGAGTCGAGCTCGTGATTTCCTCGGAGAGGGACTCTTTTGGGGAAAAGAGATCTTCAAAAAATCGCTCGGGCGATAAGCGCCTGAGCGATTTTTTTATGTGGGGATGGGAGCGCCGAGCCCTTCAGCTTCGTGATGGCCAGCCATTTTCCATTTCGCTTCTTTAAAAAGCCTCCCTTCATTTCAGATTCTGCTTCATAGACCTCGAGAGTGATCCGGTATTTCGTGAAAGCGTGAGGCACCGTCAGGAAGTGTGAAGGCTTCAAATCAAGGCTCCTGATCTCCTCCAGCATTTCCTTTTTGTTGGACCAGAAGGGGAACATCCATAATCCGCCCCAACGTCCCCGCTCGGGCTGTTTTTCAAGCCACACCTCCTTCCGCCCGTTTCGTATCACCAAGGAGGCCATCTGGATCTTCTCATAGCGGTTTTTTTGAGAGCGGACAGGATAAGAGAGTTCTTTTCCTTTCCGGTGAGCCACGCAAATTTTATGGACGGGACAGCGGGAGCATTGCGGTGTGAGAGGGAAGCAAACCGTCGCGCCTAATTCCATCAAAGCCTGGTTAAGGTCACCCGGGTTCTGATCGGGAAGGAGTGATGCAGCAAGCCCCCAAAGTTTTTCCAGTGTTACAGGGAGGTCCACGCTCCGGGGAATGGCGAATATCCTGGAGAGAATGCGTATGACATTTCCGTCCAAGACCGGTGTTTTTTCACCCAGGGCGATGCTGGCGATCGCGCCGGCGGTATAACGGCCGATGCCGGGCAATTCCCTTAGCTTTTCGGCGGATCCGGGGATACGCCCGCCTAATTCCTCTTGTATATGACGGGCCGCTTCCCGGAACATCCGGACTCTCCGGTAATAACCCAATCCGGCCCAGAGCTCCATCGCTCTTGAAAGCGGCGCTTGCGCCAGGGAAGCCAGGGTCGGAAAGATGCGGATCCAGCGCTCATAATAAGGAATGACCGTGGCAACCTGGGTCTGCTGCAGCATGATCTCGGAAACCCAGATCTTATAAGGATCCCGCGTGTGCCGCCAGGGAAGGTCTCTTTTATGAAGCGCGTACCAGCGAAGGAGGCTCTTTTGGAGCTTTAAATAGGGAAAAAGGGGCTGAACCATACCGGATATCATATCGGGACAAGGACGAAGCGGCAAGGGATCTGAAAATAAACGATAAAAAGAGATAAAGGAAAGAGCAAGGGGGACGATAACTCCTCAGAATATTAGATGTTGAAGGCGTTGCCGAGTTGTGGCAGAATCGACCCAGTAATCAGGCCACACCAAGGCTTTTAAAAACCAAGGGAGGAAATGCAATGAAGAAAATCATGAGTCTCGTATTGGTTCTTTCGATGCTTCTCGTGCCGATGGCGTTTGCGGCCAGCTCGTGGACGGAAGGCAAAACCTATGGTGAGAAAGTTTCCGGCAAGCTCGGATATGGCCTTACCAACACGGTTCTCGGTTGGACCAAGATCTTCACGACTCCGAACGAATATTCCAACGAGAAGAAGAATGTTTGGCAGGGCGTTGGACAGGGCTTGGTTGATGGCGTCGTCACCACGGTTCTCGGTGCCGTTCAGTTGATCACCTTCCCGATTCCTGCGGATGTCGAAATCCCCAGCCCGGTGAATCTCAGCGGGAAATAAGCATTTCGTTGGTTTTACAAGAGCGCCCCGCCAAACGGCGGGGCGCTTTTTGTTTCTAGAGGTCCCCGTTTTAGCCCACCCCGTCCGAAAACCTTCCTTTCTGGTCCTGGAGCCGTCTTTTTTGATTTTTAGAGATAAAAATTTTCCGGCAGGGGGGGGAAGCTCGTTTTGGGGAGATTCCTCAGAAAGGTGCGGCTCGTTACTCCTGGGGAGTTTTGGATCGGGAAACTGGTGTTTCTGTAGGCGACGAACCCTTGGGTCAGAGTCCGAAGGGCAAACAGGCGTAGAGAGGGGCCCGGCTTCCTTGCTTATAGACCGAGGGCCTTGAAGGGTTCAAGCGCTTTGAGCATTTCCCGGTGGATGAGGCCGTTGGTGGCAAGGTTCTGAAGGCCTTGAAGCGTTAAGGGGGCTCCGGAAAAATCCGTGAGTTTTCCTCCCGCTTCCTCGACGATCATCATGCCGGCGGCCTTGTCCCAGGGCGAGAGCTTCATCTCATAATAGCCGTCGAAACGGCCGCAGGCCACGTAACAAAGGTCGATGGCCGCGGACCCGCCCCGGCGTATGCCCTGAATCCGGGTCAGAAAGACGCGGAGCATGTCGAGATAATCCTCCGGGTTTTTGTCGCGATCGTAAGGGAAACCGGTGGCAAGAAGCGAGTCTTCAAGCGTTTTCGCCTTGGAAACATGAATGCGCTTGCCGTTCAGGGTTGCCCCACGGCCTCGCTCCGCGAAAAAGAGCTCTTTGCGGAAAGGGTCCAGGACGCCGCCCATTTCAAGACGGCCGTCACGCTCAAAACCGATCGAAACCGAAACGATCGGGAATCCATGGGCGAAATTGGTTGTTCCGTCGATGGGATCGATCACCCAGCGGCAGCCGGAGCCTTCGATGGCGGCGGATTCCTCGGCAAGAATGGAATGGTCCGGGAAATTCTTGAGGATGAGCCCGACCACGGCCTTTTCCGACGCCTTGTCGATCTCGGTCACGAGATTGAAAACGCCTTTTTTGGTGATCTTCTGCTCTTTGCCGAAGTTCGAGCGGAGTATTCTCCCGGCTTTGTCGAGCGCTTCCAAGAGCGTTCTTTTAATTTTGGCGTTCTTCATATAAAATACAACTCCTTTGGGTAAGCCCGCTTGCGGGAAAGAGGCATTGTAGCGGAATACGCTTTGTGCCGCAATGTTCTCATGGGAAACGGTAACCTTCAAAAATAGAGGTCTTTCATGAAATCTTATCCTGTTACTTTGATCCCGGGTGACGGCGTCGGGCCCGAACTCGCGGAAGCGACCCGAGCCTGCCTTGAAGCGACCGGCGTGAAATTCAACTGGGATATCCAGACCGCCGGCATGGATGTGATGGCAAGCGAGGGCACACCGCTGCCGGAGCGCGTGCTGGAATCGATCCGTAAGAATAAGATCGCCATCAAAGCGCCGCTGACGACCCCCGTTGGCACGGGATTCCGCTCCGTGAACGTGGCGCTCCGCAAAGAACTCGACCTTTACGCGTGTCTTAGGCCCTGCAAATCCTACGAGGGCGTCCGCTCCCGTTATAAGGACATCGATCTCGTGATCGTGCGCGAGAATACCGAGGACCTTTACGCGGGGATCGAATTCCAGAAGGGGACCCCTGAAGCGGCGGAACTGATCGGCCATATCGAGAGACTCTCCAAAAAGAAGATCCGCCCGGATTCCGGTGTCAGCATTAAGCCCATCTCGGTGACGGGGAGCGAGCGCATCGTCAGATTCGCGTTCGACTATGCCCGACAGAACAAACGCAAGAAGGTGACCGCCGTCCACAAAGCCAACATCATGAAATTCTCCGACGGGCTGTTCCTCGAGGTCGCGCGCGAAGTGGCGAAAAAATATCCTGAGATCGAGTTCGAGGACCGCATCGTGGACAATATGTGCATGCAGCTCGTGCAAAAGCCCGAGCTTTACGACGTACTCGTCCTGCCGAACCTCTACGGGGATATTCTCTCCGATCTTTGTGCCGGCCTGGTCGGGGGGCTGGGCGTGGCTCCGGGCGCGAATATCGGGACGAACGGCGCTCTTTTTGAGGCGACGCACGGCTCCGCGCCGAAATACAAAGGGCTCAACAAAGTCAACCCCGTCGCGATGATCCTGTCGGGAGTCCTGATGCTCCGGCATATCGGCGAAATCCAGGCCGCGGACCGTTTGGAAAAGGCCGTGGCCGACGTGATTCGTGAAGGGAAAGACGTGACCTACGATCTGAAGAGCGATCGAAACGATCCGACCGCGGTAGGCACGAAGGAAATGGGGCAGGCGATCATTCAAAAACTGAAATAAAGGGGACTCGTTTTAGTTGCTTGTTTTTACGACTCCCAAAGAGGATTTTATGAGCAAACATAAAGTGACCGTGGTTGGAGCGGGTTTCGTGGGCGCGACGACTGCGCAGCGCTTGGTCGAAAAAGAGATCGCGGACGTGGTCCTGATCGACATCGTGGAGGGTCTGCCGCAAGGCAAGGCGCTTGACATGATGGAGTCCTCGCCGGTCGAGGGTTTTTCCTCGAAGATCCTCGGAACGAACCGTTACGAAGACACGGCGGGATCCGATGTGATCGTGATCACGGCGGGGCTCGCGCGAAAGCCCGGGATGAGCCGCGACGACCTTCTTTTCAAGAACGCCGAGATCGTGGGCGGGATCGTGGAAGCGTGCGCGAAGCATTCGCCGGAAGCGGTGATCGTGATGGTGACCAATCCTCTGGATGTGATGACGTGGCTCGCGTGGAAGAAGTCGGGATTTCCCGCGGAGCGCGTGATCGGCATGGCGGGGGAGTTGGATTCCGCGCGTTACTCTTATTTTCTCGCTGAAGCGACGGGTTGCTCACCCAAAGACGTAAAGGCCGTCGTTCTTGGCGGGCATGGGGACCAGATGGTGCCCGTGCCGCAGCACGCGACGGTTCGCGGCAAGCCCGTGTCGGAGCTTTTGGATATCGCCACGATCGAGGCGATCAATCAGCGGGCCCGTGACGGCGGCGCCGAGATCGTGAAGCTTCTCAAAACCGGCAGCGCTTTTTACGCGCCGTCCTCTTCGGCCGTCAAAATGGTCCGGGCGATCCTCCAGGATTCCGGCGAGGTCATTCCCTGCTGCGTTTATCTCAGGGGATCTTATGGATTGAACGAGGTTTATTGCGGCGTTCCGGTAAAACTCGGACGAGGCGGCACCCGGGGAGTGGTGGAGCTTTCCCTTACCGGGGATCAGAAAAAAGCGCTTCACGCCTCCGCGGAGGACGTCCGGCAGAATTTCCTGAAGCTGAAGATCTAGCGGCGATCCGTGCTCGATATAATCTGGGACCAGAAATACAGCGTTCATATCGCGGAGATCGACCAACAGCACCAGAAGTTCACGGCGATGCTCGACATGCTTTTTGAGGCGATCGAGGACGGCCGGTCCAAGAGCGTGCTTGCCGGGATCCTGCGCGAACTGGTGGCGTACGCGAGTTATCATTTTGACATCGAAGAGCAGCTGATGATCAAGCATCGTTATCCGGAACTCGGGGCCCATCAGAAAGAGCACGAGGGATTCCGCGCGAAGCTGCTTGAGCTTCAAAGGAATTTCACCGAAGGGAAGGAAACCCTGACCGACGATGTGGTAAAGTTCATGACGCATTGGATCGCGGATCATGTGACGAATACTGACATGAAATACGTCCCGTTCTTTAAAGCCCGGGGCGTTTATTGACGGCGGCCGGAGAAAAAGCATGCCCTCCATTCAATGGGAAGAAAAGTACAGCGTCAACATCGAAGTCCTCGATGAGCACCACAAAAGGATCTTCGCGATCCTGGCAAAGCTTTTTGACGAATTGGGGAAGCAGCGGTCCAAGGAGGTGCTTCGTGCCACGCTGTTGGATCTCAAGCAGTACGCGGTGGATCATTTTGCCGCCGAAGAGATCTTTATGAAGCAGTACGGTTATCCCGGTTACGCGAAGCACAAGAAAGAGCACGAGACTTTCAGAGAGAAGGTCGAGGCCTTTCAATTGGATTTTGAGGCCGGCAGGACCACGGTCTCGGTCGACCTGATCAATTTTATGACGGCTTGGCTGGACCATCATATCCTGCAGATCGACAAAGCCTATGCGCCGTTCTTGAACGATAAAGGGATCTGCTGATGAGCCTTTTGAACAGTTTTGGAAGCAAGGTCACGCTGAGGATCGCGGGCAAGGATTACACGATCTACCGCTTGCGGTCCCTGCAGGAATGCGGGATCGCGAAGATCGTGCGCCTGCCCTACTCCATCCGCGTTCTCCTGGAGAACCTTCTCCGGAACGAGGACGGCAAGAACGTCACCCGCAAGGATATCGAGCGGCTCGCGACCTGGGATCCGGCCCGGAAAAGCGAGCATGAGATTTCCTTTACGCCGGCCCGCGTTCTCCTTCAGGATTTCACCGGAGTTCCCGCGGTGGTCGACCTCGCGGCGATGCGAGAAGCCATGGTCAAAATGGGCGGGGACCCGAAAAAGATCAACCCGCTGCAGCCCGTGGACCTTGTGATCGATCATTCGGTTCAGACGGATTTTTCAGGCACCCCAGACGCGTTCGCGAAGAATGTCACGCGGGAATTCGAACGCAACCAGGAGCGCTACCAGTTCCTCAAGTGGGGGCAGCAGGCCTTCGCCAATTTCCGGGTCGTTCCTCCGGCGACGGGCATCATCCATCAGGTGAACCTGGAATTTCTTTCTCCCGTGGTCTTCAGCCGCAAAGAAGCCGGGAAAACCTTTCTTTATCCCGACACGCTGGTCGGCACGGATTCGCACACGACGATGATCAACGGACTCGGCGTGCTCGGCTGGGGCGTGGGCGGGATCGAAGCCGAGGCCGCGATGCTGGGCCAGCCGGTTTCGATGCTGATCCCGGAAGTCGTCGGTTTTAAATTCTCGGGAAAACTCTCCGAGGGCGTGACGGCGACTGATCTGGTCCTGACCGTGACGCAAATGCTCCGGAAAAAAGGTGTGGTCGGGAAATTCGTGGAGTTTTACGGGCCGGGGGTGAGCGAATTGTCGCTCGCGGACCGCGCGGTGGTCGCGAATATGGCGCCCGAGTACGGCGCGACCGCGGGATTTTTTCCGGTGGATCAGGAAACGCTGAATTTCCTCCGGCTGACCGGGCGCAGCGAGGAACAGATCAAGCTCGCCGAAACGTATCTTCGGGAGCAGAGCCTTTTCCGCGAAGGCGGCGATGAGCGCATTGTTTATTCCGACACGGTGGAGCTCGACCTCGCGGACGTCGAAATGAGTCTGGCCGGGCCCCGCCGCCCGCAGGAACGCGTGACGTTGAAAGAGGTGAAGCCTTCATTCAAGAGACTGATGGAGGAAACGGTCAAGAGCAAGAAAGACCTTGCGAAAAAAGTGTCCCTCGAGATCGCCGGGGAAAAGTGCGAGCTCGCGCAGGGAGCGGTCGTGATCGCGTCCATCACGAGCTGCACGAACACCTCCAGTCCTTCCGTGATGCTGGCGGCCGGGATCCTCGCGAAGAAAGCCCTTCAAAAAGGGCTGAACGTGAAGCCTTGGGTGAAGACCAGTCTCGCGCCGGGTTCCCAGGTTGTGACGGATTATCTCGCCGCGAGCGGGCTCCTCTCCTGCCTTGAAGTCTTAAAGTTCAATCTGGCGGGTTACGGTTGCATGACCTGTATCGGGGATTCCGGGCCGCTGCCGGAACCTGTCGCGAAAGCGATCAAGGAAAAAGATCTGGTCGTGGCGTCCGTTCTTTCGGGGAACAGGAACTTCGAGGGCCGGGTGCATGCCCAGGTCCGGGCGAATTACCTTGCTTCACCGCCGCTCGTGGTCGCCTACGCGATCGCGGGAACGGTCCTGATCGATCTGGCGAAAGACCCGCTCGGGACCGGGAAGAACGGCAAACCGGTGTACCTGCGCGATATATGGCCGAGCGCGGCCGAGATCCGCGAAGCGATGAAAAGTGTTGATCCCGCGATGTTCCGGAACCGCTACCGGAACGCTTTTGAGGGGAACGAAGCCTGGCGCGCGCTTGTCGCGCCCGCGGGCGACACCTTCGTTTGGGACAAAAAATCCGCTTATGTGAAGCAACCGCCCTATTTCAAGAAAATGCCGGCCCAGCCTTCCGAATTGAAGGATATCAAGAACGCGCGCGTGCTGGCCCTGCTCGGCGATTCGATCACCACTGACCACATCTCCCCCGCGGGCTCGATCAAGACCGAAAGTCCAGCGGGGAAATACCTGATCGGGCAGGGGATCGCGCCTGTGGATTTTAATTCCTACGGCTCACGGCGCGGCAATCACGAGGTCATGGTGCGCGGAACCTTCGCCAATATCCGCCTGAAGAACCTGCTTGTCCCCGGCGTGGAAGGCGGCATGACAAAATATTTTCCCGAGAAGGGCAAATCATCCGTGATGCCGATCTTTGACGCGGCCGAGAAATACCAGGAGACCAGCACGCCGCTCGTGATTCTGGCCGGCAAGGAATACGGCTCCGGGTCTTCGCGTGACTGGGCTGCCAAGGGTCCGGCGCTCCTCGGGGTCCGCGCCGTGATCGCCGAAAGCTACGAGAGGATCCATCGCAGCAATCTGATCGGGATGGGCATCCTGCCGCTGCAATTTTTCCAGGGCCAGAACGCCGCCTCATTCCAGTGGAAGGGGGAGGACTTTTTTTCGATTGAGGGGGTCAGCAAGGGGCTCAAGCCCGGAAAGATCCTCACTGTCAAGATCACGGGGCCCGGCAAGTCCAAGGTTTTTGAAGCGGTCTGCCGCATCGATACCCCGATCGAATTAGAGTACTACCGTCACGGTGGCATTCTTCCCTTCGTCCTTCGCCAGCTGTTAAAATGAAAAGAGAGCCCTGGGTCGCGTCAAGGCGGATCAAGGGTTTGGAGCGGAGAGGTTCATGAGCGCGAATCTGGATCACGCGTATGACCAATACCTCAAGACCCACGAATCCCAAGCGGTGCCTGCTCTGCTGCGCTTCAAGGAAAAGCTGAAAAATCCCGCGTTCGCGTACGGGCGTTTTACCGTCCCGGCCTTCTACAAAGCGTTTTTTGTCACTCCCAAGCAGCAGCATCTCCTGAAACGCGCGGCTTCGGCCTTCTCCCAGATCCTCAACAAGACCGCCCGGCTCTATTTTGAGGAAGGGCAGATGAAAGCCCGGTTCCATCTCTCTCCCGAGGCCGAAGAACTTATCAAGATCGATCCCGGTTATTCCCAGCACGTCGTCTTCAGCCGTTTTGACGCCCTGCTCGAAGGAGAGAGCCTGAAACTTCTGGAATTCAACTGTGACGCCCCCACCGGCGCCGCGTATGCCGACCAGCTGGAGGCCGCGTTCCTCTCCGAAGAACTGATCTGGCCCTTTGCCGGAGAGCATCATCTGGCGGCGAGCGAGCGCGTGCAAAGCATTCTTTCGACGCTTCTCTCCGTTTATGAGGAGTTCGGCGGCTATGAAACCCCGCAGATCGCCATCGTGGACTGGCGCAACGCGCGGAGTTCCGCCGAGTTCGAGCACATGAAGGCCCACTTTGAATCCAAGGGTTACAAAACCACGATCGCGGATCCCCGCGACCTCCAGTACCGGGGAGGCAAGCTTTACCACAAAGGTTTCCGCGTGCATCTTGTCTACCGGCGGGCTTCTTTCGAGGAACTCCTTGAGCGGCTTGACGAGATCCAGGATTTTCTGCGCGCGTATAAGGACAAAGCGGTTTGCGTGGTGAATCCCTTGCGCTCACGTCTCGCGTCAAGCACCGCGATCTTTTCCCTTCTGACGAATCCGGAGATGGACCGCTTTTTTACCGAGAATGAGAACGAAATGAAGCGCCTGCATCTTCCGTGGACGCGCTGCCTTTCGGACGCGGAGGATTTTTACGGGCACCGGAAGGTCTTTCTCATCGATTTTCTCAAGGATGAGAAGGAAACCGTGGTCCTGAAGCCTTCCGGCTCCAGCCATGGCGCGCGCCGCGTCCACATCGGGAGGGAAACGCCGGACGGAGAGTGGAACGCGGCGGTGGACCGGGCTCTCAAGGAACAGGATTGGGTGATCCAGGAGCAGGTCCCGGTCCCGGTGATGACGGTCCCGGTGGCGGTGAATCAGAAGCTGGATTTCGCCTACAAGAAATACAATTTCAATCTCCTGGTCTCCGGAGGAAAATACGCCGGGGGATTTGTCCGTTTGAGCGATGAAAGCGTGGTGAATGTCGCAACCGGAGGCGGTCTCATGTCCGCGATCTGGACCGACGCTCCGCCGGAAGGCAACTCCTGAGAAGGCTTGCCTGCCCGGGAAATTGGAATTTGATTTAGTTGGAAAGGGGGAGTATCCTCTCCCCGTAAGGAGAACCGATCCGTGGCCCAAAAAAAACGCAAGACCTTCACCCTCCGGCAAGCCCACAGCCTTTTGCCCGAACTTGAAAAACGCTTGAAGCATTTGCGGGACAAGAAGGAGGCTTACAGCCGGACGCACGACCTCCTTTTCATGCATGAGCTCGTCTGCGTGGCCGAACGTTCCCACGGTTTTCAGGAAGAGACGGACGACCTGGAGGATGGTATACACGCCCTGGAAGACGCGATCGAGGACCTTGCCAAGGACGTGGAAGCTATTTTTGACATGGGGTGCCTGCTTCGCAACATTGAAAAAGGGCACGTGGAGTTTTTCGGCGCGCATGACGGCGAGGAAGTTTATTTTTCCTGGCAGCTCGGCGAACCCTCCGTTGGCCATTACCGTCCGCTCGGGAAAAAAGCCCATGAGCGC
>Ga0118677_10004731_pt1 | contig 24490 bp, 19 predicted proteins | sample AliMusrvi5mmetaG_FD_86154 | JGI IMG/M metagenome (GOLD analysis project Ga0118677, IMG submission 86154)
CATCTATATTTCTTTAACTTATGGGAATTCAAATAGTGTTTTCTGTCATGATTTTTAAATTCATGATATATATCAGAATTGGCAGCGCTTAAAACAGGTTGTTAAAAGCGAACAGACGGAAACCAAAACGACTCGTCGGTGGAATTTGTTTTGAGCCGATTTGGCCAAGAATCAACCCATTGAGAACTATTTTTTTGAACAAATCTTTCGTCCGACCGGGGATGGGTGCGAATAAAGCGTTAATTTCGCCCCTTAATTGGAAATGAACGAATAGCACTTATACAGATGGATTACAATTTCAAAGAGATTGAAAAAAAATGGCAGCAATTCTGGGCCGATAATCATACTTTTAAAACAGAGATAGATCATTCAAAGCCGAAATTCTATTGTCTTGATATGTTCCCTTACCCTTCCGGGGCAGGCCTGCATGTAGGTCATCCGGAAGGATATACAGCAACCGATATTATATGCAGGTTCAAAAGAGCTAATGGATTTAACGTGCTTCACCCGATGGGATGGGACGCTTTCGGATTACCTGCAGAGCAGTATGCCATTCAAACCGGGACACATCCTGCCATTACTACGCTGAAAAACTGTGATACCTTTCGTCGTCAGATCCAATCATTAGGACTGAGCTATGACTGGGATCGCGAAATTAATACAACTGATCCGAATTACTTTAAATGGACCCAATGGATCTTTATCCGGTTGTTCAACACCTGGTTTGATGCTGAACAAAACCAGGGTAGACATATCAGTGAACTGCCAATTCCTGAAACTGTTAAAGCTCAGGGAAGTGCTGCTGTTCAGAGTTATATCGGCAGTAAACGACTCGCCTATTACGATAATGCACAGGTTTGGTATTGCCGGAATTGCAAAACCGTATGTGCCAACGAAGAGGTACTGAACGATGGTTCACATGAAAAATGCGGAACAAAGGAGGTAGAGCGCAGGTATCTGAAACAGTGGATGCTACGGATTCCTCATTATGCTGAACGTTTGCTTGACGGATTAGACCAACTCGATTGGCCGGAGGGGGTCAAGGATATGCAACGCAACTGGATTGGTCGGTCTACCGGTGCCGAAGTCGATTTTAAAATTGACGGACTCGACAAAAAACTGCGCGTTTATACCACCCGCCCGGACACCTTATTCGGGGCTACCTATATGGTCGTTGCACCTGAACACGAACTGGTCAATGAGATTACTACACCCGATCAGCACAACGCTGTGAAGGCCTATGTTCTTGGAGCAGCATTAAAAAGCGATCTTGACAGAACCGATCTTGCTAAGGGGAAAAGCGGTGTTTTTACAGGAAGATATGCGATAAACCCGATCAACGGAACCAAAATCCAGATCTGGGTAGCTGACTATGTATTAATGGGTTATGGGACAGGCGCTATCATGGCAGTACCTGCACATGATACCCGCGACTTTGAATTCGCCCAGACATTCGATATTCCAATCATCTGCATCCTCGATCCTAAAAATGCACCTGAGGAAGTACGTAATCAAGTACTTAACGGTGAAGCATGCTGGACCGAAGACGGGGCATATATCAACTCATCCAATAAAGAGGTTGGGATTGATATCAACGGCCTTTCAAAAGAGGAGGGAATTGCCACAGTAACCAATTGGCTTGACTCAAATGGTCTTGGGAAAGCGACGGTCAACTACAAGTTGCGCGATTGGTTATTCAGTCGTCAGCGCTACTGGGGGGAGCCCTTCCCGGTAATCCATTGGGAAGACGGAGAAGTAAGTGTGCTTGATGACAGCGAATTGCCACTTCCATTACCCGAAGTTGAAAAATATATGCCCGGAGAGACGGGGGAATCACCACTTTCAAATGCGGGCGACTGGCTAATCGTGACGGATAAAAACGGGCGAAAAGGGCGTCGCGAAACCAATACGATGCCTCAGTGGGCCGGCTCATGTTGGTATTACCTGCGGTTTACCGATCCCACAAACAATGAGGAACCTTTCAGTAAGGTTGCCGAGAATTACTGGATGCCTGTCGACCTGTATGTAGGCGGAGCCGAACATGCCGTGTTGCATCTGCTCTACAGCCGGTTCTGGCACAAGGTCCTTTTCGATCTGGGTATCGTTTCAACCAATGAACCATTCCAAAAATTGTTCAACCAGGGGATGATTCTCGCATTTGCTTACGAAACAGCTTCAGGTTCAAAGGTCCCTTCCGATCAGGTTGAAGAGCATGACGGAAAATACTCCGGCACCGTTACGGGAGAAGAACTGCACCAGATTGTGGCAAAAATGTCGAAATCACTGAAAAATGTGGTTAACCCCGACGATGTTGTCACCAATTACGGAGCCGATTCCCTGCGTCTCTTCGAGATGTTTATCGGACCGCTTGATGCAACCAAACCGTGGACCGAAAATGGCGTGAAGGGAGTTTATAACTTTCTCCGCAGGGTCGTCGCCTTTTTTGGGGAACTCAGCAACATTGCCGAAGGGGAAGAGTCGAAAGATACTCTGAAGATTCTGCACCAGACGATTCGCAAAGTGAGTGATGATATCCGGGATATGAAATTTAATACCGCGGTTTCGTCGATGATGGTCTTTACAAACCATTGTTACAAAGCGGGTAAGGTAACTAAAGAAACTGCCGCAACATTCTTCCAGCTTCTTGCCCCCTTTGCTCCTCATGTGGCCGAGGAACTCTGGCAACTTTATGGGAAAACATCAGACCTTAGTTTTCATTCCTGGCCGGTTTTCAATGAGGCTTTTCTGACTGAAGAGACCTTCGAATACCCGGTTTCGTTTAACGGGAAGGTTAGATTTAAGATTGCCTTGCCGGTCGATATGCCAACTGAAGCAATTGAGCAGGCAGTTTTAACGCATGATCATACCAATAAATGGATTGAAGGAAAATCGATTGCAAAGATCATTATTGTAACGAATAAGATTGTCAATGTTGTTGTAAAATAACGGGTTATGATTCAATATTTAAAAGCCGGCTCTTATGGGCCGGCTTTTTTTGTGTTTTATTGAACGAATAATGAAATCTAACCAAATAAAATGTTGTGGATTGAATGAATTCCATATAAATTGGATGGAATAAATTCCATCCCTAAAAGATAACACGACCCTACGGCTCTAAAGCTCTGAAATCAATCCCAAGCAAGCGCACCTTAAAGATCTGCATCAAGGATTTAATTTTGTTCAAGCAATTAATGCGGTGATTGTAAATCTCTTAAATCCCGTCAGGGATGACTAATTTTATAACGCCGGAATTTATTCCGGCATTAGCGGATATCAATGAACCTATGCACCCGGAGTGCCGTCGGCACGAAACATATTATTAAAATACCTGCCAAATCCCATCTCATCGAAAATAAACGGCATCCCGTCGAAATAATTTAGCAGCTGAATAAAAACAACTTAACTTCGTTTCGTAAATCAATAAAAATCAAATATTATGAAGCGAAAATTATGGCTTTTAACAGGATTGTTGCTCCTCTTTTTCGGCTGCGACAATTTTTATATGATCTGCTCGCTGAACCCCTATTATGTCGAAAAAAACATAATTCTTAACCTGGCAATCGAAGGTTCGTGGTTCGCCAAACCGGTGAAGTCTTCAAAGGATTCGACCAATTCAGGCAACTCCCGAATCTGGGCTCTAGCTGACACCACTTCAACATGGTCGGTTAAGCGTTTTATTTCCAAACAGGTCATCAAGACCAAAAAGGGGCAGGACTCGACAGTCTATAAACCGGAGAACTATTACATTGCAAAGTTAAAAAGACCGGCAGATTCAGTAACCTATGAATTTAAGGTCGTCCTCTTCACCGTGAATAAAAGTACATATGCCGACTTTATCCCAAACGATAAAGAGAGCCTGATGAAGAGTAAACTTGCTTCGAACAGTTTCTTCGAGGTTCATACTCTGGCCCGTCTGGGGATGATCCAAAACCATGCCGATCTCTCGTGGCTAGGTGCAGACTGTGTCAAGGAGATGATTGAGAAGAAGAGGGTGCGCGTAAATTATCAGTGGGTGAAGGAAACCGGCAGATTCCTGCTCACCGCCTCCTCCCGAGACCTGACCGAAATGATTGATCACTACGCCGATCAGACACGTTTTATCAATTGGGATACTCAACAAGCAAGAATGAATCTCTCACGTATAAATTAGCCCAGCCATGAAATCACTTACATTCAACCGATATATCATTACCGTATTCCATCTGCTCTTCTGGATCGTCTCCCTCAATATTTTTAATGCTTTTTTCAGTCGCGGTGTAGAAACGGGTTATGTTCTGGAAGATTTCAATCTGAGCATCTGGAATATCCTGTTATTCAGCAATATCATCATAATCTTCGTTGCCGGCCCATTCATCTGGTTATTTAAGGAATTAAAACCATGGATAAAATGGGTTGTAACAGCATTTCTACCAATTCTTCTATGTGTAGGAATACCTGTGCTTGACAAAGAATTCTTAATCCTTCCATTTATTCTGGCCTACTCAATTGACAATTTCCTTTATGTGCTCATATTTCATATCACGATCATCGCTGCGGTTTATTTGAATACTAAAATAATGATTGTAAAGTATTTAATCCACGGAAGATTTGGGCTTTACCTGATGAGTGCGGTTGGTCTTGCCGTTGTTGCAGGAATCATGAATTATGCCCTGTTTGATCTGATCATCGATAAGCTATTCCCTCAGTTCTACTTTATCTCCTGGTTTAAAATATGGGAGCTTATTCTGATCATGATTGGTTATATATCAATTACAACCATCGTTTTTCTGCTTTGGCAATATGGGAAAATGTTAATTGAGAACCGCGAAAAGGCGATACATGAACTGTCAGCGCTGAAAGCTCAGATCAATCCCCATTTTCTGTTCAATAACCTGAACACCATTTATGCCCTGGCAGAGAAAGGGGATCATAGGACGAAGGACTTGATTCTTCAACTATCAGATTTTCTGAGATATGTTCTTTATGATACCTCCAGCGAAAAAATCGGGTTGGAGAAAGAGATAGAAATCATCAAAACCTATGTCGGCTTACAAAAGGAACGGATTAACGAAAACACAACAGAGGTTATCTTAAACATTCAAGGCGATTTCACAGGTATTCAAATTGCACCTCTTCTTCTGTTGCCATTGGCTGAAAACTGTTTTAAACACGGAATCGGGAACGACAAAGGAACCATTGGAATTAATATTAGCTTTGTGAGTCACCAACTTCACTTCTCCACAAAAAACAGGATCGAACGGCGGGAAAACCCCTTAAATCACGAGCAAGGTGGAATTGGAATTTTAAATGTCGAAAAAAGATTAAATTTGTTGTATCCCGGCAAACACCAACTGACATTCGAGAAAAATGGGGATCTTTTCATGGTTGAAATGACGATTGATTTAGATTAAACATTATGATCCTAAAATGTTTGGTAATTGAAGATGAACCTGCTGCCAGAGAGATCATGCATCGCTATATTTCGCAATGTCCGGATTTAGTATTGCTCGGTTCACATGAAGATCCATTTTCTGCCCAAACATTTTTGGATCAAAACGCTGTTGATCTTATTTTTTTGGATATCAATCTTCCGGGGATGTCAGGCGTAAGCTTTCTACGTACATTGATCAAACCTCCTCTGGTAATTTTCACCACGGCCTATCCCCAATATGCAGTAGATGGTTTTGATCTGGAAGTCGTTGATTTCCTGCTGAAACCATTCTCCTTCGAGCGGTTTTACAAAGCGGTAAATAAGGCCAAAGATCGAATGCTTCCAAAATCAGCCACCTTGATTAACCAGAAAATTACGGTCAAGGCAGACAAAATGATTTATCAGATTGATCTCGATGAACTCCTTTACATCGAGTCATGCGGCGATTACACCTCGGTATTCTGCACCGATAAAAAACTTATAACCCACGAAACCCTCAAAAGCTGGGAGGAGAAGCTAAAGGGTTTTTCCTTTCAAAAGATTCATCGTTCAGTGTTGATCAACCTTCAAAAAATCGATCATATTGACGGGAATATGGCAATTGTTGGTAAACATAAAGTGATAGTTTCGGAAGCCTTTCGCGAACAACTGATCAGCCAGTTGCTGGCCCGGAATATCACGCGTGTTGGCTGAGCCAGGGGGATTAGGCTGTTAGGCTGTAGGCTGTTAGGAAGAGACTGCATCGTAGCCGAAACCTTGGTCCCAATTTTTCCTCTTTCATTCCTAAAAGCCTAAACTCCTACAGCCTAAAACCTAATTTTGCATTTTTCAATTACATATTTCCTCCTGTCCCTTTAAATCTTAATTTTGCCCATTAAAATAAACCGGATGATCGAAATATGTGCACTGGCTTCAGGCAGCAATGGAAATTGCTATTACATTGGAAACAAGGAAGATGCAATTCTGGTGGATGCCGGTGTCAATTGCAAGCAGATCCTGGCCCGGATGAAAATCAAAGGTCTCGATCCTTCGAAGCTCAGGGGAATATTCATCACACATGAACACAACGACCATGTATGCGGAGCAAGAGTACTGGGTAAAAAGCTGGATATTCCGGTTTACATGACCAAAGGAACCTATCAATCACTCTATTTTACCAATCAGCCGTTGGCAGTAAGGTTCATTGAACCACACCAACCTGTCATGTTGATTCCATTTATAATCCATCCGGTATTAAAAAACCACGATGCCCGTGAACCAACTTCTTTTCGCGTTGATTACCAGGGGATAAACATTGGAGTCTTTACCGATATCGGTTCCCCGTGTCAAAATGTAACTTCCCATCTGAAGGTTTGCCATGCCATTTTCCTTGAAACCAATTATGACGAAAAGATGCTTTGGGAAGGTTCTTACCCTCATCATCTGAAGCAGCGGGTAGCCTCCGATGTTGGCCATTTATCAAATGATCAGGCGGTTGATTTACTTACTGAACATGCCGGTCCCGACCTGAAATGGGTATTGCTCAGTCATCTCTCAGGAGAAAACAATACTCCTCAGATCGCCTATGATGCCATGAAACATCTTGAAAACCGGTTCAAACTGGTGGTCACCTCCCGTAAGGAACCTACGGAAATAATAACAATAGAGAAATAGTCGTAGTTTAAACGCATATGTTACATTTAATCTTATATTTAGGGTATTTATTATCCATAACAGGCATGAAGGTTTTTTTAATTGTCTTTATCATTATTGTTATCATATTACTTTTCCTTCAATTTATGACAGTTATGTCGACTCAAAAGACTGAACGCCAAAAATACACGGTAGTTCATACTGAGCCGGAGTTCGAAATAAGATTTTATCCTCAGGCTGTATTTGCCACAATTTATTCATCGGCTAAAACTTACCGCGAATTGGCAAGTCCGGGATTTCGCAGATTGGCGGCCTATATTTTCGGAGGCAATGATTCCCGGACCAAGATTTCAATGACTGCTCCTGTTCAGATGAATATCAACGATTCGTTATCGGAGATGAGTTTTGTGATGCCTGCGGAATATGAGACAGAAAAACTTCCGAAGCCCAATGATTCGAAGGTCACAATTCACAAAACTCAGGACGAATATGTAGCAGCAATCCGATTCGGAGGTTTTGCCTCTGATGAACAAATACTCATTAATTCGGAAAAGTTAAAAAACCTCCTTTCCTCAAAGGGAATTGACTGGTCGGGACGTTTTCGCTATTTGGGTTATAATCCTCCCTGGCAGTTAATTGGACGGCGAAATGAAATTATTGTTTCAGTAAAATGGGGGGATAATTAATGGCAACAGGAGTTATTCAAAACGAGATTTTTGGAAAGGACTATTCCTCACTAAACAATTTTAATAAAGGTGAATATGAAAGTTGCACATTTAAAAACTGTGATTTCTCACAGGCCGATTTATCCAATTTCACCTTCATCGATTGCAGGTTTGAACTTTGCAATCTGAGCATGGCGAAAGTCAGGAATACCGGGCTAAAGAGTGTCAGATTCATTAATTGTAAACTCCTAGGTGTTAACTTCAGCGATTGCAACCTGTTTTTGTTATCCATCGCTTTTGAGAATTGCCTGATGAACCTGACCTCATTTTACAAGCTCAAGCTAAAAGGGACACGGTTTAAAAACTGCGGTCTCCAGGAAGCCGATTTTACAGACTCGGATCTCTCGCTCGTCAGTTTTGATAACTGCAATTTTGAAAGAGCCATCTTTGAAGGTACCAACCTCGAAAAGGCCGATTTTCGAACCTCCTTTCATTATTCCATCGATCCGTCAGTTAACCGGATTAAAAAAGCAAAGTTCTCCCAAAGCGGATTGGCCGGGTTACTGGACAAATACGATATTGTGATCGAATAATTTTTTTTCCCCCGCAGATTTCGCAGATACTCGCAGAAAGATCTGCTTATATCCGTGCTATCTGCGGGAGAACTCGCGCAATGATTCTTTTCCAACTGATTTTCAGAAACGTATTAGGAAACTTGATTATGCTTTAAAAGCACCGGTGTCTACCCATTCGCTCTTCAGCAGCGACCACCAATCATCAGCCAGCCCTTTCAGTACATATTCATACGGTAACCAACCATATCCCGCCATTCCCCACCCGGTTCCCCAGGAATTCCGGATAAGTATTGCACCAGTAGTTTCCAAGCCACCCTTATTGGCATTCTTAATTTTAAGGGTGTCATCATATCCTACAGCCATTATTGCATGACCTCCTACAATTTTTTCACCGGCAGTCGGATATGGTATTTTTCCGGTTATTGCAGCCTGTGTATAGGAATTATAAACGGTGAAGCCAAACATAGCTGGAAGGCCTGCCGATAGATTAGTCTTGATCTGATTCAGCAAATTTGCTGAAATTGTACCCGGAGGATCCAGACGATAGTAGCTGATTGCCTGGTAATTTTGGGCGTAGGCGAAACAAAAAGGGGTTGGCTCCTTATCAAAATCTGCTACAACATAGGGCCAATACTCTTCAGGCGGTACGCCAAACAGGACTAATGCACCCATAGTAGATCTAAGAAATGCCCCTGTATCTCCGGTCGAATGGAGCATATCCCTTGTCACCTTATAAAGGAAAAGCCTCGAACCATCGATATATTTTCCAAATGCCCGCCGCTCAAAATACTCGACCATTCCAACACCAGCATTTGCAGTGCAAGAGCCAAGTGAACCCTGGTCTTCTACCGGAGAACACCATGCCCTTAAATCGACTGATGACGGTAGACTTAACAGTTTATCCACCCCGATTTTTCGAAGCATTGGTTTCACATCACCATGTTCGGTTGTGTAGTCCCTGAAATCGGGATAGTCTGGTAACCATCCCAAACCTTTTTTTCCAATCAATTCGCTCATATCCTATTAATTTTTAGTGGTGACTGATGATGTATGATGCAAGGTAGGCTCTCACCAGTCCTAAAAGCCCGGGAATATTAACCTTGATTGAATCAACTCCTTTTTTTGATTGACTTTCCAATCAGGGTACAGATACGTTATCGAAATGAGTTTTGTTACCTGAAACCAGCATTTTCTTTTCATGCATCTAATTCTCCGGCAAATCCTGAAGTGACTTTTTCTAGTTTTTATAAATTCTGATGGTTTATTTTATTTTCTTTGTCCGCTTATTTAAACCCATTTCAAAATATTTTGATGACCCGATTTCATATTCTATTATTAGTTTTTTTGGTAGCATTTCAAAGTCTTGCCTCTGCCCAGGAAAAAACCGCTCAGCTTCAGGGTAAAATATTTACTCCAGACAATCAACCGGCTTCATTTGTCACTGTTATTATCAAGGGATTGGGTTTAAAAGTAAAAGCGGACAATCACGGTACTTTTATATTTACAAGTCTTCCTGCATTCAACGATACACTTATCGTGTCAGGCATTGGCTTTTCAACCTTTAAACTGTCTATTGAGTTGCAAGATAATCAGGATCTTAGACTTAGGAATATAATTCTGTCGTATGGTATAAATCAGCTCGGTCATGTTGAAATTACCGGTCGTCAGACCACTTCCTATAAAAGTGATTATTCCTATCTGGCCAATAAAACACAATCGGCATTAATCGATGTTCCCCAGTCTGTTTCCACGGTAACCAAGGAGTTGTTCAATGACCGGATGCAACTTCATCTTACTGATGCCCTCGAAGAGGTTTCGGGGGTAACCCATTACTCTGGTTACGACGAATATAATATCCGTGGCCTTCATGCAGATAACCCACATTTGATTAATGGGTTACGGACTTTCAATACATCCCTTACGACCCCTCTCCTGTTAAACGTTGAACGGATAGAAGTGATTAAGGGGCCAACCAGTGTATTGTATGGAAATGCCGATCCCGGTGGTACAATCAATCTGGTTACCAAGAAACCTTTACCCCAAGAGCAATATAATTTTATAGTAGGGGGAGGAAGTTGGAATGCGAACAATTTCCAAACAGATCTTACCGGTCCGATGAGTAAATCCGGGACTTTGCTTTACCGCTTAAATGCAGGCTATGAAGATAAAAATTCATTCCGGCACGGTTATTTCCTGAAAACTTACCAGCTGGCTCCATCCTTCTCTTTCGTTCCGAACAAAAAATGGGAGGTTAACCTTGATCTGTCGCTGACCTCAACCAACAGTGTGGTTGATCGGGGACAGCCTGCCTTTAACAATGAAACCGGACTTTCATCCACCCCTGTCAACCTGTCCCTTATTCAACCCAGTGATTATCTGAAAGAAACAAGTGTCTCTGCACTTCTTTCAACCAGTTATAAATTCAATGATCACCTCAGCTACAATGCCGGCATTCTATACTTTGCCACCAATCAGAATCTCTCAGAACATTTTTTGAACAGCTATGTCACCAACGATTCCGTGTCGCTTGGTTACAATAAAAGTGCTGTAAATACCTCTACGATTACTTTTACCAATTATATTACTTTTCAATTTAAAACCGGTTGGCTGAAACACGAACTCCTTACAGGATATGATTTTATATCTTCGAATGTCAATTCGGATCAGTGGAATGGCTCCCTGGCAGCATTGGACCCCGAAAATGAGGGAATAGTTGGTGGCTTCAGCCTTAGGCATCCCCGGTATTTTGCTAGAACGGTCGGCTCCTACACTCCAATGGCTCCCGATAGTTCCGGTGATGATGATGATGGGATCTATCACACGCATGCGTTGTATGTGCAGGATCAGGTTACCTTTCAGAAATGGCAGCTGGTTGCCGCGCTCAGGTCTGAATTATATACAGCAGGAGATGCAGATGCAGCTGATGCCCCTGTCTCACATATCAACAAATTAATTCCAAGAATTGGATTAAACTACGCGGTATCCAAAAATACCCGTGCCTACGCGACCTATAATCAAGGATTTGATCCCTTCGAACCGGCTGCAGTCACTCAGGTTTTTAATGCACCTTATAAGCCGGTGAACAGCCAAATGGGAGAAGCAGGTGCCAAGGCAAATTTCTTTAAAAGCAGATTATTTGCATCGGTTGCAATCTACCAGATCATCATTAATAACGTGGCAGTTAACGCCAATGATCTATCGAATCCGGACCTCTATGTACAGCGGGGAGCAGAGCGTTCCCGCGGGATAGAAACCGAAGTACAGGGCAACCTCCTGTCAAATCTGAGTGTTGCCTTAAATTATGCCTTTAATGTGACTGAAATCAGCAAAAGCGTAAATCCTGCCGAAGTTGGCCGGATTATTGAAAATGCGCCTCATAACAGCAGTTCGGGCTGGGTTAAATACCATTTTACCAAAGGAAAACTCAAAGGCATTGGAATTGCTGCCGGGCATACCCAGGCAAGTGTCCGAAATACCCTCGAAAACGGGTTTACGCTTCCGGGATATCTTATTCTGAATTCAGGTATTCAGTATTTGGGAAGCCATTTTACGCTGGCAGTTAACCTCAACAATATCCTGAATACGACCTATTGGGCATCAGCCTACAACAATGTCAGCAAGTGGCCGGGCGAACCGAGGAATCTCAGGTTAAGGTTAGGTTTCCGGTTCTAACCAATCGGAATAATCTGTTATCAACAGTTTTAAGATCTCGGATTTACTGGTTTTCAAACTTTGCGTCTCCGCTACTTTGCGTTATTTTTTTTATCTCACACAAAGTACTCGGGAGTTGTGAAACTCCAACCTCAAAACAGATAACTTAAAAAAATCTCGCAATGGTGCTAAGGCGCTAAGAAATAAAATTTTGCACCTTCGCAGCTTGGCGTGAGAAAAAAGAGTTATATAATAGTCGCAATGAAACGCGAAGGATAATCAAAAATTCTTCTTTGCTCTGTCAATTGACAGACTGGCGTTCATTGCGAGAAATATTTCAAGTTATTCGTTTACGGGCTTTATATTTTCCATAAAGAGTGACTACCAATAAGAAGTATCTTTACTTTTCATAACTAAACATGGCAGGAATATTATTTACAATTTGGTTTGCCAAAGCAGTTGAATTGTCCGTCGTACTCTGAACATGAAGGTTTGTGGCTATATGCAGGTCTATTCCATCAAAAATCTTCATATAATTGATCACCATATGCACATATTCTACCTGATCAGGGAGAATGGAGAAATTCTGATCTGGCATTACAACTTGCTTTAAATTGGCAGCTGTCCCAATTCTATAGGCAAACTGAACCATTTGAGACTCCGTGCCATTTGCCAACGCAGTTGTATCAATTTTCCCCTGAACATTCAGAAATACGTATCCCTGCGGTTGGGCAGAACTTCCAAACCACATCTCAGGACGATAAAAGACAGTATCACCGGCAACTGACATTTTAGCATTTTCCGTTGCACTGAGTCCAATTGAAAACCTAACCGATTTGTAATTTCCAGCCGGGACATTACCTACTAAATATGCTTCATTTTCAAAAACCTTTAAAATTACCTGATTTGATACTGAATACAACGAACCGTCAAGATTCACCAATTGAATATTGGAAAGATACATTTGAGCCAGGCTCAGCGAAATCTTCCTGCCGCTTGTTGATTGCAGAACAGAATTGTAATCTCCGACTTCCAGTGAATCGATATCGGTGTGCAGATGAAAATACAACTGGCCAGTAACTACCGGAGTAATACTATTTTTTTTTGTACAGCCAACATTTAAACAGGTTGCAAAAGCGAGTGATATGATAAAAAGATAATTCTTCATTTTGTTTTTATTAAATATTTAATATCCATGATATCATTAGATTATAACTGGTGGAACTTTGAATCCCATTGAAATTCTGATAAAGCGGAATGCCCAATTCGGCAGCGACTTTTTGATTTCTAAAAGGTCCTTCCTGAAAGGAGTGTGCTAAGCCGATATATCCCTTCAAAAATGATCCCCCATAATTCTTGGGATCAGCAGCAGGTTCAAGCGGTATGGAAATAGTGCTGTCAAAACCCTGAATCTGACCTGTCAGATTATAATTCAAACGAAAAGTGAGGCCTGTATTTTTTATCCATTCATAGGAAGCCCAGGTATTTACTGAGAATTCGTTCCCAAGTTTGTACCCCTGACGATTGTAATAAGGGTGAATAACAGTTGTCACCTGAGTCCCAAGTGCATATTTGTCCGGCCGATACAAATAGGTGAGTCCGGGTGCCAGGTCAAAAGTCCCTGATCCTGTCTGCATCATATACACCTGACGGTCACCATAGAATTCCAGATTGTCTTTTTCTGTTTTATAAATTGATCCTGTGGGAAGGCTCATTCCAAGAACTGCCGATAAAAAATGACCTTTGGCGGAGATTAAATTGTAGATACCGCTGATTTTAGTATCCCCTAAACCCTGAGATGTGCTTTTCATGCCAGTGGAAGATAACATTCCATTCATATTCATCTGGCCGGAAAGCATTTTCATATTCATACTCATGTAATTGTAATTCAGCATAACCATCAAAGTCAATTTGTCTGAGACACCATACATTCCGGATAACATGTGCATATCCATTTGCATATTTTCGGGTGACATCAGGTACCGGTCAAAAATAAACTGGTCATTAACTTTCGTAGTTCCGGAAAAATTATTTTGTATCCGGGAGTCCATATAGCTGTATATGAACATCCACATCCCGGCTTTATGCTGAGGGCCATCCAGAACTGAATTCATATCCATATTATTCATGTTGCAACAATTCATCGCTTCCCCCTGGCTAAATAAATTGTCAGCAAAGCATAATATTCCCAGTAAAAGGAACAATACTCTTCTCATAGTTTTAAAATTTGTAATTTGTAAATAATTCGTCCAACACAAGTCGTTTGCTGTCTCTGTTTGTGTAAAAACAAAATCAACATTAAAACATGTTGGTAATAATGCACTACTGAATGACCAATATCAATTAGTCATCAAATCCAAAACATATTTGTGTCATTAAACCTGGGGTGGGTGGAAAATAGCATCTAATGATCTGTTCAATAATGAACTGTCATTATTTTTAAAGGAACCTTTCTTTATGGAAGAGAGGTGAACCGTGTTGTTTAATTCTTTGCAAAGGTAATCTCCTGAAAATGGGCTCTTTTCATTAGTACCTCGTGGCAGTTGCTTCTGTTCCTGCTTATCCTTTTCAGCCAGTCGTTTTTTTAACTGACAGCAGCCGTGGCAACTATTATTTTTGATATTTCGTTGAACGCAGAGGTTTTTGGCTATTGATTCCTGATTGAGTTTAAAGGAAATAAGTACCCAGCTCTTCCCAAATATCGGAAAGAGGATTAAAACCACCAGAAATATAGCTGCGACCTTTTTCAATTTCATTAACTGGACATAAACAAGTCAATCTTGATTTAGTTCCTAAGGACAAAATTTGCGTAAAAATATAAATTACTTTGGTTTTACTCCAATTGAGGTGAATTTTCCCGAAAGTGCCACAATAAATCCTAAAACTGTTACTGCAAATTTTATTACAGGAGTAATTTTGAACCGTCTAAATGATTCAGGAAGATCAACAACCTGAAAAAAATGACATTTCTGTAAATGAAATTATTCACATTAACCTTTTTATTTGTTGCGATTATGAATACGACATATAGCCTAGCTACTTCAAAAAACGAAGAATCACCCCTGTATTATCTTGTCCGGGAACCGAAGATCCAAACAGATCATCCTCCGTTAATCCTCCTTTTGCACGGGGTCGGAAGCAATGAGAAAGACCTTTTCTCATTTGCCAGCCAGTTACCGGATAGGTTCCTGGTCATATCTGCCAGGGCCCCGCTATCGGTTGGGAAAGATAGCTATGCCTGGTACCAGCTCGATTTTGCAAATGGGAAACCGGTCATCAATCATGAGCAGGAAGAGGCGAGTAAAACTTTTATCATTCAGTTTATCAGCTATCTGAAAAAGATATATTCCTTTGATATCCAGCAGGTTTACTTGTGCGGTTTTAGCCAGGGAGCAATTATGTCTTATGCAGTAGGACTCACACACCCAGAGTTGATTCAAGGTATTGCAGCCATGAGTGGCAGAATCCTGGATGAGGTAAAGCCTCTGACTGCATCGAACGAAAAGCTTAAACATCTGAGTATTTTTATCTCCCATGGCACTGACGACGGGGTGCTAACCGTTCAATATGCACATGAAGCCGCAGTATTTCTAAAACTACTGAATCTAAATCCATTTTATCATGAATACCCGGCGGGCCATACAATTACCGGCCAAATGTTTCGGGATTTGGTTAATTGGCTGAATACCAAGTAGCTGATTCTAAGTAATAGTTAAACGATTTAGGATATTACAAATACATTTTTCTATCCAGGAATAGAATTCTACCCATATTTAATCGGTGACGGGATTAAAATCCGATTTATACAGACTCTCCATGTTTTTAAATTGAATGGAATTTGAAGAGACCTGAACTTTTATGCAAAAACGATTTTGAATAATTGCAATTATTTAAACCGGCAACGGGTTGAATTAAATGATCCAAACTGACAGATAGTTAATATTTAATGTGCTTTATCGAATATTAAAGAAGTATTTGTTTTGTGGCAAATGTATTTTTGACCATAATTCAAATCAAACTATCCTAGGATGAAACACCAGTACAAACCGTTGATGCTTTTATCGCTGATGTTTTTCATGGTTGGAGCGCTGTTCTGCATGAATGACATCTTGTTGCCCTCCCTGATCACCCATTTTAAGCTGAATTATACCCAGGCAACCATGATTCAGTTTACCTTTTACCTCACCTACATCATTTTCCCGATTCCGATTGCCTGGATGATTCACCGGTTTGGATACAAGGTCAGTCTTTTGGTAGCGGTTCTCACCTGTTCGCTTGGTGCAGCCCTCTTCTGGCCCGCCAAGATATTCGATTCCTATCCGATAGTTTTGTTCGCAATTTTTATCATCTCAACCGGATTAACAATCATCAACGTGGCGGCAAATCCGTTTGCCTCGATGTTAGGAGATCCTGAAGGGGCACATCAGCGGATCAATTTCGTACAGGTTTTTTCAAGGATAGGGTATGCAGTGACACCAGCAGTTGCTACAACACTAATATACAATCAGATTGGAGATATCAGATTTCACTTCCCTTACCTTCTGCTTGCAGGAATCCTCTTTTTGATTGCAGTTCTGTTCGGATTCTCCCACCTTCCGGCAATGAAACCTGAGAGTGACGATCAGTTTACACTTAAAGGGATTCTTAGTGAGGGTTATTCACACCGCCATCTCTTCTTCGGCGTCTTTGCCATGTTTTTCTACATGGGAGCTGAGTCCTGCACCTGCGGATTTTTCATCCCTTATCTGAAAAGTGTACTGAGTTTTACAGATGCCAAAGCGGCAGAATACCTCACCTACTACTACGTCCTTACTGCCGTAATGGGTATCTTTGGTGTGGTTATGCTGAAATATATCAATGCCCATAAGCTGTTAGGCATTTTCGGCGTTGGAATGGTGGTGATTTTTTTATTGATCATTACCCTGAATAGTGGATATAACGAATTTCTGATGGCCGGATTAGGGCTTTTTCTTTCGATCATGTTTCCTACGATCTTTAGTCTGGCGATTGAAGAAATCGGCTCCTTTACCGGCAAAGGCTCGGCACTGCTCAATTTTGCCCTTATCGGCGGATCTGTATTTCCTCCTATCCAGGGGATGATTGCGGATCATCACGGTGTGCAGGTCTCTTATGTGATACCAATGGTCTGTATCATAATGGTAACCATCTATGCGTTCTTTTTTACCAGAATACCCATTTTGAATAGAAACGGAGGAGAGGAAAAGGCTATTAGGCTGTAGGCGGATAGGCTGGAGGCTGTTAGGGTTGGTAAGAATTTGTCATTCTGCTAGAATTTAATAATCAAGCACCCTAAGAGCCTATTAGTCTATAGCCTAAAAGTCTTTTTTTAAAGCCTAAAGGCCTACAGCCTAAGAGTCTAAATAAATATTTACTTTTAGAATTTAAACATCATGACCCAGATTAAAGATCCCATAAAAGTATACGACGCCAGATGGGAGGTCAGTGAATTTGACGATCAGGAGGTGCAGCGGCTTTTTGAAGCTACTTTGGGGTATGCCCGGATTATCGGGGTAGACACCCTTGTCGTGACCAGAGATGCCCGGTTGGGATGCGCCCGGGTAATGGAAATTGGGATAAAAGTGGCTGTAGAGGCAGGTTTCAGAGTCTTTGCCTGTTTTGATCCCATCAGTACACCACTCGGTTACTTTGCCACCATGCAGACCATTCAGAAATTTCCCCAAACCATGGGGCTGACAGTCACTGCATCGCATAATCCCAGGCAATACATCGGAATTAAATATACCGTACCAACTGTCGAAGCCATTGGGTTTGATTGTGGCCCATTCGGCGGTTTAAAGAAGGTAAAAGAGCTTTATCATCAGGCTGATTTTGTGCTTGATAAAGCTGCAGGAGGATCGTTAACTATCCTGCAAAATCCTGTTAATGATTATGTTAATTACACCTTCAATCTTGCGGGTGTCGAACCGGGAGATCTTCAGGAGCTTTCGGTTATTCTGGATACCTTCAACGGATCGGCAGGCCCGGAGTTATACCGTGCACTGGTAAGAGCAGGAGTGGCTATAACCCCGCTGAGACTAGCCCCCAACGGGGAATTCCCGACAGGATCTCCTAACCCAACGAGTCAGAACAAGATGAACCCTGCCATAGAACTGGCGCAGCTAACCGGTGCAGATCTGGTCATCGGGATTGACGGCGACGGGGACCGCATGGTCTTCGGAGATCAGCAGGGCGTTTTTAGCGCCGGTTTTGTGATGATTCCCATTTTAAAATCCATTCTTTTACAATCAGGAAATAATGCTCCCCCAAAGGTCCTGTATGATCCAAAGGTGAATCCAATGGCCTTGCTGAAATGGGCCGGATTAAATGCCGAACCGGTATTGTTCCGCAACGGTCATTCCCAGATTAAAGCCTTTATGAAAGAAGTGGGTGCCCTTGCCGGGGCAGAGGAATCAGGACATTTTTATCACCGGCTGCCACTTGGTGAGATGGTTGTTTCGGGTGAAAATTCACTCTATACAATTTTGCTGTTTTTAAAATCGGTACACCAGAATAAGGCTATTATTTCAGAAATCAGAACCCTTCAAAATCAAATATATACGAGCGGAGAATTCAATTTTGAATTCCCGGATGATGTCATACGGGATCAGGCTTTGAATGCTGTAATCGCCATTTTTGAAAATGATCAGGCCCGTCTGACAACCCATTCCGAAAACGGAGACGATCTGGAGGGGACCGTTGTCTACAAAGGGATTGAGCAACTGTCAGGGAAGATAAGTTTGAAAGACAATTGGTATGCAGCCTATGTCAGAACAGCGACCAACGAAAAAGGGGTAGTCCGGACATACATTTCGAGTTGCGACGATAAGGTAGGAAGGGCGCTTCAGGAAAAGATTGTCAGTCTCCTATCCGGTCAATTTAAGGGGAAGGAAATTGAGTAAGAGGGTTCTATTTAAATAATCCAGGTTGAAAATATAAGTCAATAAATTATGATTAAATCTTTTTTGCCCGAAGGGCATCAATTTCAATAGAAGAACAAATCAGTAAAAAACCATTGTCCGTTAGGACATTAACAGATTAACAATGAAACTATTAATTACCGGTTTTAACGGGTTCGTGGCAGGTAGTGTAATTGCCCATTCCAAAGATAAATGGGAGATTCACGGCATCGGCAGGTCAGAAAATCCGGTGAATGAACCCGGCATTTTCTACCATAACCTTGATTTGCTGGATGAAGCCGGGTTTACTTCGCTTTTCAATGAAATTCGCCCCGATGCAGTTATTCATACTGCCGCCATGGCCAATATCGACGTTTGTGAGAAAAATCAGGAACAGGCAGAAAAAGTAAATGTCGGAGTTACCCGCATGATTGCCGGGCTCTGCAAAGAGCTTGGGTCTAAACTGGTCTTTTGTTCAACAGATACCGTGTTTGACGGTATCAAGGGTGATTATACGGAAACTGACGCACCGCATGGGGTCAATTATTATGCTGAAACAAAAATCAGGGGAGAACAGATTGTTCTGTCAGCCTCACCCGGAAATGTAGTTGCCCGTTTGGCACTGGTCATGGGATTGCCGGTAATAGGTCAGGGAAATTCGTTCCTGGCTGACACGATCGAAAAACTCAAAAAAGGTCTTCAGGTACCATTCCCTGAGAATGAAATAAGGACACCGGTTGATGTGATCACTTTGGGGAGTGCATTGGTTGAACTGGCAGGAAATCAATTCGGCGGAATCATCCACCTTTCGGGTAGCACAAAGATCAACAGGTATCAAATGGCTTTGGAGATTGCTTCAACTTTAGGTTATCCCACGGAACTTATTCTGGGGGTTAATTCTAATGCCATGCCTGGCAGGGCCCCACGTGCCAATGACGCATCGATGGATAATTCATTGGCCAGAAAAATCTTAAAAACCCCGATGCGAACACTTGCAGAAGGGTTGAATCTGACACTTAATTTTAAAAGCAAATAAATCATACCATGAGCAAGATCAAATTTGACCTGGAAATTAAATTTGGGTCCCAATACGGGAAAGAAGAGGAAGACGCAGTACTTAAAGTTTTAAGAAACAACGCTCCAACCAGTGGTGACGAGTGTATCGCCTTCGAAAATCAGTTTGCCGCTTATACCGGTGCAAAACATGCCCGGGTCGTAAACAACGGAACTTCAGCCCTGTTTTTATCCATGATCGGCATTGGACTGAAACCCGGCGAACGGGTTTTAACAACCCCGGTTACCTGGATCGCCACAGCCGCTGCCCCTGTCACCCTCGGTGCCGAAGTTGACTTTGTGGATATCGACCCGGTTACGCATAACCTGGATCCGAATCAGATTGAAGATAAATTAACGCCCAATACCAAGGCGGTCATTCCTGTTCACCTTTACGGGCAACCCTGCGAGATGGATGAGATAATGGCCTTATCCAGGAAACACAACTTCGCAGTTGTTGAAGATGCTGCACATGCCATCGGGGCTGAATACAAAGGTAAAAAAGTGGGAACCATCGGTGCGACCGGATGTTTCAGCTTTCACGAACAAAAAAACATCTCAACTCTGGGTGAAGGGGGAATCGTCCTTACCAACGACGATGAGATCTTTGAGCGGATCTCCCTCTACCGTTCCCATTGCACCAGAGTTCATGGTGCCAGTACCAAATATTGCAGCCTTGACACTGAAAAATTCCCGATCGAAAAAAAATTCTGGTGGCAGGATTTCGATGATTGCGGCTACAATTTCCGGATGACCGATATTCAGGCAGCGGTGGGAATCGAGCAGTTGAAGAAGCTGGATCATCTGAACCAAAACAGAATTGACAATGCTGCCTATATCAGCCAGGGATTGTCAGGAGTACCAGGGCTCACTTTACCGGTTGTTCCCTCCTATGACAAGCATGTTTTTCACCTCTATCCGGTACTGATCGATGCCAAAGAGTTTGGGATGACCAAGGAAGATTTCATCTACGATATGCTTCACAAGTTTGGGGTCAAGATTGGATTCCACTACATTCCGCTTCATTATTCAACTGCCTTCAAAAACAGGGGATTCAAGAATGGGCAATTCCCAAATGCCGAAAAACTGGGTGAGCAACTGGTTACCCTTCCAATCAACCCGCGTCAGACGGAAGAGGCACTGGAATATTTGGTTAACAGCATAAAAGAGGTCAGGAAATAAAAATTAAATACCCGTAGAGAAGTTGAATTCAAAGTCTCTGCGATTTTTACACCATAATAAATATGGCAATGGAATTCACAGATATCGTAAAATCACTAATCGGGGGCAATGGTTTTTTCTCCCCATCCACCCCCGTTTATATCACCCGTTCTCCCGGTCGGCTCGATCTGATGGGCGGGAACGACGACTATACCGGTGGTTTAGTCTTCGAATCGACTATCCGGGAGGCCACCTGCGCAGCTGCACAGCTTCGTACCGATCAGCTGATTGTACTAAAAAATGAGACAGCATCCCAGGCAGGGTGGCAGGGAGATGTAACTATTGCTTTCGCGGACCTGAAGGATGATGTTACAGTCCGGAATTTCTCGAACAGCTCGCCATCCGTTAGGTGGACAGCCTATGTTCTCGGAACACTGTTTTATCTCAGGAAGAAATTCCCGGAGCAGGCAAATACAGGCATTCAGATTTATATGGAATCAACGGTTCCCCTGAACCGGGGTGTAAGCTCTTCTGCTGCCATTGAAGTATCTGTGATGAAAGCGGCAGCAGCTGCCTATAATATAGAACTCGAAGGGATTGAGCTGGCGCTTGCCTGTCAGTGGGTGGAAAATGTAATCGCAGAGTCAGCCTGTGGAATTATGGATCAGATCGCAGTTGTTGCCGGAAGGAAAGGATTTATATTACCCCTGGTTTGTCAGCCTTGTTTGCCTGAACCATTAATTCAGCTACCCTGCGAATTGCAAATCTGGGGCATCGATTCCGGTGTAAGCCACCAGGTTTCGGGAATCGAATACGAAGCTGCCAGGGCTGCAGCATTTATGGGTTATAAGATCATCTGCGATCAGGAGAATATTACAGTTAGTGTGGACGACAGGAGCGACATTGAACGGTATACCGACGAACGTTGGGACGGCTATCTTGCAAACCTGTCTGTCTCCCTTTTTCATGAAAGATACGAGAGTAAACTTCCTGTTGCGATGGAGAGCAATGTGTATCTGGCTCTGCATGGCTACCATGTCGATCCGTACACACCATTAAAAGAGGGAGTTATATATCATATACTTGCCAATACCCGTTATGCAGTCGAAGAAAATTACCGGGTTCAGCTCTTCTCTGAACTCTCAAGGGGAACTTCTCTGGCACCCACCAAACGGGCTTTTAAATTGATGGGGGAACTTATGTACCAGTCACACTATGCCTATACCGAATGTGGTTTAGGGGCAAAAGCTACCGATTTTATTGTTGATCTTTTCAGGAAAGAGGGGGTTGCCAACGGCATTTACGGAGCCAAGATTACCGGTGGAGGTGCTGGTGGCACTGTTGCAATACTGGCTGAAAAAAGTGCATCTCATGTAATCCATCGCGTTTTTGAAACTTATGCGCAATCAGGAATGGGCGACCCGTACCTCTTTGAAGGGAGCTCTGACGGTGCAGATGCGTTCGGCATTTTAAAAATTAATGGCTAAATTTATAGACTATTAAAGTTCCGATTAACAATAATAGAATTTGAACGGCATGTAGCAAGATCGAAAATATATAAACCACGATATCAGCACCTTAATTTCTAATCCTAAACTTATGAAAAAATATAATGTTGGAATTGTCGGTTACAGCTGGGTTGCCGGTGCTCACATCAACGCGATAAACAAAACATCCTGGGCTCAGGTTACAGCTGTTTGCTCTTCGCGACAGTTGGATACAGAGGAGATTAACACAACCTATGGCTGCCCGGTCAAATGCTATACCGATCTGGCCGAAATGCTTGCAGATCCGGAGTTACAGGTTATATCCATCTGCAGTTACCCGGCCAACCATGCTGCAGAGGCAATTATGGCTGCCAAAGCAGGCAAGCACCTGATTATTGAAAAGCCCATTGCATTAACCTGGCAGGAGTGTCTGGATGTTGAAGCAGCAGTCAAAGAGGCTGGGGTTACAACCTGTGTTTGCTTCGAATGCCGGTTTTCCAGTCAACTGCTTACCATAAAATTGGTTATCGATCAGGGATTACTGGGAAAAATACATTATGGCGAGGTTGATTATTACCACGGCATTGGTCCCTGGTATGGTCAATATCGCTGGAACACCCTTAAGTCAGCTGCAGGAAGCAGTCTCCTCTCGGCAGGCTGTCACGCCCTGGATGCCCTGCTTTTGTGCTTGGGCAGCGAATTTGAAAGTGTAAGCAGCTATGCCACCTATTCTGAGAACAATGATTTTAAACCCTATGAATATCCTACCAGCTCAGTTTCAATCGTTAAATTCAAAAATGGAGCTGTCGGAAAAACAGCTTCTGTAATTGACTGTCTGCAACCTTATTATTTCCATTTTCATCTCGTTGGAAGTGAAGGAAGCCTGCTGGACAATAAATTTTACTCCACCAGGGTCCCTGGTCTGGACAAAAATAACTGGACCGAACTTCCGATGAAAATGCTCGATTCCGGTGACGTTTCTGATCATCCGTATCATGCACAGTTTGAAGCTTTCTTCAAGGCAGTTGATGAAGGGGTTGAAATGCCATTAACCAACCTTTCCGAAGCGTTAAAAACCCATGAACTTATGTTTGCCGCCGATAAATCAGCAGAAGAAAATTAGAAACAGATAAATTTCAAATATTTTACTTTGCGTTCCTTTGCGTCTCTTCGAGAAAATATTGATAATCAAAAAGTTTCGCACAAGGGTCGCCAGGAACGCAAAAAAAATTGTTATCAGACTTTAAATGATTCCTATGAAAAGACATTTAATCATCATTATCCTCTTTGTCATTGGCGTGATCAGTTTCACGGAAACGGGTTTTTCGATGGATCCAAAGAATAGCCCGGTTGCAGAGAAGACCCCAAAAAATTCTAAAATACACCTTTTCAGTGGTAAGAATCTCGACGGCTGGTACACTTTTCTGAAGGGGAAAGGGAGGAATATTGATCCAAATCAGGTATTTACGGTGAGCGAAGGCATGATAAGGATCTCAGGAGAGGAATTCGGGTGCATCACCTCCAATGAAGCGTACGAAAACTATAAGCTCGAAGTTGAATTCAAATGGGGGGAACTTACTTTTCCTCCGCGTGTCGCAAATGCAAGGGACAGCGGTGTTTTAATCCACTCGACCGGAGAGGATGGCGCATTCTCAGGAATCTGGATGCATTCAATAGAGTGCCAGCTGATTGAAGGGGGAACCGGCGATCTGTTGGTAGTTGGTGATGGTACGCCTAAGTTTTCGCTCACCTGTCCGGTGGAGAAGGCGAAACAGAGCGGATCGTACATTTTTAAAAGCGGGGGAAATCCGGCAACCATCAACAGTGGACGCATAAATTGGTGGGGCCGTGATCAGGAATGGAAGGATATTAAGGGATTTCGGGGGGCAAAAGACCAGGAAAAAGCTCATGGTAAGTGGAATCAATTAACGATTATAGC
>Ga0118677_10004732_pt1 | contig 24488 bp, 18 predicted proteins | sample AliMusrvi5mmetaG_FD_86154 | JGI IMG/M metagenome (GOLD analysis project Ga0118677, IMG submission 86154)
GGCCGGGGCTAGCAGGCATTCGTGAGGGCAGCGGTTCTCATCAAAGGCCACGGCCAGTTCCCGCCAACCGTCTGCGGTAAGTTGGAAGCGCCGCACCGGAAAGGCATCCACTAATTCGTTAGAAAAAATGACGGCGCGGCCGGAGCAAGCGGCGAGGGCGCTGGCCATGGAAGCATGCCAAGTGGCCCGGCGGCCGAGGAGTTTTTGTTGGATGGCGGTGAGGGCGGGTGAGGTTTCCACCAGATGCAGGCGGGTTTTCCAGCGCAATGACCACGGCAATGCCCGCAGCACAGCGGCGGCGAGCGTCCCCTCGCCCGGCCCGATTTCAATGAGATCCCGGCAAGCCGACTCACCCAGCGCCCGGGCCGCCCAAGCAGCGATGGCGAGGGCCGGGGCGCTTGAGAGCATCGGCGCAGTGGTGAAGTCGCCCCGGCGGCCGATGCCGCGAATGGCCTGCGCGTAGTAGCCGTGAAGCGGGTCATGCAGCGCCCTCTGCATGAACTCATCGAAGCGGATCGGAGGGCCGCCCGGGCTCATGCCAGCGGCCTGAAACCGGCAGCCGTCAGGACGCGGCGCTCGGCATTGCGGAAACTCAACCACCTTGAAGCCGGCAGACGGGTCAGCAGGGCCAGCACGGCTTGCAGGATGATGAAGGCCATGAGCCAGGGGAATGCCTTGCTCATGAAGCCGTAGGTGTGCAGGCCGATGCCTAACATGTTAACGCCGAACCAGGAGAAGGCTGTGATGGCGTTGCCGCAGATCGTCATGGCCATCAAGCCGCGTTGGCGGATCATGCCGCCCCAGCGGGCGTGCAGGATCAAGGCGCACCACAAAACGATGAGCAGGGCCCCATTTTCCTTGGGGTCCCAGCCCCAGAAGCGGCCCCACGATTGGTCGGCCCAGATGCCGCCGAGCACGGTGCCGACAAAGCTGAAGAGGGTAGCGAAACACACCACGCCGTACACCATACTGGTGAGCACGTGAGCCAGCTCGCGGGTCAGTTTGGTGGTGGCCATCCCGAGGATGACATAGACGATGGCGAGCACGCCGGCGAGGAGCATGGCGGAATAGCCGAGGGTGATGACCACGACGTGGGTGGCGAGCCAGAGGTTACTATCGAGCACGGCGACCTGCATTTCGAGGGTATCGCCATTGGAGCCGAGGTTATGGGCGATGAGCAGGGTGACGAAACCCACGACGCCGGCACCGGCAGTGCCGATGCCATAGCGGAACAGGTATTCGAGGACCATGGCAATGATGGTGGCACCCCAGCCGACGACGATGGCCGATGAGTAGAGGTTGGTGACGGGCGGGCGGCTTTGCAGGTACATCCGCGAGAACATGCCGAACGAGTGGACTGCAAACGCCAGCACGAGCAGCAGCAAGGCGGTCTTGCGCAGGCCTCGAGGACACACGAGCCATGAGCTGCAGGCCAGCAGGAAAGCCCCGATATAGAGGACCATGCCTTGTGTGAACGGCTCCACTTGGTTGAAGAGTTGCTCGAAGTGGGTTTTGCCGGTCCATTCCGGATGGGCGATGCTGAACCAGCCGCTGTACTCCTTGGCCACCCGCGAAAACGTCGCCGTGTCTTGAGCACGGAAGGCGTCACTCAGATCGGCAAAGGCCGCCAGAGAGGCCGGGATGGCTTCCGCCGAGTTGAGACGCATCAAGGTCGCGCCAGTGCTGCGCCAGTCGGCTTCTTTGCCGCCGGCTGGAGGAGCCACGGCGAGGATGTTGGTGGCGTTGGCTTGCTGCTCGTAGCGGGCTGCGGCGCTGCGCAAAAATGCCGTTTGGTCCTTGTCGGGCGGAGTTTGGCTCTGGCTAAGCTTGGTGGCCGCAGCCGTCAACGTCGTAGCGTAGGTTTCAATCTCCTTGCTGAAGTTCTCGGTGCCATCCAAATGAATGCTGAGCTTGAGCTGCTGGTAGAGGAGCAGTGAGCTACGCAGGTCGAAAATGGCAACCTCGAACGGGCTGCGCGACTTGGCATTCTTGTCGGCCGCGGCACTGCCTTCCTCGTCGATTTTTTGGAGTTTGGGCTGGAGTTCGGCGAACGTGCAATAGCGTTTGTCCGCCTGCGGCCAGCCGAACATGCCCAGCACTTCCTGGTTGGCAACGTAAAACGTCGGATAGGTGTCGGCCACCAGCGGGTTGAACCACAACTCAGCGAGCCACCGCGAAGCACTCATGCTCTCGCCGCTGGCAAGTTTGAGAGATTGCTTGCGGCCCATGATGAGCAGGGAATTGCGGGCCACGGTGTCCAGCGGCTTGATCCGTCCGCCGGTGAGTACGGGCAGGCGGCTGAAGGTGCTGACGTCAAAGTCATTCGCCTTGGTCTTTTTGGGGAGCCACAGTGAGCCCAGCCAGATGACGGCGACCAGGAGAATCAGATAGGGAATGGAGCGGTTCATAGCGCTTTAGCTGCGTTGGCGCGGCGGGCGAAGCCGACGAGGTGATAGGTGAATTGCATCAACAGCCCGAGCGAGACGATGACGCAGGAGATGTAAGGTGCCTGGTAGCTGGGATTGCGCACAACCTGGAGGATGGTGCTGTTATCGGATTGATAACCGGACTGGTAATACGTGTCACCGAGGTAACGAAGCGGGTGATTCATGTGAATTTTCACCTGGCGGTTCTCGTTGTGTTTGGCATCGGCGAGAGTGATGATGCTGGAGAAGCCCTTGGCAATATCAGTGCCGGGATACGTTTCGTGGGTAAAGCTGATGAGCGACAAGCTGTAATCCTTGTAGTAGCGGGCAAAACGAAGTGCCATGCTCCAGTGGCGGCCGTCCACCTCGAAGTCCTGCCCTTGGTCGATTTCCACCGACACCAGCCAAGTTCCCAGCGACTTGCCACCTTTGTTAGAAATGAGTTCCACCACCGCACTCGTCTTGTTGCGTTTGTTCATCTCACTGAACGTCGGCAACGCCTTGATCCCGATCTGGGCACCCGCCCCATTGCTGGCGGCGGGGACGGAGGGACCGTTTTCCTGGCCGACCATTTGCAGGTCGGCATTCGGGTAAAACCCTTTGACGACGACCTTGAATGGCAGTGCCTCATGGCTGGTGCTGCCGCAAGCAGACAACACTTCGCCGGGGATGGCGATCACCCGGTTGGTCGCTCCGCTGGTCTGCTCGGTCACCGCGAGTTCCGTGCGGATGTCGTCATCCGAGTAGTTCTTGGTTTCCCCCTGCCTCAGGTACATGTGGCTCGACACCGAAAATAAGTCGGTCGCCAGACCGCCCGCTAGCATGACGATGAGCCCGAGATGCGTGAGCTGGATGCCGGCCTTGCTCCAACTCCACGAAAAACGTTGGATGTGGGCCGCAATCAAATTGAGCAGCAAAACCGCTCCGACAAAGTGCCCGCCGGGAAATACCGGCATCTTGAAACCACCTCCTCCCGCAGACCACCAAATGAACCAGCTCTGAAAGTACTGCTGCTGGGCTTCGACCGGGTTGATGTTGACTTGCGCCAAGGTCCCGGCCAGCACCAGCACCAAAGCCGTCGCCAAGCACACCACGGTGAGGCGCAACGAGGCAAGCGGAACTAACAATCTGCGGAGGATGGTCTTCATTCGGGTTTGGTGAAGCGGACCGACTCAATGAACGCCGTGAACTTGGCTTTTTCAGCAGCCACCAATGCCGCCGACCCGCTGAATTTGAAAAACCACGTGTCCGCCCCGTGCCGCGTCCAGGCCGCCACCAAACGGGCTTCCGCGCCGGTGGCATCAATCAACGAGAAGCTAACAGTCCCGGCACTGAGCTTGGTCACCAGTGGCGGCAGCGCGGCGGCCTCAACCGCTGCCAGCCCGATTTGCTGGCGCCAGCGGTTGACGTTGGCCAAGTCCCCACCCACGTCCCCCGGAAAATGACTGATCGCCAATTCCGCTTTGGCTCCATCCGCCCCGGCCACACTCAACGTCGCGTAACGCGCAGCCGCTGCCGGCGCTAAAACCCAACCGTCCGGTACCGTCCATGTAAGGCTGCCGTCACCGGCCGCCACCGCTGCCGGGGCTGCCGGGGCTGCCGGGGCTGCCGGAGTGGCCGGAGTGGCTGGAGCTGCCGGAGCCGCTGGCGCGGCGGCGCCCGGGGGGGCGGGCTTGACGGTTTCGATCCACTTGAGGAAGTTCGCCTTTTCCGTGGCGGTGAGGGCGGCATTTCCGCGCATTTTGAAGAACCAGGCATTGTCGCCCTCATCGGCAATGGCACCGATCAGGCGGCCATCCTTGAGCGGGTCGCCAGCGGGGGTGATTCCCTCGATATCCACGGCGATGGCGTCGCCGAAGGACGACTTGATGGCTTGCGACTGGGTCTTGAGGGCGGCCTCGTCCAGCGGGGGTTGGCCGAGTTGGTCGCGCCAGCGGTTGACGTTGGCGAGCGTGCTGCCGGGTGCCCGGCGCAGGATCGAAAAGGAAATATCCGTCATGGCACCGCCATCGCCCTCCACGTGGTAGCTCGCCAGACGCATTGGCGAGAGTGCCTGCTTCTTCCAATGGGCCGGCGCGCTGTCAACAAACTCCGGTGTGGCAGATAGCCCCGCACCCGCTGCCGCCAATTGCTCGGCACTCAGGCCGGCGTGCGGATCGCCGCCAACGGGAGCCCCCGGCGTCATGCCGGGCATCCCTGCATGAGGGTCGGCTGGGCTTGCGGTTTCGCTTGCGGCGGCTGGCGCATCCTTGGCGACGTCGTAACTTTTGATTTCGCTTTTGTGTTTGCAGGCGATGGCAGACACGAGGCAGAGGCTCAGGCAAAGAGGTAAGAGTTTCATGGACGGTAGGTGGGAGCGGGCGGGCAGGCTCAACGCGGCGGCGCTGCGAGTCAATGCCTAAGCGATGGATGCGGAGAAATTGTGGCACCCGCTGCCCAAGCCGGGATGGGCAGAACCCCAGGTCCGCGCAGACCAAGACCCCCACCTTCACCGTTCCTGACCTTATTGATTATGAGTTCCTGATTATTCCGTTTGACAAATCAATCTTGCTTCGCGGCGAAAACCGGCCAAAGTCGCTGGGAAGCCAGTCACATGGGAATAAGGGACAACAAGAAACGCGCGGTGCTGCCGGAGCCCCGGAAGTGGTCCAATGAAATCATTGGGATCGTGCTGGTGATTTGTGGCTTGGTGTTGCTGTTGGCGCTGGTTTCCTACAGTCCTGCGGATTTGCCGCGATGGGGATTGCTGGATGCCTTTGCTGAGAAATCCGGCAAGGGTGGTGCCAATTTCATCGGTCCGGTGGGAGGGGTTCTGGGCTTTGTGCAGATTATGTTCTTCGGTGCGGTGGCCTGTCTGATACCGGTCTCCTTCATTTGGTTCGGCGTGGTCAAAATGGTCTTTGACAGGCACCTGTGGCCGAAGTTGATCCTCGGCGTGGTGGTCTTGCTGGTGGCCGGCGCCTGTTTTCTGCACACCGCAGACGTGTTTTTCATCGAATGGGCGGCTCGCTGCAAAAACCACTATGGCCCGGGCGGGGTGATCGGCAGCGTGCTGGGTGGCTCGCTGCTCTCCAAACTCATCGGCCGAACCGGCACCCTGCTCCTGAGCTCCACGGCCTATTTCATCGCCCTGATCTTGCTGGCCAACCAAACGCCCGTTAGATTTATCAAAATCTGTTATCATCACTGCCGCCAACGCTTTCAGGAATGGCGGGCTGGCCGCATCGAGGTGGACCCAGGGGCCGCCCGTGAGGCCGCGATGCTTGCTGAGCGCGAACGCCAGCGCGAGCGGCGCCGCAAAGATCGCGAAGCCTCGTCCACGGCCGCCGCCGCCACCGCCAAGGTTGCCGACGAGGGCGACCTCCAAGGTCTGCTGCCGTTGCGCGATACCCCGCCGCCTCAAATCATCGATGCCTCCCAGCGCCGCAGTGCCAATCCGGCTACCTCCGGTGCCAGGCCGTTCGAGCGCAAAAAGTCCGGCCATCAATCGCTTTCGGTCACGGGCTTCGAGGACTACGAATTGCCGGGCTTCGACTTGCTCGACGCGGAAGAAGTCGAGGACGCTCCGGAGGCCAACCGCGCCGAGCTGCTTTACACCCAGCAAACCATTATCGAAACCCTCAAAGCCTTTGGCATCGAGGTGACCGCCGGTGATATCACCCGCGGCCCGACCATCACCCGCTACGAAATCTATCCGTCCACCGGGCTGCGGGTGTCGCGCATTTCCCAGCTTGAGGCGGACATTGCGCGGGCCACCTGTGCCGAGCGCATCAATATTCTAGCGCCGATTCCCGGCAAGGACACGGTTGGCATCGAGCTGGCGAATTCGCTCAAGGTCGCTGTGCCCCTGCATGAATTGTTGCATGACCCCGACTTCCGATCTGCCAAGAAAAAGATCCCGCTGGCCCTCGGCAAGGACGTTTACGGCAAGACCGTCATCGGAGATTTGGCGGCCATGCCCCACTTGCTCGTCGCTGGTGCCACCGGCTCCGGCAAGTCAGTTTGCATCAACTCAATCATTGCCTCAATCCTCTTCAAATTCGGCCCCGACGAACTGCGCTTCATCATGGTTGACCCCAAGGTGGTCGAAATGCAGATGTACAACAAGCTGCCTCACATGGTCGTGCCGGTGGTCACCGACCCCAAAAAGACCGTCGCCGCCCTCAAATGGGTCGTCAACGAGATGGAAAAACGCTACCGCATGTTCGCCAAGGAAGGCGTGCGCAATTTCGACGGATTCAACAACCGCCCGCGTCCCGAAAAATCCCCTGACGCCCCGCCGCCCAAGCCCGAACCGCTGGTCGATGATGCCGCCATCGAGGAAATTGCCCGCGCCTTGGAATCCGGAGATCTCGGCGAGGAGGAGGACCTCGAAGACCTCATCCCCGATGACGACCAAATCCCGGACCGCTTCCCCTACATCGTCGTCCTGATCGACGAGTTGGCCGACCTCATGCAAACGGCCCCGGCCGACGTGGAAATGTGCATCGCACGCATCGCCCAAAAAGCCCGCGCCGCTGGGATCCACCTCATCATCGCCACCCAAACGCCCCGCGCCGACGTGGTCACCGGCATCATCAAGGCCAACATCCCCTGCCGCATCGCCTTCCAGGTCTCCTCCGCCCTCGATTCCCGCGTCATCCTCGACACCAAGGGCGCCGACAAACTCGTCGGCAAGGGCGACATGCTTTACCTCCCGCCCGGCTCCGCCAAACTGGAGCGGGCCCAGGGCGCCTACCTGTCCGATGCCGAGGTCGAGCGCATCGTCGATCACTGCGCCAAACAGGGCGCGCCCAAGTATGAAACCGACATCCAATCCTCGATCAACGAGGGCGGGGATGAGGACGACGATGACGTGTCCGAGGCCGACGAGGAACTCATCATGAAGTGCATCGAAGTGGTCCGCCAGGAGCGCAAGGCCAGCACCTCGTTGCTGCAGCGCCGCCTGCGTCTCGGCTACACCCGCGCCGCTCGCATGGTCGATATCCTCGAACAGCGCGGCATCGTCGGCCCCGGCGAGGGTGCCAAGGCACGCGAAGTCTTCATCAAATGATCCTGGCACGGCACCCGGACGAAAATTCGCGCCTTTTTTGCAATTTCTGATTGTCAAACCGCACGCATGGCGCTTAACTGCCCGTCCGCCCGCAAGGGTGCTCGTGTCATGGCCCGATAGCTCAGTTGGTAGAGCAGCGGATTGAAAATTCGCGTGTCGATGGTTCAAATCCGTCTCGGGCCACCTCTCCAAGTCCTTGTGGGAGTAGGAAGAAACGGCGGTTCCTAGCAGAAAAAGCCTGGCTGGGGAAAACCGTGGTGCGGTTATGGTGCAGTTTGAAGACGGCGATTTGACGCGTTTCCCTCCTTTTTGGGAAATCCATCGAGCTCGAGGCGCGTCTTGCAGATGGAACGCGGTAATTGCCGTCTTCCCAGCGGCCGGATCCAAGCAACCGCCCGTTTTCTTCCTTGGCAGACCCGCTGGCCATGGATAGACCTAACCCGTTTGGAAGACCGGGAAGGGATTTGCCCGCCGGTTTCCTGATCCCTCGCCCGCTACCCGCATTTTCCTCCCCTCCGCATGTTCGAGCAAGCCTTCAAAAACAGCGACGACGTTCTCTGGAAGGACGCCGGATGCACCAGTGAACTGGATTACACCGAACAGAGTTCCTGGCTCCTGTTCCTCAAATACCTCGATTCCCTGGAACACGACAAGGCGACTGAGGCCGAGTTGGAGGGCAGGAAATACGCCTTCAGCATAACCAACGACTTGGACTTGTCACGCACAAGCCCGGCGTACCGTGGACGAACGAGTTCTTCTTCCACGTCTTCAACACGCAGGCAGTGCGGAAGGCCATTCACGACAGCGCATCCGGCGTGAAAGTGCGCCATACCTCAACTGTCCGGAAATTCCGGATAGTTCGAATTCCCAGCTTCTCCTCAATATCTGCCAGACGGTCACCGATGCGCCTCAGAGTTCTTGCAATCAGCGCAGGCAGTCGGCTGTCCACATGCTCTCCACCGACCTCAGCAATTTGAGGCAATGAGGCTAGCAGCGTTTCCAACTCGTTAACGGTGTCGATCATAATTATTCGGTTCGTAGTCATATTTATTGTATGGGTAAATGCCTCTTTCGAGACGAGGTTTGCCTTGTGGAGGTGCAACTATGCTCATCTGGCATGACTGCACGCCCTGCCGGCTTTTCCAACGGGGTTAACACCCCATGGTTCCGGCGGCCGGGCCGATCTATTGTCGTTCAGTCATTCAGAAATGATCACCACCATGAAATCATGTCCCAGCCTGCTCGCTTCGTCGGTCGCCTTCCTGTTGATAGGCACCGGTTGCTCCACCATTTCCCGCCCACAAGGTCCCCCGCAAACGGTTGTTTCGGCCAACGGGTCGTATTGGAAAGGCGACAGCATGGTCGGCCGCCCGGCAGTCCGCATCAGTATTTCCGAGCAGCGCGCCTACTTTTACAAGGGAGGCCAACTCGCCGGGGTGTCGCCCATTTCATCGGGGCGCGAAGGGCGCGGCACGGTTACAGGCAATTTTCACGTCATCCAAAAGGACAAGAACCATGAGTCCTCATTGTTTGGTGAATACGTTGATGCGAGCGGCAAGGTCATTCAGAAAGACGTGGACACCGGTAAAGACGCCATGCCAAGGGGTGCGCATTACAACGGGGCAAAGATGCCGAACTTCATGCGGATTGTTGCCGGGATTGGAATGCATGAGGGCTTCCTGCCAGGCTACCCGGCCTCGCACGGCTGCATCCGAATGCCTGCGCTCATGGCCGAGGCGTTCTTTCGTTCCGTGACGGTGGGAACACCGGTGAGCATCCAGCCTTGAGAAGGCATTCTGGAACTATGAAGGTATATCGTGACGACTCCGTCGCATTCCCTCGACAACCACCGAGGTCATCGGCTGTTTTCCAAACATGTTTGGTTGAGCGCCAAGAGGCGTTCAAGAATGGCTTCGTCCGGTTTCAGCCCCGCCCGGTCAGCGGATTCACAAACCGGAGGCATCCGCCTTTGCCGCATTGATGGCTTTCCGCTCATCAATGGCGAGGGCGGCCATCCTTTCGTCCCGATAGACCAGCATGATGCTCATCGCGCCGGCTGTGGGACCGGTGAGGCTGGCATTGCGGTTGTTGGATGTGATCCGCCATTCCCGCCGGCCATTCGTGATGGACAACTCCGCCTTGCCATACTTGCCTTCCAGGAGCTCGAGGATGCGGACCTCCTCGGCCCGGCCGGCGTCCAGCGTCTTCACATCCGCGGCGGCGCCGATGCTGATGATCCGGTGGGTGGTCGGCGTGATCGTGCAATGGTAGCCTTGGAAACCCGGCAGGGGTCCGGCCGGCTTGATTTCGTAAAACGGCGTGGGTAGTTCGGGGGACCGGATAGCCACGGCCTTGGCCGCGTCGAACACATCGCCCAGTTTCAATCCGAAGGCACCTTCGATTGGTTTCGCCGCGCCCGCATCGCCCGCCGCCGGCTTGGTGTTAGACGCGGTGGCGTTCTCAGGGACATCGCCAAGCATCTTCCGGATCTTCTCGGGCAGATCGGCAAGCGAGACGGTGGCGACGCCCCCAGCGTGCCGAAGCGTCGCATTCCCGGCGTCCTTTGGGGTGATCGTCACATCGGAGAAATCGCGATCCCCCAGGGTTAGCTTCTCAACCTTGACCGGGGGTGCGGGTTCGTCAGCGGCGACGGCTGCCACGGCCATCAAAATGAGCAATTGCAGTTTCATGATTTTCCTCCCATGACGCAACATCGTCCCGGCCGCTTTCCTTGCAAGGCAATTCCTACGACAGGAAAATGACCCTGAGTGCCTCCCGAAATCCCTCTCGACAAGCGCCATGGGTGGGATATGATTGCCGAATGCAACCATTGTCAAAGGCAAGCGGAAAGCCGGCACCAGCGGGAACCGTGGATTGCGCGGTTGAAGTACTGGATGCGGTGCCGGCGGTGATTTGGTATATCCGGCGGTGGATGCGCGCTCAGCGCAAGGGCTTGTCCATTCCCCAGTTCCGCGCCTTGTACCTGATCCGCGCCCAACCTGCGGCCAGTTTGTCGGCGGTGGCCGAGCACCTCGGCGCCTTGCTGCCGACCGCGTCGCGCTTGATCGACGGCCTGGAAGCCAAGGGCTTGGTGACGCGGAGTGATTGCCGCGACGACCGGCGACAATTGGAGTTGCTGATCACGCGGCAGGGGGCGGCGGTATTGGATGGCGCGCAGGCTGCGACCTTGGCGAAGATGCGCCAAGAGCTGGCGGCTCTGGATGAGCCACAGCGGGAACTCATCACTCGCGCGATGCGCTTGTTGCGCGGGGTGTTCGCTCCCGCGTTGACCTCGCTTGGCTCCTCCGGCGCCAAGCCGGCGGGTGGCGCCCCGCCCGCCGGAAATCGCCGTGCCAAATACATCTGATTTGTCATGTGGATCGTTTTTCTAGCTCTACGCCGTCCCTACACCTTCGTGGTGGCCTCGATGCTGGCCGTCATTCTGGGCATCGTGATGATCGCACGGATGACGACGGATATCTTCCCGGAAATCAACATTCCGGTCGTGTCGGTCATCTTCAATTATCCGGGCATGCCGGCCACCGACATGGAAAAGCGGGTTAGCAGCCAGTTCGAACGGTTTCTAACGACGACAGTCAACGACATCGAGCATGTCGAGAGCCAGTCGCTGACTGGCATTGCGGTGATCAAGGTGTATTTCCAGCCGGGGGCGAAGATTGAAAGCGCCATCGCGCAGGTCTCGGCGGTGTCACAAACGGCGATTCGCTCGATGCCGCCCGGCATGCAGCCGCCGCTGGTGATCCAATACAACGCCTCGAGCGTGCCGGTGCTGCAACTCGCCATTTCCAGTGACACCCTGCCGGAGCAGCAATTGTTCGACCAGACGGTGAATTTCCTGCGTCCGCAATTGGTCACGATCCCGGGCGTGCAGATTCCCTATCCGTATGGTGGGCGCCAGCGGCAGGTGATGGTGGACATCGATCCGGAGAAGCTCCACGCGTTCGGCTTGTCCGCCGCGGATGTTTCCAATGCGGTGAGCGTGCAAAACCTGATCCTGCCCGGCGGCCCGGCGAAGATCGGCAAGCAGGAGTATCAGGTGCTCATCAACAGCAGCCCGGTGACCCCCGAGGCGCTCAACGACCTGCCTATCAAGACGGTGCGGGGGGTCACGGTCTATATCAAGGACGTGGCCCACGTGCGCGACGGCTTCAACGTCCAGACCAACGTCGTCCACACCGATGCCAAGCGCAGCGTGCTGCTGTCGATCTACAAATTGGGCAATGCCTCGACCCTGAGCGTGGTGGACAATGTCAAGCGCGCCCTGCCCCGGATCCGCAGCACCCTGCCGCCGGATTTGAAGATCGATGCGCTATTCGACCAGTCGATCTTCGTGCGGGCCTCGGTGCAGGGGGTGGTCAAGGAGGCGATGCTGGCGGCGGGATTGACGGCGTTGATGATTCTGCTGTTCCTCGGGTCGTGGCGGAGCACCTTGATCGTGATGATTTCCATTCCGCTCTCGATTGTGGTATCCATCATTGTGCTGGCATTTCTCGGCGAAACGCTCAATGTGATGACCTTGGGCGGAATGGCTCTGGCGGTGGGGATTCTGGTGGATGACGCGACCGTGGCGATCGAAAACATCCATCGCAACTTGCATCAGCGGAAACATTTGGTGCGGGCGATTCTGGACGGATCGGCGCAGATTGCGGTACCGGCGTTTGTGGCCACGTTGTGCATCTGCATCGTGTTTGTGCCGGTGGTGTTCATCAGCGGCGCGGCACGTTATCTGTTCACCCCGATGGCGCTGGCCGTGGTCTTCGCGATGCTCACGAGTTATGTGCTCAGCCGGACGCTGGTGCCCACCATGGCGCACTATCTGTTAGCCGGCGAGGTGGAAATCTATGGCGGGGTGCCCGACGAAAACGATCCCCACCTGCGACTGCTGATGAGCCGGCGGGCCGAGCCAAAGCGGCGGTGGCACCTGCCGCTCGGCCGCGGCGGCAAGTTGCTCCTGCTGGTGGCGGCGGCCGTGGCGGCTGTGGCCTGGTCCTCTGTGGTGGCACCGTGGCTCGCCCAACTCGCCCGCCACGCCCCAGTGCAAGTCCACGCGATCCTATGGCTCGCCGAACACGCCGACATGCTGGCCGAGGTGCTGCTGGCTGTGGTCGCGGTGATTGCCCTCGGCTATCTGGTGATCCGCTTTCACGACACTTTCAACCGCGGCTTCGAGCGCTTGCGCTTATGCTACGGCGGCCTGCTGGATTGGGCGCTCGAACACAAATGGCTGTTGGTCGGCGGCTTCGGCCTGTTGGTGGCGGCCTCGTGCGGCTTGTGGCTGCGCGTCGGCGAGGATTTCTTCCCGGCGGTGGATGCCGGGCAACTCCGGCTGCATGTGCGCTGCCCGCCGGGGACCCGCATCGAGGAAACCGAGCGGCGTTTCGCCGATGTGCAGGACGCCATCCGGGAGGTGATCCCGGCCGCCGAGATCGCGATGGTGATCGATAACATGGGCATCCCTAACAGCGGTATCAACCTCTCGCTCAGCGATGGCACCCTGATGTCACCCGCGGACGGTGAGATCCTCGTTTCGCTGAGGGAGAATCACGGCCCGACGGCTGCCTACATGCGGCGTTTACGCAAGGACCTGTCGCGGCGCTTTCCCGATCTGGTGTTCTTCTTCGCCCCGTCCGACATCATCACCCAGGTGCTCAACTTCGGGCTCTCCGCGCCCATCGACGTCCAGTTCAGCGGACCGGTGAAAAACACCGCGCAGAACCTGACCTTGGCCAGACGCCTGCAGGCCGAGGTGGCGACCATTCCCGGGGTGGTGGACGTGCATCTGCAACAGGTGCCGGCCACTCCCGATTTGCGGGTGCTGGTGGACCGCACGCTGGCCAGCCAATTCGGCATGACCCAGAAGGACGTGGCGTCGGATCTGCTCATCTCGCTTTCCTCCAGCAACCAGACATCGCCCAACTTCTGGCTCAACCCGCAGAATGGCGCGACTTATGGCATCTTCGTGCAAACCCCGCAATACGCCATCGATGGCATCCGGGCGCTTGAAAGCACCGCCATCTCGCCAGCCCCGTCGCAAACGGAGGCCGGCCCGCCGCAATTGTTAGGCAATCTCGCCATGGTCGGGCCGGGCGTTTCGCCGACCAACGTCACCCACTATGACATCAAGCCGACCACGGACGTGTTGATGGCGGTGCAAGGGTCTGACCTTGGCTCCGCGGCGAAAGCGCTCAACAAGATGTTGGAACGCTACCGCGAGGAACTTCCGCGGGGGTCGGAGTTGGTGCTGCGCGGGCAGATCGAGAGCATGAGCACGTCCTTTTCCGGCCTCGGCTACGGGCTTGTTTTCGCGGTGATCCTGGTCTATCTGCTGATGGTGATCAATTTCCAATCCTGGCTCGATCCGCTCATCATCCTGATGGCGCTGCCGGGCGCGCTGGCGGGCATTCTCTGGGTGTTATGGGCCACCCACACCACGCTGAGCGTGCCGGCGCTGATGGGCTCGATCATGAGCATCGGGGTGGCCACCGCCAATTCCATCCTCCTCATCACCTTTGCCAACGACCAGCGCAAGCTGGGCATGGACGCTCGCCAGGCGGCGCTATCCGCCGGCTTGACGCGCTTGCGGCCGGTGATCATGACGGCGCTGGCGATGATCATCGGGATGCTGCCGATGTCGTTAGGTCTCGGCGAAGGCGGCGAGCAGAACGCGCCGCTGGGCCGGGCGGTGATTGGCGGGCTGGGATTGGCCACCTTTGCCACCCTGTTTTTCGTGCCGGTGGTTTATAGCATGTTGCGCCGCAAGCCGCCGATCACCCAAATCGAACCCGAATTGATGTCATGAACCCCGTCCCCTCCGAACCGTCGGCAGAGCCCGACGAAATGCCGGCAATCCGCCGCGCCGGAACCCCCACCGTGATGCTCGCCGCCGCCGTGCTGATGCTCTCGATCGCGGCGTTGTTCCTCATCGGCTGGTTCCCCCGGCACCGCCAGCAAATGGTGGCCCGCAACGATGCCGCCGAACTGACGGGCATGGCACCGGCCCTTGCCGTGGCCCATCCCAGGGCCAGCGCGGGCGAAGGCAGTTTGACCCTGCCATGCGATGTCAAGGCGGACCAGGAGGCTTCGCTGCAAACGCGTGCCGTGGGTTACCTCAAGGCCTTGCATGCCGATCTCGGCGACAAGGTGGAGGCCGCTCAACTGCTGGCGGAAATCGATGCGCCGGATGTCGACGCCGAACTGGCGCGCGGCAAGGCCGCGTTGTTGCAGGCCCAAGCCTCCCTCGACAAGGCCACCAACACCTTCAAGCAGGCGCAGCGTTCACAAGGGCGCTTTGGCTCCCTGCGCGACGGCGCGACCTCGGCGGAGGAGGTTGATCTGAAAACCTGGGCGCGTGACACGGCAGCTAACGGAGTGGCACAGGAGACCGCGAACGTGGCTTTTGCCGAGGCGGAGGTGAAACGGCTCACCGCGTTGCTAAATTTCGGGCGGGTGACGGCGCCGTTTGCCGGGAGGATCGCGGCGCGCAATTATGACATCGGCGCGCTGATCTCGCCCGCGAGCCCGACCGTGCTGTTCCGTCTGGTGCAGAGCGACAACGTGCGGGTGTTTGTGCGGGTGCCGCAGATATATGCTTCCGATGTCGGCGTCGGCGCGTTGGTGGTCTTGAATGTTCGCAACCAACCCGGCATTGATTTTCCGGGGAAAATCACCCGCATGGCGGGAGAATTCGAGGTGGCGACACGAACCATGTTGTTCGAGGCACGCGTGCCAAACCCCGACGACAAGTTGGCTGCGGGAATGTATGGACAACTCCGGCTGGAGCTGACCGCACGCAAGCCGGTGTTGGTCATTCCGGTCGGAGCTTTGTTGTTCCAAGGCGAGGGCAAACGGGTGGTGGTGGCCAACGATGGCGTGGCGCATCTGCAAGCGGTGGTGATCGGTCGCGACTTTGGCACGGACCTTGAAGTGCTATCCGGGCTCGCCTCGGAGGATTGGGTGGCTGTGAGCCCTCCGGCCCAACTCAAAGAGGGCGACCCGGTCAAGGTGATCCGGCGGGAGACAAGCGCCGAGCCGGCCAAAGCCGGGACCAAGTGAGCAACCGGCGCTGATCACCTGGTTCAATCGTCGATGCCCTGAGATTCGCAAGTGGCAGTCGCCCGCCATCCGCAATGACTGGATCTACACCCCGAGCCTGATGGCCAGCTATGCGTTCAACCCTCAACTGAGCGCCGAGGCGGCATGGTCATATGACAACGCGGTGAACCAGGTGACGCCGGTCGTCGGCACCACGACGCAATACGCCGACGGTCGCGGGTAGGCGCGTTGGTCACAACGCGTTGGGGGATGGCGGCGGCAACGGGAGAGACGGACTCGTCCCTCACGCATTCTGACGAATGCGCCTACGGGGCGCTCATGCGCTGCCGCACCCCCGTAGGCGCGTTGGTCACAACGCGTTGGGGGGATGGTGGCGGCATCGTGAGATACGGACTCCTCCCCCCGCATTCTGACGAATGCGCCTACGTGGGGTACATGCGCATACGGGGATGCCCGCTACCCGAGTTGCTCTAACAGAAGCGTGAGGATCTTGCGGGCGGAATCCGGGATGACGGTGCCGGGACCGAAGATGGCGGCGGCACCATTTTGATAGAGGAAGTCATAGTCCTGGGCGGGGATCACGCCGCCGCAGACCACCATGATGTCCTCGCGGCCGAGCAGCTTGAGGGCGGCGATGAGTTGCGGCAGCAGGGTCTTGTGGCCGGCGGCAAGCGAACTCATGGCGACAACATGCACGTCGTTTTCCACGGCCTGTTTGGCGGTTTCCTCCGGGGTCTGGAACAGCGGGCCGATATCGACATCGAAGCCCATGTCGGCATAAGCGGTGGAGACGACCTTGGCACCGCGGTCGTGGCCGTCCTGACCCATTTTGGCGACCATGATGCGGGGTCGGCGGCCTTCGATGGCTTCGAAGCGTTTGATGAGGTCGGGGATGTCTCGCATGTCGCCTTGGTTGCTGAATTCCTTGCCATAAACTCCGGAGATGGTGCGAATGACGGCTTTGTAGCGGCCGAAATGGATTTCCATGGCGTCGGAGATTTCGCCGAGGGAGGCGCGGGCCTGGGCGGCTTCGATCGCCAGGGCTAACAAATTTCCCGCGCCGCCCCCGGCGCAATCGCAGAGGGCCTTGAGAGCGGCCTGGCAGCGTGCCTCGTCGCGTTCGGCGCGGAGTTTCTTCAGGCGCTCGATCTGGGACAGTCGGACCGCGGTGTTGTCCACGTCGAGAATGTCGATCGGGGCTTCGCGGGCGAGCCGGTATTTGTTGACGCCGACGATGGTTTCTTCGCCGGAATCGATGCGGGCCTGGCGGCGGGCGGAGGCTTCTTCGATGCGCATTTTCGGGATGCCGGCCTCGACAGCCTTGGACATGCCGCCGAGGTCCTGGGCTTCCATGATGTGGGCCCAGGCCTTGTGGATCAGCGCATCGGTTAGAGCTTCCAGATAGTAGGAGCCGCCCCACGGGTCGATGACGCGGCAGATCGACGTCTCGTCCTGCAGGAAAATCTGGGTGTTGCGGGCGATCCGCGCGGAAAAATCGGTGGGCAGCGCGATCGCCTCGTCCAGGGCATTGGTGTGCAGCGATTGGGTATGGCCGAGGGTGGCCGCCATCGCCTCGATGCAGGTGCGCGAGATGTTGTTGAACGGGTCCTGTTCGGTTAGGCTCCAGCCGGAGGTTTGCGAGTGGGTGCGCAGGGCGAGCGACTTCGGGTTTTTCGGGTTGAAGGTCTTGACGATCTTGGCCCACAACACGCGGGCGGCACGCATTTTCGCCACTTCCATGAAGTGGTTCTTGCCTTGTGCCCAGAAGAACGAGAGACGCGGCGCGAAGGCATCGATATCAATGCCGGCGGCAATGCCGGTGCGGAGGTATTCCCAGCCATCGGCCAGGGTGTAGGCCATTTCGAGGTCGGCGGTGGCACCGGCCTCCTGCATGTGATAGCCCGAAATCGAGATCGAGTTGAACTTGGGCATCTTCTGCGAGGTGAACTCGAAGATGTCGGCGATGATTTTCATCGACGGGCCTGGCGGATAGATATAGGTGTTGCGCACCATGTATTCCTTGAGGATGTCATTCTGGATGGTGCCGGCGAGTTGTTCATAGGTGGCGCCCTGTTCAAGGGCGGTGACGATGTAGAACGCGAGGATCGGCAACACCGCGCCGTTCATCGTCATCGAGACCGAGACCTTGTCGAGCGGGATGCTATCGAAAAGCACCTTCATGTCGAGGATCGAGTCGATGGCGACGCCTGCCTTGCCGACATCGCCGACGACGCGCGGGTGGTCCGAATCGTAGCCGCGGTGGGTGGCAAGATCGAAGGCGACGGAGAGGCCTTTCTGACCGGCGGCGAGATTGCGGCGATAGAAGGCGTTGGACTCCTCGGCGGTGGAGAAACCGGCGTATTGGCGGATCGTCCAGGGCTGGAAGCAATACATGGTGGCATACGGGCCGCGCAGGAACGGGGCGATGCCGGCCTGGTATTTCAAGTGCTCCATGCCCGCGGTGTCGGCCTCGGTGTACAACGGTTTGACCGGGATCTTCTCCATCGTGTCCCAGACGATGGCGTCGATGGGCCTGCCGAATTCGGCTTCGAGCGACTTGCACCAATTGGCATAACTGGTGGCGTCCGGCGTGGCGCTGTAGGGGATGGCGGCGAAGTTGGGGCGGCTCATGGGGGAGGCCATTTCAGATTTGAGATTCGAGATTTGAGATTCGCGGGTCACAGGACTCCGGCTTGCTTGAGAAGCTGTTGGTTCAGCTCGTAATTGTTAGATCGGACGTTGACGAAGTTGTCCACACCGGCGGCACGCCATGCGGCTTCGTGGTCGCCGGGGGCGCCGGCGACGAGCAGGGTGAGATCCGGGCGGGCGGCCTTGACGGCGGCGGCGAGCGGCGCGACGGCCTCCTGATAGGTGGCATCGTCCGAGGTGATGACGGCAATGGCCGCCTTGCTGGACGCGGCGGCCTGTGTGGCGTCGCCGATGGTCTTGAAGTCGCGGTTGCCGTCGATTGCGAAGCCGGCGGCCTCGAAGAACGAGGCGGTCCAGTCGGCGCGCAGGCGGTAGCGACCGGAAGGGCCGATGTTGAGCTGGAGGATGGCGGGAGGTGCGCCAGTGCTTGCGGCGAAGGCGGCGGCGGCGTCACGCAGCGCCTCGTATTCCTCGGCGGCGCGGCGTTGCGGGATGGCTTTGATTGTTAGAGCGGGGGGCGGCGACTTTGCCTGGAGGCCGGCGGCGATGGCAGCGGTGGAGATGCCGGCAGCGGCTGCGGCGATGGCTTCGGTGACCACGGCAGGGTCGTTAGAAGAAGCTTGCGGCTGGAAGCCGCAACCACTTGCCTCAGCGGATTTCGCGTGGGGGGTGGTGGCGGTTTTTGGGGCGAGTTTTTTGCCCTTGAGATCGGGATACATGTTGCTGCCGACGACCTTGTCCTTGCGGCGGCGGATGTTCTGGATCTTGGCGTCGCAAACTGCGGCGACGGCTTTTTGAATGCCGCCGTTGCCGAGGCAGGCCAGAATGCCGCCCTGTTGTTCGACGTCCTGCAAGATCGCCCAACTCTTGGCGGCCACCTGATCGGTGAGCCATTCGATGTAGTTGGAACCGCCCGCCGGATCGATGACGCGGTCCAGCCCGCATTCCTCGCGCAGGATGATGTGGATGTTGCGGGCGATGCGGCGCGAGAAATCGTCGGATGAGACGACGAGTTCATCATAGGGACCGATGTGAAGGCTGTCCACGCCGGCGACGACGGCCGCAAACGCTTCCGCGGTGGCGCGCAGCATGTTGGTGTGGGCGTCGTAAGTGGTCTTGTTCCAGCGCGAGGTGCCGGCGTGGATGTGGATGTTGGGATCGGCGACGCCGTAAATGGCGGCGACCTTGCTCAGGAGCCAGCGGGCGGCGCGGAGCTTGGCGATCTCCATGAAGTAGTCCGAGCCGACGGATAGACACAGGCGGACATGCTGGAACGCGGTGGCCGGCGCGACGCCACGGGCTTGCAGTTCCTCGATATAACTGACTAGAGTGGCAATGGCATAACCGAGTTCCTGGGTGGCGGAGCCGCCGCCATTGTGATAGACGTCGCCACGGACCACGACGGTCTGCATGTTTGGGGCGCTGGAACTGGCGAATTGGGTGAGCGCGGCAAGCTGGTCGAGGCGGCTGGCGAGGGGTTCGTGGAGCATGCCGTCGAGCACCAGCTCGCCGATGGGGTCGTTCTCGAAGCAGCCGCGCAGCGTCCTGTAATCCAGCCCGCGCTGCCGGGCGGCGGCGAAATACAAGGCGGCGACGGGCAGGGTGTTGGATCCGGCGCGCCAGAAGCAGGAGATGGCTTCGATGGCAATGCCGTCGAGGGCGGTATTGAGGGCGGCGAGGTTGTTGAGGACAAGGGCGGGGGAAGACGCACACGCCGGCTGAAGCCTGCGCTCCGTGGCGACTGGAATGTTGAGTTCGGACTGGCCGCCGTGGACGCCTTCGAGGGCGATGCGGTTGAACTCGGCGGGACAGCGGGTGATGAGTTCCTGCGAGACCTCCCAGCCGGTCTTGAGAAAGCCGGCGCTACGGCTGCCACGCACGTGCGAGCCGGAGCCGGGGAGGTGCTTGCGATGCTCCAGGTTGGCAATGTCCTCGCGGCGGTAGATCGGTTGGATGGTGATGTCCTCGTAGGTCTTGCTGACGAGGAGTTTCTCGAAGGAAGCGCCTTTGAGCAGTTGCTCGGCGGCTTGGTGCCACTGTTCGTAGCTGTGCTCGGGAAACTCGGCGAGCAGCGGTTCGGCATGGGCTGGTGCGGGCATGGTGGGGAGAAAGCATTAAATCCTAAGCATTAAATCCTAAGCATTGCCATTTCAGATGAATCCGTCGGCGAGACGCCGGCGCTCCTCGATGTTAGAACGTGGCGTCGCGCATGTTGCCGGTTTCCAGGAATTTCTCGTGGAAGGCGAAGGCGGAGCGGAACGATTGCGGGGTATGGCCGTTTTCGGTGAGTTTGAAGTAGGTCCAGAGCAGATCCCGGTAGGAGGGATCGACGCAATTGGCGATGACCAAGGCGGCACGCTCACGGGGCGCCTTGCCGCGGAAGTCGGCAACCCCGTGCTCGGTGACAAGCACCTGAACGGAGTGTTCGCTGTGGTCAATATGGGAACACATCGGGACGATGGCGGAAATGTTGCCGCCCTTGGCGGTGGAGGGACAGGTGAAAATGGAGATATAGGCGTTACGGGTGAAGTCGCCCGAGCCGCCGATTCCGTTCATCATGTCCTGGCCGAGCACGTGGGTGCTGTTGACGTTGCCAAAGATGTCCGCTTCGAGGGCGGTGTTGATCGAAATGATGCCGAGACGGCGGATGATTTCCGGATTGTTGGAAATTTCCTGGGGCCTGAGCAGCAGGCGTCCCTGAAAAAACTCCAGATTGGCGTAGATGTCCTGCAAGACCGGTTTGGTGAGGGTAAGTGAGACTCCGCTGGCGAAGCTGACGCGGTCGGCTTTGACGAGGTCGATGACCGAGTCTTGAATGACTTCCGAATACATTTGGAAGCGGGGGATGTCCGGGTGTTCGCCCAAGGCACCGAGCACGGCATTGGCGACATTGCCGACGCCGGATTGGATTGGCAGGAAGGATTGCGGAATGCGTGCGGCCTTGAGTTCGGCGGCGAGAAAGGCGGCGACATTGTAGCCGATGCGATGGGTTGAGTCGTTGGCCAGGGAGAAGCCTCTGACTTCATCGGGGAGGTGGGACTCAACGATGCCGACGATCTTCTTCGGATCGACCCAGACGCGCTGGGTGCCGATGCGGTCCTCGGGATTGACGAGAGGGATGGGACGCCGGTGGGGCGGGTTTCTCAGTTCGTAGATATCGTGGAAGCCGAGGAGTTCCTTGGGGTGGTAGCGGTTGACCTCAATGAGGATTTTCTTGGCTTTGGAGAGGAAGGTGGGGGAAGCTCCGACGCTGCTGCTAAGGAGGATTTTGCCATCAATCGAGACGTCCGCCGCTTCGACGATGGCCCAATCCATGTCGCCGAGAAACCCGTAGCGGACGTATTGCGGGAGCAGCGACAGATGCATGTCGAAGAAATGCGTCTTGCCGGCATTGATGCTTTCGCGCAGGTCCTTGTCGGACTGATAGGGAGTGCGGAACTTGATGGCATCGGCTCTGGCGAGTTCGCCGTCGAGCGAGGGACCGGTGGAGGCCCCGGTGATGACTCCGATTCTGAAGGGGCGGCCGGCGTCATGTTCGGCGCGGGCTTTGGCGGCGATGGCGGTGGGAATGACTTTGGCGGCACCGGCCGGGGTGAAGCCGCTGAAGCCGATGACTTCATCGTGTTGGACGAAGGCGGCCGCCTCCCCGGCGCTGAGTATGGGGTAGTTGCATTTCATGGGAATATAAAAGGCGTCAGGCCAGCGTGTAGAGGGGTTGGCCTTCGTCAACCGAATCCCCCGGGTTGACATGAATGGCGGTGAGGGTGCCATCAGCGGGGGCATTGATGGAGGTATACATTTTCATGGCTTCGAGGGTCATGACCGCATCGCCGGCTTTCACGCTGGCACCGACTTCGGCGGCGATGGCCTTGACGATGCCGGCGAGGGGGCTGAGGACATCCCCCGGTGCGGCCGCGGGCTTGGGTGCGGCTTTGGGCACGGCGATGGGAGCTGCGGCTGCGGATCCAACGGCCTGCGGCGGGGCCGTCACGGGGCCGGTGGCGTCCGGAGAGTCCAATCGTTCGACGGTGACATCGTAGGTTTTCCCTTCAACGGTGATGCGGAGATGTTTCATGGTGAGGTGGTGGTTCGGTGAGTCGGTGGGTTGGCAAGTTCAGCGGATTCTGTGAGAGGAGAGCACCGCCTGGCGGCCTGCTTTCTCCCAAGATGAATCCTGATGTTTGATGGAGATGATCTTGTATTTCTCGTCGAGCATGAACGACACGGCCGCGGCAATGACGGCGATGGTTTGTGGCGGGATGGCAGCGGTGGAACCGGATGGTTCAAGGGGCCGTGGCACGCCTCCAACCGGTATGTTCGCAGGAACCCCGGCCGGTGACAAGCGTTTGATCAGATAGATAATCAGGCAATAGGCGCTCCAAATGACGGAAGCGACGATGACGCCGGTGCCGACGACGTGGACCAGCGTATCGAACACGGAATCTTCCGCCAGTGTCGTTGCTGCCGCGAACGGATTGAGGTGGTGCATGTGGGGTTAGAGAGGGATGTTGCCGTGTTTCTTGGGGGGTCTGCTCTCATGCTTGTTCATGATGCCGCGGAACGCCAGCGCCAGGGTCGAGCGGGTCACGGCGGGATCGATCACATCGGTGATCATGCCGTTGCTGGCAGCCTGATAGGGTGAGGAGAACTTTTCGCTGTAGGCTTTGCGCAGTTCTTGTTCGAGGGCCTTGGGGTCCTTGGCTTCCTCCAGTTCCTTCTTGTAAAGGACCTTCATCGCGCCTTGGGCACCCATCACGGCGATTTCCGCCGTGGGCCAGGCGAAGACAAAGTCCGCTCCCAAGTCCGTGGGACACATCGCGAGGTAGGCCCCACCGTATGCCTTGCGGCAGATGAGGGTGATCTTCGGGACGGTGCCGGAGGCCCAGGCGAACAGCATTTTGGCGCCATGGCGGATGATGCCGCCGCGTTCCTGGGCGAGTCCGGGCATGAATCCGGGCACGTCCACCATCGAGAGGATCGGGATCGAGTAGATATTGCACACGCGGATGAAGCGCGCCGCTTTGTCGGACGCGTCGATGTCGATGCAACCGGCCTTGACGGTGGGTTGGCTGGCGATGACGCCGATGACCAGGCCTTCGAGGCGGGCGAAACCGACGAGGATGTTCTGGGCGAAGTCCGGCATGATCTCAAACCAACTGTCGCGGTCCATGACCCGTTCGATGACCTTCTGCATGTCGAGCGGGGACTTCTGATCCGCCGGGATGATCTCGTGCATGAGGGGGTCTTCCACGATCTCGATGTGCTGGTTCATCTGATGCGGCGAATTGCTCAGATTGTTAGACGGGAGGTAGTCCAGCAACCGTTTGCAGAGGGCGATGGCGTGTTCGTCGTTTTCGGCGATGAGATGGATGTTGCCGCTGACCTGGGCGTGGGCGTCGGCGCTGGCGAATTGCTCCAGCGAGGCGGTCTGGCCGGTGGCGGCGCGGATGACGTCGGGTCCGCAGATGAACATGTTGGCGTTGCGCCGGGTCATGATGATGAAGTCGGTAAGGGCGGGCGAGTAAGCCGCGCCGCCCGCGCAGGGGCCGGCGATGATGGAGATTTGAGGGATCACGCCGGAGGCCAGCACATTGCGGAAGAAGATCTGGCCATAGCCGGAGAGCGCTTCGATGCCTTCCTGGATGCGGGCGCCGCCGGAATCATTGATGCCGACCACCGGCATGCCGGCCTTGATGGCGAAATCCAGCAAGGCACAGATTTTCTTGGCATGGATGGCGCCCACGGCGCCGCCGCCGACGGTGAAGTCCTGGGCGAAGGCGGCAACTTGGCGGCCATCGACGGCACCGGTGGCGCAGACGACGCCGTCGCCGGGCATTTTGCGTTTTTCGAGGCCGAAGTTGACGCAGGAATGGTGGGCGTGCATGCCGAACTCGATGAAAATGCCTTCATCGAAGAAGATGGCGAGGCGTTCGCGGGCGGTGAGCACGCCTTTTTCGTGGCGTTTCTCGATGCGGTCCTTGCCACCTCCGTCGAGAGCTTCTTTTCTGCGGAGATTGAGACTCTCCAGGAGTGATGGGTCGATGGCCATGATGGGTGTGGGGTGGGGCGTTGGAATGCGGGGGTTGGCAAATCTCAGGGCTGGGCTTGGCAGAACTCGGTGAGCACGCCGAAAGTGGATTTCGGATGGAGAAAAGCCACCAACTTTTCCGCGGCGCCAGCGAAGGGGACCTCGTGGATAAGGCGGGTTCCGTGGTCCTTGGCTTGGCTGAGCTGGCCGTGGATGTCGTCGGTGGCAAACGCGATGTGGTGGATGCCGGGGCCGTTCT
>Ga0118677_10004733_pt1 | contig 24487 bp, 19 predicted proteins | sample AliMusrvi5mmetaG_FD_86154 | JGI IMG/M metagenome (GOLD analysis project Ga0118677, IMG submission 86154)
GAGTTATCACGCCGCCACTATCAAATCTGAACGCTGATTGGCATTTCTGTACAATTATGAACTGTTGTTAATAACTTAATGAAACCACGACGACGTATTGTAATTACCGGATTAGGTGTGGTAGCGGCAAATGGAATTGGGAAGCAGGCTTTTTGGAAATCCCTGCTGGCGGGCGAGAGCGCCATCGATTTTATCACCCATTTTGATACTCAGAAATATTCGGTTAAAATTGCCGGGGTCGTCAAGGAATTCAATTTTACCGATTATTTTCAGAACCAGTTCAAGCCGAGCCGGTTGGCACGCCAAACACAATTGGCCTTGGTAGCCGCCAAATTGGCCTTTTAGGATGCCGGCCTGACCCAGGCCATACTGCGGCAAAGCGGTCCGGTCGCGGTCATGATGGGGGTGAATACCAGTGCGGTCGATTATATTGAGAAATCTAAAGAACGCTTGATGAAATTCGGTCCGGAACGAATGCCGCCCACCGCGATTAGCACGGTTCAGCCTCATGCGGTGTCCAGTTCCATTGTCGAAATGTTGGGGGTAAACGTCCGCGCCTTGACCATCTCCACCGCCTGTGCGGCGGGCTTGGACGCCATTGCGCGGGCCACCGCCGACCTGCGTGCCGGCAAAGCCGAGATCGCTTTTGCCGGGGGTACGGATTCCTCCATCAATCCATTGTCGGTGGCTTGTTTCGGGTCGGCAGGTTTGGTGCCCAAAAATGTGACGGATCCCCGACGAGCCAGCCGGCCATTCGATCGTGAGCGGGCCGGCGGATTAATGTCCGAGGCGTCGGGGGTGGTCGTCCTGGAGGAATTAACCCATGCGTTAAGCCGGGGTGCCACTCCGTATCTGGAGGTCACTGGCTACGGCTTTCATACCGATGAAATCGGGAGTGAACCCGCTAGCGGACTCAGGCTGACCATGTCGGAGGCTTTGGCCAATGCCGGGCGCTATCCTGCGGATGTGGATTATGTATGTGCACATGGCCCCAGCGATTCGGTAATTGACCGGGTCGAGACCGCGATGATTAAGTCCGTACTGGGATCCCACGCTTACCGTATTCCGGTCACTTCTATTAAAGGGGTGACCGGCAATCCGATGGCTGCCGCAGGCGCTTTGGAGGTGGCGACGTGTGCGCTCATCATGCGCAATGGTTTGGTGCCGCCCACCGCCAACTACCGGTTTCCCGACCCGGCTTGCGATTTAGATTATGTTCCCGGTCAGTCGCGCATAGCGGATATCCGCTGCGCGCTGATCAATATTCATGGCTTGGGGGGCGCTAACAGCTCCCTGGTAGTGGAAAAGGTGGACGGCGCATGAATGCGTTTCTACTGGTCATTTTATTTGCCTCTATCGTAAATCTGTCTTTTGGCGTGCTGGTTTATTTTGCCCAACGCCAGCGGCTGGCCAATCAATGTTTCCTTTTGTTTTCGCTGACGATGGGCGCCTGGTTGTCGTGCCTGGGCATGGGGTCGCGCCCCCATAGCGTGGCCGCCGCCATGTTCTGGATCCGGCAGGCTTCCGCGATTGCCGCTTCGGTGCCGGTTGCCGCCAATCTATTGCGTCTGACCATCATCCATCCGGAAGCGTCCTGGGGCCGGATTCTGTCCAAATCCCGTTGGTGGCTGATCGGTTTTCTGCTCAACGTCGGGCTTTGCCAGACGCCGTTCTTTCTAAAATCAGCTGTCCTGGCGGTGGCCCCGCATCATGTCGCTTTACCGGTGTATGGTCCGGGGTTTGGCATCTATGCCTCGTCCATCTTGATCATGCTGGTATCGCTGGTCGGACTCGCGATTTATTATTCGCGAAAATTACGCGGCATTCAACGCATTGAATTGCAATTTATCTGTCTCGGTTACAGTGTGGGGATTCTATGCACGCTGGCGATGATCGTGATTCCCCTCTTCGGTGCCAGTTTCGAAATCATGACGTTCATGCCGGTCTCGGTCATTTTGTTCGATGGAGTCGTCGCCTATGGCATCGCCACCCGCCGGATCATGGATATGCCGCATTTTCTGACCCGGCTGATTTCCTCCGCCTTATTGATCCTGTATCTCATCCTTCTATATTTTATCGTCTGGTTTTCCGTCAAATGGATTTTATACCCCTTTACCCCTAAAGCACTCCTGCTGGCCCATCTCCTGGCCGCACTGGCCATGACGTTTTCCGTCACGCCGGTGTCTGGATTTCTGCGAATGGTGGCCATGCGCCTTTTGTTGAACGTGCATACGATGGATTCCCGGATCGTGGTCGAACATGCGAACCGGTTATTGGGGTCGATCAGCGCGCTGGATGATTTGATGCGCGGCTTTGCCGACCTGGTGGCCCAATCGATGGGCACCGTCCGGGTTGTGATCCTGCTGGCGGAAAACGAACATTTCGTTCAGCGGTTCCCTCAGCCCGAGGCCGAAAACGGGCTTCGCATCGCGGCCGACGATCCCATCCTCGTGGAGTTGAAGGAAAACAAGGATCCGTTGGTGGTCGATCTGATTCAGCGATACATTCCGCGCCCGGCATTGGTCAATGCCCGCACCCGCTTGGAACACCTACACGCTGAAATCGCCGTGGGAATCTATTCCAAAAACCGGGTGGAGGGTGTAATGTTGCTGGCGCCGCGGTTTGGGGGAAGGATCTATGGCATCCTCGAACAACGGACCCTGCAATTGCTCTGCGATCAACTGGCCATCGCTCTGGAAAATTCGCGCCTTTACACCCAGGTTCAAAACGGAAAAATTTACAACGACATCCTGCTGGATCATCTGGCCAGCGGCGTGATCGCGGTCAATAATGACCGACAAATCACCGTTCTCAATCGGGAAGGTCAGCGAATCACCGGGGTCTCGGTGGACGAGGCCAAAACCAGTTCCCTTAACATTCTGCCGTCCCCCCTGGTCGACATCATCGAAGAGACCTTCACCAGCGGTCGGGAACAGCGCAATCGTGAAATGGAGGTGAAATTCCGGGATGTCACCCGAAGCCTCCGGGTCGACAGTTCCCTGTTTCACAGTCATGCCGGACAAACCCTGGGCGTATTGCTCGTTTTTCACGACATCACGGCCCTCCATGAATTGGAACAACAATTGCGCCGGGCGGACCGGTTGGCGGCGCTCGGTACGATTTCGGCGGGCATGGCACATGAAATCAAAAATCCCCTCGTGACGATTAAAACCTTCACGCAACTTCTTCCCGAGCGTTATCAGGAAAAGGAATTCCGCGAAAATTTCCTGGATCTGGTTAACCAGGAAGTGCAACGCATCGACCGGATTGTCAATCAACTGCTCAATTTTTCGCGTCCCGTTCAAGCCGACCGGGCTCCCATTCATCTGTGTGAGGTCATCCGCAATTCTTTGAAACTGGTTCGGCAAAGACTGGAACAGGGACACGTCGCGGTCACCATCGACCTGCTCGAGGGGGAGGATTTGATTAACGGCGACGCCGCCTTGTTGAGTCAGGCCTTTGTCAACTTTTATCTCAATGCCCTGGAAGCCATGCCGGCGGGCGGCGGACGCATTGAGATTGTCGCCCATCCGTCGCCGGGGCAGGTGCGGGTGGAGATTCGCGATACCGGTACCGGCATTAAGGCGGAGGACATTCCCCGGATCTTTGATCCGTTCTTCACAACCAAAAGCCAGGGGACGGGTCTGGGACTCGCCGTGGCTCATGGCATTATCCAGGAACACCAGTGCGTCATTAATGTCGAAAGCAAGGTCGGTAAAGGCACCGCCCTGATCATCGACTTTCCTCTGCTCCCGAAAGAGGATCCCGCATGAAACCCAGTGTGCCCTGTCTACTCTTGACCCGTGACGATGAGTTGGCGCAACGGGTCAAAGCCTATGTCGGACCTTTGGCCGAATTACAGGTATTGCGGGATGCGAATGATCTATATGCCCGTCTGGCAACCAGCGATCCTGCGTTAATCCTGCTGGATGTGCGCGGCATTGAAATTCACGACCTGGTTCTCCGGATTAACACGGACTGGCCGGGGACCTTGATCTTGGCCCTGGGCGTGGCCCGATCCGATCCTCTGCTCGAAGCCGAGGCGCTCGGAGTGTATGCCGTCGAAGAATTGGAATTTGATGGACGCCGCCTGCAAGCGATGATCCAGCGAAGTCTGAACTTTATCCAACTGACCGAGGAAGTGCGCCTGCTTCGCGACACGCTGGCCGATCCTGCCAAACGGCCGGATTCCGCCTCAACCCGTTCCCCGGCCGCGGGTCCCCCGAGTATGCGTTTGCAACTTCCGGCGTTGCGTCACTCGGGCAGGGCCGATGATCTCATCGCCGATATTGTCGACAGCGTCGTCCATTCCGGTATGGTCCTGCGGGCGGGTTTGTTTGCGTATGTGCCGGAACGCGAGGTTTACACCCTGAAAATCGCCTTCGGGGTGCGCGATGAAATCCGCGCGCTTGAATTTCGATCCGACGCGCCGCTTGTCCGCTGGTTGGAGCAGAACGCCCACCTGGTAGCCCGCAACGGCCTGTCGCAGATGCGGACGACGGTAGACCAGATGATGCTCCGGCGCTCCTTGGATTCGATGGGCGCGGAACTGATCGTGCCCCTGCAAGGCCGCCGGATGTTTATCGGCTGGCTGTTTATCGGCCAGCGGGCAACCGGATTGACCTTTGATGCCGCGGATCTTCTGGAGATCATGGTATTTTCCGAGCAGGCCGCCGTGGCGATCGAAAATGCCACGCTCTATGACGATCTCGCCTTCCAACACACGCTGACGGAAACCTTGCTCCATTCGCTTTCCGCCGGCATTGTGATGACCAGCGCTGACGGCCAGATCCGGTGGGTGAACGGAAGTGCGGAACAAATGCTGGGCCTGAACCTGGCTCAGGTCATGAACCAGCCTGTGGAGATGTTGGGGAGCCGTCTGGCGGATATGCTTCGCCGGACCCTTACCAACGAGGAGGAACCGGCGCCTCAGGAGTGGACTGAACAACCCAGCCTGCGCTGTTTCTCCGCGCGGACCAAACGGCTGATGAACGGCGCCACCGGTCTGGGTGCGGTCGCTTTTATTCACGACTTGACGCGGGAACGGATCCTGAACGAGAAACAAGAAGAGCTGGAGCGCACAGTGTTTTGGAACGAGCTGGCGGCGGCCATCTCGCATGAAATTCGCAATCCCCTGGTGGCGATCAAAACGTTCGCCCAATTATTGCCCGAACGGTACCAGGATCCCGAATTCCAAAACGAGTTCCGAACGCTGGTGTCCGGCGAGGTGGATCGCCTCAATGCCATCATCGACCAGATCAATGATTTCGCCCATCGACCCGAGTTGAAATTTCAGGCCTTGACGCTTGCCCCTCTGATCGCCAAAAGCGTGGGGCTGGTCCTGCCGCCCGCCGAGCAATCCACCGTGGTGGTCACAACCGAAATCCCCGACGGGTTGCCCAAGATCTGGGGCGACGAACCCACCTTGGTGGAGTGTTTTGTCCACATTCTTCGGAACGCCGTTGAAGCCATGGACCGGCAAACCGAACCCCAAATCAAAATCAGCGCCAACCTGGTGCATGCCGATACGACGCACGCGAAGATGGAGATTGTTTTCAAGGACAACGGACATGGCCTTTCCACGATGCTGATCGACAAGGCCTTTTCGCCGTTCTGTACGACCAAAGCCCGCGGATTGGGGCTGGGGTTATACATTGTCAAACGGACCATGGTCGATCATAACGGACGGGTTGAGATCCGGTCCGATTCCAACGGAACAACGGTCACTCTCCAGGTGCCGCTACGCGCCAACCCGGCCGGGCAAGCATGAAAAAGATATTGATCGTGGACGACGAGATCGGCAGTCGGGAATCGCTAAAAATGGTCTTCTCCAAAGACTACCAGGTGATCCTGGCCGATAGTGCGACCGTGGCGCTGAAGTTTCTGGCGGAACAGCGGATGGATGTCGTCCTGCTGGATGTGATGATGCCGGAAAAAGATGGGTTGACTCTGTTGAAAGAGGCCCAGAATCTTTATCCGGATATTCCCTTCATCATGATCAGTGCTTCGACGTCTTTGCGACCGGTTGTGGAATCGATCAAGGCGGGCGCCAGCGATTTCGTGACCAAGCCATTTGATGTGGCGGAAATCCGAAGGATCGTCGCGCGCGCGATTGAAAACAGCGTATTGCGCCGGAAAGTCGAGCTTTTGCAGAGCGACGTGGCCCGCGAATTCCCGGTGGACGGCCTGGTCGGCCAATCGGAGCTTTTCAAGAAAGCCCTGGACGATATTCAGCGCGCGGCGAAGGCGGACTCCACGGTTTTGATTTGCGGGGCCAGCGGCACCGGCAAAGAGTTAATGGCGCGCCGCCTGCACATGTTGAGCGCTCGTCATGATGAACCGTTTGTCGCGGTCCATTGCGCCGCCCTGCCGGAATCATTGATCGAAAGTGAACTCTTCGGTTACGAAAAAGGTGCCTTTACCAATGCCGCTACGCGTCATTTAGGCCGCTTCGATCTGGCCGGCTCCGGAACGCTTTTTTTTGATGAAGTCAGTGAAATGTCGCTGGCCATCCAGGTCAAGCTTTTGCGGGTTTTGCAGGAGCGGGAATACATGCGGATCGGTGGCACCCAGATGATCCACACCGAAGCCCGTATCATTGCCGCCACCACTCGGGATCTGGCCGCGGAAGTCAAGGCCCGACGCTTCCGGGACGACTTGTTTTACCGGTTGAATGTGATTCCGATCAATCTTCCGCCTCTGCGCGAAAGAGCGGATGACATTCCTGCCCTGGCCCAATATTTCCTGCGTTTTTTCAAACGGACCATGCATGTGGAGGCCGAGGAGTTCGCACCGGAAACCCTGCGCTTGCTCATCCGCTATGCCTGGCCCGGCAATGTGCGGGAATTGAGGAATATCGTCGAACGGATGCTGGTGTTGCATGGCCTTCAACGCCTGATTGGCAGTGAATCCCTGCCGGAAGAATTCCATTCCGGGATTCCGGGCAGTACCGAACCGGTGCGCCTCGCTCCAGCCGCTACCCCCCCCGCACTGATACCCGGTCGGTCTTTAACGGAAACCGTGCAGGCGCGCGAACGCGAGTTGATTTGCGAAGCCTTGTCCCAAGCGGGTGGGATTCAAACGCGGGCCGCCCAGATTCTGGGAACCACCCGCCGCATTTTAAAATATCGAATGGATAAGCTCAATATTCCCCCAAAGGGGGCCGTATGCGGGTCAGGGTAAGGGGCCGTTTTTTTTGGCCGAATCCACTTTGTCCGCCAATTCTGAAGTCAGCTTTTGATAACATCCCGGACAAACCCCGTGGGTGAAATCCGCGCTGCTGTGCTCGATCACGAACTGTTCGATCTGCGTCCAGGCATTTTCGTCGATTCTCACCTTTCGGCAATAGGAACAGATGGTGATCAGGCCATTCAGGGCTTTTTGCTCCTGAAGATAACTATGGGCGACAACGATGATTCCTCCCAGGACAATCACTGTTGTCAGGAGGGCGGCCCGCTTGATATCCGGTGGCCCATCGTGGAGCAGTCCAAACGTCTCGCACGCCCATACAGCGCAAATCAAGAGAAGAAAAGTCATGCTCTGCCAGAAGGCAATGTAATTCAAGGGAAGTCGAATTACGGCATGCTGTGGGATCGGTTTTTTCACACCGAAATTGTAGCTGAACGGGATAAAAATGCAATCAGAGTTTGATTCGCTATAAGGCCAGGGGCAGCGTAATGCGGATGGCCGTACCCTTTACCTCCGGCTTCTCGTGCTTCCACAAGTTCGCCGGGCTTTCGATGCTGATTTTGCCTCCGTGCGCTTCCACCGCCAGTTTGCAGAAGGTCAGGCCCAGTCCGGTGGAATTCCGTTTCGCCTCGATCACGGCGAACCGGTCAAAAACACGTTGCTGGTGCTGCGCGGGAATACCGGGCCCGGCATCGACGACATCAACGGTCGCGAATCCGTCTTTGCGGCCCAACAATACGCGCACCTCTCCCCCTGCCGGGGTGAACTTCAACGCGTTGTCGAGCAAGTTGACCAGGACGCGCCGGATGATCTCCGCATCGCAGGCTGCCACCAAGGGGCGCGTGTCGGGCAGGAGGGTCACCGTTACCCCTTGCAGATCCAGCCGCACGATACGTTCGGCCTCTCGAATCAGATTCTCCAGATTGCACGGCGTCATCGCGATGGGCATCTGGCCCTGTTCCAGTCGCCCGACATCCAGCACCGAAAGCGTCATGTCCTGAAGCCGACGCACCAACACGGAGCATTCGGCCAGATAATTGCTTTGGTCGGCATCCAATTTGGGGGCGATCTCTTCCTCAACGATGGCGAGAAGTCCGCCCACGGTGGCCAGCGGCGATTTGAGATCATGCACGATCATGTATGTCAGATTGTCACGCAGTTGTTCCAAGTCCTGCAATTTGCGGAAGTTGGTTTCCAACTGGGTCAACGCCTGACTTTTGGCTTGGTTGGCCTGCTTGGCCTCATCACGGGTCAGGACCAATTGCTCCTCGATCCGTTTCCGTTCGGTGATGTCGCGCAACAGCACCACCGCACCGGGGCCGCCTCGAAGGTTGCCGGTGATGATCTCCAGCGGGAAGACTTCGCCGTTCCGGCGCCGTCCTCTCGCCGTACCGATGTGAAAGCCGATGCGCTGAAGGCTATCGCGGATTTCCGACGGGTTGGCTCCGACTCGGCGATCAAAGTATAACAGGTCGGTTGTCTGGCCGATAACTTCGGCCGTTTCGTAACCGAACATCGTTTTAATGCCGACATTGCACATCGAGATGCGGCGGTCGGGCAGTACGACGATCAGCACGTCGGGGCTGATACTCGAGATGATGACTTCGAGCGCATGCCCGTGGACCAAAGCTAAACACCACTGACGATAGGCCACTAACATCAAGATCAGCAGCCAAAGATAGAGTCCGTTGGTCAACATTTCGGCCACAGGAAGGGTGGTGTACGGATGGAAGGCCGCGCGAAGTTGATCGACGAACTCGACGGATACGCGATAAACCCCCAGCGTCAGCGCAATCGCAACGGCCATCCAGATGTGTCGCGATTCTTCCCGGATTAAAATATTTTTTTTAAAGAATTTCATATTTCGCCAACCTTTGGGTACTTTTGGCAGCGTGGGCATCGTAACGTAGGAAGCAGGGGAGACTCAAGCTCTAACTAGAGATGAGAAAGGGCAAGTACGGACGCACCCATGAAAAGCGTCTCGCTAGACTAATTTCTTTCCTTGTAAACCGTATCCACCGCCAACCCGGCGGCGAGTAGGAGGATGGCGACGGCCGGGGCCGGTTCACCCTTCAAGGCGATGATATAATTATCCGCAGTGGTAAACAATTCCTTGCCAATGCCGGCCCATTTCTTGGTAATGGCGCCGATTTCGTTGCCAGCCTTATCGAGCAGGAGGAAGTTCCAGCCTTTCCAGTCGCCCTTGACGAGGGCTACCTCGTGTCCGGCGGCATCGAAGACCCTGAACGCGCCCCCGAGTGAGAACACCTTGCTTTGAAACCAGCCGATGACCTGGCCGGACGGGTTGCAAATATCGACCCGGGAGCGGAAGAGGGCGACCCCCCGCCGGATGGCAAAGAGCAGTTTACTTTCATCCTCGGGATTGATGCCGGCATAGACGTTGACCTGCGTGGGGAGGAGGGATTTATTGACCAGCAGGCGGAGAAAAACATAAAAAGCCCTCGGTTTTTCCTGGGCGATACCCAAGGCTTCTCCGGTGGCCGGGTCGAGAATATCGTAAGTATCCGCCAACTTTAAAAATCCGACGCGTTCGCGGATGAAATACGTTTTTCGATTCAACATGATGCGGCCTCCTCACGATTTGCCGGCCAAGCCAACAATAATGCCTAGGAGAAGCCTATCTGATTTATGGCGCAAAGGAAAGTCAATCGAAAGTTAGCCGGGGGGGTTGACATTCCCCGTTCTTCCGGTGTATAAGCGGTGGAACGTTTTTGAGAGTACCGACATTTCGGAACGCGGTGAAAATCCGCGACGGTCCCGCCGCTGTAATCGGGGAGTTCTGCCGCAATGAGCCACTGTTTCTTATCCGACGCAATCGGATAACGAGACGGGAAGGCGCGGTTGGATGACGATCCGAAAGTCAGAAGACCTGTCGGTTTGCTCTCGTGTAACGGGACCTGATGGAAAAGGGTTCCGGCTGACCTGTAAGGTCTGCCGGAACCCTTTTTCTTTTTGAAAGGGATCCCTTTTAGCGAGGCTTAAGTGCGCGCGGGTAGAGGGCGTTTGGTTGAATGGGCTCATGCCGGCCGGGGCCCTTTTTAACGGCCGGCAAAAACAGAAGGAGGTCACGCATGAAAAGTTGCAAGGTAAAGAAAGGGCAGGCGATCATCGCCTGTCGCAAGGCCTGCAAGGCCAATGGGACAGGGCTCTCGCATTACATCCTGATGGATCGCAAAGCGAAATGAAGCCTACGCTTTCCGCACCCGAAGCGGCCCCCTCGCGGGGCCGCTTCCTTAATTCCGGCAATGGGCCGCATCTGGAGCCCATTGATATCGGTCACGACGCGTATATGGCCTTGATCGAGCCCGATACGGCCTTTTGGTCGCTCGTTCGCAAGGACGCGCTCGCCGATACGCTGGCAAACCCGTCGTTTCGCGCGGCCGTAGCCAAAAAACACGGCGCTTTCGCTAAAGAGATGCAAGCCCTCCGGTTCGGGCTGAAACCTTCAGCGGTCTATTTCAATCCCACCGAGCGCTGTAATCTCAACTGCCGCTACTGTTACATTCCGGAGAAGATGCGCAAGAATGGCCGACACATGTCGCAGGTTCGGATGTTCGAAGCCTTGGAGCGCTTGAAGCTCTATTTCAAGACCACGATGCCGAAAGGTCGGTTGCCGCAGGTGGTGTTTCACGGCGCGGAGCCGATGCTCAACCGGGAGGCGCTGTTTGCCGCCATTGAACGCTATGGCAACGACTTTCGCTTTGGCGTTCAAACCAATGCCACTTTGCTTGACGATTCTGCGCTCGCGTTTCTGACCGAACACGGGGTCGGGATCGGGCTTTCGCTCGATGCTCCGTCTCCATCGATTGCCAACAAGACCCGTCGTTCATGGAGTGGTGAGGGCGTATTCGAAGCGGTCGAAACCGCGATGCGAAAGCTCAAGGGGTATCCCGGCTTCAACGTGATTTGCACGGTCACGAACTCAAATCTCAAACATTTGGTGGCCCTGGTCGACTTTTTTCACGCGCACGAGGTGCCGGCCTGTATGCTCAATATTGTCCGTTGCACATTGCCGGGCGCACGGGTGATCAAGCCGGACGACTCAACAGCGGCCGAGGCCTATCTCGCCGCGTTGGATCGGTCGCACGAGTTGTACAAGAGCACCGGACGCAAACTGGTGGTGGCCAATTTTGCCAACGTGCTCGTTTCCATTCTGGCGCCCACGGCGCGGCGGCTCATGTGTGACATCTCGCCTTGCGGAGGCGGGCGTTGCTTTTTTGCGCTTGCGCCGGATGGCGGACTCTATCCCTGCAGCGAGTTCATCGGACTGCCGGAATTTCGCGGAGGCAACTTGTTCAAAGACAATATTGCCGACGTTCTCCAAACGCCCGCCTTCACGAAAGTAACGGGCCGCAAAGTGGAAGACATCGAACCGTGCAATAAGTGTACGATCCGGCACTTCTGCGGCTCACCCTGTCCCGCCGAGGCGCACGAAATGAACGGCGACATGCGCCGTACGGGCGCCTTCTGCGAGTTTTACGAGGAACAGGTTCGTTATGCCTTTCGCCTCATTGCGGACGGTCTGGCCGACGATTACCTATGGGACGGTTGGGACAAGGACGCCACGACGACGTTCGAGTGGGGAATGTGATCACAACCAATGGTGCAACGCCGGAGGGAGAACGCCCACGGCGTGGAGCAGGCGGGCCTGGTTCAAGCCCAGGATTTTGCGCTTGTCGAGGTCGGGAAGGTCGGATTGTGCGACCAGGCCCAGTCCGACGGTGATGGGATTTAAAAAGGCATCGGAACCCATCAGGAACTTTTCCGCGCCGTATTCCTTTACGCCCCGTTCAAATTCGCCGAGGGGCAGCAAGCCCCAAAGATTGCAGTAAACATTGGGTAGGCGGAGGACCGGGTCGGGGTACCAGTGGCCGGCGATGAAATTTACGGTGGGGAATTCACGGGCGATGCCGTCCAGCACGTCCGGTGTCCAGTAGTGGTTGAGGATCAGCAGGTTGTGCCGGGCGGCAAACCGGTAAATCCGCATCATTTTCGGACTGTTGCCGGGATGATTTTCCTGGTAGGCGTTCAGCAATTTGATGCAGCGAAAACCCATCGCGAAGGTTCGTTCCAACTCGGCATCCAGGCTGGCCTCCGTGTCATTCGGAATGAAGTGGGCAAATCCGATAAAGCGGTCCGGTGCCGTGCGGCAAAACTCCAGCAGATCGTCGTTGCCGCGGGTATAGTCATTGCCCGGTCCATAGAATCCTCCCCCGAGAATACAGGCCAGATCAACCCCATTGGCATCCAGCACCTGCAGGGCGTATTCGGCCGCCGGGGCCACGCTATCCCAGGCCTGACCGCAGAAGCCGCCGTCGAAATGAATATGACCATCGATGACCAGCGTATCCGGGAATCCACGACCCGCCTGCCAATTTTGTTGAAGCGTATTCATTGGACGGCCTCCATCAGGCGCCGGATATTTCCTCCGCAGATCATTTTGCGGGCTTCCAGCGTCAGGCCCGGTTCGTATTGGACATTACCCACGAAGGTGCCGGGATCATAATAGGGCATGCCCGTGGCGAAGAAGACCCGTTCCGGTCCCAGTTCCCGCAGGGCGGTGCGCCAATACTGGAGAATGCCGGTGATATCCAGGTGCAGATTCGGACAGCGGTACATCAGCGGTAAGAAGGACTTGGCGATGCCCAAGCCCCCGGACGCATGGCTGAGAATAAAGGGGAGATTTGGAAAAGCCTGGGCGATGTCGCGCAGGTGATCGACAGCCGAATCGTCGGGAACCGCCGCGGTGGAGCAGTTGAAATAATTGCAGGAACCGAAATCCACCAGGCAGGGGATGCGCCGGGCCTGGAGTTCCTCCAACAGGTCCTGCCAGCACCACAGGAGGGGGGCGGTCGCGCCGGGCCCCATCAGGAGCCGGACCACTTTTACGCCGGCATCCCGCAACTCATCGACCACGGCGAGCGCCGGTCCCTGGCCGGGTTGGATTGGCGGTTCCAATACCCAAACCGGATGCAGGCGCGGACTGAGGTTCCGGCAGAACTCCACCGTCCACCGGTTGCCGCGCAGGTGGGTGAAATGCAGGCGGGCAAAATTGGAGGTGACGAGCGCCTCGGAAATCCCATACCGATCCAACACCGGCAATAAATTGTCCTCGGTCAGCGACACCGAGATTCCGCTCTGATTCAAGCGCCCGACGACAACACAGGTGTCGAAGAGTTTCAGCTCCGCAAGGGCGGGAATGTTTTCGCGGGCTTGCATGGGGGGCCTGGGTTATTCTATGTGGCTCGCGGGGGCGAGAGTTGTTTGATCCAGTGGTTCATGTTATAGCGGCGGACAAAACCGGCGTTTTCGTAGGATTTGAGGGCGGGAAAATTGTCCAGGCTGGTGGCGATCAGGGCTTCGGCCGCGCCCATGTCCCGGAGATCGCCCAGGCACCTTTTAACCAGGATCCGGGCCAGACCGCGGCCGCGATGATCGGCTTCGGTGGTGACGTTGCCGATTTGTCCCACAGGCCTTCCGTTCGGTGCGGATAGGTGTGGATAAAAACGGGCATGGCAATGGGCCGCTTTTTGTCCGTTTTGCATCGCGTGGTATCCGAAGGGGCGGGCGTCGAATTCCAGCGGTCGGGCCACGGGGACGATTTCATAACCGGCGGGAAGGGATTCCTGCGGGATTTCCGCCGCGAGCGAACAGATCATGAGTACGCCCCGGTTTTCCATACGGTACCCTGCGCGGACCAATGCGCAGGTGCCGTTCGTGTCCCAGGAGGGAATGAGCGGTTCATTGCCTAGGACATAACCGCCGTAAAAGGGAGAACTGGCCCAATAGGGACCCGACAGGTGGGTTCCGCCTTTCGTGCTAACCTCCTGCTCGAACTGTTTGAGCAAGGCGAATGCTTCCTCACCTCCGCCGAGGCGCGAGGCCAGCAGATGAACGATGCCGCCCTGGGAATGGATTTCCCCATGGAAGGCGGCTTCGGGTTCGGTTTCCCGGTAGGCGATTCGGACGTTGTCCGGCTGAAAATTAGCGAGCGTTGACCAATAGTTCAGCAGGGGAACATCCAGTGGTCGGGAGTAAACCCAGCCCGCTAGGTACTCCTGGACCACTTGGATAAAATCGGCTTGAGTTGCCGGAGAAAATATTTTGATAAGCGGGGATTTCATAAAGGCCTTTGGCGGAAGGACCTGATGACCTTAACTGGATAGTGGACGATACCCACGTTGGTCGATTACAATTTGACGGCCGTTGATTTGGAGTGAGCGAGCACTTCCTGGGCGGTGACTTCACGTCCGAGCCGGTCGGACAGATAGATGCCTTCACTGATCAACTGGGTCAACAAGGCGAGCTGTGCCGTCGGAAGAAGATCGACCACGCCCTGCTGGGCGGCGATCCAATGTTGCTGGGGGGAATCGTAGGCGTATTCCTTCTCCCGAAGTTGGTGCCAGCGCCAATCGGCGGAGGCGAGATCGAACGTGGAGTCGGAGACGACATCCTCACATATGGTGTGATAACTGAAAGGGGCGAGACGGATGCCGCCTTGGGAACCGGCGATGAAACTCCCGTCAAAGGGATTCATGTGGATGGCCCAGGATTCGAGGATGTCGAGGGTCAGTCCGTCGGCGCACTTGACAAAGCCGAGGCCCAATTCTTCCACATCATAGCCGCTGATCTTTCGGCGTTTGGGGTCCATGTCCGTTTCCTGATAGGTCTTGCCGCTGATCCGTTCGACTTTCGGGAGATTGAGCAGGAAGAGGATTTGGGCGATATGGTAAACGCCCATGTCATAGAGGGCGCCGCCGGCGGCAGTCTTTTTTTGCACGAACGAAGCGGTACCGTACCCATCCACAAAGGGACGGCCGCGCCGACGGAAGCCGGTGGATCGGGCGTGGTAGAGTCGGCCGAGACGGCCTTGAGCGATGAGGTGGCGCGCGATTTTGGTTTCCGGAGAGAACAGAGTGGCGAGCTGGATGCTCAATAGGAGTTTCTGTTTACGCGCTTCATCGAACATGGCTTTGGCATCGACGTAAGCCCCGGCCATCGGTTTTTCGCAATAGACATTTTTGCCGGCACGCAGGGCGGCCAGAGTCACCGGGGCGTGAAAATTATTGTGCAGGCAGACATCGACGCAATCGATATCCTCCCGGGCAAGCAGTTGGCGGAAATCGGTGAAGGTGTGGGGGATCTTGTATTCGGCCGCGACGCTTTTGACCTCGGCCGCGTTCACATCCGCCGCCGCTACGATTTGGGCGCCGGCGATCTGTGAATAACTTTTGATATGGCTCTTGCCGATTTGACCGACGCCGATGATGCCGATGCGAATGTCTTTCATGAGCAATCCTTTCCCGTGTAATATTAAGCCGGATGAGTGAAACGGACGAGTTGACGTTGAACCATGGCAACCTGCCAGGCCACTTCCGAATATTCATTTTTAGCCGAATGATGTTCAATGCCCCAATAGCCCGAATAACCGGCATCCCGCAAGATTTTCATTTTGTCTTCGAGGCTGGTGGCGGCGATGCGGGCATCCACATGGGTATGAAAAGTCCAGGGCGCCAATAGCCGATCCCCCTGGTCTTCCCGGGCGGCGCCGCCGTTCCAATGACCGATATGGAGGAGGATGCCGTAACCGGGGTGATTGACCGCCTTCCGCACCGCATCCTGAACTTCGACCGTCAGGGAGGGGCCCCAGTGGGTTTCGGGTCCCACGCGATAGCCTTGGTCATGAGCGCGTTGGGCATATTCCCGGTAGCGCTTGACGATATAATCAAACTGTTCAGGAGTGAGTTGATCGCCTTGGCCACCCATATCAATGCGGACGGTTTTGGCGCCGAGAATCTCGGCTGCCTTGAGATGGGCCAGGGCATTTCGATAATTTTTTTCACGCTCAGCAGGGTCACCTTCCCAAAGGTGCGCGCCGTCGACGCAGAAGTTGGCCAGAATTAATTCGCGCTCATCGAGCGCCTGGCGAACCTTGCGGAGATGGGCTTCGTCGAGGCCGGCGGGACCGAGCGTACCGTTCCAGATATCGGCGGCATCCAGACCATAGCGATATTTGCAACTTTCAAGATAACCAAAAATGTCCATTTTGCCTTCCTCAAGCAGGCCGTGAAAGGCGTAAGAAGCAATCGATATCTTCATGGAGGACCTCCGGGTTTTGGGTTCGCCGATAGGGAACAATCATGACTGAAACGCGGGGTTCCTGTCAATGTCCCATTAGTCCGCCAATGAGGGGACGGTGGCGCCCGGCCAGCCCCACTGGACTCGCCAGGCTAGAACCGTGCCGTCTAAGGATTTGATATACCAATATCCGGTGGCGGTGTCATACACGGCCAGATCCCATTTCCCATCCCCGTTATAATCGCCGGGGACGGGTTTGGCGGTGTTCCAACCCCACTGATTCCGCCAGGTAATCACATGTCCCTTGACGCTCTTGATGTACCAATAGCCGCCCTGAGTGTCAAAAACCGCCTGATCAAACTGGCCATCCCCATCATAGTCTCCGGGGACGGGTTTGGCGGTGCTCCAGCCCCATTGATCCCGCCACAAGATGACCGGCCCGTTCACACTCCGGATATACCAGTAACCGCCCTGGGTGTCGAAGACCGCCTGATCGAACCGACCGTCCCCGTTATAATCGCCGGGGACCGGTTTGGCGGTGCTCCATCCCCATTGATCCCGCCAGGTAATCAGGTTCCCCGCCACGCTCTTAATATACCAATAGCCGCCCTGGGTATCGAATACGGCTTCATCCCAGGCGCGATCCCCATCATAGTCTCCGGGGACGGGTTTGGCGGTGCTCCAGCCCCACTGATTGGACGTCAAAACAAAAGTGCTCGATGAATCGTGAGCATGCCAGTACCCGGCATCGTAAAACGCCTGATCGGCCACGCCGTTTCCGTCGTAATCCCCCACTGTCACTTTGGCCGAGGATAACCCCGGGTTATAGTGTCGTCCCCAAACGGTCATTCCGGCAACGGGGTCATTAATATACCAATTGCCCGTCGAGGGATTGTATATCGAAAGATCGGTGGTTGAATTTCCGGTGAAATCGCCCACGGTATTCCCCGTCCAACATTGAGCAATATAGCCCGCATGTGCAAAATAACCTCCGACATACAGGGTGCCGTTGGGTCGAAGCGCCAGACCCATGATGTTCTCACCCGCAACTTGCCAGGTACTCATACCCGACCAGGTGTACCCATCCCACCAGGCAACCTTATCGCAGGAATAAGTGTCGATGGAGGTGAAATTGCCGGCCGCAAATAAGTGCCCCTTGGGATCGACAACCAGGGCATTGACATCTGAGCCGCCACCCAGCAACCCGAGGTTGTACCAACTGGCGCCGTCCCACATTTGGATGGATCCTCCAATGACGCCGGCATACAGAAGGCCTGACTCATCGTCGATCGCCAGGGCCGTGCAACTGTTGCCAAATCCAGCTCCTAATGTACTCCAACTCGATCCATCCCACACGGCAATTGAATGGGCGCTACTCCCCCCGGCCAGAGTGAAAGTTCCACCGGCATATAAGGCCCCCCATTTATCTACCGCCAGGGAAAAACAGGCCCCATTACCCAATCCGGCCCCCAAGGCGGACCACGCCGTCCCGTTCCACAGGGCGATCCGGTTGACGTTACTTCCACCAGCCGTGACGAAAGTTCCGCCGGCATAAAGATTTCCTTCGCTATTCACCGCCAAAGCAAGACACTCCCATCCCACCCCTGCGCCCAAAGCCGACCAGGTCGTCCCATTCCACTTGGCAACAAAAGAAACGGACGCGCCCCCGGCCATGGTAAAATCTCCGCCGGCATAAACATTTCCCGCTGAATCCGCCGTCAAGGCCTGGACCGGAGCGTTCATTCCCGATCCCAAAGCCGACCAGGAGACGCCGTTCCACTTGGCGATGTAATTGACGGACACCTGGGACCCATCGGTATTGGTTGCGGAAGTGAACATTCCACCCACATAAAGATTGCCCACACTATCCACCGTCATCGCATACACCCGTTCATTGAGTCCGGCCCCCATCCCCGTCCAATTCCTATCGCCAATCGCTCCGGCGCAGGCGGGAAGAAACAACAGGACGCCCAGCACCCGACGGATAGACTGATCGATCCATTTCATGCGCAACTCCTTGATTGAGAGGCGGGACCTCACCCAAAGGCTATTTTTATCAAATTGACATCCGTACTCAAACCGAAATTAGCGGTATCGCCTTCGTGGAAATCTTGCAAAATATCTGTACGCTCAACGGGAATAGTGTAAATTGAAAAAGGCTAGCCCCTGTTCACCTCTACATTTCAATAAGGAAAAGCAATGAAATCTATTACCGTGAAACGCGAGGTCCACTTGAAGGCCCCCAGCGGCGACTCCTTGTATGCCCTGCCGAGATACGTTTCGCGATCCGGGCTGACCTTAATCGAAAACATCCGGGCCGAAGCCCTGCATTTCAGCGAACAGGGAGAAAAGCATTATTATTCCCGGCAATTGATCCGGCGACAGTCGGATGATAACGGCCGGGCCTGGCGGGTCGTGAAGGAGTGGACGTCGGCTCCCGGGGGAATGCAGCAAGCTGGCGAACATCAGTTTCCGCTGGGGCTCTTTCTCCTGCCGGGACCCGACGTTTTGGTTGAACTGAATTCGATCTATACCTATCGGCCCGATGAACCACAGTTCGGCCTGGGCAACAGCATTGCGCGCACGTATCGCACCCTCTGTCGGCATTCGCGGGATGGCGGACGGTCGTGGTCCGAGTGGCGGCAGGTGATCGATCACCGGCCGGGTTATGATGCTCGGAAATGGGCGCCCGGGACGGAATATGGGCTCCAAGGCGGGGTGGGCGATGGACAGCCGGTGTTGCTGGACGATGCCACGATCGTCATGGCGTTCACGATCCGCGAATCGCAGATCCCGCCGGAGGATGTTTCCGAGCGGGCGAAGGAGGTTTATTCGACGGTGATCTGCGCCCAAGGTCATTGGGATGCTGATCGGGCCGAGTTGGTCTGGACCTTTGGCGAAAAGATCCATGTTCCATTTCCCGAGGTATGCGGGGGATGTTGTGAATCCGCGCTGGTCCGGTTGACGAAGAACCGATGGATGATAACCCTGCGCTGCCAGGGCGATGAAAGGCTAAAAATTCCCTCGCGACGGATGAGCGCGATTTCTTCAAACGGCGGAATGACTTGGAGTCGACCGGTTCCCCTGGCATATGAGGATGGTTCGACGGTTTGGACGCCGGCATCCGTGCATCGATTTTTCGTTTCGAGCCGGACGGGAAAGACCTACCTGATCGCCAACATACTGCCGGGGCCGGTCTTTGCTCAGACTCCGCGATATCCCCTGACCATCGCCGAATTCGATATCGACCGGGCGGTGGTTTTGAAAGGGACCGTGCAGGTCATCCAGGATCGTCCGGTGGGTGCGCCGGAGGACCGGCGCTACACGAATTTCGGGGAATATGAGGATCGCGAAACAGGCGAACTGGTGCTGCTCCTACCTGAACATCCCCAGCACAAGAATTACGAGGACCTGACCGATCCGGCCGATTATACCGGGGACTGCCTGATTTACCGGATTGGGTTAACCTGACGAGTCGAACTAACGGACTTCTAACAACAACCTAATGCGGAATTAGCGGGGATTCTGTATAACTCGACTGCAAAGGGAATGATCAGAAGAGGATTCCCTTATAAAGTGGAGATGGATGGACATGGCAGGTGAAACCATATTGGTCATTGAAGACGATGACGACATTCGGGAAGTCGTCCGGTTGCATTTGAGTCGTGACGGGTACAAGGTGTGTGAGGCGGCGGATGGCGAAACAGGTTTGCGGATGGGGCAGGATCGCCTGCCGGATATGATTCTGCTCGACCTGATGCTCCCGCGACGCGACGGTTTGGAGGTCTGCCGCCTCTTGAAACAAGAACCCAAGACCCGCCACATTCCGGTAATCATACTGACGGCCAAGAGCGAGGACAGCGACATCGTAACGGGTCTCGAATTAGGCGCGGAAGATTACATTACCAAGCCGTTCAGCAATAAGGTCTTGTTGGCCCGGGTGCGGGCGGTGATTCGGCGGCATAAGGAGGGGATTCTGCCGCCGGCCCATGAGGTGTTACGGATTCATGATTTAGTCATTAATCCCGGCCGGCGCGAAGTATTATTGCGACAGAAGCCGGTGGATCTGACTTTTACCGAATTTGCGATCCTGCATGCTCTGGCCCGGCGGCCCGGTTGGGTGTTGACCCGGGAACAGATTGTGGATGCAGTGCGCGGAGCGGATTATGCGGTGACCGACCGGGCGGTCGATGTGCAGATTGTGGGGCTGCGCCGCAAATTGGGCGCCAAGGCCGACTATATCGAAACGGTGCGGGGCGTCGGGTATCGTTTCAAGGAGTGATGTCGTATGCGCGAGCGGCGCCTGGTTTGGAAAATTTATCCTTATTTTTTGCTGATCGTCCTATTCTCGGTCCTGGCCCTGATGGCGACCGCCTCGGTGATGTTCCGCCGTTTCTATATGGATGAACTGGATCAGGATTTACAGAGCCGTCTGAGAATTCTAGTCCAGGATCTCTCCCAACGTCCGATGGAGCCAGCGAATATCGATGCCCTCTGTAAAACCCTGGGGCCGCAAACGCTGATTCGGGTGACGATTATTTTAACGGATGGCCGGGTGATCGGCGATTCGGCCGAGGATCCGGCCCGGATGGTAAACCATTCCGATCGACCCGAAATCCAGGCGGCCCTGGCGGGAAAAACCGGACGTTCCATCCGTTTCAGTGACACGATTCGCCGCCGCCTGTTTTATGTGGCCCTGCCCATCCTGCGGGACAATCGGACGGTGGGGGTGGCGCGAATGGCGAGACCTGTGGTTGATATCGACTCGCAATTGCGGAGACTGATGTGGCAAATCGGGGTGGGCGGCGGAGGCATAGCCTTGGTCGCGGCCCTGGCGTGTTGGATTCTGGCGCGACGGATCAGCCGCCCCTTGGAAGACTTACGCGTGGCCGCGGACCGGTATGCGCGGGGCGATTTCAAAACCCGTGTGCCGGTTCCCAACACTCTTGAAACCGCCGAATTGGTGCGTACGATGAACCAGATGGCGACCGATTTGGATGACCGTATGCGAACGGTAATCCGACAAAAGAACGAACAGCAGGCGGTTTTTTCGGGCATGCTGGAAGGCGTAATCGCCATGGATCGGGAGGGTCGGGTGATCGAACTCAACCCGACCGCCGCCCGCTGGCTCGAGATCGATATCGAGCAGGCGGTGGGGCATACCCTTCAGGAGGTGATTCGCAACCCCCACTTATATCTCTGTTTGGATGAAGCCTTGCTGGCGGGTGAGAAGCCGATTGAGACGGAAGTGGTTCTGCACAATCCGACGGAACGGATAATTCAGGTTCGGGCCCGGTCGTTCGATGGTGGGGATGGCCGGCCGATGGGCGCCCTCATGGTGTTGAACGATGTCACCCGACTCAAGCGCCTGGAAACGGTGCGCCGCGATTTCATCGCGAATCTATCCCACGAATTGAAGACGCCTCTCACCGCCGTCCTCAGCGCCGTGGAACTGGTCCCACGCACGCCGGAGAACCAGGAACTGCTCGCCATCGCCTATCATCAGGCCGATCATCTGCGGGAGATGATCGACAATCTCATTAGCGTGGCGCGCATGCAGGCGGGCACGCTGGTCGCTCGCTCGCGCCCGTTACAACTGCGTCCGTTGATCGTAGATCTCATTCAGCACATGGATAAAGAGCATAACCACCGGAAGATTCCTTTTGTGAATGAAGTGCCGGAGTCGTTGCGGGTGATCGCCGACCCGCAGATGACGAACCTGGCCCTGCACAACCTGCTGGAGAACGCGCGGAAATTCACCGATGATGGCGCCATCACTATCCGCGCCTGGCGTGATAACGGGCTCGCGGTCATCACCGTCACCGATACCGGCATCGGTTTCGATCCGGAGACGGCCCGGCGGTTTTTTCAGCCATTCACGCAACAGGAAATGCTGCTGACACGCCGTCACGAAGGCGCGGGCATGGGGTTGGCGGTCGTCAAGGCGGTGATCGAAGTACAGGGGGGCACCGCCTTCGCGGAGAGCACCGGACCGGGGCAAGGCAGCACCTTCGGTTTTACGCTGCCGGGGGCATCAGGGGAAGCGCCGGGGAAATAAGCGGAGTCTCGGGGAGTGTCACCGGGAGAGCGAGGCTTTTGCCGAATCCGTCATCGTAATCGACCAAATCGGTTCTTCGAAATACATTATCGCGAGAAGATACGATCAAATCGATTACGATGACGAGTTACGATGACGATTACGATAGGACAGAGACGCCTTCCACCACACGCTTTGCGGCGGCGACGATGCGCTCGACATCCGGGCGATAGAAATTTTCCATCGGCGGGGAGAAGGGCACCGGGATATCCGGCGAGGCGACGCGGGCGACGGGGGCGACCAGGTAATCGCACATGCGCTCGGACAACGTGGCGGCGAGATCCGCGCCGATGCCGCCGGTGCGCGGGCCTTCTTCCACGATGACCGCGCAACGGGTCTTCATCACGGAATTTTCCACCAGTTCCCAGTCGAAGGGGATCAGGGTGCGCGGGTCTATGACCTCGGCGCTGATGCCTTCCGCCGCTAACTGTTCGGCAGCCAACTGCGCGAAATGCATCATCAGCAGGTTGGCGATGATGGTGACATCCGTGCCTTCGCGGCGGATGATCCCTTTGCCGATGGGCACGATGTAATCCTCATCGGGGATCTCGCTGGAGGCATCGACGGTACCGGATTCGGCGCGCGCGCCCTTGGAGCCGTAGAGCAGTTTGTGCTCGAACATGAGCACCGGGTTGTCGTCGCGGATAGCCGCCTTCAACATGCCCTTGGCGTCATAGGCGGTGGCCGGGCAGATGATCTTCATGCCGGGGATGCCGTAGAAGATCGCTTCCGGATTATGCGCATGCTGCGCGCCGCGCCCGGTGGCGCCGACCGGCGCGCGCATGACGATGGGCACGGTGATCTTGCAGCCGGACATATAGCGCATGGTGGCAATCTGGCTGACGATCTGATCCATGGCGCAGAAGAGGAAGTCGCTGTACTGGACATCCGCCACCGGGCGCATGCCCATAATCGCGGTACCCAATGCCGCCCCGAAGAATCCGGCCTCGGAAATCGGGGTGTCGATCATGCGGTCGCGGAAATCTTTCTCTAGCCCGAGGGTGACGGTAAAGGCGCCGCCCCAGCCGCCGGGAATGGCGATATCTTCACCAATACAAAAAACCCGTTCATCGCGTGTCATCTCCTCGCGGAGGCCTTCGCGCAATGCTTCGGCGATTGATAATCTAGCCACAATTCTCTCCTTATCGTTATACGAACAGGCCCGACAGGGCATCTTCCGGGGCAGGATCCGGAGCAGCCATGGCCGAGGTCACGGCGCGCTCGATCTCCGCATCGACATCTTCGCGGATGCCGTCCAACTTCGCCTGATCGGCCGTGCCGTTCGCGAGCAGGACCGCGGCAAATCGCTTGATCGGCTCATCTTCCATTGCCTGTTTCCGTTCGGCTTCCGGCTGGTACAGGCACGGGTCGCGGCGAGAGTGGCCGGTGATGCGATAGGTCATCGCCTCCAGCATGGTCGGGCCTTCGCCGGCGCGGGCGCGGGCAATAGCCGTCTGTGCCGCTTCATAGGTCGCCAGCACATCGTTGCCATCCACCGTCACGCCGGGGATGCCATAGGCGACAGCGCGGTCAGATAGATGCTTGACGTTCGTGGTCTGCTTGATGGGCGTCGAGGCGGAATAGAGGTTGTTTTCGATCACGTAGACGATGGGCAGCGACCAGATGGAGGCCATGTTGATCGACTCGTGGAAAGCCCCTTCGTTGACGGCGCCGTCACCCATGAAGCAGACGGCTACCTGCGGCTGTTTGCGCATCTTGAAGGAGAGTGCCACGCCCGTGGCAATCGGCGAACCGCCGCCCACGATGGCGATGGCGGGCACCATGCCCTTCGACATGTCGCCGATATGCATCGATCCGCCCTTGCCGCAGCAACATCCGGTCGATTTGCCGAACAGTTCATGCATCATCGACTCCACCGTCACGCCCTTGGCAATGGCGTGGCCGTGGGGCCGGTGCGTGCTGGTGATGACGTCATCGAAGGTGAGATTGCCGCAGACGCCAACGGCGACCGCTTCTTCCCCCTGATACTGGTGGATGGTGCCGGGCATGATGCCTTCCAGGAACAGAAACTTGACGCGCTCCTCGAACTGCCGGATGAGCACCATCTTCCGGTAACAATCGAGGAGAAACTCCGTACTATAT
>Ga0118677_10004739_pt1 | contig 24460 bp, 17 predicted proteins | sample AliMusrvi5mmetaG_FD_86154 | JGI IMG/M metagenome (GOLD analysis project Ga0118677, IMG submission 86154)
TCACCGGAGGAAGACCCAACGACCCACGGTTGCTGATGCCAATGCCCGAATGGGAAGCCTTCAAACCCAACCTTCCCGCCCAGACCATCCCAAGGACTTTCCAGGAAAACCCACAACGCGAATGGGCCGAAGCCATCAAACACGGAACATTGCCTGGCTCCAATTTCGATTATGCCACCCAACTGGTTGAAATGGCGCTGACAGGCGTGCTGGCCCAAAGGTTCAACACCAAAATTGAATACGACGCCGCCAACATGAAGGTGACCAACCATCCTGAACTGGATGTGTTTATCAAGGAACCGGCAAGGGCAGGATTCTCTTTTGGGGAAAACTTGTAGTCATTACCATCAAAATAGATACGAATGAAGTACTTTTCTCTATTCTCACTGTTACTTGTTGCAATCATACAAAGCTCTTTTGCTCAAAATCAAAAAATCAAACAGGAAAAACTAACCCAATTTGAACTTCAGTCTTCGACATTGATCCAGGCTCCGGGCGAGGTAATCTCTACCACCGGATACCATTCCAACGTCTACTGGTTGCCCGTAAAGGTTCCCTGCACGGTACTGACCGGACTGGTAGCCAACCATGTCTACCCTGATCCCTATACCGGCATGAACAACATGCTGATTCCGGATGCATCGGATGAGTTCAACAAGACCTACAACCTCGAGCAGTACAGTCATTTACCCAACCAACCCAATCCCTGGAAGAAGCCTTACTGGTACCGTACTGCCTTCAAGGTACCGGATGCAGACAAGGGTCGTCATTTTCAGTTGATTTTCAAGGGAATCAACTACAGGGCAGCCGTTTGGCTAAATGGGAAACCGATTGCCGACTCGACCCAGATGGCCGGGATGTTTGCCGAATACTGCTTCGACGTCAGCAACAAAATCAATGCCGGGTCAGAGAATGTGTTGGCAGTTAAAATCTATCCGCTCGACTTTCCCGGGTTACCGGCCAAAGAACAGTTGAATGCGATGGGCGATTTCTTTGAAAATGGTGGCCCTACCGGGGATATCGGTAAAAATGTAACCATGGTCTGTTCGGTTGGCTGGGACTGGATTCCGCCTGTACGCGACAGGAACATCGGCATCTGGCAGCCGGTTATCTTGCGGACCTCTGGCGATGTCACCATCGTACAGCCTCAGCTGGTTACGGAGCTGCCCAATCTGCCAGATACTTCAATGGCCAAACTATCCCTGAATCTTGCACTGGCCAACCACAGCGCTGCAGAAGCCAAAGGGACCCTCAGAATCACCATCAAGCCCGAAAATTTCACGGGTGCAACCACCTTTTTCTCCAAACCGGTAACCATCGCTGCCGGATCACAAACCAAAGTATCGCTGAATGCCGACAACGCCACACAATTGAAATTCAGTCATCCGCATTTGTGGTGGCCAAACGGCTACGGCAAGGCCAATTTGTACCGCATCCACCTGAAATACGAGTCCGCAGGAGTATGCAGCGATGATACTTCTTTCGTATTTGGAATCCGGACTATCGGCACCAAGGCAGAGGAGGTCCCGGATAAATCCTTGCGACGCGAATTCAGTATCAATGGACGAAGGATCCAGCTAACCGGAGGTGCCTGGGTACCTGACATGATGGTGAACCGTGATTCTGCCCGTTATGATGCCGAACTACACCTGTGCCGGAATTCCAACATCAACCTGGTCAGGATCTGGGGTGGAGGTGTCACCCCGCCTGATGCCTTCTTCGACCTGGCCGATCGCTACGGATTGCTCGTATGGTCTGATTTCTGGGTTACCGGCGATACCCATGGTGAATTCAAGGGATCGACCGACTGGCCGCTTGAACCAGCCATTTTTGTGAAAAACGTGATCAGTACCATCTACCGGATTCGCAACCATGCCAGTCTTTTTCTCTGGACGGGTGGAAACGAAGGCCATGTCCGCAAGGATGTCTATGAAACCATGCGAAACAGCATCATTACTTTGGACGGAACCAGGCCATTTATCCCCTGCTCCTCCGGGTTTGCCCATTTGCCTGAGGGTTTCCAAAGCTCGTGGCCCGACAACAAGGCGCCCGGGGTTTACAGCGGCGGACCATACTCCTGGCAGGACTCCAAAGCCTATTACGTTCTGGCCGACAATGCCAAGGACTGGGTTTTCAAGGATGAGACAGGGATACCTTCGCAGCCACCCTACAACACGCTCGTTAAGATCATTCCCAACCTGGTATGGGACACCAAATTACCATTCCCGCTCAACAATTCATGGGGTTACCACGACGCGGCTACCGGTGGCGGGAAATACGATGCTTATTACGCCGAGATGGTCAAAAGATACGGAGCACCCTCTTCGATGGAGGAGTTTTCAGACAAGATGCAGTTGATGAATGCGACAGGATACCAGGGAACCTTCGAGGCTGCCGGTCACAAGTTGAATGAGATCAGCGGGATCATGCTCTGGAAACTAAATGCAGCTTTCCCGAGTGTGATCTGGCAGGTGTACGACTGGTACCTCGAGCCGAATGCAGGCTACTATTTCATGCAAAATAGCTGCGAACCGGTCCATGTCCAGTTGAATCCGATAACCAATGTGGTTTCAGCGATCAACCGGAGCTATCATCCCGTTTCAGACCTGACACTTTCAGCGGATGTGTATGATTTGGATTCCAAGCTGGTCTATCACCAGAATGCCAGTGTGAACCTCACGGTCTCAGATGTGAAAGAGAGTATCTCCCTCTCCGAAATTCTGGCAACTTCCAAATCCGTCAATTTCGTCGTATTAAACCTGAAAAACAAAGCTGGAAAAAATATCTCGCACAACACGTACTGGCTTAAACCCGATAACAATTTCAATGCCCTGAATTCAATGGCCAGGACTCAGATCGAATCGAAAATTGTGAACAAGGTGCCGGGGAAAACAGAAACCGGCTGGACAGTCCAGTTTACCAATCCTTCCAAACAGCTGGCCTTTTTCGTCAATCCAAGGCTGATGAATGGTGGAGAAGAGCTACTTCCTGCGTTCTGGTCGGCCAACTATTTTTCTTTGGCTCCGGGCGAATCACTCACAGTGAAGGTGCATGCCTCTTCTGCCCAGTTGAAAGGTAAAACACAGGTGTTGCTGGTAAAGGGGTGGAATGTGGATGAGAAGGCAATTCCATTAAAATAAATAGTGGACTGAGAAAGTCAAAAATAGGGGCAAAGATTTGAAATGAAAATCTTTGCCCCTATATCTTGTTTAATTGATGAAATAAGATGGGCGGACTTGCGTATTTCCCCATATTTCAACTCTCTCAGTGAATCCAGGACTTCTTGCCAAATGTAAAAGTCGCAGCCAAAGACGGACCGTTGTATCCCCATTTGAAATGACCATTGGCCTTGTTGGCAACTGCATCCACACTAAAATCAAGCCCGGTATATGCGGCTGAAAGACGCAATCTATCAAGCAGCTTGTACATTACAGAGAGATTATAGGATTTGATACTTCCGGAGATGTCGCCAACAGTAAGTGAAAGGTACTCGGCCTCGAGGTTCACCGCAAATCGTTGGCTGATGGCATAGCCGGCCCAGATACCGAGATCAGGCAGCGGGGCCGTAAAATCAAAATTACTGCTTTTGGATAGGTTAAAATTGGTGCTGTTCAGCGCAATTCCCACTTTCCCGCCAAGGGTATGAACGCCAATGCGGAGCCCCAACTCGAAGTTTGGCTTTGCAATTATGGCGTAACCATAGGAGAACTGGTAGATGGCAGTATTGAAAAATGCGTGGATATTGGCATTGGCATGGTAGGTAATGGTATCAAACGTGATATCTCTCTGCAAAGTGTGATCCGAACTCCTTTGGATGTTGTAATAACCAAAGTTGAAGCGGGAGCGCCGGGAGGCCCTCCACTGGAAATCTGTCAGAACAACTCCTGTATTTGCATTGAAACCAAGATCTTTTTCAAAATCAATTTTTGTTCCTTCACCGCCTTTGATCCCGACCTGAATGCTGGTATTGTTTACCGGGGCAAAATATCCCGCCGAAATACTAAATCTTTCCACAAACCAGGGTGCTACTTTCTTACTGGTCTTCGTGGAATCGGCACTTTGGGCATAACCAGGTGCGATTTGCAAAAGAAGTAGGGCGGAAAGCAGGAGAACTTGAACAAAATTTCTTTTGCGATTCCCAACTCCGGGAAGTTCAGCAATGTGATGGTGCGCCAAAATGGAAGATTTCATATTTTCTGGTGTTAAGTTGCTTGTTGTAAAGGTACTCAGAAAGTTCTCTCTTTGTATCTGCTTTTTAATCGGTTTATTTTATCCTCTTGGGCGATAAAAAACATCGAGCGACTTCTTGCTGATGTCAAATATCATCCTTCTTTTTTGAATACGTTCTCTGAAGAATTAGGTATACAGGAATCCCCGAAAGAATCAGCGTCATGCCAATGGCGGCTTCACGGGGACGGGCAATGATGGTGTTAAATATCAATCCGATGCAAAAAAGGATAAATATGGCCGGCACGACAGGGTATCCCCAGACCTTGTAGGGTCTTGGAGCATCCGGCATCCTGCGTCGCAAGACGAATACCCCAACCGAGGTGGCGCCGTAAAAAATAAAAACTGCAAAGATGATCATGTCTGTCAATTGGTCGAAGGTGCCTGACAATACCAGCACAGATGCCCAGATGCCCTGCCACAACAGCGAGTTGGAGGGGACGTTGGCATTGTTCAGTTTGGCGATCTGCGGAAAGAAAAGCTTCTCCTTCGCCATGGCAAAATAGGGACGTGCACCGGTCAGAATGCTCGCATTGGTGCAACCCAGCGTGGTTAGCAGAATCAACAAAGAGATGAAGAGCACGCCACCGGCTCCCCAGAAGCTCCTGACCGCCTCAACGGCAGCAATCTGGTTGCCTGCCGCATGGATTTGTTCAAGTTGGGGAATCGACAACAAGGAGAGATAGGTCACATTGACCAGCAGGTAGATGGCAATCACCACGAATACTCCCATGACGATTCCTTTCGGGATATTTTTGGTGGGATCCTTTACTTCCCCACCGATGAATCCAACGGAGACCCATCCCTGGTATGCCCAGAAAGCGGCTAACATGGCGGTGTAAAAGGATGATAAGGTTACAGTCCCGGCAGTCAGATCCCTGACATCCATAAAATTAGCCACCGGGGCGTGGTGACTGGTCCAACCAAAGACAACGATGATTCCCAGTCCTGCAAATACCATCAGCATGATCGCCTTGCTCACACCAGCACCGCTTTTCAGTCCGGTAATATTGAGCGAGGTTAGCAGAAGAATCAGCAATATGGCAGTAAGTTTAACGCCGAAATCCTGGAAAGGATAGAAAACACCCGCAATCGAAAAATCTTGAAGGGAGGGGAAAAAATGAGGCAACGGGATGATACTGTTCAGCGATTGGGCAAATACGTAGGCTAACGAGGAGATGGTGGCGGTCTGGATGACGGTGAAAAGTGACCATCCATACATAAATGCGAAAAAACGGTTGTAAATTTTTTTGAAATAGACGAATTCTCCCCCGGTATCGGCCAGCAATCCGGCCACTTCGGCATTGCTCAGTGCTCCAAAAAGCGTGATGATTCCGCCCACAACCCAGGCCATCAGGATCCAGACCGAGGAGTGAAGCTCGGCAGCCATGGGTGCAATCTTCTTGTAAACTCCTGATCCAATAATATTTGCAACTACGAATATGACCACATAGCCCAACCCAAGCGTCCTGACCAAGTTCCTTTGATTTCCCATTGTAGCGTGTTAGCAGATGAATGAAGATCATAAATATAGTCATTTGAAGCAATAGCAAATAGCAATGGTCGTTTGTTTATTGGAAACATTTAGCCAACTTTAGTGCAGAAAAACAAATCAACAAGATAACTTCCATGACCAATTCAAGATTAAAAATCGGCAGCCACCTCCTTTTGGTAGTCCTGCTGTTACTTTCCATTTTTCCTTTAAATGCCCAAACCCTGCAAGCCCTCGAATCGGGCCGTGTTTCCCTTCCCAATGGATGGAAGCTGACGCCGGTGGGAAAGATGTTGTCCATTGGTGATCTTCCCCTGAATATTGCCGTTTCACCCAACCGGAAATTGCTGGCAGTGACCAACAATGGCCAGGGCGACCAAAGTGTACAACTGATTGATGCCGAAAAGATGGTGCTTCTCGATTCTGTAGTCACGGCAAAGAGTTGGCTTGGACTTACCTTTTCCAAGGATGGCAAATTCTTGTATGCCTCCGGCGGAAATGACAACTGGATCATGCGGTTCCGAATCAAGGAGAACAAAATAGTTCCTTTCGATACATTGGTTTTCGGTAAGAAATGGCCGGAGAAGATCTCCATCGCCGGCATTTCGGTCGATGACAAACAGCAGTTGCTTTACACCGTTACCAAGGAAGATAACTCGCTTTATGTGTATGACCTGAAGGAGAAAAAGATAAAAAGCCAGACCCCGCTGGGAGGTGAAGGCTACGCATGCATTCTCTCTGATGATAACAAGACCCTCTACACGACCTGCTGGGGTTGCGACAAGGTGATCGTTTTCGACACGGAGAAACAACTGGTCAAAGGGTGGATTCCTGTTGGAGACAATCCGAACGACCTCTGCATCACGCACGATGGCAAATATCTTTTCGTGAGCAATGCCAACGACAATTCAGTCTCGGTCATTTCGACCAGCCAAAACAGGGTGGTAGAAATTCTGAATTCCGCCCTTTATCCCGACTCACCTTCAGGATCGACTACCAACAGCCTTGCCCTGAGCGATGATGAAAAGACGCTCTACATTGCCAATGCCGACAACAACTGTCTGGCGGTGTTTGATGTGAGCACACCTGGCAACAGCAAAAGCAAGGGATTTATTCCGACAGGCTGGTATCCAACCTGCGTACGGGTCATTAAAAACACTATTTATGTAGCCAACGGCAAAGGACTCTCTTCAAAACCCAATCCCTATGGTCCGAGTCCGATGAGTAAAAAGGAGGCGGTTGCCCGGCATGCTGACATCGAAAATCGGAAAGTTCAATACATTGGCGGACTGTTTACCGGCACGCTTGGGGCCATCCATGTTCCCGACGAAAAGCAGTTGGGCATTTATTCCCAGCTGGTATACAAGAATACACCTTATGTAAAGGAAAAGGAGATGTTCAGTTCAGGGGAATCAGGAAATCCCATTCCATCAAGGGTTGGGGATACCTCTCCCATCAAATATGTCTTTTATGTCATCAAGGAAAACAGGACTTACGACCAGGTACTGGGCGATATCAAGGAGGGCAATGGGGATCCCGGACTGGTCCTGTTCGGGGAAAATGTAACACCCAATCTTCACAACCTGGCCAAACAGTTTGTGCTGCTCGACAATTTCTACGTCGACGGCGAGGTGAGTGCCGATGGCCACAACTGGACAATGGGGGCTTATGCCACTGATTATCTTGAGAAAAACTGGCCCAGCAGCTACAGTGGCCGCGGTGGCACCTATCCGGGAGAGGGGGAGCAGAAAACTGCAGACAATAAAAATGGTTTCCTGTGGGATTATTGCAACCGGTATGGTATCTCCTACCGAAGCTACGGGGAGTTTATTTCCGATAACTTCACCCCCAATCTTCCCGTATTGAAAGACCACTTTTGCCCAAACTACTCAGGGTTTGACCTCTCCATCCGGGATACTTCCAGGTTTACACTCTGGAAAAGCGATTTCGAAACGATGCTGGCAACCGGGAATGTACCGCGCTTGAATACGGTCCGTTTCAGCAATGACCATACCGAGGGATTGCGGAATGGCAGGACCACTCCCAAGGCATTTGCCGCCGACAACGACCTCGCATGTGGCCTTTTCGTGGAATACCTCAGTAAATCCCCCATTTGGAATGAGAGTGTGATTATCATCCTTGAAGACGATGCCCAAAACGGTCCCGACCATGTGGATGCCCACCGCTCCACCACTTACGTAGCAGGTGGATTTGTCAAACAGGGATATGTCGACCACACCATGTATTCGACCAGTTCTGCCCTCCGCACCATCGAACTGATCCTTGGATTGCCACCAATGACCCAGTATGATGCCGCCGCCGAACCGATGTGGAGATGCTTCAACAATACGGCCAGCCATCCGGTATTCCATGCAATACCAAACCTCGTAGACCTGAATCTGAAGAACACGGCAGAGAACAAACTGTCGAGACTCAGCGAGAAATTTGATTTCAGCAAGGAGGACCGTGTCCCGGATGCTCAATTCAACGCGGTGCTTTGGGCGGCCATAAAAGGGGTGGAGAGTCCCTGCCCTGCCCCTGTTCATGCTGCATTCTTCAAGGCAGAAGAAAAGGATGATGAATGAGGAATGATGGATGAGGAATGATGAATTACAGATTAAAAATTAAAGACTTATAGTATGACCAGGCTCTTCGGGCGATTTTTATTGCTCTTCTTGTCAGTTGTTTTGCTTGACGGATGTCGTTCTACGACTGTTGTGCTCAAAGCAGAAAGTACCCTTGCAAAAGGGGCCGATGTTAGTTGGTTGCCCCAGATGGAGGCCACGGGTTACAAATTTTACAATACCGTCGGAGGAGAGGAAGATTGTTTCAAGATTTTGAAAGACCGCGGAATCAACTCCATCAGGCTAAGAACCTTCGTGAATCCTTCGGATGATGTTTTCAGTGGCCATTGCAGCAAAGCAGAGACCGTCGCGATGGCTGTTCGTGCCCAGAAATGGGGCATGCGCATCCTAATAGACTTCCATTACAGCGACAGCTGGGCCGATCCCTCCAAGCAGGTCAAGCCAAAAGCCTGGGAGGGGCATGATTTCCCAACCTTGCTGAATGATTTGTACAATTATACATTCGATGTGATGTCGGCCCTGAAAACTGCCGGCATAACCCCCGAATGGGTTCAGGTGGGGAATGAAATCCCGGGAGGAATGGTCTATCCCGAAGGAAGCAGCTCCAACTGGAGCCAGCTGTCCCAGTTGATCAACAAGGGATACGATGCCATCAAAGCTGTCAGTCCGGAGTCGAAGGTAATCCTTCATATCGATCAGGGCAACGATAACGCCAGGTTCAGGTGGTGGTTTGACAACATCACCAAATACTCCACCAGATACGATGTGATTGGAATGTCCTATTATCCTTACTGGCTGACCGGCTCACCCGACTACACCCTTTCCATCAATGACCTTGGCGCCAACCTGAAAGACATGGTAACGCGTTACGGCAAGGAGGTGATGGTGGTAGAAGTGGGTGGTGAAGACACCAAAGTGCAGAACACCTATGACATGCTGGTGGCAGTTCAGCAGAAAGTAACAGATGTTCCAAACAACAAGGGTTTGGGCGTGCTCTATTGGGAACCGGAAGGGGCCAGATCCTGGAGCCACTATGCCCTGAGTGCCTGGGGAGATGACGGAAAACCCACGCATGCAATGGATGCCTTCAATGCCACACCTTGAAATCTTCAAGTAGCAATAAATAGAAGGTGAGCACTATTCCCGGCTGCCAGCGGTATTGTCAGTTTCACCGGTCACACTTCCGACTCCATCTTCTTCCAGCATTTTGACAGATAACCTGCCTTTGGCAATCATGTACCCGCCCATAGCGGAGGTTCCAATTGCGCAACCAAATCCGATGAATGAGTCGATCATATTCTGATCTGCTGTATGATACAATGACAATATGATTCCTGAGAATGATAGCACCGTCATCCACGTCGCAATTGCATAATCTATCTTTCTTCCAAATATTTTACCAAGCGGATAAAAATGGAGTCCGACAATTAGTGCCAGGCAAGGGATAAAAAGTTGTGGCATTTGAATATTCACAAGGATATTCCTGGCAATCAAAATCAAAAGCCCTTCTGCAATCAAAATAAAGGTGAACCACTTTTCACGTTTCTTACTTTCTGAAGAATCATCGGTGAAATTGAGGGTTTCCACTGGTTTCAAGATCATTCTAAACCTCAGGTATTGAATAAGGAATAGCACTGCAACAACAACAAATACCAAACCCACTGATCTGTAATACCAACTATCCAGCGCAATTTCAGCTATACAAGTCCAAACGATGGTAAACAAGAGCATTAATGAAAGTCCGTCTGCACTCCTTTTGATATTTCGGTAATGGATCATTTGCTCTATATCAAACATTTTAAATTTAACATGTTATCCCCAAAGTAACTAGATCATTGCAACTCCCCCATCAACCGAAAGGTAGGTTCCTGTGACATGTCCGGAAAGCTCACTGGCCATGAAGAGGATGGCACCGGCAATATCCTCCGGCTTTCCGTTCCGCTTCAGCGCGGTCCTGGAGGCGGCCATCTCCTGGTGCTCCTTGGGCATCCAGCTGGTGGCATCGGTAATCGTGAGGCCGGGTGCAACCGTATTGACACGTATGCCGGAAGGTCCCAACTCCAATGCCAATGATTTTACCAGGGCGTCGACAGCCGACTTGGAGGCACTGTGTGAGGAGAATCCGATGCCGGGATGCCTGGATAATCCGCTGGACACAGCTACAATCACACCGTTTTGCTTGGCAACCATCCCGGGGATCACGGCTTTTGCCGAGTTATAAAATGATTTCATCTCCCCATAATATTTCCAGGAGAACTCCTCCCAGGTCAGCTGCATGAAGGGAGCCACCTTGAAATGCAATCCTGCATTGATGACCAGAATATCTACCACGCCAAAGGTGCTTCCCACAATTTCCATCATGCGGGCCACTTGAACTTCATCGGTTACATCCGCCTGAACGGCAAATGCAATCCCATTTTTAGAGGTGATCTCCTCCACGATCTGGCGGGCCGCCTCTTCGTTCTTGTTAAAGTTGACCACCACTTTTGCTCCTTCGAGGGCAAACAATTTGGCAGTTTCGGCTCCGATACCGCGGCTGGCGCCAGTAACCAGGGCAATTTTGTCTTTTAACAGCATAATTGATTGATTTAGTAAATGATTCGGATTGATACAATCTCTGTGCAATTTACTGCTTTTTTAAATGCTACAATCGTATTAAAAATCAAGAAAATTCCTGAAAAATATTAACTGTAAAAAGAAATATTAAAAATTAAACAGTCTCTCAGTTGTCCAATTGCTATTTAGTTGAGCAATTACATCGTTTGACTGATTGTGCTTTTCGGTCTATATATCTATGCCAATATGCAGAATGGATATGCTTATGATACCAGTTATTCAACCGCTTACAACCAAAATTAGACCCGCGAGATCATGTTCGAAATCAGGATTCCATCCAAGGGCTCATCCACCCAATGCCAGTGCCAAAATCCGGATTACTGGTACCATTGAGACCAAAAAGAAGAAATCGGCCCAATCGCATTGAATTGTGCCGGATTGACTGAAAAAAACAGTCATTTCGTTGAATATTTTTTTTCCGAACAAACTATTCAAATAGTTTTAGATCGTTGTCTTTACAGGAAGTTTGGAGATCCGAAATCCCTCTTTGGCCTTTTAACACAACTGGAAGCATCCTACACAAAAATCGTTTTTACAATGATCAAGCAATTAGTTCCTGTAATTGTCTTTTTACTCATGCCGGCCTTGTGCGGCGCGCAAACAGTTGAAAATTTCAGACTCCCCAAAAATTATGTCGGACGACTCGATGAAATCATCACCGAACTGGGGGAAGACCTGAATATCCGATTTATTTACGATCAGGCAACGTTACAACAGTACAATACCTCCTTGATGACCGACAACGAAAAGACGGTGGGAGGAGTGCTCAAGATGTTCACCAACGCGTGGGACATGGTGACATTGGTCGGGAAAGATGGCTTCATCTACATCGCAAAAAACAAGGAGCAGTTGGAACAGCTACAAAACCACAAGGAGATTGTACAGACCGAAGTAATCCAAACCCACAAAAAACTCAAGCCTGTCAAGAAGAATTTCCTTCTGTCCGGCGAAATCGTTGACATTGAAAACGGAGAGCGGATACCCTTTGCCACAGTGGTCATAGAAGGGACAACAAAAGGTGTGACAAGCGACCAGAATGGCCATTTTGCCCTGGAAAAGGTCCCTGCTGATACATCGGTGGTCATCATCTCCTACATAGGTTACCATACCAAAAGGATTGAGCTGACACCTCAAAAGGAGAATCCGGCATTGAAAGTCGAGATGAAACTTCAAAGCGTCGGTATCTCAGAGGTTTTTATCACAGGCAGAAAAGATGACAAAGCACTGCAACAATCGACCATCGAACAGAATATAAAGATGTCACCGGTAGCACTGAAGGTACTTCCCAACATCGGAGAAAAGGATATCATGAGGGGATTTCAGCTGATGCCTGGTGTGAGTGCGGCCAACGAAGGTTCTGCCGGGATGTATGTCAGGGGGGGTACTCCCGACCAGAACCTTATCCTGTACGATGGTTTTACCGTTTACAATGTGGATCACCTCTACGGTTTTTACAGTGCCTTCAACTCCAATGCCATCAAGGATGTCCAATTGCACAAGGGTGGTTTTGACGCCAAATTCGGAGGCAGGTTGTCCAGTGTCACAGAAATTACCGGCAAGGATGGCAATTCGAAGAAAGCAACAGTGGGAGCCGAGATCAGCTTGCTGAGTGTGAATGCCTACGTGGAAATACCTGTCGGGGATAAGTTGACAACCCTTTTCGCCTTCCGGAGATCTTACCAGGGATACCTCTACGACAAGATCAGTGCATTGGGCAAATCGACTTCAGCTACTTCGAGTCCAATATTTGGAGGGAGACGTTCCAATACGGCCTCCTACTTTTATGATCTGAACGGGAAAGTCACCTACAAGGCGACCGCCAAAGATGTCTATACCTTCAGTATTTTCAATGGAACCGACTATCTGGACAACACCCCTCAATTCAGAATGCCAGGAGGTGGTGGCGGGGCACCGCCCGGGGGGACCGATCTGTCCGGTGCAAGTATTTCCATGAGCAACACCGATTTTACCAGGTATGGCAATATCGGGGCAAGTACAAAATGGACAAGGAAAGTCAATGAAAAACTGACCTCCGATCTCCTTGCCAGTTTCTCCGATTACTACAGTACCCGGGATGAAAGGAGGTCAATCACGATCGACCAAAACTCCGTGTCAACGATCCGAAAAAGCGGTATCCTCGAAGACAACAACCTGATTGACCTCAGTGTAAAAAACGATTGGAAATATGTGTACGACGACAAGAATATTCTTGAATTTGGTGGATACCTTACCTACTATTCGATAAAATACAACTACCAGCAAAACGATACCCTGACAGTGCTCAACAAGGATATCAAAGCAGCCATGGCGGGTATCTATTTACAGGACAAGATGTTGTTCCTGAACAATGCGTTGAAGGTTACTCCGGGCATGAGGGCAAATTTTTACGGGGGTTCCAATAAATTCTACTTTGAACCCCGGTTAAATGCCAGTTATCTGATCAAACCCCAATTGACCCTTAACGGTGCTACAGGACTGTATTATCAGTTTGCCAACAGGGTAGTCAGGGAGGATATCATGGCAGGAAACAGGGATTTTTGGATCCTCTCCGACGGAAAGGAGATTCCGGTCAGTTCGTCCGTTCATTTCGACCTCGGACTTAACTACGACCTGACCGATTATCTATTCAGTGTGGAAGGATATTACAAACTGAACCAGAATATCTCGGAATATTCCATGCGGTACAATTCCAACCCTCAACCCGGGAATACAGTTCAAACGACCGAACAATTTTTCACGGGTGATGGATATGCAACCGGAATTGAATTCCTCGCACAAAAAAAAGCCGGAAATTTCAATGGCTGGATCTGTTACACCCTTGGGCAGGTGAAAAACAGATTTCCGCTACAGTCTGATCAATATTTCTTTGCCAATCAGGATGTTACACACGAAATAAAGATGGTTGCCATCTACAAGTGGGGCAATTTTGACTTTTCGGCATCCTGGATTTATGCCACTGGCAGGCCCTATACCGCACCGGTTGGTGGATATACCCTGAAGTTGATTGATGGTACCACCCAATCCTACTATGCAGTCAGCGACAAGAACTCCTACCGGTTACCCGACTACCACAGGATGGATGTAGCCGCCTCCTACCGGTTCAATCTGTTTTACCAAAGAGGGAAACAGAACTCAATCAGTTTCTCCGTTTTCAATCTTTATAACCGGATCAATGTAAGCTCCAGGCAGTTTCAACTGGTGGATGATGTTATTTTGCAAAGCGATATCAGCTATTTGGGAATTACCCCCAATGTTACACTATCCGTAAAGTTTTAGGCCATGAAGAAAATACTATTTATTGCCGTCATCTGCCTCCTGGTATCATGCAAGAAGACTGTTGTAACAGGATTTCAGGATAAACCCGTTGTCGAATCCTATCTTTATGCGGATGAGAGTCCTACCGTCAAAGTCTCCAAAATAACACCTTTCACCTCCGACATGGTGTTATCCAACATGGATGTGAATAAACTCTCCATGGTCATTACCGACGTCACAGCTGGGGTAAAATACAACTTGTCCACCACCGGAGACGGAGTCTATGCCAACAAATCATTGACAATATCATCCGGAAAAACCTACCAGCTTTCCTTTCCCTACAATGGGATGGATATTTCTGCCACGACCTTTGCACCGGCAAAACCTCAGAACATGGCATTGTCGGCCACTGAGATCTCCATCCCGCAAAGGGGCCAGACCGTAGGTGGTTCGATCGGTGATATGCCCGATCCGGTACTGCTCACCTGGACCAATGATGACCAAAGCTATTATTTTGTCTATGTAAAAAATGTGGAGAGTGTCAAGATCCCCATCGATACCCGCAATCCGAACGGCAATGATTTTTTCCGCAACCAGCCAACTACCTCCAATCAGTATGAAATTAATGCCCGATCCTTTCAGTTCTATGGGATGCATCGTGTGATTTTATACAAGATTCAACCTGAATATGTTCTTTTTTTTCAGCAAAATAGCAATAGTTCGCTCTCAATCTCGGAAATAAAAGCTAATGTTGTAAATGGATTAGGTATTTTTACGGCGGTAAATAGTGTTTCAGCTTATTTGTATGTCGGAAAACCTTAGCTGGACCACTTAGACAATTATTAATATCATGAGAAATACAACAACTGCAATGGTAAGGAATAGCAAGAGAACCATTTTATTTATTTTCATCCTGGGAGCCGTTTTGGTATCACCTTCAGGTTGTAAGAAAGACACTTCTTCTTCGTCGTCAATAACCTATGGCACCGTTTCAGATTTTGAAGGAAATTCCTACAAGACGGTGGCAATTGGAAGTCAGACCTGGATGGCCGAAAACCTCAACTCCATTAAACTTAACGATGGAACTGCAATTCCCCTCGTTAAGAATAATACCAGCTGGTCGAACCTCACAACTCCTGCCTATAGCTACTATGCCAACGACTCGACCTCCTCCCATACCAGATGGGGAGCTCTCTACAATTGGTACGCAGTGAATACCAAAAAGTTGTGCCCAACAGGTTGGCATGTTCCTTCCGCGGACGACTGGACCGCCCTGAATACCTATTTGGGTGTTGATTCACTTGCGGGAGGTAAACTGAAAGAAGTAGGTACCTACGACTGGTACACGCCCAACATCTATGCCACCGATGTTTACGGTTACAAAGCCTTACCTTTCGGATACCGATTTTACAATGGATCTTTTAATAATTTCGGCTACAGCGGCAATTGGTGGTCGTCCACTGAAATTTCAACCGGTCTGGCGTGGTATCGCTACCTATCCTTCAGCAACGGTACACTTATTGCCAATCATAACGATAAAAACTACGGATTATCGGTGCGTTGCATCAAGGATTAGTTGCTCCTTTCTTCTTTGCACCACAGCATAAATCAACATCTGGCCAGCCTTTCATTCCATGAATCGCTGGCCGGATGTGTTATGACGGTTAGTTGACATTAAAAAGAGTATTTCAACCTGATATAAAGGGATGTCTGTGATGATCCTGAAGGGCTGGCTGCGTAGGATTTGTAGCTCTGGGAAACGAGCGAAAGATCAAGATTATTCAAAAGGGAACAGGTTACGGTCGGAATGAGGAAGTACATTCTATTGGAAGGATTGACAATGCCCGCAAGAGAGACATTGAGCAATGGAGTAAATGGGTAGGAGACATTTCCGAAAACCGAAACACCGGTCAAAAATGGGTTCTTCGCATCCAGCAGACCCGGGTTTAAGCGACTGGCTAACAAATTGCCGGGATTGACCGCATTGGAATTGTAGAACCCCTCTGCCTGGACGAAGAGGGAATTCCGGAAAGTATAGTCATATTCCACCGATGCCAGAAAAACCCAGGCAGAATCGCTGGATAGTTTCAGGGACCTGTATCCACTCATTTCACCTTTGAACCCTCCTTTGGCAATTTGTCCTGCCCATCCAATTCCAACTACCAGGTCGGTCTGTTCGTAAACACCGGCGAGTCCCTGGAAATCGTATTGCCAACGATTGAATCGGTACAACCCGGCAGCCGTTATTTTTCTGTTCCGGTCGGCCTTCACCGCAAGCTCTGCTTTGGAGGAAGGGCTCGTAAAATATTGCAACCGAAGGGCGTCACTTCCCGGTTTCTCTTCGTAATCAAAATCGAAATAGGAGTAGGTATTGAAAATATCATTCGGGTTCCAGACAAAAGTCTGGCTCCAGTTGATCCGTTGCCTACCGAGGGTTGCCTGGAAATTTTTATTCGTATAATCGAGCCAGAGCCTGTCGATGGAAAGATTGAGAAGGTAGGAATCTCCCGAGGCAATGTTGTGCGACAAATTGACCAGACCATTGTCCATGGCAATAAAATCCTTGTATTGAGGAGATAGGCTATTCAGTGCACCCAGGTAAAAGCGATTTCGCTCCTCCAGACTGAAGGTAAAACTTTTGGAAAAATTCCACTTGAAATTGTTGCGGTTGTGTATCAGGTTGCTGAAGACCCAATCCTGGTTTGCAGATGGCAAAACTGTCGTTAGCATCTCTTTGACATAGCCATTGTAGCTCCAGTTTCTTTCTTTCCCAATGGCCAGCGAATCCTGAGAAAAAACATTTGTAGCCGAGAAAATTGCCGTCAGCAAAATGATCCACTTGAAATTTCTGTTAAGCATGATCTGTTTTAAAAACATCTCCCACAATTTTTCCGTCTTCCAGTGTAATAACCCTTCTGGCTTTGGCGACAACCCTTGCATCGTGGGTCGAAAAGATAAAGGTGATTTGTTCTTCCCTGTTGAGCTTCTCCATGATCTCCAACAGGTTCTCGGCAGATTTGGAGTCGAGATTGGCAGTCGGTTCATCGGCCAGAATGAACCTCGGTTTGGAAGCCAGGGCCCTGGCCACAGCCACCCGTTGCTGTTGTCCGCCCGACAATTTATTGGGTCGCACATTGATCTTGTCGCCCAGTCCGACCGATTGAAGCAAATCGAGTGTCCGGAGGTCACGTTGCGATTTGCCTACTCCCTGCAGTTGCATGATGAATTCCACATTTTCCTTTGCGCTTAAAACCGGAATCAGGTTGAAGGATTGGAATACAAAACCGATGTTTCTCAATCTGAAATCTATCAATTCGCGGGAAGATAATTTTGTGATGTCGGTATGATCGATCAAAATCTGCCCACTGGTGGGACTGTCCAGTCCTCCCAGCATATTCAGCAAGGTTGTTTTCCCGGATCCGGAAGGTCCTACGATACTGGTAAATTCACCTTCCGTGAAAGCCAGGTCTATCCCGTTCAATGCATAAACCGGCATCGATTTGGCATCGTAAATCTTGGTTAAATTGGTGATCTCAATGATGTTCATAATGCATTAATTTAATTTCATGCTATTGCATTTCAGGCTATTAACTAATCAACTAATCAGCACATCAGCACATTCCCCTACTCCATCCTGATCGCATCCACGGGATTCAGCTTCAATGCTTTCCTTGCAGGCATGATTGCAGACAAGATACCAGTGGCTAAAATCATCATTGAGAGATTGATGTAAAATTCCCGTGAAATAAAAGGATAGATTTTCGGATCAAACCCAAAGGCCCCAAGTCCCTTCGAAAAGGAGGACATGTCAATGCCCCGGTTTTGGAACCAGGAAATCAGCACTGCACTCAGGATCATTCCAGTCACACCTCCGATCAAGGTCATGAAAATCGTTTCCAGCATGATCATGCTGAATATCCTCATTTTGCTCATTCCTACAGCCATCAGCATTCCAAGCTCTCTGGTACGTTCATAGACAATCATCAGCATGGTATTGACAATTCCGAAGGCTAGTGCAAACAAAATGATTCCAAGGATGATATACACTTCTGCAGCGATTGCAGAGGTAATCATGCCCATTTCGGGTCTGATTTCCATCCAGTTTTTAACATCCAGTTGTGGCAGTTCCCTTGCCAGGGCAGCTTCTATTTCAGGTATTTTCCCTGCATCCATGAGTACCACGGCCATTTCCTGAATGCCATTGTCATTACCTGTAAGCAGATCGAGGTCGCTCTTTTTCATAAAAACAGTGGTCTCATCAAATTGGGTGTTGGCAGTCTGGAAGATTCCGTTCACGCCAAAGGCAGCCTCGCTCAGGTTACCGTCCCTATTTTGGAACCGGATCACCACCTTGGATTTTAACCGAACCTTGAGCTTCTCTGCAAGTTTCTTGCCAAGTACAATCTGATTCTTTCGGGTGCCTTCAAAATAGCCGCCGCTGCTATCAGGAATCGTTTTCCAAAGGTTGGTCACCCGTTTTTCCTGAAGCGGATCAACCCCCAGAATCTGTATTCCAGCCGATGCATTGGGGGAGGCAACCATGCCTGTGAGTCTTGTCCTCATGCATACATCCTTTACGCCGGGGGTATTCATGATAAGTGCAGCAACGCTGTCGGGATGCGGAATGAGGTATTCCGGTTCAAAGTTTTTCAGGAAGGCCGGATGGTGTATCTGGATATGCGAAACTTCATTGTTGATGCCGGTCCTGATCTTCTGTTCGACCATACCCTTGATGACAGAGGCAGTCAGGATGCCTCCGGCGAGTCCAAGCATGATGGAAACAATGACCACCAGGCTTCTCACCTTGTTTCTCCACACATTTTTAAAGGCAATTTTCAGAATCATGGTCCAAATTATTTGTGCAACGCTTCTGCCACTTTGAGTGAGAATATTTTGATGACCGGGAAGATGCAGGTTAACAACACAATCAGCAATACCGCAACGACATTTGAGAAGATGAATCCCGGTTTCAATGCAAGCGGCATCACCGGTTCGATACCGTAGTTGACGAAGGCCTCCGCCATCTGTCCCCACAGGTGCATGGGAAAAGTATGGTACCAGAGCATGATGGGCAGGGCTCCAAGCACACCGGCCAGGACTCCGGTCAGACCGATGAAGATCATCTCCAGCACGAGGACAAATGCCAGCCGGCTCTTCTGCATTCCCACGGAGACGATCACACCAAACTCTTTAAGCCTCTCGTTGGTCATCATGATAACGGTTCCAAATATGCCAAACCCAACAATCATGTAGAGAATCGAAATGATGATCAACCCTCCTGCAGTCTTGATTTTCAGCTGCTGCATCAGCTCTGCCATCATCTCATCCCATCGCATCACCTCCAACTTCTTTGTGCCAGGATTTTGCCGCAGCGTAGCCAGTGTCTCATCGATCTCATCCGGATTCTTCAGGGTTACCGAAAGTGAGGTAATCCGATTTTCGGAACTGAAAAAATCCTGTGCGGTGGACAGATTCATGTACACCATCTGGCTGTTGAGCTGCGGGGAGGGAAAATGCAACAGTCCAGAAACCGGAAATTTTCCAGCGGCTCCGGCTCCATGAAACCCCTGTCCGATCAGTACCAGTGTATCGCCCACGGTTAAACCGAGGAAAGAGGCAAGTCCGTCTCCAACCAGCACGCCATTGCCTGATGCATCCAGGTACCTGCCTTTGGTCACCTTTGCGGCAAGATGGGTCAGGTCGTTTTCCCTGACCGGATCGGTACCGGAAAGCATGACCCCCTTGGTCTGGTTTTTGAAGGAGGAGAGTGCAAAATATTCGAGTCGTGGAACTGTTTTATCCACATTTTTTACATTGTGAAGCATAGCTGTCAAGGAGTCGCTGTTCAGCATGGAGTTGTTGATCTCCTTCTCCTCCCAATATCCCTTTTGATGCAGCTGAATATGACCGGTATATGACTGTATGGCAATCTCCGTCAGGTTGTCAAACCAGCCAATCTGGATCGACTTAACAATCAATGCCAGGAAAATAGCCAGGAAAATGGAAGCTGCGGTGAGAAGCGTTCTTCTTTTGTTCCGCCAGATGTTGCGCCATGCCAGCCTGTAATCGTTCATACCTTTATCTGATCTTTTTCATGTTCTGCTGAGAAAAAAAACGCTCGTCGATCCTTGCATCAAATTTCATCTCGTCGATGTGCATGACGGTTTTCTGCCCTTTTTTGTTCACCGGGACCATCTCCATCCGAGTAGGGATCTCGCGGTTGCCCATCCGCTTGATCTCGTAACTGTTGGAAACATTGACAAGTTTGCCATCCTCATCGTAAAATTCAGTCATCCACTGGTCGTAACCACCCACCGTGATCCACATGATTACCTTTCCCCAGACTACACCTGCCTCAGGAAGCGGTACCAGCTGAATCTTGTAGCAATCCATCTCCCTCACCTTCTCCTTGCCAAGCAAAGTGTGGGTGTAATCAACCACGATGGAAGACTGCTTCACGAGGTCGTCGTTGGTAAAGTCAGAACCCATCCAGGATTGCAACATCATAGATGGAGGAATCTTGATGGTCTTGTCGATCGATGGTACCCAGTTCCACATCTCCGTTTTAATCTTGAGGAAGACCTGCCCCTTGTCCTTGGCCGGTGCGGTGATCACGACAATGGAATATTCCCTCTCTTTCGACCAACTTTTCATGGTAATGGTCCGCGACCAGTCGGGACGAACCACCGTCATGGTCATGGTCGCCTGGCTGGTCAAACCACGAGACTTCTCATCCGCTTTGCGCACGATCTCTTTGGCATCCTGGGCCATAAGCACCTGGAATCCTGATAGAAATGCAATGGTTAAAATAAATTTATTCATAGAATGTGACATTGCTTAATACATTTGAATGATTCTATCCTTGATCTGATCGAGTGGATAGTTTTCTGGATCGGAAATGTACTCAAAAATGACCCCGCTGATCAAGGTACTTAGAAACGCCATCTCCACATCCGGCCGAAGGCAACCCTTGTTCCTGAAATAGGCCTCTACCATCCCGAGCGGTGGCCCTGAATAGGCCTTGATCTCCTCTGCCAGTATAAGTTGCACCGCTGGCTGACTAAAGATTGCCATGTACATTTTCCATTGAATGAGATTCGATTTCAGATGAGTAACAAGCGTCTCCAGATAGTGAACCAAATCCTTCCTTTCCAGGTCGCCTGTTTGATCGGGGTCAAACAGTTGCATCATGAGTTTCAGAATTTCCTGCAGGATAGCCTTCAACAACTCCTCTTTGCTGGTGAAATAATTGTAAAGCAATCCTTTTGAGATACCCGCATGCACTGCCAGTTCGCTAATAGTGACGGAATGATAGCCACTGTTGGCAAAGCATTCAATGGCGGCCTCCAAAATACGGCTACGCCTCACTTCACGCATCACTTCAAATTGAATCTTTGTTCTTGGACACATTTTTGACTGAACGTTTGGTCAAAGATAAAAATTGTATTTATAATTCCAACCTTTTAATCAAAAAAAATTAAAGCAAACTTCAAAAAACTTTTGGTTGGCTGAAGATCATGCCCGTCGGCTTAAGATAAAATTACTCTGATAAAAAACCTTACAAGGAGGTCGATCTAAATGGGTCGTCGATTATGGAATCAGGGGAATCCGGTCTCGCAGGAACTGGTTGAAACTGATTCTTGGACTTCGGCAGAGATATACCCTGGTCCCATATTCCCTTGCCAGGGGATTGGTAATTCGTCCTATCTCCTGAATATCAGCGAAAATCTGTTGCATATCTTTGCCCAACTCATCATTGATATAAATAAATTCAATGATCTCTTTATCCGGAATTTTAGGAAGCCAATACCTGAAATTATCACTAAAACTCACAGCTGCAGGCATATGGTATTTCTTTCCAATGATGTTGATGGCCCCTGCCTGACCGTAATTCTGGGCATAAATAAGGCACTGATCCTTGTGCTCAATCATCGTCCACGCCTTGTTGGTGGCATCAGCCAGTTCGTCCCAACCCAGCATATCGGCATAGTCCTGGGGAAGTGCATAATATTTGTTGTTCTCATATCTTCTTATAGCATTGCTGCCAGATATCCGGGCTGCTTTATCAAAATAGGCTACCATTTTTTCGGGCGATTGGGATGGCAGTCCCATGGGTAAAACAGTCCAGGTCAGAAATACCAGGAACGCTATCAATACAATCCTTGCCAAATAATTTTTCAGGCTCCTTTCAAAAAATACTGCCCCTGCCGAAATGAGCAGCGGATAGATGCCGGCAGCATAGTAACTCTTGCCATGAAGCACCAGGTACAATCCAAGTACCACCAGCAGCGAATAGCCAATCCAACGGAATTCTGCCAATTTTTTACTGAACAGAAGGTAAAAGAGTCCAGGCAGAGCAACCAGCGTAGCCGGGTAGATCATCAGCAACTGCTCGGTCAAAAAGGTAAATGGACTCATCTGTACCAACTGGGAATTTCTCAGCTCAACAAGATGGCTCAATACTGGTAAATGGTGCCTGAGTTGCCAGATCAAATTCGGTAAAGCAATCACCAAGGCAATCAGAAAGGCTATATATACCTCCTTTTGCGAAAAGAGTCTCTTGTATTTAGTGAAAGGCAGCACCATCAATACAGCCAGAACGAGAAAGAGCAAGTTGTACTTATTCAGTATACCCAAACCAATCACGATTCCCAAATAATAGATTTGTCTTTCATCCTGTGAGTGGATGTACCGTAATAGGATATAAATCAATAATGTCCAGAAAAATAAGTCCGAAAAGACCGGCTGGAAGAGCCCGAATCCCCTTAAAAAGATGATAGAACAGATCAGTCCGGTAGCTGCAAGTACCTGGGCAAAAAGTGATCCCTTTAACTCCTTCGTCATTGAGGCAACCAACCAGACCATGGCTCCTCCTGTCAGAGCTGGTATGATCTTGGCGGCAAACAGAGTGTAGCCAAACAGTCTGGTTGCTGCAAAAGCCATCAGGCCAATCAGGGGTGGCACCGAAAAATAACCGAAATCAAGGTGATCTGCAAAGGAAAAGTAGAGCAACTCATCCCTGTGAAAACCAAGATTCCTGTAAAAAATCAAATGGACAATGATAGCGGCTGCTACAAGGAGTAAAATTACGAGTCGGTCACCCCAATTTTTAAAGAATCCTATGCGTCCCCGAATACCTGCTGAACGCTTTTGAATGATATTCATTTCCAAAATATTGTGCTATTGCAAAAGTTAGATTGAATAAAGTAGCAGCATAATTCAAAAAACAATATTCCACAGGTGTTATCCTGTTAAGGACGGACAACCAAAGTTATTGAAAAGTTTTCAACTCTCCACTTCTTACTCCTCCGCCAGCAAAACCTGTTTCAACCTTTGCAGTTCGGCCACCTGTTCGGCACTGACCACAGGGTAGGATAAATTCATCGAATTCAATGCATGCAGTATAGCCGTAGCGACGATAATTCGGGCGTAGTATTTGTTGTCGGCGGGCACTACATACCAGGGCGAGGTTTCGGTAGCTGTCTTCCTGATCAGATCTTCATAGGCTTTCATGTACTCCTTCCAGTATTTTCGCTCAGTCAGATCAGACTTGCTGAATTTCCAGTTCTTTTCAGGTGTTTCAATCCGCTCCAGGAAACGTTTCTTCTGCTCCTTTTTCGAAACATGAAGGAATATCTTCACCACCAGTATTCCGTTGTGATTCAAATAGGACTCGAAATTGGCGATGTCGTCCAGCCGCTCTTTCCAGATATCTGAGGTAACCAGTTCCTCCGGAATCTTCTGGGATTTCAGGATCTCTTCATGCACCCTGACAACCAAAACCTCCTCGTAATAAGAGCGGTTAAAGATTCCGATCCTTCCCCTTTCAGGAAGGTGTTTCATGCACCTCCATAGGTAATCATGGTCCAGTTCTTCGGCATTGGGTGCCTTGAAGGCGGTCACCTCGCACCCCTGCGGATTGACACCCGACATCACATGTTTGATGGCACCATCCTTCCCTGCAGCATCCATGGCCTGGAAAATGACCAGCAGCGACCATTTGTCGTGGGCATAGAGCTTGTCCTGCATCTCGGCAAGATCGTGCACACTCCATTCGAGAATCTGTTCGGCAAGAGCCTTCCCATTCTCTCCCAGATCATCGCTCGCATCTTTGGGATAATCATCCAGTTCAAATTTTCCGTCACCGGTATAACGGTATTTTTTGGAGATCTTTTTGGCAAGTTTGATCAGCTGATCCTTGTTGGCTTCAGTAGTCGCGCTTACCCCTTCGTGGATGGAATCGGGTTCCGGTGTGCTTTCGTTTAACTTTGACATATTTTTGAGC
>Ga0118677_10004742_pt1 | contig 24449 bp, 17 predicted proteins | sample AliMusrvi5mmetaG_FD_86154 | JGI IMG/M metagenome (GOLD analysis project Ga0118677, IMG submission 86154)
TACTTGGAGCGGCTCATATCGCTTGACGTGCCGCCGGCTGCCGGAATATAGCATTTCATCGTATAATCCATCACCATGCGATCGGCGTTAAAGCGCCATCCCAGCGTGCGGATCGTTCGCTTCATGCGCTTGATCCAGCCGCGCGGCAAGCCGTCGCGGTCGCGATCGTAGAACAGCGGAATCACCTCTTCCTTCAGCACACGGTGCAGGTCTTCCGCATCGCGCCAGTCGTGAATGCCGGTGTTCGAGTGGGTGCGTCCGCCACCAATGGCGAAGCCGTTCATGCCATCGTAGGCCTCGGCCCACCAGCCGTCCAAAACGGAGAGATTCAGTCCGCCGTTCAACACGACCTTCTCACCGCTGGTGCCCGAAGCCTCGAGCGGACGGCGCGGATTGTTCAACCAAACGTCCACGCCCTGCACCAGCCGCCGGCCGACGTCGATGTCGTAGTCCTCCACAAACAGGATCTTCTCCGCGAACCTCGAATCACGCATCAACTCGCTGATCTGCTGCAGTACGCGCTTGCCTGGCTCATCCATCGGATGGGCCTTGCCGGCAAACACAAACTGCAACGGCCGCTTCGGATCGTTCACCATGCCAACCAGCCGCTCAAAGTCAGCGAGTATCAGATTAGCCCGCTTGTAGGTTGCAAACCGCCGCGCAAAGCCGATGGTCAGGGCATCGGGGCTCAGGACCTTGCCCAGATGCAGAATCGTCTCCGAAGGCTCGCCGCGGCGCATCGCCTGTTGCTTCGCCCTCATCCGCGCGAACTCAATCAACTGCGACTTCAGCGTCAGGTGAGTCTCCCAGAGTTCGCCATCCTCGACGTTCTCAATCGACTCCCACACCTTTGGCTCGCCGCTATGTTCGTGCCAGCCCGGGCCGAAATGCCGGTCATACAACCGGAACATCTGCGGCGCCAGCCAGGTCGGCGCGTGCACGCCATTGGTAATGTGGCCGATCGGCACCTCATCTTCCTGCTTGTCCGGATACAGGCCCGTCCACATGGAGCGCGACACCTCGCCATGCAGCGACGACACCGCGTTCGCACGCCGTGAAAGCTTCAACGCCAGCACGGTCATCGTGAACTGCTCATAACCATCTCGCGGATTCACGCGGCCCAGCGACATCAGGTGATCGTGCGACATTCCCATCGCATCGCGCAAGGGGCCCAAGTGCTCTTCCATCAGGTCGCTACCGAACCGATCGTGGCCGGCAGGTACAGGCGTGTGTGTCGTGAACACCACCTGCCGCGCAACCTTGCGCGAGGCCTCGTCAAAGCCGATACCTTCCTCTTCCATCCTTTCGCGAATCACTTCCAACACGGCAAACGCACTGTGCCCTTCGTTCAGGTGATAGACGCCGGGAGTGATGCCCATCGCCTTCAGCGCGCGCGTGCCGCCAACGCCCAGCAACAGTTCCTGGCGGATGCGAACTCGTCCGTCGCCACCGTAGAGCCGCGACGTCAGTTCGCGATCCTCGGGAGCATTGCCTTCCACGTTCGAATCGAGCAGGAACAGATCGCAGCGCCCGACTTTTGCGCGCCACAACTTTGCCCTGATCGCTCCGCTGCGGGTTTCGATCTGCACAAATACCGGCTCGCCGTTCTTGCCGATCGCAGGCTCCATCGGCATCTGCGCCGAGTTCAACTCCAGGTAGTCTTCCTGCTGCCAGCCGCTGCGATCCAGCTTCTGTTTGAAGTAGCCGAGATAGTAGAACAACCCCATGCCGACCAGCGGTATGTCCAGATCGGATGCGCTCTTGATGTGATCGCCCGCCAGAATTCCCAGGCCGCCGGAATAGATCGGAAACGATTCGTGCAGGCCGAACTCCGCCGAAAAGTATGCGACCGGCCGCGGCCGCAGCACACCGGCATGCGTCGCGCCCCAGGTGCGGTCGGCATGCAAGTATTCCTGCTGCCGGCGATAGGCGTAATTGATGCGGCTGTGGAGCACCAGTTCGCCGGCCCGGCGTTCCATCTCCGCCAGTGGGATTTCGTTCAATAACGAGATAGGATTGTGGTTCAGCTGCGCCCAACGTGCCGGCCCCAGATCGCGGAACAGGCTCATCGCATCGGAATCCCAACACCACCACAGATTCCTTGCCAGCGTCCACAAACGCTCACGCACCGGGGCCACAAAGCGATCCAGGGTGCGCGCTTCGCTCACCACGGGAGCCAGCTGTGAAGCAGCCTCAGCCAGCATCTTGATCTCTTCCTCGCGGAACGAGCGCATCTCTTTCGTCTGTACAACCAGGACGCCCTGCAGGATGCCGCGATCGATCAGAGGAACTCCAAGGAAAGACTTATAGTCGTCCTCGCCGGCTTTGGGGAAATACTTGAACCGCGGATGGTTCTTTACATAGTCGACCGCCACCGGCCGCACATGTTCCGCGACCAAACCCGCCAGGCCCTCATGCAGCCCCATGCGCAGCTTCCCAATGGCTTCCTTGTTCAGTCCCAGCGTAGCAGCCAGCACCAGATTCGAGCGGTCTGGCTCCAACAGATAGGCGGAACACACATCGGTTGAAAACCGTTTGGCGATCAATGCCACCACTTTCATCAATGTTTCAGCTGGCTGGCCTGCTTCTTGAGCCAGTTCCGAAATCTCTTCCAGAGTCAAAACAGAATTCATATCAGGTTGATCAGTTGTGTGGCTCATATAGTTGACACTCCGGTCCTTCCAAAAGTTGTATCGCTACGGAGCGAGGCGGGAACTTTCCTGCGGACTTGCTAATACCAGTTTAAGGCGTGACATGCCCGGTACATTAAAAGAAATTTTTATGAGTCCGATTCGCGAAGCCCGGCCGGCGAAACAACACGCCCGCAGTTTGTGTTCCAATAATTACACAGCGATGGCAAAGCGGGCACTGGTTCTATCAAGCGGTGGTCTGTTCGGCGCCTATCAGGCGGGAGCCTGGAGTGCGCTCGACGCCCACTTCCAGCCGGACCTCATCATTGGCGCGTCCATTGGCGCGTTGAATTCCTGGTGCATCGCCGGTGGTGCTTCCGGCCATGAGATCTGCCAGCGTTGGAGGCACCTGCAACTGGAATCGATCACCAGGGCACGCCATCCGATCGAAGAGCTCTTCCAGGAATACCATCCGCGCACCAGCGTCAGCGTGGTCCTCACCGACATTCTGCGCCTTAGGATTCGCGCCTTTTCCAACCAGCAGATCACCTCGCGTCATCTGGCCGCATCCTGCGCTATTCCGCTGGTACTACCCATGCAACGAATTGACCGCATCTGGTATGCCGACGGCGGACTGTTAGGTTCCCTGCCCATCAATGCCGCAATTGAGCAGGGCGCCACGGAAATCTTCGCCATCAATGTCTGGGCGCCATTGCCCTGGTTGTGGTCTAACTGCGGCCGCACGCTGCGCTTGCTCACCGGCAACCGCATCAAGGCCCCCAAGAACGTAAAGATTCATCTGCTTACGCCGCCACGGCTCCTCGGCCGGGTGAGCGACGCCTACGTTCCCAGGCCAGGCAATATCGAACGCTGGATCGCCCAGGGACATGCCGACGCAACAAAACATTTCCCACCAGGAATGTTTTGAGCCATAATAGGCGTGTATGGCATCCTATCGCATCTTCCGAATGAAGGATCATGTCCGCCAGCACTTTCGCTGGGCGCCCCACACCAGCGGCGTCATGAACGCAAAGCCGCGTGATTTCGAACAGACCGGAGAGATCGAAGCCACCAGCCCCTATGCTGCCTGGAAGGCACTTCGCGAGACCGATCACCCGCTCGAAGTCGGCGACCTCATGGAAGCAGAAGACACCACGCTCCTCGTATACAAATACGTAGGCATGGAAGAGGCAAAGTGGGTATTACCGGAGGTTAAGAACGTTCCGGTACTGGAAGAACTCGCGCAAGCCGTCCACGCGAGTTAAGATAGTCAGTATGGATTCGACAGCCGGGCCGTTATGTCTTGAGGCGGATCAAGGGGAAGCCGCCCGGATAAACTCATTCGCACTGGTCACCTACATTCCGGAGCCGTTGGGCTCATTCCTCGATGGACTTCGCAAGGAACTGGTGCCAGAGTGCAGTCTACGCTCACATGTCTCCATCCTCCCGCCACGGCCGCTCTTCCATAGCGAGCAAGCCGCCCACGATCAGATTGAGCAGGAGTGCAGGCGTACCCCGCGTTTCCGGATTGAGGCCGGCAGCATCAGGGTATTCCCGGTCACTAACGTCATCTATATCGAAGTTGCCACGGGTGAAGATGAACTGCGCCAGATGCATGATTCCCTGAACGCAGATGTCCTTCAGTTCAAAGAAGCCTATTTCTACCATCCCCACATCACATTGGCACAGCAGTTACCGGCCGAGCAGATTCTGATGGCCTATGAATTGGCGCAACGCCGCTGGCGGGAATACCAACAGGTGCGCGGATTCGACGTGGATGTCATCACGTTCGTTCAGAACACCCACAGCAATCGCTGGATCGATCTTTCGGAACTCCAAATGGGCCCGCGCTAATCGAACAGTGCGATCTGGTCCTTATCCGCCACGCGGCTCTTCTTTGGGCGCAGGCTGCTGCCGATCACACCTAGAACCTCAATCTCCTGCAATGCCGCCCGCGGCACAAACACCTTTTGCGGATTGATATTCAAATCCGGTGGCGAAAAGGTAAACCCTTGCGATTCAAGCTGAAGCAGGTTGTTGGGAATTACCCCCTCAAGCACATCGCCATCCCGGAACACCATCCTCACCCACAACCCGGCGGTCTTCGGACGCGAAGCGAAGCTTTTCCGGTCAAGTGAAGCCTCGGTTCCATCGAAGTCCTTGACGAAACAGACAGTTTTCACCTGCGAATAGGGAAGCTTCAAAACACTCCCCTCCAGACTCAGCACCTCCAATCCGTCGTCGCCGAGAAAACTCTGCGGATTGACGAATCCCTGTAGCGAATCCCTCTCAAATCGTTGAATGATAACCTGCTTACTCGTCTGAACCCCCTTCGCGGCCGCAAATGGCCCCTAATGAAATTGTACATTGGCTTCCAAACAATTTCGCGAATATTGTATCATTGGCACGATGGCTTCAGCGGCAACACTTTCGGCCGGGATCCAGCTCTTCATCGATTTCTGCCGTATCGAGAAGGGCTTGGCGGCAAATTCAATCGACGCCTACCGGCGCGATCTGAACAAATTTGCTGCGTTTTGTTCGGCCCAACTGTCGGCCGTAATCCCCGATGGGGATGGCATCCGTGCGTACCTCGACAGCCTCTATGAAGCCAAGTTACAAAGCCGGTCAATCGCCCGACATTTAACCACCCTCCGCAATTTTTATAGCTTCTTACTACGGGAAGGAAGAATCGATAGCGACCCGACCGAGTTTATACCCCTGCCAAAGCAGTGGAAAACCATCCCCAAATATCTGAATCTGGAGGAGGTTGACCGCTTGCTGGCATCACCTGACCTTTCCACGCCGCTGGGACTTCGCAACCGCGCCATGACGGAACTGCTCTATGCCTCCGGCCTGCGCGTGAGCGAACTCTGCTCAGTGGAACTGTCCGACCTGAACCTCGACCTGGGAGTTCTGCGCGTGACAGGCAAAGGCAACAAACAGCGGATGGTCCCCATGGGCCACTCCGCCATCACGGCCATCTCCGCTTACCTGGCGGACGGCCGTCCGGCGATTCTCAAAGGCAGGGCCAGCCGCTATCTGTTCGTAACCGGCCTGGGTGGCCGAATCACCCGTCAGGGCTTCTGGAAGTCCTTGGGAATTCAAGGGAAACAGGCGGGGATTTTCCGCGGCCTGACTCCCCATGTCGTCCGCCACAGCTTCGCCACGCACCTGCTGGAAGGAGGGGCTGACCTGCGCAGTGTACAGGTCATGCTGGGTCACTCAGATATTTCCACCACGCAGATCTATACCCATGTGGCGCGCGGCCGTTTACGCCAGACCGTCGAGGAGCACCATCCGAGGGCCTGACTTCTAAAGACCCCGGAAACGAGAGCGAGCACATGAGCGACTACATGTTCATTCTAGAAAGCCACTTAAGCTCCGCGCAGAGCAAAGTGGTAGCAGCCATGCAGTCTTTGGCGGCTGATGCAAACGTCAATCTGTTTCTGACCGGCGGCGCCATGCGCGACATGCTGGGCGGCTTCCCGATCCGGGACCTCGACTTTTCGGTCGAAGGCAACCCGCTGAAGATGGCCAAGACCCTGACCGCCAAACATGGGGCAAAGGTCATTGCCACTGACGAATTGCGAAAGACAGTGGAACTGGAATTCCCTTCCGGAGTCACGGCCGAACTCTCCATGTGCCGCAATGAAAAGTACTCGAAATCAGGCGGCAAGCCCGTGGTCACGCCCGCGACCATTCACGAAGACCTGCGCTGCCGCGACTTCACAATCAACTCCATCGCGCTCTCGCTGAACAAGGCCTCGCGCGGCCTGCTGCTCGACCCCAACAACGGCCTGGCCGACCTGGAGCGCCGCGAACTGCGCTGCATCTCGCACTACACGCTGTACGACGATCCGTCGCGTCTGATCCGCTTGCTGCGCTACTGCACCCGCCTCGGCTTCACCATGGACGAGCGCACCAAAACGCAGTATGCGAACGCCCGCGAAGCCGGCATGGAGACCAAGATCACTCCGGCCGCCGCGCTGCGTGAATTCCGCAAGATGGCCGAAGAACAGAACTCCGCCGAACTGGTGAAGACGCTCGAAGCCGAGGGACTGCTGAAGCTGTACTCTCCCGCCCTCACCGGAGCCAAATTGAATCTGGCCGGCCTGCAAAAGTTGTACAAGGTGCGGCAGTCGGTGCCGCCCGAAGTTCACTTTCATTGCGAGCCGATGGGTCTGTTTCTGTACTATCTGCTGGAAAAACTCACGCCCCGCGAAAAGCAGGCCTTCGTCAAGACCGCTGGCATCGACCGGACCAGCGTCACGCTATGGCAGAAGCTGGAAGCAAAATCGAAGAAACTCGAAAGCGACCTGAAGTCGGAAAAACTAAAAAAGGCGTCGCAGGTTTTCGCGGTGCTCAACGCGGCTCCCGGCGACCAGATTCTGTTCCTGCTGCTGAAATCCACGCAGCGCATCGTGCTTGACCGCATCAAGAACTACTTCGGCAAGTACCTGTTCCTTGCACAGACGCTGACCGACGAAGAGGTAGCCGAGGCCGGCTTCACGCCCGGAACTCCGAAATTCAAGAAGGCGAAGGAAGAGATGCTCATCGCAAGGCTCGACGCACGGCCGAAGAAACTCGCAGCAGCAGCGGCGGAAGCTCCGGCCGCGGCTCCAGCGAAAGGGCGCACGTGGGGACGTTAGCGCTGGTTAGCGATTGAATGACCGCTTCGGGTACCACGGGTGCGCGGTACCCGGAATGGCGAAGGCTGACATTCGCTGCAGCTCCTGTTTGCATGGCGTCAGACTATCAACGCCCGTCTAACTCCGCCAACTCCCTACTCAACCTTCCGCGCACAGCCGCATAGCCAGGGTCATCGAACCGGTTCACCAACTCGTCCGGATCCTTCTTCAAATCGTAAAGCTCACCGCCACCATCGTCGTAGCGTGTGAACTTGAATTCCGGAGTTCGCAGCATGGCCATACGATTCGTCCCGGCCGTGCCCTGAGCAGCCAGAATTGACCGCTTTGGCGCTGCCTCCCGGCCCTCCCATCGGCCAACCAGGGAAACACCGTCTACAGTTTTTGGCTTCGGCAGATCCATTAGATCGCACAACGTGGGATAAACGTCTACGCCCGACACCGGGTCATGCCGCATCACGCCTCGAGGCCTGTTTCCAGGCGCACGAATCACCATCGGAATCCTTACGGCAGGCTCGTAGAAACCGAAATCCTTGCTTACCATCCGATGGCGGCCCATCGTGTCTCCATGGTCCGAAACAAGAATCACCACCGTGTTCTTGTCGAGCCCCAACTCGCGCAACCGAGTCAGGACCAACCCGGCCGCATGATCCGAATAGGCGCACATCCCATAGTACAAAGCCAGTGCTTCGCGAATTTGCATGTCCGTCATCTTTGACGCACCCTGCGTCTCAAACGACTTCTGCTGCCGTGGAGGCTTCGTCGAGAATTCTCCCTGGCGAAACACGGGCAATGCGATCTTCTCCGGATCGAACATCGTATCGTAAGGACGCGGAACCATGTACGGATCGTGAGGCCCGCGCAATTGGAGGAAGCAGGCGAATGGCCTTTCCTTATTCGTCTCCAGGAACCGGATCGCCCGATTCGCGCAGTATGCCTCGAAGCCATGCTCCGGCGCCACGCCGGCGCGCCCGCACTTCCACTTGAGTGGAAGGTCACGATACTTCGCCATTACCTCCACACCGTAGATGCTGGATGCGGGCTGCGTGTAACCCATGTCCGCCAGCCACTTTTCGTGTTCAGCACGCTCGCCTTCCAGACTGTAGCCATTGGGATGCGAATTGACATATCCGGCATCGGCCAAGGCCCTGGGCAGCGTCTCCACCTCGGGCCCAAACGTTCGACCCTTGTGCCTGTGCGTATGCAAGCCGGAATCGAGCGCAGCCCTCGATGGGCCGCACGTCGCGCCTGCAGTGTAGGCGTTTGTGAAGACCACGCCACCCCTGGCCAGCGCCGCCATATTAGGCATCCGCGCGTTTGCGTCGTGCCATGGCAGCGCCAAGCCGCTCAGTTGATCCATCAATATATAGAGTAGATTGGGCCTCCTGGCCTGAGCTAATACTGGCGTCGCAGTTGCTGCGAGAAATCCTCGTCTGGTCATCATGGCTAGAAGAAAAACCCCCTCGATATCTGGATCTGCCCGGGAATACGTTGTCCAGCCGGAGAGGTGTTGACCGGCGCATTGATTTGTCCGAAGTGAGACCTCGTGCGGAAGTTCTTATCGGGAATCCCCAACAAGGCGAAAGCAAGCCCCGTGCAGAGCACAGTAGATGTGAGTAAGCGCATTACGCCTGGAGTTTTCATAGATGATGGCAAACCCAAAGTCTAATGCGCAGATCATTTCAGACGGATGAACGCAGTGCAACAATCTCGTGACGAGAACGAGTATCGCGAACTACCGATAAAACGGCTTCCAGGTGAGCCAGGTGGGCCCATACTTCGGCTCCGGCCTGCCGACTTCAAGCGCCCCCAGGTCTGGAGCCGCCCCAGTAAAGTCGTCATTGATCGTAGGAATCCGAACGCCCGCATCCACCGCCTTGCCGCCTGGCTTCAAGCGGAAGTTCAAGTCCATCGAGTGATACACGGCATGGCGTTTGTTCGGGTCCGGCGGAGCTAAGTTTTCAAAGATATCGAAATCCACTTCGATGCCATGTTTCTCCTGCCCGGTGGCCGCGCGGAAATCGGCCAGTGTACGGAAGGTCTGCCAGTCGGCCGGCTTCGGCTCGTACAATCGCTGCCCCGGCTTCGGCCCCAGCCAGGTATACTGCGCGGCGGCACCTTTGTTGGGCCGGTAGCCGTTGTAGTCCGTGCTGAACACGTCCGTGGCGTTCGCCCGCGCCATGATTCCCCGCTCCGGCGTATCGCGCCCCAGGAACAGGTTGTTCATGTAGTGCATGTTCGACGAAGGATCTTTCACGGTCTGCTCGGCGATGATGGTGTTGTGAAAGACGAACAGGCCCGCCGGTTTAGCAGAGAACTTGAACGCCACGCCGGTCGGCTGGTGATAGAGGATGTTGCGGAAGAAGTAGATCGGCCCGCCGAAAGTGGGCTGTGAACTGTAGCCCCCCTGCCCAGCGTTGATGCCGCGATTGTTGAACACCCGCACGTTGTAGACACCGCCATCGGTTTCCATGATGTCGTCATTCGACATGTGAATGTCGTTGTTGTAGATATCGATCGACGAAGCCTGCCGCTCGGGATCTTTCTCCGGCGTCCCGTAGGTCGAGATGCCCAGCCCGTCGTGAAAATACGCGATCGCGTTGCGGGCAATCACGTGGCCCGGCCCGTAAACCTTGATCGCATAATAGCTGGTCAACTGGTGCGACCCGAACGGACCCGCGCTGGCCCACCGCGGCCCCGTCCAGCCAACCAGCCGGAAGCGGTCGTCGCGCCCTAGAATCAAGTTATCCGCGATGTAGAAATCGCTCGACCCGGCGTACTCGGTCCAAACGCCAAACCCGACATTCTCCATGCGGCAGTTTTTCACGGTCAAACCCACCGCACCGATCACTTCCTTCTGTCCGGCGAAGAAAGCGATGTCGGTATTGCGAATGGTCAACCCATCGAATAGCGTGTACTGCGAGGCCATTACATCGAACAACCGGTGGCTGCCAGCGCCATCAAAGATCACTTCGCCATCGCCAGCGGCCATGATCGTAATTGGCTTTTCTTTGGTCCCTTTCAACGTCAGCGACATCATTCCGTCAAACGGGGTAGCCATCATGTCGACATAGTTGAGACGTTCCGACTTATACAGCCCCGTGTGCATCAGGATCGTATCGCCTGGCTGGGCGCGATGTTCCCACACCACGTTCCAATCGCCCAGGCCCGCGCCGTAGTAGGCCTCCATCAGGCTCTCGAAACTCGGTTCCTGTTTCGGCCCCTTGTAGTCGAGCGGGTAGACATGCAATCTGCGTCCGCCCGCGTATGGCATCGGCTCGGTGCGCGTCGTCACCTTCACTTTCTGCGTCGATTGGCCGGTGACGCCATCGGGGTCCTTCATCACGAATTCGCACTCGTACTCCGTTCCAGGCTTGAGGTTGAGGATGCTGCCTGCGAAGCCTTCGGGCACGGTGTAATCCAGGCCTTCCCGGCGTCGATAAATGTTCTCTCCACCAATGCGCACCAGTGGCAGAGCCTCGCGCCACGCGGTCTCGCCGGCCGCTCGGAACCGAACATCGACGGTGGCATTGCGGTTAACGTCCCCTTTGATCGCCCACTCGAAACCAAGATTCAATAACGTGGGATGTTCCACCACGAATTTCCCGGCTTGCGTGGCATTCTGCGCGAAGGCGGCCCCGGCTAACATGGCAATGGGCAACAGTTGTTTCAGCATCATGACTGCCGATTATATCTTGCCTCGCTGCGGTCCGCGGATCATGCGCGGCTGCGCCACCGCCGCCTCCTCAAATTCGTGGAACCTGGCAATCACTTCTGTCTGGCGAAACGTCACGTGCGACCGCATCGCCTCGGCTGCGTCTGGGGGAGAACCATACGCCAGAATGTCAGCCAGGTCGCGATGCCAGCGCGGCGCGAATGAGGAAAATTCCGAAGAGACCGTGAACAGCCAGTTGAACATCAGCACCCGTGACCGCTCGATCTCCTGAATCAACTTCGGGACCGCTGTCGCCTGCGCGATCAGCATATGGAAGGCGATGTGGTCGCGTTCCACGCGTGCCCGCCGCGGCTGGCTTTGTTTGACCACGCGGCCGAGCGCCAGGTAGGATTCGTCCAGTTTTTCCGCCGCCTTCAACACTTGCTGCCGGAACACGGGCGAAGCCGACTCTGCAAACAACCGAGCTGAATGCGTCTCCAGCGCCTCGCGCAAAACGTAGTTGCCATGGATCTCTTCCGCCGTCGCAATGCGGACTCGGGTGCCGGCCCGCGGCTTGCTTTCGATCAGCCCTTCGCTCTCCAGCCGCCCGATTGCGTTGCCGACGGGCACCGCGCTGATGCCCAACTCCTCCGCCAGACGGCGCCTCGACAGTGGAGCCCCCGGGGGCAGCCGCCCTTCGAGAATCGCCGCACGCAGCATCTCATAAGCCTGCCGCGCCAGCTGGTCACCATCGATCACTTTCAAAGCTGGCATACCAGTTTTACCTTCCAGTTGACAGTATACGGCAAGGCGAATAGACTGGTACACAAAACTGATGTACCAGTTTTACGGAGATCGACCATGCGCCAAGTGATCGCTTTATTCGCCGCCCTGCTATGCGGCTTCCTGCACGCCCAAACCAATTCCGGTACCATCCTCGGTTCCGTCCGCGACGCGCACGATGCCGTCGTCACCTCAGCCCGCGTCACCGTCGCCAACACGGCCACCGGCGTCAGCAAAACGCTGCCGGTCAATGCCTCGGGCGAATTCACAGTGCCTTATCTGATCCCCGGCGAGTACTCCGTCTCGGCGGAAGCGGCCGGCTTCAAACGCACCACGCAGGGCAATATTACGCTGCGCGTATCCGACCAACTGGTAGTCAATCTGCGACTGGAAGTGGGAGCGATCGCTGAAACGGTCACCGTCAATGCGACCACTCCCAACCTCGAAACCGCCAGCGTCACGCTGGGACAGGTGGTCGACACCAGGCAGATCCTCGACCTCCCGCTCAACGGCCGCGACGCCATGGCTCTGGCGGCACTCGCCCCCGGCGTCATTCCGCAGGACGTCGCTCCGGGTTCGGCCGTCCAACTCGGCAACACCGTGCCGGGCGTCAACGGCGCCAACTTTTCCACCAGCGGCGTGACGGTCGATGGCGGTTCCAACTCAACGCCGCGCGGCACCACGTACATGATGATTTATTCGCCGAACGTCGACTCCATCGCCGAATTCCGCGTCCAGACCAACGCCATGTCGGCCGAGTTCGGCCGCACCAACGGCGGCAGCATCAGCATGGTCACCAAGTCCGGCACCAATCAGGTTCATGGCACCGCATACTGGTTCGAGCGCAATCGCGAGTTTGACGCCAATGACTTCTTCAGCAACCGCCAGGGCATTCCGCTCGGCGCGCTGCACCGCCATCAAGCCGGCGCAACGGTCGGCGGCCCGGTCTATATTCCAAAGGTGTACAACGGCCGCGACAAGACTTTCTTCTTCTTCGACTACGAAGCCTTTCGCGAAGCCGTCGGCCTGCCCAGTTCCTTCACCGTGCCTACGGCCCTGGAGCGGACGGGAAACTTCTCCAAGAGCACACAGCGTGTCTACGATCCGCTAGCCACCACGCCCAACGGTAACTCTATCCTGCGCCAGCAGTTTCCGGGCAATATCATTCCCCAGAACCGCATTGACCCGGTCGCCCGCAAGTTAGTGGATCTGTACCCGCTCCCCACCAACACCGCGCTCACCGGCAACCTGCCGCTCAACACGCCGCGTCGCAATAAGAACGACACCTACAATATCCGTCTCGATCAGTACGCCGGCGCGCATCACCTCTTCGGCCGCGGTTCCTATCAGCAGCCATTTGTGGGCGAGCCCAACTACTTTGACAACATCGGCAACCCCAGCAATCCAGCGCTGTTGCAGCGCCGCCGCTATGCCGCGCTACAGGACGTGTGGACACTGAGTCCGACCCTCATCCTCAGCCTCAACTTTTCCATCAACTATCAGTACGGCACGCGCCAGGCGTGGAGTTATGGACTCGACATCACATCGCTCGGCTTCCCTGCCAGTTTCCGGGACGGACAACAGGTCCGAGCACTTCCGGTTCTCACGCTCAATGGCTACACCGGCCTTGGCAATAGTGCGCAAAATTACAGCACCCAAACCGTCCCGATGTTTGAAGCTGGCCTGACCAAGGTCCTCTCCCGCCAGCGCCTCAAGTTCGGCGGCGAATATCGCGCGTTTTATAACAATCAGCTTCAGAACGCCAACGCCACCGGCAGCTTTGTCTTCTCGCAAGCTTTCACGCAAGGCCCCGACCCGAACCAGGCCAGCGCCACAGCAGGCAATGCCATGGCATCCATGCTGCTTGGGTTACCCGGCAGCGGCAGCGTTACCAATCAACCTGCCACTGCGTTCCGCAGCGCCTATCAGTCTCTCTACATTCAAGACGACATCACCATTACACGCAAGCTCACGCTATTCGCCGGCCTCCGCTGGGACGTGAACAAGCCACGCACAGAACGCTTCGACCGTATGAGTGTGCTCGATCTCTCGGTCCCATCGCCAATCGCGGCACAAGTCCCGAGCCTGCACCTGGTGGGACAGATGGAATACCGCCAGCCGCCCAACCGCCGCCTCATCGATCCCGAGTGGAAGAACTTCGGACCGCGCCTCGGCATCGCCTGGCAGCTGCACCCCGGCACCGTCGTCCGCGCCGCTTACGGACTCTTCTACGGACTCTCCTCCGGCGACGCGTCACTCACCACCGCCTTTGCCGACGGCTTCTCCAGCGTCACCAGCATCGTCACATCGCTGAACGATGTCAACCCCTTCCAGACCATGTCAAACCCGTATCCGAACGGTATCCGCGCACCGGTATCGGCCTCGCAACTCAGCCCCGGGCTCAACATCGGACAGACCACTAACTCCGCCTTCCTGGGCATCCAGACCGGACAGTTCCAGCAGTGGAACTTCAACCTCCAGCATGAATTGGGGCACGGCTGGCTTATCGAAGGCGCCTATGCCGGCAATAAGGGCTCGCACCTCAGTTCGTCCAACATCTCGCTGAATGTCCTCTCCGCGCAGCAGATGAAAGATCTCGGGGCGAACGCGCAAACGCTGGTGCCGAATCCGTTCTTCGGAGTCATCACGGACACCACTTCGGCCCTGTCTCGCTCCACCGTGGCGCGCCGCCAGTTGCTGTTCCCCTATCCGCAGTACTCCACCATCACCAGCGAAGCGCCATCGCTGGCCAGCTCCATTTATCACTCAATGCAATCGCGCGTGCAGAAACGGTGGGGGCAAGGGCTGAGCATGCTGGTCTCCTACACCTACGGCAAGACCCTGACGAATGCCACCGGAGCCAGCATCGCCGATCCTAACAATCTGCGGCTGGAACGCTCGGTAGCGGGCTGGGATGTTCCTCAGCGCCTGGTGATCAGCAGCCTGTACGAACTCCCGTTCGGCAACGGCAAACGCCTCGGCGCAACCTGGAGCCGCCCGGTCGATCTCGCACTTGGGCGCTGGCAGATCAACGGAATCGCTTCGTTCCAGAAGGGCTCGCCCTTGCTCCTCACTGCGACCCAGGGCTCGCGGCCGGATCGAATCCGCCCCGTGCAGGAGATTGGCGGACGAGTTCAGGATCGCCTCGGAAAGTACTTCGATACCGGCGCCTTCGCCATTCCGCTTACCTTCACTTACGGCAATGCACCCGCGGCGGAGCCTGACGTTCGCGGACCGGGCATCGCCAACTACGACCTGTCACTTTTCAAATCGTTCAAGTTCATCGAGAAGCTCAGCGCGCAAGTTCGCTTCGAGGGCTTCAATGTCTTCAATCGCGTGCAGTTTGCCAAGCCCGGCTTGCAGGTTGGTTCCACCGCCCTGGGCGTGATCACGGTGCAACAGAACCAGCCGAGGAAGCTCCAACTGGGCATGAAACTGATATTCTAATATCGCGCCCTGAGATGGTGTGAACTATTTGCTAAGGACAGGCGAAACCGCCTGTCCCACCATCGCAAGTCAGGTGTATTCAGTGGTGGAACAGGCGGTTTCGCCTGTTCTTTTTTCACACGATCTAAACATGACGACTCCATCATTCTTCGCACTTACTCTTCTACTAACGTTGGGCCTTCAGGCACAAACTGATCCTCGCCTCATCACCGCCGGCTCCATTATTCCCGACGAGGGATACTCCGATCAGCCCTACATCGTCAAGACCGCCGATGGCGCGTGGCTCTGTGTCATCACTACCGGCCCCGGGCAGGAAGGCGCCGGCGGACAGCACGTTGTGACACGCCGCAGCACGGATCGCGGCAAGACTTGGTCCGAACCTGTCTCCGTAGAACCATCAGACGGACCCGAAGCCTCCTACGCAGTCCTGCTCGCCACACCCGGCGGCCGCGTCTACGTCTTCTACAACCACAACACCGACAACACGCGTGAAGTGATCGGCGAAAAGCCCGCCTACAAAGACGGCCTCGTACGCCGAGTCGATAGCCAGGGCCACTTCGTCTTCAAGTATTCCGACGACAACGGCCGCACCTGGTCCGCCAAGCGTTATGAGATACCGCAGCGCGATTTCGAAATCGACCGCAAGAATCCGTACCAGGGCAAGATCAAGTTCTTCTGGAATGTAGGCAAGGCCTTCGAGTACAAGGGCGCAGGCTACGTGCCGCTGCACAAGGTCGGCGGCTTCGGCGAAGGCTTCTTCACCACCAGCGAGGGCGTGTTGCTTCGCAGCGCAAATATCCTCACCGAACGCGACCCGGACAAGCTCAAATGGGAAACGTTGCCTGATGGAGAGATCGGAATCCGTACTCCCGTGGGCGGCGGACCGATCGCCGAAGAGCAGTCGTTCTCAGTGCTCAGCGACGGCTCCATCTTCGTCGTCTTCCGCACCATCGACGGCCACTCCGCCTACTCCTACAGCCGCGACGGAGGCCGCTCCTGGGAGCCCTCGCAGTACATGCGCTACGCCAACGGCCGGCTCATGAAACATCCGCGAGCAGCCAATTTCGCATGGCGCTGCGAAAACGGAAAGTTCATCTACTGGTTCCACAACCATGGCGGCCGCTTCATCCTTGACCATCCGCAGCGACGCACCATGGCCTATGAAGACCGCAACCCGGTATGGCTGTCCGGTGGCGTGGAAGCAGACGGTCCAACCGGCAGAGTGATCCGCTGGTCGCAGCCGGAAATCGCAATCTACGATGACGACACCGTGATCCGCATGAGTTATCCCGATCTGGTCGAAGAGGGCGGCAAATACTACGTCACCGAAACGCAGAAGGATATCGCGCGCGTGCACGAGATCGATAAGACCTTGCTCGAAGGAATGTGGAAGCAGGCCGAATCCAAAGGGGTATCGAAGGCCGGTCTGGTGCTTACCACCAGCAAAGATGCGAAGATGCCCAACCTGCCGGTCTTCTTCCGCCGCTCGCGCCGTGCAGATTTCAGCCGCGACGATCTGCGCACCGGCATCACGCTCGACGTGTGGGCAGAATCGACGGGCGCGCCGGGCCAGGTGATCGCCGACAACCGCACGGCCGATGGACGCGGCTTCTCACTCGTCTCCGCGGCGAACAATGCCGTGGAGTTAATACTCAGCGACGGGCGCACGGAAAGCCGCTGGAAATCCGAGTCCGGTATGTTCGCGCCGGGCAAACTGCACCATATTGCGGCTATCGTCGATGGAGGCCCAAAAATCATCAGCTTCGTGATTGACGGCGTGTTCAATGACGGCGCCGCCGAACGCCAGTTCGGCTGGGGCCGATTCAGCCCCAACCTCATGACCCTGAACGGAGCGCCGATGCTGCACGTCGGTGCGGAAGTGAAGACGCTGCGCTTGTACACCCGTGCACTGCGGATCTCAGAGGCAGTGGCTGTTTACAACCAGGGACAGTAACGGGATTTCGCTCCCGGAGAAAAGGACAGGCGAAACCGCCTGTCCCACCGGTGGAACAGGCGGTTTCGCCAGTTCGCTAACTCAGATTCCGCACAATCTCATCCAACAGATTGGGTACATAAGCACTCAGTGTCTTATAGACTGAACCATGCGTGCGAGGCATCGCCTTCACCGCCGCCAATGCAGGCTTCGCCCGCTTGCCCATCGCGCTGATCGCATTCAATGCCAGCATCGAAACGTAGACACTGTTCTTATCCAACGGACCAAGCTTGACCAGTACATCCAGCGCCTTGGCGGCCTCGGAATCTGTACCAAAGCACCCCAGCGCTTCGCCCGCCACCGCGCGCACGCTGGGCGAAGGGTCCTCCAGCAGCTTCACTAACTCCGGCGGCGCACTCTGCCGCATCACGAAACCCATCGCGGCCCAATACCGCACCGCGCTGTCGGCCGCCGACAAACCCTTCTTCAACTGAGGCACGGCGCTGGCCGACAAAGACGAAGCAGCCTCGGCCAAGGCATGAATCTCCGCCAGGGGAATCGACCCATCCAACTTGCGGGTGTGCAACTCATCCTCAGGCAGGAACCCGACGTCGCGGATCTTCGCCATATGCTCACGCTGGGCTTTTTTCAATCTCTCCAGGATCGACTTATGCTGAGGCGATCCCGCCAGGTTATTCACCTCATCGCGATCGGCCTGTAAGTCATATAACTCCTCAGGCTTCTTCTTCTCCCAGAAGTAAGTTTGTGGCGGCTTCAACTTACCCTCGTCATATAACCTACGCCACACCGCCGTAGTCGGGGTCTCAAACATATAAGCAATATACTGACCGTAGATCTTGTGCGGCATGTAGTTGCGGATATATACGTAGCGCTTGTCGCGGATGCTGCGCACCAGGTCATACCGCTCGTCCATCCGGCCGCGGAAACCGTGCACGTAGTCCCGCGCCGGAGTTTGATGCTGGCCCGCAAACGCCAGCCCCTGCATATGCGCAGGCGGCTTAGCGCCAGCAATGCTCACCAACGTCGGGGCCAGATCCACAAAGCTCACCAGCCTATCGCTATGCGTCCCCGGCTTATACTCTGGCGGCGCCAGTGCCTTGTACTTATCGGGCACATGCAGCAGGATGCAGACATTCAACCCCGAATTAAAAGGCCAGCGCTTGCTGCGCGGCATGCCGGAGCCGTGATCGCCATAGAAGAACACGATGGTATCCTGATCCAGACCATCGTCCTTCAAATCCTTCAGGATCTTCGCCGCCTGGCCGTCCATCGTCGTGATGTTGTCGTAATACTGCGCCCAGTCCTTGCGGACCTCGGGTGTATCCGGATGATATGCCGGAACCCGGGCCTCGGCCGGGTCATGCTTGAGCACGTGCGGACGCGTGCGGATCTGGCTCTCATGGGTGATCAGCAGATTGAACACGGCGAAGAACGGCTGCCCCGCGGCCCGGTTGCGCCAATGCGCCTTCTGGCTCGACTCGTCCCACACCTTCCCCGGCTTCTCCAGGTTGTAATCTTCCTTGGCGTTATTCGTGCAATAATAACCGGCCTCGCGCAGATACTGCGGGTACATCTTCACGCCCGCGGGCATCGGCACCATCGACCGCATGTGCTCGCCGCCGGTCGACGGCGGATACATGCCGCTAATGATCGTCGTCCGTGCCGGCGCACACACCGGCGCATTCGACCATGCGTTCATGAAGATAGTGCTCGTCTTCGCCAGTTCGTCCAGATTCGGCGTCACCGAATACTTGTCTCCGCACGCACCTAGATGCGGGCCGATGTCCTCGCAGGTGATCCAGAGGATATTCGGTTTCTTGGCGGCAGCCTGTGCGGACAGCCCGGTGGCCCCGACAGTGGATAGGAAAGTTCTTCTAAGCATATGATTGAACCTATAGTGGACGATACCAGATATTGCGGAACTTCATAAACGTCTCTTTCACATCGGGATGAAAGTGGTCCTGCAACAGCAGCGGACCGGGCTCGCAAACACTGCCCTTCCCCGCCCCTGGAGTCTTGCCCTTGATCGTGACATGGTCCTGCACCAGCACGCCATTGTGCAATACAGTCAGTGTCCCAGGGGTGGTTACTTTCCCCTCTGAATCGCAGGCCGCAGCATGAAAGATCATGTCGTAGCTCTGCCACTCGCCGGGCTTGCGGCAGGCATTCACCAGTGGAGCATACTGTCCGTACAGTGCGGCGCAACTGCCGTTGGCATAGGTCGGATTCTCATACGAATCCAACACTTGAATTTCGTAGTTACTCTGAATGTACACGCCGCTGTTGCCGCGCGCCTGCGACTTCGCTTTCGGCATATAGGGTGCGCTGAACTCAACGTGGATTTGCGCACTGCCGATCTTGCGCTTCGAAATCAAATCACCTTTGCCGCTGTTGCACACCAGAGCCCCGCCTTCCATCTTCCACTCCGCCGGGCGGCCGTCCTTATGGGTCCACTCATTCGCGTTCGTGCCATCGAACAGCACGATCGCATCCGAGGGGGCCTTGCCCGCGCCTCCCGGATTCACTACACGAGGCTGCGGGCCATCTTGTGACCAAACACACGAGGCCGCAATGAGAATCGTTAGAATGAGGCGTTTCATAGAAATTGTGGCTTCAAAATATCACAATGGCAGGCAGCGTGGGAACTTCGTGTTATATTGATGTCCGAATGAAGTTTGCCCTTTTCAGCACATTGCTGCTTCCCCTCCTGCTCCCCGCAGCCACGGCTTGGGACGCACGTGAATTGGAAGGCTTTGTCGATGGCGTCATGGCCGCGCAGAGGAACTCCCACCACTACGCCGGGGCGGTCGCAGTCATCGTGCAGGATGGAAACATCACCTTCTCCAAAGGCTATGGCTATGCCGACTTCGCCGAACGAAAGCCGGTGGATCCCAAGCGCACACTCTTCCGGGTGGCATCGAACTCCAAGATGTTCGTCTGGACATCCGTGATGCAGTTAGTAGAGCAAGGCAAACTCGACCTACACAAAGACATCAATCAGTATCTGCACGGGCTCCAGGTGCCTGCCACCTTTCCTGAGCCCATCACGCTCGAACACCTGATGACCCACACCGCCGGCTTCGAAGACAAAGTGATCGGCCTGTTCGCTCACGAACCGGAAAAGATGCGGCCGCTTGCCGAACTGATGAAGCGCGATATGCCGCGCCGAATCTATCCGCCTGGCAAAGTCCCGGCTTATTCCAACTACGGCACCTCACTGGCCGCCCTGATCGTGGAACAGGCCGCGGCAATCCCCTACAACGACTACCTGCGCAAGAACATTCTCGATCCGCTCGGCATGCACCACGCCACCATCCTCCAGCCCATTCCCGATGACATCTCGCCGTACCTATCCAAGGGCTATCTATGGAGCGGCAGCCGGCTTCGCGAACAACCTTTCGAATATGTGCCATGGGCGCCCTGCGGCGGCATGAGCATCAGCGGCGAAGACATGGGCCGCTTTATGCTTGCCCACCTCAATGACGGCGCAATCGATAACACGCGCATCCTACGGCCCGTAACCGCGCGAGCCATGCGCGGCAAGCTCGCCTCCTACTCTCCAACCATCAACGGCATGCTCCACGGCTTCATGGAACTGAGTGACAACGGCGAGACCATCTATGGCCACGGCGGCGACACCGTCTGGTTTCACAGCCTCACCCAGATGTTCCCGGTCCGGCACATGGGCATCTTCATCGCCTACAATACAGACAAAGGCGCTGCTGCACGCGACCAGTTCGCCAACGCCTTCCTCGACCACTACTACCCGCAGGACCTGGCCAAGGAACCCGCGCCTGCGAAAACCGACCTCAGCCGTTTCGCCGGTAGCTACACCCCGGCGCGCATCTCCGAGTCAGAATTAACCAAGCTGGCCAAACTCTTCGACCAAGTCATATTGACCGTGAGTCCGGAGGGCTACCTAATCGCCAACACCGGCACGCGATGGCGCCAGATTGCCCCCCTGCTCTTTGCACAGGTGGACGGCCACCGCCGCCTTGTATTCCGCGAAGATGCCGCAGGCCGCATTCTCGATATGTGCGCGAGCCCGCACTGCATCTCCGCCCAGATCAGGCAGCCGTGGTGGAACACTTCCGCCGCGCAATACGCCTGGATCGGCATCTCCGGCGGCATCCTGGTCTGCGCCCTGCTCGCGTTCCCTATTGTGGCATTCGTTACTCGCGCCCAGTCCAAACCAGCGGGCTCGAAGTTGGCGCGGCTTTACGCCTGGCTGACGGCCGCAATATTTCTGACCGGCGCAATACTCGTCGGGCTCGCCTCGGAGGATCAGCACTCGACCGTCTTCGCGATCCCCACCCTGATGCGGATCGGCATGCAGGTCTGGTTAGTGACCACCGTCTTATCGCTGGGTCTGCTGGTTTTCACACTTGTAGGCTGGAAGCAGCGATGGTGGCGCGCCACCGGCCGTATCGCCTACACGGTGGTAACGCTAGCGACCTGCAGCGCGCTGTTCTGGCTGCGCAACTGGAATCTGCTGTAAATCCCCAAGTGCGTTATACTTATAGATTGCCTGCGTTATCCACCCACCACAGTTCTGCACCACTTCAATGGTAAGCGAGGAGTCGACTTCTGCCCTGCCTCGGGTGGAACCTCTCCCCCTTGCCAGAGAACGGAGAAATGAGGCGGCTTCGGCCGCCCTTCTCCGTTAAAATGCTCTCCTGCACGATTGCTGGCCGGGGACGTAGTTTGGACTGCGTCCCCATGGCCTTCACACGGCCGCTGGCAGATCCAACACCGCCGGACCGTGCTGAATCCCAGCATACGGATACACCGCCACCCGCACATCGCCCTTGTGCTCCCGCAGCAGTTTCTCAATCACGTCGCTCCAGCGGTAGCACCCCACCGCTTCCGGCGGAAAGTACGGATTATCCAGTTCCCGCCGCTGAAGATACTGAGAATAGATCAGCACCTGCCGCGCCTGGGGAAACTTCTTTTTGCGCCCGTCGCGGCTCGCAAACCACGGCTTGCCCTGATTGAACTTGGCCTCGTCCAGATAGTGCCAGGCGAACTCACCCATCGGATTCTGGTTGATCACCACAATGCTGCCGCCGTCCTTCAATCCGCGCACACCCCACCCGAAATGCTCATGCAGCTGCGAGCCCTTCGGATATGCGTTGACCACCACGACATCCGCGTCCTTGCCGTAATCGGTCGCCAGATGATTCACCGCATACCGCGCGGCTTTGTGGTGCGCGCCCACGATATCGCCCGCCACCACTTCCACGGCCCGGCGCTCCTGGTTGTAAACTGTCTGCACGCTGAAATCGACCCGCGCCTTCCGCGCCGCCTCGATCATATCCTGGCGCTGCTCGTTATCCCACATGTAAAAGATCGGCAAGCCGTTCGCATCGCGCTGCGGCTTGCGCGCCCGCTGGATCGCCTCATGCATGTAGCGGATCGTCTTCATCCCGCAGATTCCAGGCAAGATCAACTTCGGCCCTCCGCCATACCCCGGAGTCCCATGCGCCTTCAAGCCGCTCAGCGTGATCTTCACATCGGCCTGGTTGAAGTAGGTGTTGATCTGGACGTGGTTACCGGCTTTGGTCACCCCCAGATCGTCCAGATTCTCCCAGATGTTGTGGTTGATCCACGGATGCCGCCGCACCGTCTCCTCGCCCAGTTTCTTTGCCACCTCCATGCCATTCATCTGGTAGTGGCAGCCGTAGGCCGTGACGAACAGAATATTCTCGTCGCGGATGCCCGCCGCGCGCAGTTCAGCCAGCACATGCGGGACAATGTCGTAGGTGGGGGTCGGCCGCGTCAGGTCATCAAAGGCGATCGCGACTGTCTTCTTCCCCGCCGCAATCTCCCGCAGCGGCCGGGTCCCGATTGGGCGTTGCACCGCAGCGCGGATCTGCGCAGTCCCCAGCGCCGGTGTCTGCCAGCCTTTCATGTGGCGGACATCCAACCGCCATCCGGCTGGAAACTCAAACCGCTCCACGCGGTCGCCAAACCATTCATGAGTCCTTAAATCCAACGAGTTAGGACTCGCGGCCAAGGCCGCCGTACTGGAAGCAAGAAACTGCCTGCGCGTGGACATGAGGGGCACTCCCTGGCCGCTCCAGTGCAATCCGGATTCCATCTAAAGTCTTCACCTCAATCTGCCGATAAAGAAGCATGTCCGAGAACTATGTCGAGACAAGGTTGAACTTCCTGAAGTCAACGCAGAATCCAGACGGCGGTTGGGGGTACTTTCCTGGAAAGCGCTCCTGGCTCGAACCGACGGCATACGCGTTGCTCGCCTTGCATAAAGAAACCGGCTCAGAAACGGTAGAGCGGGGCTGGAAGCTCTTGAGGAGTTGGCAACGGCCGGATGGCGCGTGGCGCCCGAGCGAACAGGTGGAGGATGCCCATTGGGGCACCGCGCTCATGGTGACGTTGCACTGCGCGCGCCAGGTCTATGACTCGGCGTTCCGCAAGGGCGTCGACTGGATGCTCGAATCAGGAGGAGCCGAGGGCTCCATGCTGATGCGCATCGCCAATCTGTTTCAGCCCTCGCCCACCGGTCACGATCCGAAGTTCCGCGGCTGGCCGTGGCGTCCGGACACCACTTCCTGGATTGAACCGACCGCCCATTCGCTCGTCGCCTTGAAGCAGGCCGTCAGCCAGGTACCCGGGGCTCTCATCAAGCGCCGCGTTGTGCTGGCCGAAGGCATGATTCTCCACCGCCGCTGCAACGATGGCGGCTGGAACTACGGTTCAAGAGCGGCCCTCGGGGTCGACCTGCCGTCGTATCCGGAAACCACAGCACTGGCGCTGTTAGGCTTGCAGGGAAATCGTGCGGCTGATGTCGAACCCGCCGTCGCCCGCGCCCATCAGATGTACAACGAAACAAAATCGCCACTGGCCAAAGCATGGCTGGCCATCACGCTGCGCAACTATGGAGTCTCACTCCCTGCCCCGCAAGACAACGGAGCGCCGGTAGGCCGCGACATTCAGCTGGCCGCCCTGGAGTGCATCGGTTATCCTGGCGGAGCTCACACGCTGTTGAAACCATCAGGTATCGCATGAGCCACAAACTCTCGCGCCGTGAGTTCCTGCCTGTAGCTGGAGCGGCATTGGCCGCAGGCTGCGGATCTTCGAAGCAACCTGCGCCGTTCAGTGGACAATCCGCTGTCGCCGTAGTGAAAGCCGCGTCATACTCGGTCGACATCGCCTCGAAAATCCTCGAAGGCATCCGGCTGTGCAAGCTCGACGTCAAGGGCAAGAGCATTCTGTGGCCGGTCTGCGAGCCGATGCCGGGCCTAAAGATCGCGTTCATCTACGACCAGGGGATGCCGGTCGAGCTGATGCAGTTGGGCTGAGTCGAGTGGGCA